>OLQL01003160.1_pt1 | contig 10279 bp, 9 predicted proteins | sample 1672971 | NCBI WGS metagenome assembly OLQL01 (sample SAMEA3136742, study PRJEB25190) | human gut metagenome | biome: human gut; feature: human-associated habitat; material: faeces | place: Austria | collected 2013
CATGGATAGCCTTGACGACCTCGGGGGTGATCAGGCAGCTCTCCTTGAACTTCTCGCCGCCGTGGACCACGCGGTGGCCGATGGCGTCGATCTCGGAAACGCTCTCAATGACCTTGCCCTCGCCGGTGGTCATCTTCTTGACGACCTCGGTGAAAGCCTCGGTGTGGGTGGGGAAGATGGCGGGCGTGGTGGCCTTGTGGCCGTTGGCCTCATGGGTGATCATGCTGCTCTCCATGCCGATGCGCTCGCACAGACCTTTGCACAGGACCTTCTCGCCCTCCATGTCGATCAGCTGGTACTTCAGGCTGGAAGAACCGCAGTTGATAACCAGAACTTTCATGGAATATCCTCCTTAAAACTTGGCAGGGCAGATTTGCCCTTTCCTTATCCGTGATTTTATTATATAATGGTGAAAAAGAATTTTCAAGGGCAAGTTCTGCAAGATAGCACAATTTTTGCACAGTAACGGCAAAGTACTTTTTTAACAATCTATCGCCAAAGAATCAGGAGAAAATCGTTATGGATTTCACAGGCATTATCGCCGAATATGACCCCTTCCACAACGGCCACGCGGCCCAGATTGCGGCGGTGCGGGCGGCAGGTGCCCAGTGCATTGCTGTTTGCATGAGCAGCGGCGCGGTGCAGCGCGGCGGCGTGCCGATTCTGCCCGAGCGGGTGCGGGTGCAGGCAGCGCTGGCTGCCGGGGCGGATATCGTCATTGCCCTGCCCGCGCCCTACGCCTGCGCCACGGCGGAGCAGTTCGCCGCCGCGGGAGTGTATCTGCTGGCCACCCTCGGGTGTGACACACTGGCTTTTGGGGCCGAGACGCCCGACGCGGAGGCGCTGCTGGACGCGGCCAGGCTGCTGCAATGTGAAGAAATTGACGATGTGATACGCAAAAATCTTGCAACCGGCATGACCTACGCCGCCGCCCGGGCCGAGGCCGCCGACACCCTGCGCCCCGGCACAGGGACTTTGCTGCGCACCCCCAACAACATTTTGGGCATCGAATACTGCAAGGCAATTTTGGCGCAGCACACGCCCCTCACGCCTTTTGCGCTGCCGCGGCTGGGCGCGGCCCACGGCGGCGGGGCAGGGGAGCATGCGGGCACACCGATGGCCAGCGCCAGTTTTTTGCGCAGCCTGCCCCAGCCTGATTGGGAACCCTTTGTGCCTGCCTGGGCGGCGGAACTCTACGGCAAAGCCGCCGCCGAGGGCCTTTTGCTGGACGACGCAAAATTTGAGACGGCCATTTTAACGCTGCTGCGGATGCAGGATTCCGAAAATTTCGCGCAGGTGCGTGGAGTCAGTGAGGGGCTGGAAAACCGCCTGGCTGCCGCCGTGCGGGAGGCAAACAGCATGGACGACCTGTATACGAGACTAAAAACCAAGCGCTACCCCCACGCGCGGCTGCGGCGGCTGGTGCTGGACGCGGCGCTGCAGCTCCCGGCAGAATTGCCAATGCCGCCCTACCTGCATGTGCTGGGCGCACGAAAAACAGCGCTGCCGCGTTTAAAACAGGCAACTCTCCCAGCAGGCACAGCTCTGGCCGACCTGGTGCGCAGCAGCGCCGAAGCTGAAAAAATCGGCAGACTGCATAGCAAGGCAACAGATTTTTCGTCATTATGCAGAGAAAAAATTCAGCCTATGGGGCTTGCGTTTACTGCTAAGGCGGTGGTAATATAAATATCATATGGAGAAAAAATGCGCATAATACAAGATTGTTGCATTTTTAACGCGCAAAATCGGTACGAAATGAAGGAGTAAAACATGGCGCTGCACGTAATGGACGAAGCGAACCACTGCCTTGGCTGCAAGGTGCCCCGCTGCCAGCAGGGGTGTCCCATCCACACCAATATCCCGGAAGTCATCCGCCTTTTAAAAGCCAACAATCTGGACGAAGCGGGCCGTATGCTGTTTGAAAACAACCCCCTGACCACCGTCTGCTCGCTGGTCTGCAACCACGAGAACCAGTGCGAGGGGCACTGCGTGCGCGGCATCAAGGGTGCGCCCGTGCATTTCTCGGTCATCGAGAACTACATCTCGTCCACCTACGCCAGCCAGATGACCCAGGGCCCTGCGCCCTCCAACGGCAAAAAGGCCGCCATCATCGGTTCCGGCCCGGCGGGCCTGACCATTGCGGTCATCCTGGCACGCTATGGCTACGATGTTACGATCTTTGAGAGCCACGATAAAATTGGCGGTGTGCTGCGCTACGGCATCCCGGAGTTTCGTCTGCCGAAATCGGTGCTGGACGACTTCGAGTACCGCCACCTGCGCTTGAAGGGCATCAAGGTCCGCCCCAACACCGACGTGGGCAAGGCGCTGAAAATCGAGGACCTGTTCCGCGACGGCTACAAGGCCATCTTTATCGGCACCGGCGTCTGGCGGCCCAACACGCTGCACATCAAGGGCGAGAGCCTGGGCAACGTACACTACGCCATCAACTACCTGCAGAACCCCGACGTCTACCACCTGGGTGAACGGGCCATTGTTATCGGCGCGGGCAACGCGGCCATGGACGTGGCGCGCACCGCCATCCGCCACGGCACGCGGCATATCGAGTGCTTCTCGCTGTCCCGGCACATCACGGCCAGCGAGTACGAGGCCAGCTATGCCAAGCTCGAAGGCGTCAACTTTATCTTTAACAAAAAGCCGCTGGAAATCACCGATAGGGGCGTTGTCTTTATCGATCTGAGCGAGGCCGAGGACGGCACGCTGACCGAGATCCCCGGCACCGAGAAGCTCTACCCGGCGGACAGCGTTATTGTCTCCATCAGCCAGGGCCCCTGTACGACGATCACCGACAGCACCAAGGATCTGAAAACCAACACTCGCGGCCTGTTTGAAACGGATGAGGTCGGCCACACCAGCATCCCCGGCATCTTCGCCAGCGGCGACGCCGTCAAGGGCGCACGTACGGTGGTCGAGGCCGTGGCATACAGCAAGACCGTGGCCGAGGCCATGCACGAGTATATGCAGACCCTGCCCCCGGATCTGCCCGACGAGTACGCCAATGTACCTGTCGCGGAGTATGACGAGGGAAACTGACATAAAAAGGCTTCCCCTCCATGGGGGAGGGCTTTATCGCATCCGCGCAAACTCCCTTGCAAGCTTCACAAACTCCTTCGCCGCGGGGGACAGCGCCCCACGCGACAAACACGCTAATCCAATGCTGCGCTTGGCGGCAGGTTCCAGCTGCAAAACCTGGCAGCCCGCGCTGGCGGCACCCTCTTTAAACATCAGCTCGGGCATCAGGGCCAAGCCCTGCCCGCAGGCCACCATGGCGATCATGCTCTGGTCGTCCACGATATAGCATTGGCTCGACACGTGCAGATCGTTCTTTTTGAAATAACTCTGGATGTCGGCGTCCACGTCGGACTGCTGGCTGACAAAAGGCTGGCCGCGCAGTTCCTCGGCCCGCACCACGCCGGGGCGGCGGGGCTTGTAGTCCGGCGGTGCAATGCAGATCAGGCGGTCATCGTACAGCGGCTCAAAATCCAGGTCATGGGCGCTGGAATTGGAGAGAAATCCCAGTTCCACCGCGCCGGTTTTCAGCCAGCCGGTAATATCATCGTAGGATCCCTGGTAAATTTGCACGTCGATGCCCGGGAACGCAGCCCGGAAGCCCGGCACGATCTTGGGCAGCCAGGTTACGCAGGCCGAGTTGAACACCCCCAGCCGCAGCGCACCCTTGTGCATACCGTTGATCTGGGCAATGGACTGCTCCAGCGACTCGCTGCTGGCCAGCATTTGCTGGATGGCGGGCATCAGTTTTTCGGCGGCGGCGGTCAGGGTGACGCCGCTTTTGGTGCGGGTGAACAGCGGAAAGCCGCACTCGGCCTCCACGCCGGACACCGCGTGGCTGACGGCGGAAGGGGTGATGTGCATACGCTCCGCCGCGGCGGCAAAGGTGCCCAGCTGGGCGACAATGCTTAACAGCTGGCAGTCTGTCAGGGTCATGGTCTGCATCTCCTATGGTGAATAAAATTCATGTGATGTATGAAAAAGTTGAGCTTTACTTCATGCCTATAATGTACTATCATAAAGTCAGAAAGTCAATGCCTGCATCGCACAATGCAGGCTGAAAAAGACTCCTCTCCCTCCAACCTCACCCCACCGGCCCGCACACCGGTGGGGCTTTTTTTATTTTGCGGATTGTGGTATGATACTAATAAAGCCTTCCCCCAAGGGGGAAGGTGCCCCGAAGGGGCGGATGAGGGGTGGCCTTCCCGCGGCAAACCGTGAATGGGTGGCTGCGGCAGACCGGCCCCTCATCAGGCGTTTCACGGCCAGCTTCCCCCAAGGGGGAAGCCTTTAACGTAAAGGTGGAAAATCACATGGCAAAATCACGTGGGGTGCGGGGCGCGGCGGGTTTCTGCGCGGTGGCATCCTTGGTATATCTTCTGGTGCGCAGCCTGCTGTATGCGCTGGTCAGCACCCTTATGGGGCTGGCGCACCCGGGGGCCAGTATGGCAAAACCCCTGGGCTTCAGCGAGGTCAGCCTGGCGCTGTTCCAGTTGATTATTGGGCTGGGGGCCATCGGTCTGACGCTGGTTTTTATGATGAAACTGACCCGTCTGCGGTCCGACGACCTGCGCCTTACGCTGCCCGCACCGTGGAGCCCAGGCTTCTGTCTGCCGGTGTTCCTGGGCGTGGCGAACCTCGCCAACCTGGCAGGGGCGCTCATCAACCACATCACCGGCAGCGAGACAACGGCCCAGATGCTGCCCAGCGGCGGGCCGGAGCTGTTCATGTACTATCTGGCGCTCTGCGTCATGCCCGCTGTGGCCGAGGAACTACTGTTCCGCGGCGCGTTCCAGGGCTTGATGCGCCCTAGCGGCAGCGCGGCGGCCATCTTTGCCCCGGCACTTCTGTTTGGGCTGCTGCATCTGGATCTGGCGCAGGGGTTGACGGCTTTTGTCTGCGGCGTGTTCCTGGGCTGGCTGGCCGAGCGCTCGGGCAGCATTTTACCGGGGATGCTGCTGCATCTGGTGAACAACACACTGGCATTTTTGACGATGTATCTTCGGTATTATGCCCCGACGGAGGCATCCTTCGGCGTCGAGCTGTTCCTGCTGCTTTTCTTCCCGCTTTTCGGGCTGTGGATGATCTGGCACGCGCGGGGGCAGGGGTTCCGCTTTTCGGCGGGATTGCGGCCCGGCGTGGATGTGCTGACGGTCTTTACAAGCCCGGCATACAGCGCAGTTGTGGTTTTCCTGGTGGTTTATGCGGTGATTTTTGTACATTGAGAGGAAACTATGTCTGATGAAGAACTGATGCAGACCGCGCTGGATGAGGCAAAAATTGCTGCGTCCCTCGGCGAAGTGCCGGTGGGGGCGGTCATCGCCAAGGACGGCGAGATCATTGCCCGCGCCCACAACCTGAGGGAAAGCGGCAAAAACGCCACCTACCATGCCGAGCTTATGGCCATCGACGCAGCCTGCAAGGTACTGGGCGGCTGGCGGCTGTGGCAGTGTGAGCTGTTCGTGACGCTGGAACCCTGCCCGATGTGCAGCGGGGCCATCATAAACAGTCGCCTGAAGCGGGTTGTCTACGGCGCCCGCGACCCCAAGGCCGGCTGCTGCGGCGGCCTGACTGACCTGTTTGCCCTGCCCTTCAACCACCACCCGGTCATTGAATCGGGTTTGATGGAGGCAGAAGCGCAGGCCCTATTGCAGGAATTTTTTGTGATGCTGCGGGAAAAAAGGAAGAAAAAATAACCATGAACAAAAACGTACTCATCACCGGTGGCAGCCGGGGCATTGGCGCGGCGGCGGTGCTGGCGTTCGCCAAGGCCGGCTATAACGTCGCCTTTACCTACAACGCCCACCCCGACGCCGCCGACGCCGTGCGCCGCCAGGCCGAAGCCCTCGCCCCCGGCGGGTGCTTCCTTACCATCCGGGCCGACGCGGGCGACTCTGTTCAGGTGCAAGCCGCCGTGGAGCAGGCACAGCGGGAACTAGGCAGCCTGCAGGTGCTCGTCTGCAACGCGGGCATCGCACAGGTCAAACTTTTCACCGACACCACCGACGAGGATTGGCGGAGGATGATGGCCGTTGACATGGACGGCGCGTTCTACGCTTGCCGCGCCGTGCTGCCCGGCATGATCCACCAGAAGTACGGCCGCATCCTGCTGGTCAGCAGTATGTGGGGCCAGACTGGCGGCAGCTGCGAGGTCGCGTACAGCGCGGCCAAGGCGGGCCTCATCGGTCTGGGCAAGGCGCTGGCAAAAGAGGAAGGCCCCAGCGGCATCACGGTCAACGTCATTGCGCCGGGCGTCATTGATACGGATATGATGGCGTCCTTCACCGACGAGGATCGCGCCGCTTTGGCCGAGGAAACCCCGGTGGAGCGCCTGGGCACAGCGGACGAGATTGCACGCACGATGGTCTTTCTGGCCGATGAGGCCAGCGGCTACATCACCGGCCAGGTGCTGGGTGTCAACGGAGGACTGGTGATTTAATGCGCGCCGAATACCGCGAGGGAGAGCGCTTTTCACACCTTGATTTTACAGAGGAAACCTTTTACGACTGCGACTTCTCCGACTGCACTTTCATCGACTGCACATTTGAAAACTGCAAGCTGGACCACAGCGTGCTGAGCGAGTGCCAGTTCATCCGCTGTACAATTACAGGACTGAAAACCACGATGTCCCGTGCAAAGTTTACAGAACTTCAAAACTGCACCCTCAACAATATCGACTGGCTGTCCCTGCAGGGAGACGGCTCGTTTGCCGACCCGATCGAAAAATTGCAGGACTGCCGCCTGAAATACAACACCTTCACCGAGATGAACCTCACAAAATTCAACTTTGCGGGCAACGAGATCCAACGCTCGATGTTTGCCAAGTGCAATCTCGTCAGCGCGGATTTTGAGAAATGCGACCTGTTGGACACCGAGTTTTACCAGTGCGATATGCGGAAGGCAAACTTCAAGGAGGCCAGCGGATATAAAGTCGATATCTTCGGCTGCAAGCTGCAAGATGCAAAATTTTCACTGCCGGAGGCAGTGTCGCTGCTGGGAGATTTGAGGATCAAATTGCTATGAAGAATGTACAGATTGAAAATCTGTCCAATACGTATACAATTCGCCGCCTGACGGACGCCGATGTGCCGTTGCTGTACGCATGGATGCTGCGCAATGACCAGTACTTCAGGTATTGCGGCGGCGGTACGTCTCGGCATTGACAAGGAAAACCCGCAGTCCAATCATTTCTGGCGCAAAAACGGCTTTGCAGTGTTACGGGAAGCAGCGCAGGAGCGCGGCATCGTCCTGCTTGCGGAACGGCGTCTGGCGTAAATGCCCTCTGGCTGCCGCCCTCGCAGCGGAAACAGGATACTACACACCCCACCCCCTCTTTGCATACTATACCGCAAAGGGGGGCTTTTTATGGCTGTATACCAGAACGGCATTGATGTGTCGCGCTACCAGGGCAATATCAACTGGGGCAGGGTGGCGGCGGCGGGCAAGCAGTTTGCCATGGTGCGCGTGGGGTCCAGCAACAGCGGCGGGCTGTATGTTGACCCGTATTTCTTGCAGAATGTCAACGGGGCCAAGGCGGCGGGCCTGCGGGTGGGGGCCTACTACTACACCTACGCCCGCACCCGCGCCGCCGTCGCCAACGAGCTGACGACCTTTTTGAACGCCATGGAGGGGCTGCAATTAGAGTACCCGGTGTTTGTGGATGTCGAGGATTTCAGCCTGACCAGCCTGGGCTGCGCCGAGTTGACCAGCCTGGTGCAGTACGCCATGGATATCCTCTACCAGCGCAAATGGTACGCAGGATGGTATAGCTACACGAACTACATCAATAATTATCTGAACGCCGCCGCGCTGCGCCAATATCCGCTGTGGGTGGCGGATTACCGCTCGACCTTAGGCTACAACGGCAACTACGCCATGTGGCAATATTCGGGCAGCGGCAGTGTGAACGGGATATCCGGCGCGTGCGACCTGAACCGTAGTTACAAGGACTTTTTACCCGAAATACAGGCCGGAGGCTACAATAATTATGGGGTCTCCGGCCCTTCTATGGAGACGGTGGCGGGCCAGCGGCTTGTGGTGTTCAATGCCCGGTGCGAGTATTTCTACACGGCCAATTTCAACGATGTAGTGGGCTATCTGCCGCTGGGCAGCTACTGCGTCGTCAAGCAGAGCACCCAGAAATACAACGGCTATGATTGGGTCATCTTCCGCTTCCAGGGTACCGAGTATTGGACAGCTGTCATCGGCGACCGCAACCGGGTCGAACCGTGTAATTGTAACTGCAATTCATAAGAACAACTTGACAACAACGAATTGTTGTATTACACTGAGCTTGCAGGGGCGGATGCCCGCATCTGCCCCCTACAACCTGCCCGCAGAGAGTAAGTCGATTTGACAAACACTTCCAAACTGTGGTTTAATAAAAATATATGTGCAAAAACTACCACTGTTTCAATATAAATCAGGGGGAACCGCCGCATGGCAAAAAAACAACAGGAATACGGCAATGACAGTATCCGCCAGCTGAAGGGCGCTGACCGTGTGCGCAAGCGCCCGGCGGTCATCTTCGGCTCCGACGGTGTCGAGGGCTGCGCCCATTCCATTTTTGAAATTATCTCCAACTCTATTGATGAAGCCCGCGACGGCCACGGCAACCGCATCAACGTCACGCTCTTTCCGGATCATGTCGTCGAGGTCGAGGACTTCGGCCGCGGCATCCCGGTGGACTACAACAAGGCCGAGGAACGCTGGAACTGGGACCTCGTTTTCTGTGAGCTGTACGCCGGCGGCAAATACGCCGAGGGCAGCGGCAACTATGATTTCAGCCTGGGTCTGAACGGCCTGGGCCTGTGTGCCACTCAGTACGCCAGCGAGTGGATGACTGCCGATATCTACCGCGACGGTTTCCACTACCACCTCGACTTCCAAAAAGGCGAGAATGTGGGCGGTTTGCAGAAAGAGCCGTTCAAGGGCAAGCGCACCGGCTCGGTCATCCGCTGGAAGCCCGACACTGAGGTCTTTACCGATATCGCTGTCCCGGCGGAATCCTTCAAGGATATGCTGCGCCGCCAGGCCGTCGTCAACGACGGTGTAACGCTGGTGTTCACCGACAAGTCCGGCGCGGACGCCGAGAAGTTTGAGTATCTGTACGAGCACGGCATCACCGACTATGCCAACGAATTGGTAGGGGATAAGGCCTTGACGCCGGTATACTTCTGCAGCGGTGCTGCCACCGGCCGCGACCGCGCCGACCAGCCGGACTATCAGGTCAAGATGAACGTCGCGTTCGCATTCTCCAACACCGTGCAGTGTCTGGAATACTACCACAACTCCAGCTGGCTGGAGCACGGCGGCAGCCCCGACCGCGCTGTGCGCACGGCCTTCGTCAGCCAGATCAACGCCTGGCTGAAAAACAAGGGCCTGTATAAGAAAAACGAAAGTGCGATTACCTTCGCCGATGTGCAGGACTGCCTGGTGCTTGTCTCGTCCAGCTTCTCCACCCGCACGAGCTACGAGAACCAGACCAAGAAAGCCATCACAAACAAATTTGTGGCCCAGGCCATGACCGAGTTCCTCAAGCATCAGATCGAGGTCTACTTCATTGAGCACCCCGACGAGGCCGAAAAGGCCTGCAAGCAGGTTCTTATCAATAAGCAGAGCCGCGAACACGCCGAAAAGGCGCGCATCACCATCAAAAAAACGATGACCCAGCAGATGGACCTCGCCAACCGCGTGCAGAAGTTCGTCGACTGCCGCACCAAGGATGCCAGCCGCCGCGAGCTGTACATCGTGGAGGGCGATTCCGCTATGGGTGCGGTCAAGCAGAGCCGCGACTCGGAGTTCCAGGCCATCATGCCCATCCGCGGCAAGATCCTGAACTGCCTGAAAGCCGACTACGCCCGCATTTTCAAGTCGGAGATCATCACCGATCTGATCCGCGTCATGGGCTGCGGTGTTGAGCTGGGCGGCAGCCACAACAAAGACCTGGCCAGCTTCAACCTGGACAACCTGCGCTTTAATAAAGTCGTCATCTGTACCGATGCCGATGTGGACGGCTACCAGATCCGCACCCTAGTGCTGACGATGCTCTACCGCCTGACGCCGACCCTTATCAACAAGGGGTATGTCTACATCGCCGAGTCGCCGCTGTACGAGATCAACACGAAGAACAAGACCTACTTCGCCTACACCGAGCCGGAAAAGGCTGACATCCTGCGTCGCATCGAGGACGAAAAGTACACGATCCAGCGCTCGAAAGGTCTGGGCGAGAACGACCCCGAGATGATGTGGC
>OLQL01003165.1_pt1 | contig 10266 bp, 10 predicted proteins | sample 1672971 | NCBI WGS metagenome assembly OLQL01 (sample SAMEA3136742, study PRJEB25190) | human gut metagenome | biome: human gut; feature: human-associated habitat; material: faeces | place: Austria | collected 2013
AAAAACAAAACGGATGTGCGCGCAGGGACGACGAAAGCCCTTCCGCTTCAGCATACAAAGGCTTCCGTATTCTGCCCGCGGTTCCATCTGCCGAAAGCCGTGCAGCCCATGGCGGCCATCAGGCCTGCCATGGGCTGCACGGTATCATACGCCAACCTGCAAGGCAAAACAGGTGTTTCCACGCCCGGCTCCGGCCGGTTCCTTCCAATGCAGCGCCTTTGCCCTGCCTCTCACACACTTGTTTTGGGGTTTTGCTTTTGGCCCGCACTGTCTGCGGGCGCAGGGGCAGGCGCTGGGGCGGGCTTTTTCTCCAGCGCCGCTATGGCCTCCAGAATAGCCTGCGCCATGGCGTCCACCTCGGCCTGCTGCGCTTTGCTCTTTGTGCGGTCCACTGCGTTCACCGCCGCCGTCACCGCCGAAAAATCCGTATAATCCGCCGCACGCAGGGCATTCGCCTGCTCTATGGCCGCATCCACCCGTGTGTAGTCTGCGGGCAGATTTCTCTCATCCCACGCAAAGGTGGGGTGCTTTATTCCCATCACCCATGTCACGCCGTCCACCTCTGTGCCCAGGGCCAGCGCGCCAAACTGTGCCTCGTCCGTCCAGTCTGAGACAGGCGTACCCATGGCCGCCCCGGCATCTCCGGCAGGCGCGCCGTCCAGCAGAATGCCCGGTACTTCGGAGTCGTTCCAGAAGCATCCGCTGACTGTCTGCAGGGCGCCGCCCTCATACAGCGTACCTATCTGCGCCGCCTGTGCACCGGAGAAACTGCCCTGCGCGGCAGAAAGACAATTTTGAAGGGTGACGCCTTTTTCCACATTGTTGCAGAATACAGCCCCCACAATGCCGCCGATAGAATTTTCGGCATTCGATGTAATGCTTCCGTCGAAATAGCAATTCTTTATGCTGAGGCCATAGATATTCGTGTCCGCAGTGCCAATCAGGCCGCCCAGTGCAGCATAATCGACCGCGTCACCGGCGTTTGCGAACTGCCCTGTGATGTTCGCCGAGGAATAGCACCCTGTCATGGCCGCGCCGTCACCACCTGCTGCCAGCATTCCCACAAGCCCGCCGGCGCTTACGTATTCGCCCTCTACCTTCAAGCTGCCAGTGGTATAACAGTTCAAAATAGTACCGAAGGATGCGGCAGCTAATATACCTGTCTGCAGCTGATGGACGCCACTGACAGAAGTGGCCGTAATGTCTGCATTCAACAGGCCCAAATTTTTCACTGTGCTTTTATTTCCCAGCCAATAGAAAAGGCCGCACTCCGACGTATTGCCGCTGTAAGACAAATTGGAAATAGTGTGCCCGTTTCCGTCAAATGTGCCTTGAAACCCCTTCGAAGACGAACCATTACCAGGCGGGTAAGCAATAGCCTTCCACATGTGCCCGGCGAGGTCTAAATCTGCCCGAAGTGTAAAGGTAGTGTTTTCAAACTGCTCATATTTGCCTTGGGGTGAGTAATTTTTGTTGCAGGCGATTTCCGCCAGGCCCGCCAACTGTTCCGCCGTCGTGATGTCATAAGTTGCTTTCACATCGTTTGCGTCATACCAGCTTGTGTCCGCCGTGCCGTCCCATGTGTCCGCGGCATTTTCCGCAAACGCCCCTGCGGGCAGCAAACAGGTGAGCAGGGCCGGCACCAGCACGGCGCACGCAAGCCTTTTCCATTTTTTCATGCCTTTTCTCTCCTTCACAGGTTCCGGCCCGCTTTTCCCTGTGCGTGAGACAGGCGGTTTCTCCGGCCAGTGCCGGAGAAACAGAAAGGGGCCCCTTTCTCAGCGCCGCTGTACGCGGCGCCTTATATCCAGATTCTACTGCATCTCATGCGGAAAAGCAAGTATTTTCGCACGCGCGCAGCGCATCAGTTTAAAAGCATGCGGTCATTGGCAAAGCCGCCGCTGTTCACGGTCTCGAACTTTTCCAAAAGGTCGGCAACATGCAGCTTTGCCTTTTCTTCGCCCTGCACATCATAGATAATCTCGCCCTCGTGCATCATCACAAGGCGGTTGCCGTATTTAATAGCATCCTTCATGTTGTGCGTAATCATCAGCGTGGTAAGGCGGCCCTCCTGCACAAGCTGTGCGGAAAGCTCCAGCACCTTGGCGGCGGTTTTGGGGTCCAGCGCGGCGGTGTGCTCGTCCAGCAAAAGCAGCTTCGGCTTTTGCAGCGTGGCCATCAAAAGCGTCAGCGCCTGGCGCTGCCCGCCGCTCAGCAGGCCCACCGGCTGGCTGAGCCTGTCCTCCAGCCCAAGGCCCAGCGCCGCAAGCTGTTCTCGAAAGGCCGCGCGGTCCTTTGCGCGGATGGTGGAGAACACGCCGCTGCGCCGTGCTGCGCGCAGGTAGGCCAGAGCCATATTCTCTTCAATCGTCATGTGCGGGGCAGTGCCCTTCAAAGGGTCCTGAAACAGGCGGCCTATCTGCCGCGCGCGCCTGTGGTCCGGCACAAAGGTGACATCGCGCCCATCCAGCGAAACGCGGCCTGCATCCGGGTAAAATTCACCGGCCACCGCCGCCATCAGGGTAGATTTACCCGCCCCGTTCGAGCCAATCAGCGTGACAAAATCGCCCTTTTCCAGATGAAGGGTTACATCGTCCAGCGCCTTCTTCTCATTCACAGTGCCGGGGTTGAAGGTTTTGCTGACGTGCACCAGGTCAAGCATGGCCGCCGCCCCCCTTCCCCTCTTTCTGTGCCCTGCCGCGCCTGCGCCGCAGGGCCAGGCCGCGCTTCAGCGTGGGGGCCGAGATGGCCAGCGCCACAATGACAGCCGAAATCAGCTTCAGGCACTCAGACGGCACATTGGCGCGCAGCGCCAGCGCAATAATGAAGCGGTAAATAACGCTGCCCGCTACGGCTGCAAGCACTTTGGCCCACAGCCCGCCGCGGCCCAGCAGTGTCTCGCCGATAATAAGCGAGGCAAGGCCTATCACCACCATACCCGTACCCAGATTGATATCTGCGGAACGCTGGTACTGTGCCAGCACAGCGCCGGAAAGCGCTGTCAGACCGTTGGCCACGCACAGCCCCACGCTGATGGTGAACACTGTGTTGATAGAGCTGGCGCGCACCATGGCCGGGTTGTCGCCCGTGGCGCGGATGGAAAGCCCCAGCCGCGTGCCCAGAAACAGCACCAGCAGCACACATGCGGCAAGGCTGATGCCGCCGGCCAGCACCAGCTTGTAGGGGAAGCGCTCGCCCACCGCGCTGCGCAGCAGAGTGAACACAGTCTCTGTCTTCAGCATGGGCACATTGGAGGAAAAGCCCATGATGGCAAGGTTCACCGTATAAAGCCCGGTGTTGGTGATGATGCCCGCCAGAATAGAGGGCACGCCCATGCGCGTCTGCAAAAAGGCTGTGACAAAGCCCGCACAGGCGCCCGCCAGAACGGCCAGCACAAGGCCCAGCACCGGGCGGCCCGCCACGGCCGCCGTGGCAGATACGGCACAGCCCAGCGTGAAGGCGCCGTCCGTCGTCATATCGGCAATGTTCAGCACGCGGAAGCTCAAAAACAGGGCCATGGCCACCAGGGCATAGATGAAGCCAAGCTCCAGCGCGCTTTGCACAATGGCTGCATTCAGCATACCGGCACTCTCCTTTATTCTGCCTGTGTGGCAACTTCCACCACTGTGCCCGCCATGCCGCTGAACACAGAGGTGTCAATGCCCAGTGCCGCAGCGGTTTCGGTGTTCACCGTGATGATGCCGCCCTCCATTACATGATATTCAGGCACCGTGCCGCTTTGCAGGATATCCACCGCCATGCCGGCCGTATAGGCGCCCAACTCAGTGTAACTGACGCCGCAGGTGGCAAAGGCGCCCGCTTTTACAAAGGAGTCGGCCCCGGTGTAGAAGGGGATGCCTGCCGCGGCAAGCTGCTCGGAAACAGCTGCGGCAGCGGCCATCACCACGTTGTCCGTGGGGGTGAACACAGCGTCCACCCGGCCGGAAAGAGATGCCACGGCAGAGAGTATCTCGTCATTGGTATTGCCCGTTTTTTCCACATAGGTAATGCCCTTTTCTTCCAGGTATGCCTTCGCCTGCGCAATGGGCGTGGCCGAATTGGGCTCTGAATTCGAATACAAAAGGCCAACAGCCTGCACATCCGGGTTGGCGGCAAGCATCATATCCAGAATAAATTCGGTGTTCAGCGCATCCGAGGTGCCCGTCACGTTGGAAAAGCCCTCTACCCCTGCCTCAGCCGGGTCTGAAATGGCGGCGTACACCACCGGGATGCCCGTGCCGTCGGCAGCGTTCACCATGCACTGGGCGGCCAGTGTGGCAATGGGGATAATGGCGTCATACCCCTCCGACACAACCTGCGTGCCGATTTGGTTCAGCGTGGTGGCGTCGTTTTGCCCATTGAACTCCTTATATGCAATGGTAATGCCCTTTTCTGCAGCAAGCGCCTCCAGCTCGGCCTTCACAGCCTCTCGTATCTCATCCAAGGAAGAATGATCCATCTGCTGCACGATAGCCACAGTATAATCGGCCCCGGTGCCGGTGCCCCCGCAGGCGGCAAGGCAAAGGCAGAGCGCGGCGGCAAGCAGAATACAGAAAAACTTTTTCATCATCATGATACCCTCTTTTCAAAATAATCATGAAATATTGTATTTGGTGCGGCGGGCACCAGCATCACCATCGCCTTGTAAAAAATTCATATACGTTCATGCTCTTTCCCCTTTGTGCGGGCAGATAAAAAACGCCTGCCCCTGCTGTAAACTGCAAGGGCAGGCGTTTTGAAAACATTCCTGCGGTGCCACCTTGATTGCCGCCCCCTCACGGGGAACAGCCTCTCTACGGGATGCAGACACATCCCTGCGCTGTAACGTGCGCACACGTTGCAAGATACTCAGCCTGCGGCCTTTCCCCGCACCCTCCGCGGCCCATTTGCCCGCCCCGCATTGCGGCCCGCTTCCACCTTGCCGGGCTCTCTTTGCGCGCGCTGACGGTTTTACTTCCGCGTCTACGGTTTCTCTGTTTGCGTTTATGTTAGCACGCGCCCTGTGTGATGTCAAGTCCTTTTTCAAAATTACCGCTTTCCCTCAGAAAAGCAAAAGAGGCACGGGCAGGCTTGCCGGAGGGCCATGCGTCGGCCAAAGCCGGGCGGCGCTTCTCTTCCTGGCAAAATATAAAACGTGATATATTTCTATCAAAAATACAAAAGCACCACATTAGAAAGAGGCATGGATATGTCAAGGAAGCAACTCAAAAGAACACTGCTGATGGGGGCCGGCTGCGCCGTGTTTCTGCTGGCGGGCATTGTATATTCGCTGCTGTACAATGATGGGCGCTGGGTAATGGAAATGAATTTGGAAGAATATGTCTTTTCCGCAAAGGACATCCCCATGCTGGCGGCGGGCATGCTGGTCGCGCTTTATGCCGTATATATCGCGGTGGTTATTTGCCGGAAAGCCCTCAAAGGCCTTTCCACACAAAAGGGCCTTCATCAGAATTACACCCGCCGGGTGCCGCCCTTTCTCGGTATATTCGGAATATTCGGCCTTTGGGGCTTTTCCGGCTTTTGGACATATTATGCGCACGGCATTGTCTCCCCATTTCTTCTCTTTGCCCTGTTTGGGCTGTTCGGGCTGTTTTTTGAGGGAAAGCTTTCACACACTCTGGAGGACGAGCTGTTTCAGCATAATAAGGCAAGGGCAGACCTGAAGGCCTATAAAACGGGCTTTCTTCTTCTGGTCGCCGTCATTTTGCTGAGCAGATGGCGCGTATTGGCCCTTCATGCGGAATGGTGCGCAATTCTCCTGCTGATATCTGTCTCGCTTATTGTCGCTTTTGTGCTGTTTCAAAAGCGCTATCCGCTGTATTGCTATGAAAAAGAGGAATGACCATGGAGACAGATTTCAGATGTGAGCTGAAGACATACCGTGTGGCGCAGGGCCTGACGCAGGAGCGGCTGGCGGAAAAGATAGGCGTACGGCGCGAAACCATCATGCGGCTGGAAAAGGCGCAGTACAACCCCTCCTTTCAAGCTGACTATCGACATCTCAAGAGCTGTAAAGGCCCCCATAGAGGATATTTTTATTTTCGCACAGTCGGATGAAGGATAAGCGCCCCGGCAGGGCGTGCTGTTTTCTCATAAATGTAACCACTTGCACACAAAATTATGGTATAATGTGTCCACTTGGCGGATCCACGCGCAGGCGGAGGATAAGGCTGGTGAAACAGCTGCCGTACCCTTAACGAGGCCGGGCTAAAAGGCGAAGGACGGGTTTCGTGAATGTGGCATCATATCTCCACTTGGCGGGCGCGGGCAAAAGCACAGTACGGGCCCGGCGGGGAAGACTCCGCTCCCTTCCTGTGCGCGAGCCGCAATGTAAGGCGCGGGTTCAGCCGGTGCAGCAGCGCACCTTTGTTTCACGAATACAGGCAGCAGCGCAGTAGGGGCCTGATGGAGCAGCTGTCGCAGCCCGGCGAACGGGCGCAGCATGTGCCCGGCGAATACGGCAGCGCCTGCTGCGGGCGGCAAGCTCCGGTGTGCAAAGCATGAGCCCGGCACGGCCGTCATGCCCTGTGCCGGTGCGCTATGCCCGGCAGCAGGTAAAATGCCCCCTGCCGCCCTGCACACACCGCCCTGCTGCACAATACATCACGGCAGATACAGCCGTAATTGGGAGGAAGCAACCTATGAAATTTTGCCTTAAAATTCTTTGCATCACGCTGTGCCTCGCGCTTGGTGCAGCCGCACTGGCCGGCTGTTCCAGCCAGAGTGCGCCCGCATCATCCGGCTCGGCCGCCTCGGCGTCCGGCACCGGGGCAGAGGCCCACGAGCCAGGCCTGTTCATCGACGGAGAAAGGGTAGAGGCAGACCCCGTGCTCAAATTCAACGGGGAAGAAGTTCCGTTCGATTTATACCGCTATATTTTTCTCACGTTCTGCGACCGCTTTGCCGGTGAGGACGCCGGCTACTGGGAGGATATGAGCGACGAGAATACAGCACAGGCCGCCGAAGCCGTCAAGCTATACACGCTGAACAATGCACTTTCGTTCCCCATGTTCCGACAGTGGGCTAAAGAGCTGGGCGTAAGCCTGACAGAAGAGGAAAAGGCCGAAATAGAGCAGGTGGCCGCCGACTGGGAAGAATATTTTGGCTCTGAGAAAGAATATGAAAGCTTTCTTTCCATCAACCATCTTACAAAAGAGCTTGCCATTCAAATGGAGCTGGACACGCAGCTGAGCAACAAGGTGCTAGAGGCGGCCTTTGGCGAGGATATCAAGGCAGACGTGCTGGAAAACTTTGTGCATGTGCAGCATGTGCTCATCCAGTTTGAGGACGCTGAGGCGGACGACCACTCTGCCGAGCTCGCCAAGGCTGAGGAGGTGCTGGAAAAGGCAAGGGCGGGCGAAGATTTCAACGCCCTGATGGAGGAATACAACGAGGACCCCGGTGAGCCGGAAGAGGGCTACTACTTCCCTGCCGGCGTAATGGTGCAGGAGTTCGAGGACGCCTCGTTCGCTTTGAAGGACGGCGAAATCAGCGATATTGTAGAGACGAGCTACGGCTACCATATCATCAAGCGCCTGCCCATGGACGAAAGCTATATCGACGCACATCTGCTGGACCTTGCCGCCGATTCCTCTGTAAACGAGCAGATGCAGCAGGAAATGGATGAGCGCCTGCGCGCCGGGGATATCTGGTATTGCGACGAATACGACCAGATTTCGCCCGCCACACTGTTTTAAGCACCGCTTTCTGTCAAAGAGCAAAAAATGCGCCGCCCCGGCCTTTCTCAGCCGGGGCGGCGCATTTTTGGATTTCGTGAAATACCGGCCGTGCCGGTGAGGCTCGCTGTAAAAAGCCTTTGCCTCCGGCACCGGCCCAAGTGGGCTGCTGGCGGCGGCTGCCTGAAAAGTGGAAGTCATTGCCCAGGGCGGCAAACCGTCCCTCTCCGGGCTGCGGGGCAGGTGACGCAGACGGAACCAGCCTTGCGGCCTCTTAAAGAGGCCTGCCTGTAATATGCACTTCCAGCCCTGTACAGCCTATGCGCTTTACAGGTGGGGCGATTATTTGTTTTTATACATTTCCTGATAATATTTCTGGTAGCTGCCGCTGGTGACGTTTGCCATCCATTCCTCATGGGCAAGATACCAGTCTATGGTCTTTACGATGCCCTCTTCAAAAGGTGTTTCGGGGTACCAGCCCAGTTCGTTTTTAATCTTCTCCGGGTCGATGCCATAGCGGCGGTCGTGCCCGAGCCTGTCGGCCACATAGCGGATAAGCGTCTCGTTGATGGCGTCATCCGCAAGGCGCTGATGCAGCTGGGCAATGATGGTTTTCACAATAAAGATGTTCGGCCGTTCGTTGTGGCCGCCCACATTATACACCTCGCCGGCGCGGCCATTTTCCGCCACCATGTCGATGGCCTTGCAGTGGTCCTCCACATACAGCCAGTCGCGCACATTCATGCCGTCGCCATACACCGGCAGGCTTTTATGGTTCTTCACATTGTGAATCATCAGCGGGATGAGCTTTTCCGGGAACTGATAGGGGCCGTAGTTGTTCGAACAGCGTGTAATGTTCACCGGCATGCCGTAGGTGTCGTGGAAGGCCATCACAAACATATCCGCGCTGGCCTTGGAGGAGGAATACGGGCTGTGCGGGCACAGCGGCGTGGTTTCAGTGAAATACCCCTCGGCGCCAAGGCTGCCGTACACCTCGTCGGTGGAGACCTGTATATATTTTTTGCCGGGCGCCCACCGGCCGTCCTTCTGCCAGGCATTCTTTGCGCACTGCAAAAGGTTCACCGTGCCCAGCACGTTTGTCTCCACAAAAATTTCAGGGTTCGAGATGCTGCGGTCCACATGGCTTTCCGCGGCAAAGTTGACAACACAGTCGAAATCGTACTGCGCAAACAGCTTTTCCACCAGAACCCTGTCGCAGATATCGCCCTGCACGAACACATGGCGGCTGTCGCCCTCGGCGCCCTTCAGGTTTTCCATGTTGCCCGCGTAAGTGAGCTTGTCCAGGTTTACCAGAAGGATATCATCATACTTTTTCAGCATGTAATACACGAAGTTCGAACCAATGAACCCCGCGCAGCCTGTGATGAGATATTTTTTCAATATGGTCTCTCCTTTTTACAGCGGGCGCCCCGCTGTTTACTGGGGGCGTTATTCCCCGTTCCAGTTTTCAAAAAACGCGGCCAGCGCCTGCTGCCAGGGGCGCATCTCATCGCCCACAGTGCAGCGCAGCATGCGGTTGTCCAGCGCGCTCCACGCGGGCCTGTCCGCCGCGGCGGGGTGCGCAGCCTTGTACTGCGCACTAGTGCACGGCGTCACAGCGGCCTGCAGCCCGGCCAGGCGCACAATTTCTTTTGTGAACTCATACCAGGAGCATACGCCCCCGCCCGTGCAGTGATACACGCCGTATTCCTTCGTCACGGCAAGCTTCAGGATATGGTGCGCCAGATCCGCCGCATTGGTGGGGTTGCCGCGCTGGTCGTCCACCACGGTGAGGCTGCCGTTTTTCTTTGCGGCATTCACCATTGTTTTGACAAAATTCCTGCCCGCATAGCCATACAGCCACGCCGTGCGCACGATAAACCAGCGCGTGCAGAACTGCCGCACATACTCCTCGCCCAGCAGCTTTGTTTTGCCGTACACAGACTTCGGCGCAGGCGCCTCGCATTCTGAAATGGGCGCGCTGCCCTCGCCGCGAAACACATAATCGGTGGAAACATGCACCAGCTTTGCCCCTATTTCTTCCGCAGCCATGGCAAGGTTGCGCGCCCCCAGTGCATTTACGCGGAAGGCGTCGTCCGGGTTTGCATCGCAGCCGTCCACGTTGGTATACGCCGCACAGGAGATAATCACGTCCGGCGCGTGGCGGCGCACAAAGGCGGCCACTGCGTGCCGGTCTGTAATATCAAGGCTTTCCATGCCGGGCACGCCCACGTCTGTCTCCACCACGCTGGCATGCAGCAGCTTTTCCGGCAGGGGGCCAAGCTCGGTGCGCCCGCGCGCAAAGCAGCGGCGCAGCTCGGTGCCGAGCTGGCCGTTTGCACCGGTAATCAGAACCTTCATACCTTACCTGCCTCTCTTCAATAGCGAATCTTGTTTTCCGCCACCTGCTTCAAATGCTGGCCATAGGGGCTTTTCCCATAGCGCCGGGCGCTTTCCAGCAGTTTTTCCCTCGTGATCCAGCCGTTTTTATAGGCGATCTCCTCCGGGGCGGAAATTTTGATGCCCTGACGTTTTTCCACCATGCGCACAAAATCCGCCGCGTCCACAAGGCTGTCCATCGTGCCGGTGT
>OLQL01003169.1_pt1 | contig 10250 bp, 6 predicted proteins | sample 1672971 | NCBI WGS metagenome assembly OLQL01 (sample SAMEA3136742, study PRJEB25190) | human gut metagenome | biome: human gut; feature: human-associated habitat; material: faeces | place: Austria | collected 2013
CCGCGACCGCAAGATTGGCATATTGATACCGATATTTGCCGCTGGAGCAATTGCGGTTGTATTTCTGGAAGCGTTTAAAAAGCCAACAATTCCCATCAGGCCACCGCAGATCACATAACAGGCAATTGCATTTGGAATTTCTTTAATTCCGGTATTAACTGCAACCTTCTGACCATTCTTAAGTGCGTTATAATCGTATCCGAATTTTGTATAATCAAAGAGTCCAATAATAATTACCAGTACCGCCACAATAATAATTGCTGCATAAAGCCAGTTTCCTGTAAAAGCAGTCATGGATGAATTCTGTACCTCTTTCATAACGTAACGACCTTCTGTAATTGTAAAAAGAATTCCTTCATAAATCAGTGTTACACCAAGAGACGTAATAATTGGTGGCAAATGTAAAACCACATACAAAACACCGGAAATCAGTCCAAGCAGCATACCAAATAAAATAGTAAGCATCAGCATTATCGGTGCACTGCCCTGACCTCCACCTAAAAACGAATATGTAATCTTTGCACCAATCACAGAGGAAAGCAATGCCATTGATCCCAAAGAGAAATCAAAACGTCCACTGTTAAGATTGATGGACAAAGCGATAGTTGTGATCATAACAATTGCAATATAGACAACAAAATTGTCAAAGCTTGTCATATTCATGATCATTGTTTTTCCTTTTGCCATACAAATACCCTGTAACAAAATAGCCACCAGTACCGGTATGGCAAGTGCTCCTGCTAAATTTTTTATACAAAGTCTGTTTTTACTTTTCATGTTATCTTCTCCTTTCTTTTTACAGGATAATTTTTCATACCCTCTCCCAATAGATGAAAGTAATAAATTCATCTATTGGGAGAGGGTGCGGCTTCTTTAAGAAGCCGCGACCAAATAATAAAAAACAAGTTAATTAGATGCAACCACCTCATTGATAGTATCAAAAGTAACTGTATCACCAATAATTTGATCCAATGTATCCCTACTGTAAATCGGGTTATCACCATTATCATTCTTGTAAAATTTATCAAATGTCTCACTATCTGTTGCTACCTGATAATTTTGGCTGAGTGACACAGCATTTCCCTGCGCATCACGAATTACATTCCCATTGATTGCATTCATCACTAATGCAAAAGCAGGTCCTACCGATGATGAATATTTTCCAGCAAGATATACAAGCTTTCCGTTTGTGATTGCCTCTCCATTACTCTTGGTAAAGGAATCAATATCAGAAAACTCAATACCTGCTGCATTCAACTGCTGTGTAAAGAATGTTGTTGCCATTCCGACAGAGATGAATGCTTCCGGAGCCGCCTGAATGGCTGCATTGATCTCGTCTGTTGTTGTATCACCATATCCCTGTAAATAAGATACGATCTTGATATCTCCTGAAATCTTTGACAAATCTATACCCTGATCAGCAAAAATCAAACCAACTACATCCTCTTCAGTTGTCGCTCCGCCATAAGAAAGTCCAAGTCCTGCAAGTACGCCGGCTGTACGATATACGTGCATTGGATTCGGAATAAATGCGCCATAGATTGCAGCAGTCTTAATGCCTTTATCCGCAAAGAACTTGCCCATTTCTACACCAGCTTCATACTCTGTATCCATACTCGGACCCACCTGTCCAAGAAAATATTCATCTGTTTTATATTTTTCAAACTGTTCCTGATCAAGTGTTCCTGCTGCAACTGCATAATAAATCTTGTTTTCCTCACATGTTTCAATCTGTAATGCACGATCATTGCTTGAAAAAGAAATGACTGCCTGATATCCCTGAGAAGCAAACTTCTCAATTGCAGATTTCTCACTTGCAGCATCCTTAAGTTCGTCTGTGTAAGTAAATGTTACACCATACTGATCCGCAATATAATTCTCATAGTAAGAACGGAATCCTAATGCTTCCTCACCACTGACATCCTGAACCAGAACACCAATCTTGACATCTCCTGTCGGCTTTTTTTCCTCCTGTCCATTTGAAACATTTGTATCATTTGTTGCATCCTTACTGTTTCCACATCCGGCCAGCATTGTCAGAGACATAGCTGCAACAAGACCAAAGCTTAACATTTTTTTCATTGTTCGTTTCATAAATTTCTTCCTCCCTGTTTTCTTTTAAAATTTATCTTTAACACACAATGTGTTAAATTCTTGTTTTATCGCGGTAAAGTCTGCGAACGATAGTTAACGCTTGCAACATATACTATAATCAGAAAAAACACTGCACTTACAATCTGCGTAATGCCATATCCCGATGTAGAATCAATGAGCAGATCCAAAATATTATTTAATACAATATAAGAGAATCCTCCAACAACTGCCGCGTAAATCTTTGATCTGGCACCACCTGAAATCGGCATTCCTCCAAATACAATTGCAACCATAATATTCATTCCAATATCCCCGGCTGTCGTTGTTGTAACAGATGGTGTATATACCAATGTCATAAATGCACCGATTCCTACTCCTACTCCCGCCAAAAGGAAGCCCAATATTGCATATGTGTTATATTTAATACCGGAAAGCTGCGCACAGATTGGGTTTCCACCTACAAATTTTTCTCTTCTTCCAAACTTTGTATAATCAAAAACAAATACACAGATCGCAACCCAGATTACCAGAACTCCAATCTTAAATGCCGAGTTATCCAGATGTTTTACAACCTCGCTTGGAATACTGATTCCACCAACCGCACCACCTTTTGTCGTAATAATCTGCGATGCAATCGCGGATAACACGGACATCATTGCTACCGTTGTAACAAACACCGGAATATGAAATATGGACGCAAGCACTGAATTGACCAGTGAGCAAACAATTCCTGCTAATAAAATCACGATAATCATCAACGCAAAATTTTCAGTTGCATTATAGGTAAGTACTCCCAACGTGGCCGCAAAAAGCGTTGCGGCTCCCAGGCTGATATCAAATGAACCCAGTGTATAAATAAAAATTGCACCTGTTGCAACAATTGATAATACAATCCCTTCATTAAATACAATCTTAATATACATATCCAGACGATATCCTTTACTGCTTACAATTCCACAAAATACTGCAAGCAATACGACAAGTGCTACAAAAGGCAACGCACTTATCATCATTTTTTTATTTTTCGTCATTCTTTTTTGCCTCCTAAATCATATATTCAATAATCTGTGCATCAGAAAGAGTTTCGCTTCTCTCAAATTCCGCAGAGACCTCACCATTTTTCATAATTAGAATCCGATCACTCATTCCAATCAGTTCCGGTAATTCCTCACTGATCATAAGGATTGATTTTCCCTCATTTTTCAATCTCACCATAAGCTGGTACATTGCCTGTTTTACACCGATATCCACGCCTCGTGTCGGACAGTCCAGAATAAGGATTTCACTTCCACATCCAATCCATTTTCCAAATACAACCTTCTGCTTATTTCCTCCGGAAAGCTGTGATACTGACTGATCTCTTCCCGCACATTTGATGGACAATTCTTCAATCTGATGATTCACATATTTTTTTTCTCGATTTTTCAGAATCAGAAAATTATTGATCGCAAATTCACTCATTCCTGCAATTGAAATATTATCTTCAATACTTGCATTAAGACATAACGACTCAACATCTCTGTCCTTCGATACATAACCTACACGTTTCTTCATTGCAATTGCCGGACTGTCAATGATTGTTCCGTCTTCCACCGTAACGCTTCCCTCTTCCGGCTTTAATGCTCCAAAACAAACCTTTCCAAGAGAATGCATTCCGCAATGTGCCAATCCACCGATTCCAACGATTTCTCCTTTATGCACCTGAAATGAAATCCCTTTTAACCGGTCTGCATATACCAGATTTCTTACATCCAATGCCACTTCCGGCTGTGAACTTGCCTGAAAGTCACTTCGATAATAATCACCTTGCAGCTCTCTTCCGATCATGCTCGCGCGGATTGCTCCGGCCTCAAATTCTGCTTTTTCAAATGTCCGGATAATCTTGCCATCTCGAAGAACGGTCAACGTATCACAGGCTTCCATAATTTCATCCAGATCATGCGAAATAAAAATCACTGATTTATTTTCTTTACGGAAGCGATTCATAATGTCATATAAAATTTCTCTTCCGTCATGTGATAATGCTGTACTCGTCTCATCGATTACCAGAATCTGAGGTTCTTTCATCACAACTTTAGCAATCTCTACAAGCTTTCTGGTTTGAAAATCAAGCTTCTGCATAAGCATTTCGCCTGTTACATCATTGACACCGATATTTTTCATCACCCTGGTCGCATCCGCATTCATTTTCTTACGATTAATCAGGCCGAACTTATTCTTATACTTTTCAGACTCCGCAAGGAAAATATTCTCAGCTACCGTAATCTCCGGTATTGTTCCGCTCTCCTGAACAATCATTCCAATTCCCTTGTGAAGTGCATCGATCATGCTAAGCGGCTTCCAGCTCTGTCCCTGAAATGTCATCGCACCGCTGTCACATTCCTGCATTCCTGCTACAATAGAAGTAACCGTTGACTTTCCCGATCCGTTTTCTCCAATGAGTCCTCTTATTTCTCCCGGATATACAGTCAGTGATACATCATTCAAAGCCACTGTACTTCCAAATTTCTTATTCATATTTGCAACTGTTAAAATTGGTTCACTCATTTTTATCACCTCGTCTTTATGCTTATTATAGATTTTTGTTAATTTTTATGTGATTTTGTTTTTTATCTGTTTCACTCATTTTTTTAATGTGTTTTTCTTTTTTCTATACGTTTACCTTAAATTTAGTCTCGCCTCTAAAAAATAGATTAAAAATCCTATGTTTTTATTGATTTTTGTATTGCATATATGTTTTAATCAATATAGTTACCTTTTTATATGAAATGGAGGAATTTTATGTCAGAGAACTACTATCTTATTTCCGATAACGATGTACACATGCCGATCCGGTGTACGATGCAGCGATTTGATCATATCCGCCAACAGATGCATGATTATTTTGAATTGTCCATGATTGTTTCCGGAAGCTGTACATTACAATTTGATGATCATATGTACAGTCTCAGGGAAGATGATATTTTTTGCATCAATCCACTTACACTTCATGAACTACATGGTGTCAATTGTGTCATCATAACCGTTCTGTTTAATCAAACATTATTTGAACAGATTCTGCCGGTTCCATCACATCCCCGCTTCTTCTGTATTAGTCCCATGTCGGATAATCAGGAAGCAATTGCACAATTACGCTCTCTGATTGCTCACATCATCAAAACAAATGTGGACAAAAAAGATGGCTACGAACTTCGCAACTGGTCATATATCTATAATGTTATGGATATTATGTACCTTCATTTCCGTGTAAAATTATCGACTGCAAATGAAAAGAAAAACCACAAATACGCTATCCGGATAGCAGAAATATCACAATTAATCCAACAGCGCTATACAGAAAACATAACCTTAAAAGAACTTGCCGATGAAGTTCATTTGTCCGTTCCCTATCTTTCAAAATTCTTCGTTGACTATTTTGGGATGAATTTTCTAAGCTACCTGAATCAATACCGCCTTATGCATGCGATGCAGGAACTTTCCATAACAGATAAAAATATTGATGAAGTAGCGATTGACAGCGGATTTCCTAATAGTCATGCCTTTGTAACTCTTTTAAAAAAAGAATATGGAATGCTGCCAAAAGAATATCGGCGCGAGCAAAAAAAAGAAAAGCAACAGACCTCTCAACAATTAGAACAACATAATTATATTGCAGGATTAAAGAAATATTTAAACGACAATACACATACCCACGTCGTATCCCCTATATCAAAAAAACAAATTGATTTCTCTGTAAATGGAAGTTCTTACGTATTGCTACATACATGGAAAAAAATGATGACAGTCGGTCGTGCCAGTGATGTGTTAATCTGTGATATTCAGGAAATGTTGACCAGATTTCAAAATAGGATTGGATTTGAATATATTAAATTATGCGGTATATTTTCAGATGATCTGCATGTGTACAATGAGAAAGCAAACGGTACACCTGTGTACAGTTTTACATATATTGATAAAATTCTTGATTTTGTAACCAAACTTCATCTTAATCCATGGATTCAACTTTCTTACATGCCGGAAAAGCTCGCCAAATATCCAAATAAACGCTTGTTTGGTTCTAATGTCAGCCAACCCCATTCCATTGCCGCATGGTGCCGGCTTGTTTCAGAGTTTCTGCAACATATCAGCAACCGCTATGGACTTGAGGTAATTCGCTCATGGAAATTCGGTCTTTGGAACCAGCCCAACACAAACATGGATCTTTTCGGATTTTCAAACGAAAAAGACTTCTTTCAGTTTTATAAGGAAACTTTCCTTTGCGTAAAAAATTTCTGTCCGGATATTGAATTTAGTCTTCCGCCGACTTACTACATCGTATCCGAAGGCTACGAAAACTGGTATCTGAACTTTCTGGAATGGTGTAAACAAAACGACTGCATCCCTGACAGTTTAAGTTTCACTTATTATGACACCAAACTGATTTCCAATAAAAATCATTCAAAAGAATCTTTCGGTTTCATATATGCCATGAGTTTATCGGAATCACCAGACGGACTCAAAGATTTTGTCATGCAGGTTCTCAGAGAACGACGCCGGCTAAATCTTGGTAAATTGCCAATCTACTTATCCGAATGGAATAATACACCAAGCCAACAGGATCTACTGAATGATACCTGCTTCAAATCCTGTTATATTGTCAAGAACATCCTTGAAAACTATGACCGTCTGGAAAGTTTTACTTATCAGGCGCTCACAGATCTTATGGCAGACAGTTCTTTACCAAATATGTTATTTTTCGGTGGACTTGGTCTTTTTACCGTAAATGGAATTCCAAAAGCCAGTTATTATGCCTACACACTTCTTCAACAATTGGGTGATCAGTTTCTTGGGCGTGGAGACGAATATTTTATCACCCGTGAAAATGATAGTTTTCAAGTCATGCTTTACAATTACAGGCATTTTAATTACTTATATGCGAATGGAGAACGTTTTGATATGACAGAAACAGACCGCTATACCGTTTTTGCTGATTCGGAACCGGTAATGATCTCCCTGTGTTTATCTGATATTCCACAGGGAAACTATAAGATTTCTGAAACCTATGTAAATCGAACGCATGGAAGTGCTTTCGATCAATGGGTTTCTATGGGTGCATTGGAACTTACTACACCTCAGGAAATTGATTGGTTAAAAAAATCATCCGTTCCTGGATTTCATCAGAAAATTGTGTCTGTCAACTCCGATGAAATCCTCGAACTGGATGTCACATTAGAATTGTTAGAGGTACGATTAATTCAAATTACACCTCTCCACTGACTTTTTCACAACTTATCAATGGAAAGCAGATCCGAAAATGTATGGATTGGATATGTCACATATTTATGACTCGCGGCATCTCCAATCCCTGCACTTATGAATCCACCGGCATAAGCCGCATCAATTCCTGCAAGTGCATCTTCTACAACAAGACAATTTTCCGGCTTTTCCTCAACCATTTCCGCCGCTTTTATAAAAACCTCCGGATCCGGTTTTGACTTTGTAATGTTTGTTCCATCGCTGACCGCGTCAAAATATCCATCTAATCCAATTTGCTTTAAAATCTTCTTTGTATTCTTACTGCTTGATCCGATTGCAAGCTTGTAACCGCGCTGTCGCAAGGTGTCCAACGTATTTTTTACTTCATCCGAAAGATCCCTTGGAGACATCTTTTCCAATAGACGAACGTAACTTTCATTCTTTCTTGTAGCAAGCTGTTCTTTTTCTTCCTGTGTATAGCATCTTGATGCTCGCTCCAAAATGATATCAAGGCTTTCCATACGGCTTACACCCCTTAATCGTCCATTAATTTTCTCATCAAAATAGATTCCTTCTGCATCTGCCAATTCTTTCCACGCCTGATAGTGATAGTTATCTGTGAAACAAATGACCCCATCCAGGTCAAAAATAATAGCACGTATCGTATCCATAAAACACGCCTCCTTTTTCATTTGCTTCACCATAACAAAAATAAGGACAGCTTTTTAGCCTCTGATTAGACCAAAAAACTGTCCTTATTTGATATTTTTATTTTTGATGTGTTATGCGATAAGATCTCGGTGTCATACCAAATCTTTTTTTAAATTGCCTGAAAAAATAACTCTGATTCTCATATCCTACATCAAGTGAAATATCTTCGATTGACAGATCCGTTTCCTCAAGAAGTTTGACCGCAGCCTGAAATCGCCTCTGTTGCAGTAAATCCTGAAAATTTGCCCCTGTCTTTTGCTTGATCAGCTTACTTAATACGGTAACTGACTGATGTGTATCTGCTGCAATCTTTGTCAAATTTGCATTTTTACAATCACTGTTGATATATTCAAGAACCGACTGCACAATAGTCTCCTTGTAATCCATAGAAGAATTATGGCTCAAATTCTCCAAATGATTTAACAAATACAAAAAGACAAGTCCCATGGAATACTGATTGATAACATCTTCATTCATATATTCATAAAGCATGGATTCTATCATATTCTCCATCAGATTTTCAATCTGGGGATTCTCCTTTAAACGAAAAATCAGATAATGAGGAACCGGACTCTTCTGCCGGAATGCCCCTGCAATGAACTCCGCTAAAACATTTTTTTCCTGAAGCATTCCAAGCGGAATTTCAAAAAATTCCGGCAAAGCAATAAAATTGATTCCAATGTCTTCAAATTCAGCTCTGTGAATCGCATGTTCCACATACTGATTGAGCATCAGTAAATCTCCTTTATAAAGTGTTAATTCTTTTCCGTCAATTACATGTGTAATCTCCCCCTGTACCACATACATAAATTCCACATAATTATGCCGGTGCAACGGAAATTCCACAAATCTGCTGTGACGTCTTACAGTAATCAGTTTTCCCCTTCTGAGCAGTTTTTGACGATCAATCTCCTGTATGGACGCTTCGCTGTATAACTGTTCCTCAATCGCTGCCTGTCCTGCCTTATATTTACTTTCCTCTTCTGATATCTGCATAAGTTCATCAAGAAGTTGTTGTCTCATTCCTTCTTCTCCATTAAATACCCGGTCAAAGTCTGCATCACCAGATTTTGACTTAAAAGGGGGCATGATTCAAAGAATCATACCCCACTATTTACATGCCATTACCAATAAACAGCTTACTATTGATTTCTCAATGTCCTTCCCACAGAAACCGTATAATTAGATACAACCGTTGTCTTATCGGAAAGTGTTGTGGTTGCCTGTACAACAACAGAATTGATATTGACAGACATTCCTGAAGTAACGGAATAACTTGCGCCCGGTACACTCGATCCGGTGACGGTACAGTCTGCAATCACTCCGCCATCCATTCCCTGAATGCTCAGGCAGTTCTTTGCCAGATCCAGTGCCGTCTTACAGTTTACGGTAGATACGGTGCGATCTACACTGATCACTGGATTTGCCTGACTGTCGGTAACTTCCAGATATCCCGTAGTTGTAGCCAGTGATGTGCTCTGTCCATCACTTGGATAGAACTTCAGTTCCAGCAGATAAGTACCTGTCTGTGCCTTTGTCACAACATTTCCATTCAGTGAAACCGCAGAAATCGGAATTTCTGATCCACTGCCAATTGCTGCAGGTTCTGTTGAAGATCCACCCTTTGACAGATCACTTCCATAATATTGTCCGCCCTTACTGATCCTTACAGATGCAATATTCACATACTGATAAAATACGCCTCCGCGATACTCTGCCAGACGCAATGTTGTCACTTTTGATGCAAGCAGATCCGATGCAGATGCTCCGGAAGTAATTGCCAGATCAATGACCGGTTTGCTGATATCAACCTTATAGGAAGATGCTCCATTATAAGGAGGAGTCTGTACAACAACGGTAACATTAACGGATGCCTTATGTCCGTTCATTGTCAGGGTCAGGGTATAATTGTAAACACCTGCTGCCCTTCCGGATGCGTCAAATACCATACGGTCGGTTGCCGGATCATAGGTAGCCATAGATACTTTATTGGTACTGTTTTCTACGATCTGGTATGTCTCGTTTTCAAGTTTCATACTCTGACCATACTGATCCCGTCCATCGATATTGACGTATTCCTTATAGCCTGCCGCATAAGCGTTTGACATGGTAATCTGCGTATTATCTGCAGTCAGTGTTGCAAGGTATGCCGGTTCCGCCAACATCCAGATGTGTGGAATCGGACTGTACGATAAAGAACTGAGAGCTTG
>OLQL01003179.1_pt1 | contig 10193 bp, 7 predicted proteins | sample 1672971 | NCBI WGS metagenome assembly OLQL01 (sample SAMEA3136742, study PRJEB25190) | human gut metagenome | biome: human gut; feature: human-associated habitat; material: faeces | place: Austria | collected 2013
GAACCGGAAGATTCTGAGGACGAAAACTTTGATTTTGATGAGGATGAAGAGGAAGAAGAGTCTTCTGAATCTCTTTCCGAAGAAGAAGAACTGGAACAGTTTATTGATTCTATTCAGCCAAAGGATAAGAGAAATCCATCTGACATTGTGCCAAGAGAGAAATCACTTACCGATGATGAGAAGAAGCTGTTTACATATTTTGTAAAGGTTCCGGGAATGCGGGAACAGCTGATCAGTGCACTTTGCGATGTGCAGATGGCAGCGGCTGATAAGACCTCCAAGACTGGAAACGTGATCGTCATGGGTGGGAAAGAAACTGGTAAGACAAGACTGATCGCAAGTCTGATTCCGGCAATCTGTAAAGAGCTGAATCTGCCGGCTTCCAAGGTGGCTTATGTGTTTGCCGACCAGCTGAATGAGATGGATATTACGAAAGTGATTGGTAAACTTAGCGGTGGTTTCCTTGTCATTGAGAATGCTAATCAACTGACACAGGAAACAGTGGATATTCTGGATAAGGCTATGGAGTTCCGCACAGACGGACTTACTGTGATTATTGAGGATGAGAAGATCGGAATGCGTAAGCTGATTGCAAGATTCCCGAAATTTGCCAAGAAGTTTACATCCATAATCAACATTCCGGTATTTACCAATGATGAACTTGTAAACTTTGCAAGAGTTTACACCAAGGAAAATGGTTACAAGATCGACCAGATGGGAATGCTTGCATTGTATAATCTGATCGGTGTGAACCAGAAAGAAGACCAGCCTATGAACATTGGCGCAGTTAAGGAAATGCTTGACGCAGCAATGGCGAAATCCCAGGGCGGACTTCTGAAGTTTAATAAGAAAAAGAGAGTAGACCGTGATGGATTTACGGTTCTTTATGAGAAAGATTTTGCAAAATAAGTAATAGGGGAATTGCAGACAGCTGCCCAGATTGTGTGATTTGCAGATAATGATTAAATAATTTAAAAGAAAGAGGAAATTAATATGACCAGACCTTATTTAGGAAATCCGAAATATACCATTGAAGTTCTTCAAAAGTATAATTTTGCTTTCCAGAAAAGGTTTGGTCAGAATTTTCTTATCGATACCCATGTTCTGGAAAAAATAATCGAGGCTTCCAAGATCACCAAGGATGATTTTGTTCTGGAAATCGGACCGGGTATTGGAACCATGACCCAGTATCTGGCTGAGGCAGCCAGAGAAGTGGTGGCTGTAGAGATTGATAAGACATTGATCCCGATTCTGGAAAATGATACTTTGAAAGACTGGGATAATGTGACTGTGATCAACGAGGATATCCTGAAAGTTGATATTGCGGCGCTGGCACAGGAGAAAAATGGGGGCAAGCCTATCAAGGTGGTTGCCAATCTGCCTTATTATATTACCACGCCAATCATCATGGGACTTTTTGAAAACCATGTTCCCATTTCTTCCATCACCATTATGGTACAGAAGGAAGTGGCAGACAGAATGCAGGTTGGTCCTGGAACAAAGGATTACGGTGCTTTGTCCCTGGCTGTTCAGTATTATGCCAGACCGCAGATCATTGCGAATGTTCCGCCAAACTGTTTTATGCCAAGACCGAAGGTGGGAAGTGCTGTTATCCAGCTTGTGAGATACGAAGAGCCGCCCGTGCAGGTGGAGAATGAGAAGCTGATGTTCAGGCTGATCAGGGCATCTTTTAATCAGAGAAGAAAAACATTGGTAAACGGACTGAAGAACTCCCAGGAGCTTGATTTTTCAAAAGAGGAAATTGAGAAAGCTATGGCAGAGACCGGAATTCCGGTAAATGTGAGAGGCGAAGTGCTTACGTTAGCAGAATTTGCTGATCTTGCGAACGTATTTAATAAATTGAGATAGATATCAAGAACGGGGCGTAAGCCCCGTTCTTGATATCTTCGGATTGCTTCGCAGCGTTGCGGCTCCCGTGATCCTTCACATGTTCGGAAATGATTTACTGCATAAATCTTATACAAATAAAAATCACCCGGTGGCTAGAAGGGTGATTTTTATTTTGTCTCAAATATATTTTTTAAAAGGAAGGAGAGTCAATCACTTTTGGGTGACTGACATATGAAAAAGAAATTTTATAAAAATAATGTTGGCTGTTATTATTTTTATGATGTTAGTATATCGGGAAAGTTTGAAAGAATCGTGTTTATCTTATGAAAAATTAGTGAACGAATTTGAAAAGATTTGTAACTTCCTGGAAAAATGGGCTGTTTTTGGAGATTAGTTATAAAAAGATTATAAAGTTTTTAGATACATTTTACAAATAAAAGGAAAAGGTGTAGTATAATGGGCTGGAATCTGGAGGAAGATTTATTTCCGGTATTGATTAAATTTCAGAAGAAAATTACTTGATATGAGGAAATCAGATCATAAATATGACCAGATTCCAGCAGTTTGTGAACAGAATATTAACTATTGCTGGTCAGACCATGAACAGCAGCTATTTAATTGTTACTGGAGAGATTTGAACAGATGACATTTAATCGTTACTGGGCAAGTCTTGAACAGCAACATTCAATCAGGAGGTAATTATCATGATAAAAATGAAAAAATCAGCAGCACTTATCCTTGCAGGAGTTCTTGCCTGTTCCATGCCGATGCCGGTTATGGCATCCAGTGATACAGAAGTAGTAGAAAGTCTTCTGGACAGTGGAATTGATTTTCTTGCTTCTGACCCTGGAAAAGCAGTAGACATTATTATGTATGCCAAGGATCTTGTAGACCAGCAGAACATCACAGATGACCAGGTACGAAGTGCTGTAACTCAGGCAGCAGACCATTTTGGGGTATCTCTTTCTGATTCAGATGTAGATTCCCTTGTTTCTGTAGTACGCAAGGTTCTGGATGCAAAAATTGACGAAGATGCTCTTAGAAGCGATGTAAATTCTGTATACAGTAAGCTGCAGGATATGGGTGTTACAAAGGATGATGCCAAAGGTCTTGTGTCGAAGTTAATCGAATTTGTAAAAGGATTATTCGAATGAGAAATGTAAAATGTGCAAAATGTATAACTTTACCAAATTAAAGTAAAGATGCAAATGTGGTAAATTTATAAAAAAAGAGGAAAATGAAAGAAGAAATTGTGCAAATAAAACAAATGTTCATTATTCGTTAACAATTTGCATGTATTTTGTTCATAAGTATCTGATACTATATAATCAGTTCGAAAGAACATACACAGAAGACGTTGTAATGACACCATTACACATAAAATTTTTTCATAATAATCGCCCCGGCAGCTACTGCCGGGGCACTCCTCGTTTTAGAGCGTATTTGAAAAAGTATTCCTGCAATCTGCACGCTCTGGAGCGTGTTTGAAAAAGGTTTTTTGCAAGATGTGCGTCACAATTTTTTGGAAAATTTGTCTGAATATGCCGCTCTTTAAACGCCAGATATTACACTCTGACGCTTAAAGAGCGGTGTTTTTTCGAATGTACATTCCAAAATTTATTTGCAACGAATAAGCGGTGTGCTATAATGAAGCAAAAACAGGGGCAAAGGAGTCTAGGTCATGGCAGAGACAATGAAGGATTACGAAGCAGAACTTGAAGCTTCTTTTAAGAAAATTGAAGAAGGCGACATTCTCACAGGAACAGTTGTGAGTGTAGATGATAAAGAAATTATTGTAGATTTAAAATATTACGCAGAGGGCATTATCCCGGTAGAAGATTACAGTAGAGAGCCGGGCTTTAACGTTAAAGAAGAAGTACACCCTGGAGATGAAGTTTCCGCCACAGTCGTAAGAAAAGACGATGGAAACGGCAACATCCTTTTATCCAAAGTTGAGGCTACTGATGTCCTGGCGTGGGATAAATTAAAAGAACTGAAAGCTTCCGGAGAGGTTCTTGATGTAGTGGTAAAAGGTGTAGTAAACGGCGGTGCAGTTGCTTATGTAGAAGGTGTGCGCGGCTTTATCCCGGCCTCCAAGCTGGCCTTGAATTACGTAGAAGACACCAACGAATATCTGAACAGACACATCCAGGTTCAGGTAATCGATGTCAATAAAGAGGACAAAAAACTGATTCTTTCTGCGAAAGAAATTTTAAGGGAAAAAGCAGAAGAGGAAAGAAAGAATAAAATTTCCAATATCCAGCCAGGCTTTGTAACAGAAGGAACTGTAGAGAGCCTTCAGCCATACGGCGCATTTGTAGATCTTGGAAACGGCGTATCCGGACTGGTACATATTTCCCAGATTTGCGAAAAGAGAATCCGTAAACCATCAGAAGTTCTTGCAGTTGGAGATAAGGTGAAAGTAAAAGTAACTGCAGTGAAAGATGGAAAACTGAGCCTGAGTATCAAAGAAGCAATTGATATGATGGCAAAAGAAGTGGAAGAAGAGAAAATAGAAATCCCACAGTCCGGAGAAGAGGCAACCACATCTCTGGGAGCTTTATTTGCAAATATTAAACTGAATTAATATAAAGTGCAGATTTGGACGATTAAGACAATCGCCCAAAATGAAAATCTTCTGTAGAGCGTGTTTGAAAAGTAGACCCGAAATAAAAAACTCTGTTTACAGATGAAAAGTGTGCAGAGGTCAGCTGAATTTTGGAAGGAAGAATGTGAATGAAGAATCAGAAAGTATTTGTAATGGGACATAAGAATCCGGATACGGATTCTATTTGTTCGGCAATTGCTTACGCAGATATCAAAAACAGAACCACCCAGACCAAGCGTTATATTCCAAGACGCGCCGGTCAGATTAATGAAGAGACCCAGTATGTACTGAATCGTTTTGGGGTACAGCCCCCGGCTTATCTGGGAAATATCGGAACCCAGGTAAAAGATATGGATATCCGTCCAAAACCAGATGCAGACCGTACCATGTCCCTGAAAAATGCCTGGGATATGATGCAGAATAAAGGCATTGTGACCCTTCCCATCTGTAACAGCGAGGATGAGCTGGAGGGAATTGTAACAATCGGCGATATTGCTGATGTTTACATGGATACCAAGGACAGCTATCTTCTTTCAAATGCCAGAACTCAGTATAACAAGATCAGGGATACTCTTGACGGTGAAATTGTAGAAGGAAATGGTCACGGCTATTTTACCAAAGGGAAAATCCTTATTGGAACTGCTGATCCGGAGGTAATGAAGAACTATATCGAAGAAAATGATATGGTTATTCTTGGAAACCGTGAGGAAGATCAGTTAAAGGCAATAGAGCTGAATGTAAGCTGCATTATTGTAGGAATGAGTATTCAGGTAAGTGAGAAGGTAATAAAGAAAGCTCAGGAGAGACAGATCATCATTATCTCTTCTCCATATGATACCTACACAATTGCCCGCATGATCAACCAGAGTATTCCGGTAAATTATGTGATGAAAAAAGATAATCTGGTAACTTTTAATACTGAAGATTTCACAGATGATATCCAGGATGTTATGATCAAGCACCGCCATCGTGCATTCCCTGTTATCAATAAGCGGGGAAAATGTGTGGGAACCATTTCCAGACGAAATTTCCTTGACATGCACAAGAAACAGGTAATTTTGGTAGATCATAATGAGAAAGACCAGGCTGTTGATAATATTGAGAAAGCAGAGATTCTGGAGATCATTGACCATCATAAGCTTGGTTCTCTGGAAACTATGAAGCCGATTAATTTCAGAAATGAGCCAGTTGGATGTACTGCGACAATCCTTTACCGGATTTATGACGAGCAGCGACTGGAGATTCCGCCTAAGATTGCAGGACTTCTCTGTGCAGCCATTATTTCCGATACCTTAATGTTCCGTTCCCCAACCTGCACCCAGCAGGACAAGATCGCAGCAAGTGCGCTTGCACTGATCGCGGACATTAAGATTGAAGATTTCGCAAGAGAAATGTTCAAGGCTGGAAGCAATCTGAAGGATAAAGCACCTGAAGAAATTTTCTATCAGGATTACAAGAAATTTATTGCAGAAGGAAATGTGGCTTTTGGTGTTGGACAGATCAGTTCCATGGACGAGGAAGAGCTTCAGGAGATCAAAGTTCGTCTGAAACCATTTATGGTAAGCGAGTGCGGACGCCATGGAATTACCCGTGTTTACTTTATGTTAACCAATATTATGGACGAGTCCTCAGATGTAATTTATTACGGCGAGGGCAGCGAGGAAATGGGAAAAATCGCATTCCAGCAGGAACCGGAGGATAAGTGCTTCCACCTGAAAGGCGTGGTTTCCCGTAAGAAACAGATGATCCCGGCTATGATGGAAGCTGCACAGATCATGGCAAATGACTTTAACTGATAATAAAGATTTTCCCGGCAAAGAGGCTGTTAAAAGATACTGCTCACAAAGTGAAAAGTAACGCAGATGGTTCTTTGCACGGGAAATTTTCACATAAAAGAGGAGCAAAAATATGGCAAAACAGACCTGGAAACCAGGCAATATGCTTTACCCGCTTCCTGCTGTGATGGTCAGCGTTACAGATGGCGAGGGTAATGATAATATAATAACAGTAGCGTGGGCTGGCACCGTGTGTACCAACCCGCCAATGGTAAGCATCTCCGTTCGTCCCACCAGATTTTCTTACGATATGATCTGCAAGACAAAGGAATTTGTTCTGAACCTTACCACAGAAGAGCTTGCATACGCCACCGATTATTGTGGCGTGCGGTCCGGCAGAGAGGTTGATAAATTTCAGGAGCTTCATCTTACCAAAGAAAAGGCGGATCAAGTGAAGGCACCAATGATCGGTGAAGCTCCTGTAAATATTGAATGTAAAGTTAAGAAAATTGAGAAGCTTGGTTCTCATCACATGTTCCTTGCGGAAGTAGTTGCAGTGCATGCGGACGAAGCCTATATGGATAAAAATAATAAATTTCAGCTGAATCAGTCAAAACTGATGGTATATTCCCATGGAGAATATCTGGGACTTGGAAAGAAACTGGGCACCTTTGGATATAGCGTAAAAAAAGGAAAAAAGCATAATCAGAAACTTAAAAATCATCCATTAAAAAACCGAACCCAGTAACAATTTTTTAATATGATTGCAATAATGGCTCTTATGTGTTATTATTTAAAGGAGTATCGAATGAAAATGAATAATATAACATTAATTGGAATGCCCGGTGCAGGTAAAAGCACACTGGGCGTTGTTCTTGCGAAAATACTTGGATACGAATTTTTAGATTCAGACCTTTTAATACAAAAAGAAGAAAAAAGACGTCTTTATCAGATCATTGATGAAGAAGGAGAAGAAGGTTTCAAGGCTATTGAGAATCGCGTAAATGCGTCGATTGATACAGAGAATACTGTAATTGCTACTGGGGGAAGTGTGGTATATTGCAGTGAAGCCATGGAACACTTGAAATCAATTGGGAAGGTAGTTTACCTCAGCCTTTCTCTGGAGTCTCTTGAGAAACGGCTTGGAAATCTTAAGAAGCGGGGAGTTCTTCTGAAAGAAGGACAGGCCTTGAAGAGTTTATATGAGGAGCGAGTTCCCTTATACGAGAAATATGCAGACATTGTGGTAGATGAAGAAGGGAAAGATTTGGAAGCAAGTCTGCAGGCACTTTTGGAAACACTACAGACAGGGGTTATTAAGTAACTGTAGATCGTTACTATTCGCGGAATGTGTTACGATGAACGAAGTGAACAGTAACTGTGAATCAGAGGAGGGCTGTCAGGTTATTGGAGAGAAATTGACAATAGCCTTTTTGGCTCGCGGAGTAAGAATAATAGAGGTGTATTATGGAACAGTATGTGATTAAAGGTGGAAATCCGCTTGTTGGTGAAGTAGAGATAGCAGGTGCAAAGAATGCAGCGCTGGCTATTTTATCAGCAGCCATTATGACGGATGAGACAATTCTCATCGAGAATCTGCCTGACGTCAGAGACATCAACGTTTTACTGGAGGCAATAGCTGGCATCGGAGCACAGGTTGACAGAATCAATAAGTCAACTGTTAAGATCAATGGTTCTACCATTGGTGATGTAAGTGTAGATTATGAGTATATTAAGAAGATCCGTGCATCTTACTATCTTCTTGGCGCATTACTTGGCAAATATAAAAGAGCAGAAGTTCCTCTTCCAGGTGGCTGCAATATCGGAAGCCGTCCGATTGACCAGCATCTGAAAGGTTTCAGAGCCCTTGGTGCGAAAGTTGATATTCTTCATGGAGCCATTGTTGCCGAGGCATCTAATCTTCATGGAAGCCATATTTTCCTGGATGTAGTTTCTGTAGGAGCAACCATCAATATTATGATGGCAGCATCTCTTGCACCAGGACGTACGATTATTGAGAATGCTGCCAGAGAGCCACATGTAGTAGATGTTGCCAACTTCCTGAACAGCATGGGAGCCAATATCAAAGGTGCTGGTACAGATGTGATCCGTATCAAGGGTGTTGAGAAGCTTCACCGCACAGAGTATTCCATCATTCCGGACCAGATCGAGGCAGGAACCTTTATGTTCGCTGCAGCAGCTACCGGTGGGGATGTCACAGTTAAGAATGTAATTCCAAAGCATCTCGAAGCTACTACAGCTAAGCTTGAGGAAATCGGATGTGAAGTTCAGGAGTTTGATGATGCCGTACGTGTACGTGCAGTGGGCAGACTTCATCGCACTCATGTGAAGACCCTTCCATATCCGGGATATCCGACTGATATGCAGCCGCAGATTGCGGTTACCCTTGCACTTGCAGAGGGAACCAGCATCGTAACTGAGAGTATTTTTGAGAATCGCTTCAAATATGCCGATGAGCTTTCCAGAATGGGAGCCTGTATTAAGGTTGAAGGCAATTCTGCAATTATTGATGGCGTGAATAAGCTTACTGGTGCAAGAGTAAGTGCACCGGATCTTCGTGCTGGGGCAGCTCTTGTTATTGCAGGACTGGCAGCAGAGGGAATCACCATTGTGGATGATATTGTTTACATCCAGCGTGGCTATGAGAACTTCGAAGAGAAGCTTCGCAGCCTTGGCGCAGAGATCGAGAGAGTTTCCAGTGAGAAGGATATCCAGAAATTCCGCCTGCGTGTAGGGTGAATTGTTAATTTCAGATCGCAGCCTGATAGCCTTGATCTGTTGAGTATCAGATTTAATCTGGTGAAAAATAGTCATAAGACGTTAAATGTCTATTGACAATTATAAGCAATCAGTATATTGTATTGCTTGCAACAGGAAAACTGAAGAATAGCCTTTTATTCAGAGTGGTGGAGATACATAGGATCTATGAAGCCACGGCAACCCCTCGAAAGAGAGGAAGGTGCCAACCTGAGCGAGTGATCGAACAATAAGAGGATTGTTTATATAAAAAGTCATTTATAAGACAGTCCGCTTGTCCGGGCTGTTCTTTTTTTCGCGGAAAACATACAATGCAGCGATAGATATTAGCTGTTTTGGAAATTTTCGCTCCATCGAAGAAAGGGAAAAACAAAAGAATGGAAAACAAAGAAAAAATCTTATTTACTTCCGAATCTGTAACTGAAGGTCATCCGGATAAAATCTGTGATGCCATTTCTGATGCCATCCTGGATGCTCTGATCGCACAGGATCCGATGAGCCGTGTAGCCTGCGAGACTGCAACTACAACAGGTCTTGTTCTGGTTATGGGTGAGATCACTTCCAAGGCAAATATCGATATCCAGTCAATCGTAAGAGAGACAATCCGCGAGATTGGTTATACTCGTGGAAAATTCGGATTCGATGCTGATACATGTGCGGTAATCACAGCACTTGATAAACAGTCTGCTGATATTGCAATGGGTGTTGATAAAGCACTTGAGCAGAAAGAGAATCAGATGGATGAGGACGAGCTTGACTCTATTGGAGCTGGTGACCAGGGAATCCAGTTTGGTTATGCTTCCAACGAGACAGAAGAATACATGCCATACGCAATCAACATGGCACACAAACTTTCCCGTCAGCTGACAAAAGTCCGTAAAGATGGCACTCTGAAATATTTAAGACCAGATGGAAAAACTCAGGTAACAGTTGAGTATGATAAGAATGGAAAACCAAGCCGTATTGATGCAGTAGTTTGCTCCACTCAGCATGACCCGGATGTTACACAGGAGCAGATCCATGCGGACATCAAGAAATATGTATTTGATGAGATCATCCCGGCAGACATGGTAGATGAGGATACGAAATACTTTATCAACCCGACCGGACGTTTCGTTATCGGTGGACCAAACGGCGACAGCGGTCTTACAGGACGTAAGATTATCGTTGATACTTATGGC
>OLQL01003190.1_pt1 | contig 10159 bp, 9 predicted proteins | sample 1672971 | NCBI WGS metagenome assembly OLQL01 (sample SAMEA3136742, study PRJEB25190) | human gut metagenome | biome: human gut; feature: human-associated habitat; material: faeces | place: Austria | collected 2013
GCCAGACGGGCCAGATCGACGGCCGCTTCGGTATGTCCCGGCCGGCGCAGCACCCCCTTCTCGCGGGCACGCAGCGGATTGACATGGCCCGGACGCCCCAGATCCGACGGACGGGTGGCGGGATCGGCCAGCGCACGGATCGTGGCGGCGCGGTCGTGGATCGAGACGCCCGTGGTGCAGTCGTTGCCCAGCAGGTCGACCGTCACGGTGAAGGGCGTGCCCAGCAGCGAGGTGTTGTTCTCCTCCATCATGTTGAGTCCCAGCTCGTCGCAGCGTTTCTCCGACAGCGGGGCGCAGAGTACCCCGCGGCCCTCCTTGAGCATGAAGTTCACGATTTCGGGCGTGATCTTCTCCGCCGCGACGATGAAGTCGCCTTCGTTCTCGCGGTCCTCGTCGTCCACGACGATCACGGGTTTGCCGATGCGGAAGTCTTCGATGACCTCCTCCACGCTATTGAGCACAGTCTCTTTTGCCATTTCGTTTGAGTTTTATTGCTTTCGTCAGTTTCTTGAATTGCGGAACCAGTTTCTCTTTCAGCGCCTTGAACTTCCCGGCGTACCAGTCCGTGTCGAGCAGCGCCGAGTCGTTGGTGGCCTTGTAGGTGAGGTATATGGCTATCGGCGTGAGGATGAAGGTCGAGAGCCACATGCCGTAGACGGCGTCCCAGTTACCCTCCTTGGCCAGTTTTTCGCCCGAGAGGCTGATCATGTAGTAAATCACGAAGAAGATCACCGACACCACCACCGGAAGCCCCAGGCCGCCCTTGCGGATGATGGCGCCCAGCGGAGCGCCGATCAGGAAGAAGATCAGGATCGACACCGGAAGCGACATTTTCTTGTGCCACTCGACCTTCGAACGGTAGAGCTGGTTGAGTGCCTCCTTGGCCGTCGATTCGTCGAACGCGAACATGTTGCGCGAGTTCTTGGCCAGCGTCCGTGCCTGGTTCCAGACGCGTTCGCGTTCGCGCGTGGACAGCGTGGTGACCGAATCCGTCGCCAGCAGGTCGCGGAAGTCCCGTTTGTCCACCTGCAGGCTGTCGGGCAGCGGCAGCACGGTGTTGTCGCGGGCGAAAATCTGCTCTTTCAGCAGCGGTTCGTAGGAGCTCGTCGTGGCGGCGTTGACCTTGATCTCCAGCGAGTCGATGTCGTGCTGCAATTCGCTGATGTTCTTGGTCTGGCTGCTCGTGAACAGGTCGGCGTCGGTGCGTCCCATGGCGAATCCCGACATGGGGATCACCTGCTTCTGGAGATCGAACGTGTGGTGGCGCAGGGCGCTTTTCGTGAACCACTGGCTGTTGCGGGTCTGCTCGTAGGTCTCGCCGTGGAAGAGCGTCACCAGCAGGTATTTCTTGTCGTCCGACAGGCGGATGTAGCCCGAGTCGGCCACGATGGTGTTCATGTTGCCGTTGGCGGCGCGGTTGTCGTAGATCAGCACATCGTGCAGCAGGTGGGTGTCGGGTTCCTGGTGGCTCACGCGGATCGACATGTTGTCGATGCCGTTGAAGAACAGCCCGTCCTGGAATTCGAGGGCCTGTTTCTGCTGCCGGATGTCGTAGAGCGTGCTGAAGAGCTTCTTGTTGGCGTTCGGCACGAGGTTGTTGCCGATGAAGAAACTGCCGACGGAGACCAGGCTCACCAGGATGATCAGCGGCTTGGTGATCTGGACCAGCGACATGCCCGCCGACTTCATGGCCAGCAGTTCGTAGTTCTCGCCCAGGTTGCCCATGGTCATGATCGCCGCCAGCAGCATCGAGAGCGGCAGCCCCATCGGGATCATGTTGGCCATGAAATAGGTCATCAGCTCGATGATGATGCCGGCGCTCAGTCCCTTGCCCACCAGCTCGTCGATGTAGCGCCATACGATGTTCATCATCAGCACGAACATGACGATGAAGAACGTGAGGACCATCGGGCCGAGATAGGACTTCAGAACGAGTCTGTGAATGGTTTTCATGCGGCGGATCGCAGTTTTTTGCTACGCAAAGATAACAGTTTTACCATTATAAGCGTAAGTGTGAGGGTAAATATTATGGCGGCGCCGGGCGGAACCTCGAAATTGTAGCTGGCGACAAGCCCCGCGACGTTGCCCGCCACAGCCACGAGGGGTGCGGCGAGGGCAATGGTGCGGTACGACCGCGAGAGCGTGTTGACGATCACCACGGGCATCGTCACGAGCGAGATCAGCAGCACGATGCCCATGATGCGGATCGAGAGCACGATGGTCACCGCCGCCAGCGCGGCCATCAGGTAGGAGATCACGCGCGTGGGGATGCCCCGGCTGCGGGCGAAATCGCGGTCGAAGGCCACGTACATCACCGGGCGGAGCCACAGCAGCGCCCCGGCGATGACCGCCGCCGTCAGCGCGGCGAGGGCCGCAACGTCGCCGTCGGTCACGGTCACGATGCTGCCGAAGAGGTAGGCCGACAGGTCGCCCGAGGTGTAGCCCGGGCGGAGGCTCATGAAGAGCGCGCCGACGGCCATGCCCACGGACCAGATGATGCCGATGGCCGAATCCTCGCGGATGCGTCCCCGGCTGCCGGCCCATTCGATGCCCAGTGCCGAGAGCACGGCGAAAAGCATCGCTCCGGCGATCGGGTTGGCTCCCAGGTAAAATGCGATTCCCAGTCCGCCGAACGAGGCGTGCGTGATGCCTCCCGCGAGGAACACCATGCGGCGGCAGACGACATAGGTTCCAATCACCCCGCACGTTATGCCCGACAGCACACACGCCGCGAGTGCGTTCGAAAGGTAGCCGTAGTGGATCAGGTCGCTGAAAAATCCCATGTGTTTTCAAGGGCAAAGTTGTCGGTTGTATATCAACGATATACCGTGGACAAATGTCGCCGTGGTTCTTTTGAGTCGTTTAATTGCGCGCAAATTTACGCTTTTTTATCGGAAAAGCCTCCTCCTTTCGCACAGTTTTCGTAATTTCGTGCCGGAAAAACACGAATCCATGCAACCTCGCAGAGTCAATTTTCATACCTTGGGCTGCAAGCTCAATTTTTCGGAGTCCTCGACCCTCGCCCGCGAGTTCGAACGCGGCGGTTTCGTGCGCGTCGCGCCCACGGCCGAAGCCGATATTTGCGTCGTCAACAGCTGTTCCGTCACGGAGCATGCCGACAAGAAATGCCGCAACCTGATCCGCAAACTCCACCGCCGCAATCCCGGTGCCATCATCGCCGTGACGGGGTGCTACGCGCAGCTCAAACCGCAGGAGATCGCCGCGATAGATGGTGTCGACATTGTGTTGAGCAACAACGATAAAGGGGAATTATTTAAACGGGTGGTTGAACTGTCGGGCAAGGGCCGGGCGCAGGTGTACAGCTGCGACACCGCGTCGCTCACGTCGTTCTTCGCGGCCTTTTCAAGCGGCGACCGCACGCGCGCCTTCCTCAAGGTGCAGGACGGGTGCGACTACTGCTGCTCGTACTGCACGATCCACTACGCCCGCGGTTCGAGCCGCAACATGCCCGTTGCCGATCTGGCGGCCGAGGCGCGGCAGATCGCAGCCGGGGGGCAGAAGGAGATCGTCCTGACGGGCGTCAACACGGGGGATTTCGGCCGCACGACGGGCGAGCGGTTCATCGACCTGCTGCGGGCGCTCGACGAGGTCGAAGGGATCGAACGCTACCGCATTTCGTCGATCGAGCCGAACCTTCTGACCGACGAGATCATCGCCTTTTGCGCCGCGTCGCCTAAATTCATGCACCACTTCCACATTCCGCTCCAGAGCGGTTCGGACCGGATTCTGGGCCTGATGCGCCGCCGTTACACCACGGCGCGCTTCGCCGGGCGGATCGCGGCCGTGAGGCGGCTGATGCCCGACGCCTTCATCGGCATCGACGTCATCGTCGGTTTCCCGGGCGAGACGGAGGCCGACTTCCGGACGACCTGCGATTTTCTGACGGGGATCGCTCCGGCGTTCCTCCATATTTTCCCCTTCTCGGAGCGGCCCGGTACGCCGGCCGTCGACCTGCCCGGCAAGGTGCGGCCGTCGGTTGCCACCCAGCGCGCCGCCGAACTGGAGGCCCTCTGCGAACGCCTGCACGGCGCGTTCTGCGCCCGCGCCGAAGGCACGGAGGATACGGTGCTCTTCGAAAGCACGCGCCGCGACGGCATGATGTTCGGCTTCACGGGCAACTACCGCCGGGTGAAAGTCCCCTACGACCGTTCGAAGGTCAATGCCCTCTGCCGCGTGAAACTCGGCGCAATGGACGAAACTCACGATTTGTTGGGGGAAATTCTGGATTAATCACTATATTTGCAGGAATGGAAATTTAAAACGCTATGACGGGTTTGCGCAAACGGGTGACGGTCGGTTTCTTGAGCATCGTGTGCCTGCTGTTTTTTTCGGGTATGGTCTCGTTTCTCGAATTGAGCCATTTGAGCCGGGATACGGGCGAGATTCTCAAGGCCAACAAACGGAATATCGAGCTGGCCAAGGAGATGCTCGATGCTGCGCATGAGCAGAACATCGCGCTGATTCGCCTTTCGGTTTTCGGCGACAGGTCGTGCGACAGCCTTTGCCGTAAGAGCATGGAGCGGCTCGAAAACACGTTGCTCGTGGCCCAGAGCGAGGCGCTCGAAAAGTCGTTTCTCGACTCGCTGGCCTTCGCCACGACCGAACTGCGCCTCGTGACGGACAACTACCTCGCCTTCGGGGGCGCCTCCCGTGCCTCCCGTGCCGACTCGCTGACGGCCCTGCGGCCCGATTCGCTGGGCGGCAGGTGGTACAGCGACGAATACCAGGCCCTCTACGGCCGCCTTACGGCCGCCATCAAGAGTTATATGACCTCGACGCAGAGTTCGCTGGTCCCGCGTGCCGAGCAGATGAAGAAAAACGCCTACCGCGCCGTGACGCCCGTGCTGATCTCGCTGGCCGTGATGATCGCCATCGTGCTGATGCTCTTCTACTTCATGTCGATCTACTGCGTGACGCCCATCGAGCGGATGAACAAGGGGCTGGGCGACTGGCTCTCGTTCCGCGTGCCCTTCGCCGTGAAGGGCGACCTCAAGGACGAGGTGCTCGAACTCAAGGAGAAAATCGAGGCGCTGATCAACATTTCCAAACAGACCAAATCCTGATGCGGCGATGCGGGTAGACGTGGTTTTACGGTATATCGGGGTCGTGATGCTCTTCATCGCGATGTTCATGCTGCTGTCGGCGGGAATCTCCTACCTGAGCGGCATGGATTCGGCGTTCTATCCCCTGCTGCTCTCCTCGCTGCTCACGGCCCTGCTGGCCGCGGTCGTCTGCATTGCGGCGGCGGAAGCGGCCGTACCCCAGACTCCCCCGCAGGGCGTCAAAGGCGGTTCGGTGTCGCTCGAACGGTTCCGGGGAAAGAAGTCCATCGTGCGGGGCGGACGAATGCCGTTGCCCGACTCGCTGCGGCGCGATTCGCTGGGGCGCGATTCATTGCGCACGGCCGTCGACAGCACGCTGCTTAGGCTCGACTCGCTGGGCGGCGCGCTGCTGCCGCAGGATTCGCTGCTGCTGCAACTCACCGGCGGTGACTCGCTGCTGCGCGACACGCTGCTGCTCGATTCGCTGCGACGCGATTCGCTGGCGCTCGCACCGGCCGACACCGCCCGCACCGAAAAGAAACGCAACTGGTTCATGAGCGACTCGATGTCGCTCTCGAAGGTGTGCTGGATTTCGACCGTGGTCCCCGGCTACGGGCAGATTTACAACAAACAGTACTGGAAACTGCCGATCCTCTACGGACTGGTGGGAACTGGACTGGGACTTTACATCCACGAAAACAAGACCTACAAGCCGCTCAAACGCCAGTTCGAGTCCTATACCGACGTGAACCTCTCGCGCACGCCCGAACTGGACGCCCTCCAGTCCAAGATGATCCGCAGCAACACGCGGCGGCAGGTTTACCTGGGCGTCACGATCGCCTCGTACATCTACTTCATCGGCGACGCGGCCGTGAGCTACTCGACCAACGACGTGTCGAGCGTCAAGAAGGCCACCACGCTGGCCTGCATCTTCCCCGGAGCGGGACAGATCTACAACAAAAGCTACTGGAAAGTGCCTTTCGTCATCGGCGGATTCGCCTCGATGATCTACTGCATCGACTGGAACAACCGCGGCTACCAGCGTTTCAAGAAGGCCTACAACCTGCTGAGCGACTACGACCGCAATCCCGACAAATATCCCGACGGACCGACCGACGAGTTCCACGGACGCTATTCGGCTTCGTTCATCCGCAACCTGCGCAACAACTACCGGCGCAACCGCGACCTCTGCATCATCCTCTCGGGTGCGCTGTACGTCCTGCAGATCGTCGACGCGCATGTCGACGCCCACCTCAAGGACTACGACATTTCGGACGACCTCTCGATGAATCTCGAACCGCTGGTCGACTACACCTACATCCCCACCCTCGGGGGCAACCGCCCGGTGTTCGGCTTCAATTTGAGCCTGAAATTTTAGACGATGAAGAAACTCCTTACCATAGCGCTGCTCCTTGCCGTCGCCGCTTCGGCGTCGGCCCTCGACCGCAGCCCCCGCAAGAAGAAACGCGACAGGAAAGCCAAGACCGAAACCGTCGCCCCGGCGCCCGTTCCCGAGGCCGAGGCCGAACCGGTTCCCGTCTCCGAGCCGGAACCCGCCCCGGCCGAAGAACCCGTCGTCAACGACATGACGCTGGGATTCTCCCCCGAACAGACCGACTCGCTGCTGGCCGCATGGCGCGAACGCCAGCGGCAGGATGCGTACAGCGAATTTTTCAAACAGTACATCCTGGAGGACTCTACCGAGGTGGCCGACAGCACGCCCGACTCGGTCTACTCCCGGCGGCTGCTCGACCTCGCATCGCCGATCCAGTTCCCCTACAACAGCATCGTAAAAGGCTACATCAACCGCTACACCAACTCGCGCTACGGCACGATCAGCCGCATCCTCGGCATGTCGCAGTACTACTTTCCGATCATCGAGGAGGAGCTGCTCCGCGAGGGGCTTCCCGTCGAGCTGCGCGCGCTGCCGATCATCGAATCGGCGCTCTCCCCCACGGCCGTGTCGCCGATGGGCGCCGTCGGGCTGTGGCAGTTCATGCCCACGACCGGCAAGAGCTACGGACTCGAAATCAACTCGCTGGTCGACGAACGCCGCGATCCCTACCGCGCCACGCAGGCCGCGTGCCGCTACCTGAAAGACCTCTACGCCATCTACAACGACTGGTCGCTGGCCATCGCCGCCTACAACTGCGGCCCGGGCAACGTCAACAAGGCCATCGCCCGTTCGGGAGGCAAGAATTTCTGGGAGATATACGACTACCTGCCCCGCGAGACGCGCGGTTACGTACCGGCCTTCATCGGCGCATCGTACGCCTACGCCTACCACCGCCTGCACGGCATCGAGCCGACCGAAGCCCCGATTCCCCTTTCGGTGGACACCGTCCGGATCGACAAGCTGATGCACCTGGAGCAGATCTCCTCAACGATCGACCTGCCGATCGAGACCCTGCGCCAACTCAATCCGCAGTACAAGCTCGACATCATCCCGGCCACGACCAAGCCCTACACGCTGGTCCTGCCGCAGCGGTATGTCATGCAATACATCGCCCACGAGCCTGAAATCCAAGCCAAAGACTCGATGTACCTCAAGGAATACATCAACCCGGCCAACATCGACAAGAAACGCCAGGAGCGCAGCGGGTCGGTCTACGTGGTCAAAAAAGGCGACACGCTGGGGGCCATCGCCCGCCGTTACCGCGTGACCACGGCGCAGATCATGCGCTGGAACCGCCTCAAGAGCGCCCACAAACTCCGCATCGGGCAGCGGCTCCGCATCGAAAGCAGGTAATGAACACCGATCACGATACCATCGTCGCCCCCGCAACCGCCGCCGGAGGGGCCATCGCCGTCATCCGCATCAGCGGCGGTGAAGCCTTCGCCGTCTGCGACCGGATATTCCGGGGCCGGCGGCCGCTCGCCGAGGCAGAGGGCTACACGGTGCATTACGGCACGGTAGCCGACGGCGACCGCGTGATCGACGACGTGCTGGCGACCGTTTTCCGCGCCCCGCACTCCTACACGGGCGAAGACTCTGTCGAAATCTCGTGCCACGGCTCCTCCTACATCGTCCCGGAAATCCTCCGGCTGCTGACCGCCGCAGGCGGACGCATGGCCCAGCCGGGCGAATTCACCATCCGCGCCTACCTGGCCGGGAAACTCGACCTCTCGCAGGCCGAGGCCGTGGCCGACATGATCGCCTCGTCGTCGCGGGCGGCGCATGCGCTGGCCTCGACGCAGATGCGCGGCGGATACTCCGGGGAACTCGAATCGCTGCGCGAAAAACTGCTGAACCTGACCTCGCTGCTGGAACTGGAACTCGACTTCTCGGAGGAGGACGTGGAGTTCGCCGACCGGACGGCGCTACGCGGGACAATGGAGCGCATCGCCGCGGAGATCGACCGCCTGCGCAGTTCGTTCGCATTGGGCAACGCCATCCGGGAGGGTGTCGCCGTAGCCATCGCCGGAGCACCGAACGTCGGCAAGTCGACACTGCTCAACCGCCTGCTCAACGAGGAGCGGGCCATGGTCTCGGAGATCGCCGGAACCACGCGCGACGTGATCGAGGAGTGCGCCAACATCGGCGGGGTGCTTTTCCGGTTCCTCGACACGGCCGGCATCCGCTCGACCGACGACCGGCTCGAACGCATGGGCATCGAACGCACGATGTCGAGCATCGGACGGGCGCAGATCGTCATTCATATGGTCGACGCCTCGACGCTCACGGGTCCGGTTCCCGCTCCCGGGTTCCCGCTCCGTCCCGACCAGAAACTCCTGACCGTCGTCAACAAGACCGACAAGGCCCCGGCAGCCTGGCGGCTTCCCGAAGGTGCCGTCGGTATTTCGGCCAAACACGGCGAGGGTATCGACGCCCTGTGCGACGCCCTGCGTGAGTCCGTCGACACCGAAGCGCTCTACCACGGCGACCCGGTCGTCTCGAACAGCCGCCATTACGAGGCGCTTTCGGCGGCCGGCGAGGCGCTCGGCCAAGCCCTCGACGGTCTCGCCCACGGCCTTCCGACCGACCTTTTGAGCGAAGAAATCCGCCAGGTCATCACCCAACTCGGCGCCATCACAGGCCGCGGCGCCATCGCCCCCGACGAAGTCCTGCAAAACATCTTCTCGAAATTCTGCATCGGCAAGTAAGTAATTGATTATCAAATACTTATGCCGTAATTTTTAAGTTTGTTACTATTTTGTTACTCGAACGTGCACAAATCAACGGCAACAATTTAATTGTCAATAGATTACAAATTACAATCACATTCCTATTCGGCAAGTAATTGCCGCAAACCACGATCCGGTATTATCGGCAACGGCTTCAGGCGCTCCGTACGAGTGCCTATTTGTGACTCGGAATCATGGTACAAACGAAGGAAACAACAAGTCCACGACGGTCCGAACGGCATTAAAATCGGAGGACATTTCAGATGTTCATGCCGAATCGCTTGTTTATTACGGGAATTTTTGCGAACATTGTAAACAGGTTGTGCGCTGAAAATGGAAAATAGCCCCCGGAATACAATCCCAAAAAGCTTCGCGGCGTGTAAAACATGGACATAAAGAGAGACAAGGACGATGCGTCTTTATGGAATCGGTTTCTCGACGGAGACCGGGAGGCTTATGCGTATATTTTCGAGAGATATGTCCGTGTGCTGTTTATGTACGGGTCCCAGTTCACCGGCGACCGGGAACTGGTAAAAGACTGCATCCAGGATGTTTTCGTCAAGATATACTCCAACCGAAGCAACCTGCGCCCTACCGACAACATCAAATACTACCTGTTCGCGGCGCTCCGCAACAGCCTCATAAACGTCCTGAAACGCGACAAAGCCCGATTCGGAGGGGGGGGGATTCCGACACCGACGCAAAGGCGAAAGAGCAGGCCTGTGAGGACGCATCCCGCATAATCGAAATCCGGGAAGAAGAGGCGATCATGCAGAACAGGGTCGCCGAAATCATGTCGGCCCTCACGCCGCAGCAAAAGCGGGCCGTGCATTACCGGTATATCGACAATCTCAGCATCAGCGAGATTTCCGACGTCATGAATATGAGTTACCAGGCTGTCCTGAACACCATCCAACGGGCTTTGAAGCGAATCCGCACAAATTATTTGAATTAATTTCCGGAAAAGTGAT
>OLQL01003193.1_pt1 | contig 10155 bp, 11 predicted proteins | sample 1672971 | NCBI WGS metagenome assembly OLQL01 (sample SAMEA3136742, study PRJEB25190) | human gut metagenome | biome: human gut; feature: human-associated habitat; material: faeces | place: Austria | collected 2013
TCTGTTGTGTCATAGTATCCAGCAGATAGAGGTATGTAGAGTCATTCTCGTATAAGACATATTTTTCATCAATGGATAAAGTGTGCTTTTTCTGTTTTATCACCATAGTAGCTGTTGCGGAATATCCCGATCTTATAACAGGCATATTTTCCGAGACGGGAAACTCTGCCTCAAGCATGTATTTCATAATTCCGTTCTCCGCATTTCCTTTGGATGAAACTTTTGTTACTACTGCCTGGGTTTGTAGATCATCATAGGCATTGAATAAGAGTGAAATCGTGTCTTGTAAAGCGATATCTTTCAGATATTTTTCAGGGACAAGAGCTTTAAAACGAAACCGGGACATTTCCGCCACAACGGCAATCGTTGTTCCCGGATTAAAATTATTGCGCTCTATTACAGAGGCCCCCGTTTCCAGAGGGGTATCAATAATAACGCCGCTAATACTCGATCTTACAATATTTGATGCCGTTTCAGGAGAGATACGCCCTTCTTTCAAGATGTTCAATTGATTTTGGGCAGAGGCGAGTTTCTCCTTAGATAATTCGTATGCCTGTGTGTAAGAGTCCATCTCTGCCTGTGCCACAAGGTTCTTTGAGTATAATTTTTGTTCCCGTTTATAATCTTCCAGTCGGGCTTTATACTCAATTTGGGCAGTGTTCAAGTTATATTCCAGCCGTTCCATATCCGATGCGTTCGGAACCAGCATGATAGAAGCGACAGGATCTCCTATGCGCACTTTATCTCCTATCGAAACATTAATCTTGTCCAGGACTCCCGATATCTGCGATTTTATTTCGATCTCCTTCATCGGAAAAACATTGCCGGATATGTTTATTTCCTCTTTGATATCGCGATATTGCGGCTGCGTAGTTTCGTAAATTGCCTTTGTACCTCTTAGCGAAGAGCGAAAAGCAACAAATGCCAGTGTGGCGGAAAAGATGCAAATCAATATAATCTTAAATATCTTCATTATCCTATATTTTCGTTTCTAATAGCGTCAATGGGTTGTATAACAGATGCTTTCATTGCCGGAAATGCTCCGGCAATGACACCGGACAGAATCAAGACAACCAAAGCGAGAACAGCTACATTTATATCTATTTCTACATGCTTTATCATCGTTGCGTGACGGGCGCTTTCGAGCAACCAATTTATAATCTCAAGAATACCTGCACCTGATATCAATCCGATGATACCGGAAATCACAGTTATGATGACAGATTCCGTCAGCATTAACACAAGAATGGATTTAGGGGTTGCCCCTACAGCCTTACGGATGCCTATTTCGCTACTCCTTTCTTTGATCACAACAAACATGATGTCGCTTACTCCAACAATACCACTTATCAGAAAACAAATTCCTACGATCCAGATGAACATCTTCAATCCATCAAAGAGCCCCTCAAAAGCAGACGTTTGTGTCTCAAAATTGATTATCTGCAAAGCTTGCTTATCAGAATAAGCAAATTGGTATTTATTAGCGATGAAGGCTCTCAGCTCATTCTCAAATCGCTTGGAATCAACTTCTTTGTTCAGATATAAACAGAAAGCGCGCAATGGAGTCTTATTGTCAATGCAGTTTATGTAACTTGAGAAGGGCACATATACCGAATTGATTTCCGAAGCGCTGAAAATATCATCATTCTTCAGTACGCCTATCACCTTAAAATCAATACCGGCAATGTTGATCGACTTACCCAACGCTTTTTGGTTATTAAATAAGGTCGTACTGACATTTTCGCCGATAATGGCAACATTACGCGTATTCTCGTCATCTCCTTTATTAAAATATCGTCCATTTTCGTTGATTTTAAGTATCTTAATTCCCATATAGTTTTCATTGATTCCTATAATCTTAAAAAGTCCGCTTTTAGCTTTATTCATCACTTGCGAATAAGGTCCTGTTATTTCAGGCGAAATAGCTTTTATCCCCGGGAACTGTTTCTTCACGCGGTTAAGAAAATGCAAATCGAAATGCAACTGTTCCCCTTCCCTAATATTCTTATACTTCATAGAAGTGGTTCCTCCATATACATACATGCTTTTCTGGGCAAAGATGCTGAATATATCCATTACAGAGTTTTGAAATCCTTTTCCTGTACCCAATAGCACAACCAATATCAGGATTCCCCACGAGATGCCGAATCCGGAAAGAAAAGTGCGGATTTTATTCTGCCTGATTGAAAGATAAATCTCGTATAGAACTTCCATTATGTAAGTGTAAATAGTTGTGTGATACCCCATATGGTAACTACAGGAATAATAACAGTTCCAAAAGCTTTTATCCACGAAATACTATACAAGTATTTAATTTGTATAATTAAAAGTAAATAATAGAAGATAAATGACCAATTTATTATAGACAATGCTATTCTTAAATTTCTATTTTCTTGTAATTCCAATATGTTACTTATCTTATTAGGATCTATTTGTTCAAGTAATAATATCGCTATTGATACCGCTATTGCAGGAATAATATATGGATACGGGGATATTTTTAGCAAATTGCCGAATACAGCATTTCCATCAAATAGTAATGCCGTTAAATGGAACAACAACATTGTAATAATCCAGATTGCTATGCCTGATAGAATAGTAACAAAATAGGTTAACTTCATAAATATATCATAGATATTACCTAACATAATTCCATCCATAATTAGATTATTTATTGTTGAAATAAAGTCGGATAACAGTAAACTGTATATTATTACTATTATCCAGCCGCACCATTTAGGAACAGCTTGTAATCTGCTAACTAATAATTTTATATTCATATATTTAAGATTGTAATATAAGCTTCAACATAAGCTGCCGATAAAATAATAATAAAAACAATTATAAATTGAATTAATACATCTTTGTAAAATTGGATGTCAAGGATTTCTTTATTCTTCATAAATAGAATAATTTTCCACGCAATACTCAAGCCTATTGCTCCTGAAATCCAAAAACCTATTAATTCAAAGCTGTGTGGAAGAGTTGCATGTGTAATTTCACGAACAGATAATCCGCTATTGTATGAATATACTATTACGTCAGATGAAGCGAAGCCGTTAATAATTAGATTCACTATAGTACCAAGTCCCAGTAAAGTACCTCCGAGAACATTTATTATACATCCTGTTATATTATTTTCAAAAATGATAATGAAAGTTTTTCTTTTATTATTGTCATTTAAAGAATTTACTAAGTTATCGACAGTTTGACTGTTTCTTATCCCTTTTTCTTGAAGCCTGTTTGTCTCTATCGAGGTGTCTGTATTAATGAAAAACAACCTGATTAAAAAAGGAACTAACCAAAGTATGAATGCTATAACAATTAGCAAATAAAATCTTTTATTTTTATTTCTCATAATGGGGCATTTTCAATAATTTATAAGCACTGAATATCATTGAAACAATGCAGAATAGTAATATTATAGAGTTGACTGCTAGAGCCCATTTATTGATACTGATATGAAATAAAACAATATAAAAAACTAAACTGATAAAGACACCTGTAATACCCATATAAAGGTTCATTTTATGCATACGCCTTTCACTATCATGAGGTATTTCCTGAATGTCATTTTTAATTATCCCTTCTATTTTCAGCTTATTAATGACGCTTTTTCTTTCTGATAATTCTTTGGGTAAGTTAATGGTCTTGTTTACTTCTCTTTTTTTATTCATGTAGCTTACTACCAACTGATTATTAGTATTTATATATGTATTTTTTATTTTTTCTATAGGGATGTTGATATCTTTATAATAGTCTAGAAAAAAGATTGTTAAAATAAATAATCCACCGCCAATAAAACCCGTAAAATGAAAGAACTCTATCGTAATTTGCATTAGAGACATTAACAAAAAACACAATACCATCAAAATAATGGTAGCAAGTATACTGCGTACTAGCACAAGTTCTAAAAAAGATTGTAGCCATTTGCCTTTCAGTCTCTTTATCTCATATGTGTTTTGTGCTATGTAAATAATTTTATCTCTTAAAATAATTTGGTTCATAATTTTTTTGATTAGTTAGATAACTAGGACTGACTAAAATGTTTAAATAGTTAACTCTTCTCTTATGTGTGAATAATTATAAAAAAAATTAGCCAGCCCTACAAGTCCAATTAAAATCCAAGAGTAACACCTGCAATAGCCCAGCCGACAGGATTTGAACCCAGTGCCCAAGCTGCCCCTGTTGCTAGGCCAGCAGAGTTGACCAATGCTCCGCCACCTCCGGCAGCTACTAGTCCTCCAATATCAGAAAAAGCGTCTGATTCTCCTGTTATTCCTTTGTAAATAAGGTATCCGCCCAACTGATTTGTTGAATAGTCATACTTTTGTGATACTTTCATTGAATTAAATCCTGATATAGAAATAATTATCATCACAATAAGAATAGATATATTTTTTTTCATGTTCTAATTTTTTTTGTATCTCAGTAGAGATTGTTTGATTTATTATAAATATATTTTCGGTCTACTTTTTATTCGTTATAGCTCACTTATTTCCTTAAAAAAACAATGGCATTTTCAAAATAATTATTGAAAAAAGATTGGACCAAACCAAAATACTTTTCAGGATTTTAATTAAGATGCTACAACTCCTCCCCAGACAAGCAGGCCTATTCCTCCAGTCGCAACTCCAGCAATAATCATACTCGTTGCTGCTCCACCAGAAATACCACCGACAGTTTTGCTCACAACTTTTCCTGTAACTGTCTCTGATTCTTGAGCTGCAAAATAGCTAATTACAGCCCAATGCTGAAGTGTTGTATCGGCACCTTTTTTATTGAATCCACTCATCAGCCCTAGAGCCATAATCATTGCAACCAACATTCCTAAAACCGCTTTTTTATTTGTTTTCATTTTTTTGAAATTTAAATGTTTAAAACTCTGTTTTTAAATTCTCGCGAAAACAGTCTACTACTTGATAGTCCCGTTTTCAATTGCAACTTTTTTCTATCCGTCCATATTCATTTAATTTTAAGTTTGACATTTTTATTTCTTTTGAAAGAATCGTAGCAACGCTCCTATACAAGAAGAAGCAAATATAATTATGCATATCCCTATTACAGCAGTATCTCCGTCTTGAGGCTTTTTTATAGGCCAAAGGTATCCTGATAAAAATAGGCCAACTGCAATTCCTGCTATAGCTCCTACAATTGTTGGTAACCGTTTACGGTATTTCTCATTCATCACCGCTTTTTTATTTGCTTTTATTTACTGTAAAGATCTAAATGTTTAAAACTCTGTTTTTTTTATTCTTGCGAAAACAGTCTATTACTTGATAGTCCTGTTTTCAATTCCAACTTTTTCTATCCCTCCGTATTCATTTGATTTTAAGTTTGACACTCTTATTTCTTTTGGAGGAATCGTAGCAATATTAATATACCAAAAGAAATAAATATAATAATACCTACTCCTATGGCGCCGGTTATTCCGCCTTGAGGAGTTCCTCTTTCTATAGGATAAAGATATCCTAATAAAAAGAGGTATAATACAACTTGTGTTATAAATGTTACAATTGTTGCTAACTGTTTATAGTATTTATTATTCATAGTCGCTTTTTTATCTGTTTTTAAATACTTATGAAAACTGTCTATTACCTAATAGTCCCGTATTCAATTTCAACTTTTTCCTATCTGTCCGTATTCATTTGATTTTAAGTTTGATACTCTTATTTCTTTCGAAAGAATCGTATCAATATTAATATACTAAAAGAAATAATTAAAATGATACAAACTCCTATGGCCCCAATCAATCCTCCTTTAGAGGTTCCTTTTTCTATAGGGCAAAGGTATCCTAATGAAAATAGGACAATTACAAATTCTGTTACAACTCCTACAATTGTTGGCAACCATTTACAGTGTCTTTCATTCATAATCATCTATTTTTTGTTTTTATTACGTACTTGTCTCAACAATAGTCTCATCTCTTCTTTTATCTCTTTCGCTGCCGTGGTTGGTACTTTCTCGTCGGTAGCCAGTATTTTAGAAGCCCATTCTCCGGCGCTCCCGTAATCGCCTGTAGCTTCGTATAGCTTAGCCAACAAATACTTGGGGTATAACTTGGATGGCTGCATATAGACAGCGGTTGTATATGCATCGACGGCTTTAGCCGTATCTCCGTTTTCCCGGTATGCGTTTCCTAATAGGATGAAACTGTTAGGGTTGGAACATTGGGTGCAGGAAACTGACAGCTCTTCAATCGCCTTTTGATATTCAGCCGATAAAAAATAGGCTGATCCAAGATAAAAATGGAAGATGCCGTCGTTCCTGAGAAAGCCTTGCACTTTTTTATACATCTCTATGCCTCCTTTCAGGTCATGGCGCATTACTCGTTGTTGTCCCCGATGAAAGAAATAGCATCCTCGCGCGTTTATCATACCGGCAAGTGCGAATACGCAGATCAGGGGACCTGTAAGGGATCTTACGCCGTTGCTTATCATGCGATGTCCGGTGGAAAGCAACCGCTTTTTTCCATAAAGAGCCACCGACAGGCAAAACATCAGATAGAGGGTGGTGGGGAGTACTTTCAGAGGATAGGAACAGAACATCAATATGGTTATGGAAACGATGGATGCTTTGGCGCCGAGTTCAATGGTCGATAGGTTTTTCCAACCGGTGCCCGTTGCTATAACCAAAAGGGCCGCGATGCATGCTGTCACGATAATCCCTTGTTCAAGGCCAAGTTCAAGGAACTCGTTGTATGCGGTGGTTACATATCCTGCGATGTGACGTTCTTTCTCGGTACCTTCTTTTTCCCGGAAGTAGTCGGCTTGCCACTTTCCATATTGAGATTCAAAATAACCGATTCCGTTTCCCCATAACAAGCTCGCATGGGGATGAGGAGTGGATAGGGTTACTTTCCATACCAATATACGGCCCAAAGCGGAATCTTCTTTCATTTTGAATACGAAGAATCCGCTTGCGATGATTAAAACGGCTGACAGAATGATTGCCGGAGTCCGAGTCGCTTTTTTACTCCAATAGTTGGTACCGCGTAGCAATCGGGCGTACCGGTAGCAAAGTACACAAAGACAGCCTGTGCCACATGCGATCCATGCTCCGCGTGAGCGACTGAGTATTAACAGATAGCATACCAAGATAAAAAGGCCGCCCAAGATGTAGCAAATATTCTCGAACCGTTTGTTTTTTCTATAAGATACTAATAGTGAAAGAATCAACGGGGCCGTCACCCCAAGATAACCGGCGTAGGCTCCCGGGTTGGCCATAGACCCGCCTATGATAAACTGCGGGTCGCTATTCTCCAATAGACCGATGGACTGGGCGATTCCAAAAACGGTCTCCACCGCGACGGTTGCTATGACTACCCAAGCAAAGAAGCGTCTGTTTTTCCCGGGCAGGGACTGTGTGGCAAAAAAAGAGAAGAACAATGTCCATAGTACCGCCATCGTATATAAACGATAGGTCCCATATATATTTCCTGAGACATACCGTAAAAAAAGGCTTAGGACAATGCCGGAGACAATAAAACAGGCGCGGCTGTTTCTGCTCCAATCTTCTTTTATCCCGCTCCATGTCGTTGCGAAAAAGACAAAAGAGCATATATAGAACAAAAAGAGCATTACCGGAAATCTGTTATTATCCAGGCCTGTATGTGGTAATAGGAATAATAGCGCAGCCGTTATTTTTAAGACTTTATTTTTCATTGCCGATTTGTTTTACGTTTTGAGAAAAATGCGATGAGCAGATAGACAATTCCACCTATACCCAAGGCATATAAGAAATGCGTGAATGAAAGCCCCTCTTTTTGTGGAGGGATATATCTGTACTCTTGGTCCACTTTTATGCAGCCCGGATCGCTGAACTCGCCAAGAAGTGAGTCTATCGGGAGAGCGTCATTTCCCTTTTGATAAAGCATCAGTGTGATGTATCCGAATTTCGATACATATAAAGACTGACATCCTTTCAATAGTATGGCATCTCTCCGGATTGTGAGATAATTGTTTATCCGGTAGTTCGGGGAGGAGTTTACCGGAACGATGCTGTCAAGGCGTGTGGATATCGAATCGTTGTTCCACGTATTCTTTGTCCGGTCATTCATCTCCTTCATGTCCGAAACGATCCGGTCGAAAGAATATGAATGGAGGGACTGCAAAACAGGCATAAAACCAACCAAAGCGTAATTTCCGGTAAAATATTCCTTTTGAGATACCGGATATAGTCCCATGTCGAGATCAAGCCGTGGAAATATCTTTTTGAGAGTGTCATGAGGAATGGTATCCCATCCGGAAGGGAGATCTATGCTATACTTACACCCTTTATGGGAAATGTCTACGCTTCGTGCGCATGTGTTCAGGGCATTATACAACATGCACGTCAAAATCATCGCTGTTATTTTTATCTTTGTCACCACCATACCTGTTCGTTATTCATATAAGTAAAAATACGTTCTTCAACTCCTTTTGTCCGGTTATGCAGCCATAAAAGGCTATTGTCCGGAACACTGTCATACTGCAGACGGAAGCCGTCCGCTTTTTTGCGTCCCAAAGAAACCCACCGGTTTTCCCAATAAAACAGTTCGTACTCTTCTCCCGGGATAACATCATTCCCGTCTGTTCGCGGAGAATATATGATTCGGTCAATTTCAACCTCTTTCCCGAAATCTATTCCTATATAAGCGTTCGGGTGCTCATCGTTATAGAAAGTATCAATATTTCCATCGCATATATTGGCAAGTTCTTCCAGAGACCTGTTCTTATCGGATGCAAAAGGTACTCCGGACAGCTTCCCGTCATGTGAATAGCATTGCAATTCACTTATATTTACCGATGAATGCTCTGTCGGCATATATCGGATGTAGCGGCAGGTGATGGGAGGCTGCAGCTTGATTTCCGAGATGGAGTGCTTAGGCGTTTCTGTAATGGTATAAATTCTTTTTTTGATGGAGAAATTACTCCGTTTAGATACTTCAAAACAACTTCCTTCCATTTTTTCGGTATAAATGGCCATGCGTCGGTAGTTTGGATACTTCCGGTCTAAAGAGATGCTTCGGAGGGTAGAATGATTGGGAGACAAAGAGTGGATGTCGCCATTCTCCTGTAAGATGACAGGGGCTGTAAAAGCGTTTAATGTGCCGTTATGTATGGATACGGGAAGATAAATGATGCCTTTACCTTCATTGTCATATCCGGTTATTTTATTATCTCCGAACAGAATGCCTCTTCCTACGTTTCGGAAAGTAATCTTTTTTTTATTTATCTCCGTTGAGATGGCTATCGGTTGCCAGTCCTTATTATTGAATATACACAAGGACTGCATTTCATCTTTCGAGAGAGACCCCGGTTCGGATAGGACGAGGTTTGACACAGGCATTGCATATTCTTTTGTGATGTCCTTCCAAAGGGGATTCAAGTGGCGTGCATCGCTCTTATCGGTTGAATAGACGGTCCTGTATATCTTGGCTATTTTATGCAATACGATGTTGTCTCCTTCTTTATTAAATCCGACATCTTCAAATAGTCCGTCCTTGTTCATTGTGGCATTCCATGAATGCCCGCCGCTCCTATTTGCCCATGCGGGTATTACGTCGACTGTGGAAGGGATGCCAATGGACCTGAGGGACAAAGCCAGATATGTTGCTAAATGCTTGCAACTTCCCCAATGTAAATGGTCTAATTCACTAAATGTCGGTAGAAAGGGGTATTTATTCATTCCGTCGTTATACTTGAGCCCGGATACACGGATGACAGCCTTTGCCAATTCTATCGGATCATCTATTGAATCCAACAGACATGAATATTTATGATATGCCTGTTCTCTCCAGTCGCTGAGTGGCTCGTTTTCGATGCGATAGGGCAAAATGTACTCGCAGAAATCATCAAAAGAACATTTCGTTAACTTTTTAGAGCGCTGCCAGATGGTAAATGCCGCCTCTACATTTTTGATCAGAAAATCTCCGGTTACGACTTCTATATCCCTTATGCTTTGGGGCTTCGGGGCGTTTACACCGCTTTTGTATAGAGAATCCAATGCCATTCCTATCCGGGATTTGCCCGGCAGCCTCGCGTCTTCTGTTTCTTTAATGTGTTTATTTAAGATAATGGAATGAAAAGGATCTTGTTCATTGGTCGGAATGAGGCTGTATTTATCTGCCATGTTCCCAACCAAAAAGAATATGGATCTGATCTTCAATGAATC
>OLQL01003199.1_pt1 | contig 10135 bp, 9 predicted proteins | sample 1672971 | NCBI WGS metagenome assembly OLQL01 (sample SAMEA3136742, study PRJEB25190) | human gut metagenome | biome: human gut; feature: human-associated habitat; material: faeces | place: Austria | collected 2013
CTTGTAACGGTATCAAAAGCGCCTTTATCATATTCATTACGAGAATCAGTAACACCAGATGCTTCGGCATTTCCGGCTGCATACACACCTTCATTTGCCCAGTATTCTGACCAGTTCATTCCTACATAAACATAGGAATACTCTCTGTTCTCTCCTGCTACTTTATAAGTAAATGTGTATGCTTGATATCCATTTGCTGCAATTGTTACAGTAAATGCGTCTCCTGCCTTTGCATCTTTAAATACATTTTGCTCGAGATCAAGTTTACCATCTTCTTTAATCAGTTTTACTGCTTTCTTTCCAGATGCTGCATATTCCTTTCCGTTCACTGTAACAGAATTAATATTTTTTAAATATGTCTGAAATTCTTCTTCATTAACATTATCATTCTTTACAATTGCTGGTTCTTTATTATCTTCATTATATTTCACCGGCATTGTCTCTGTATAAGCATTAAAAGTAGTTGAAATCGGTACATAAGTGCCACTCATATCGCTAAGTGTAACGGTATATCGACCTTTTGTAAGAGCTTTTTTGAATTTAATTGTTCTTGTAGTAGTCTTACCTTCTGTTTTAATTTCCACAGAATATGCATCTTCATCGATTCCATCAACTTTGTATTCTTCTTCAAAATCACTTGGAAGTCCACTTACCACAACAGATGTTGTATCTGATTTGGTAGAAATATCTGCCACTGATACTTCGCCATCAAATTTCTTCGCTACTTTCTGGTCCATCGGGATTTTATAAATACCATCATTTGTGTAGTAAGTTACTTTATTAATCGTCTGTCCCATCATGGTAGCATAATCTTTGGAATCAAGTTTGTTTCCATGTGATTCTGTTACAAATCCAGTGCTCCATGCGAGCTTCTGCTCCTGCTCCTTAAGCTTCCAGATATTTTCTACATGACGAAGACCGTAATTACTTCCTTCTTTTGTACTAATCACAACACCATATACTGTATTAATACTTGTTGGAAGACCATCTATATTTAACTGGTAATCACCATAATTAGACGAGGTTTTAAATTCTGTTGTAGCATCGGACAGTGTCTTTACTTCGGAATCTTCTCCTTTTACCTCACTGAAGTTAAATGTTCCATCTGCATTTACCGTTGCTTCTTTATAATAAGATGGCGTGTCGCTTAAACTATAATAAGAATAGCTTGCGCTTTCAAACAATGCATCTTTTCCCTCATATGTTGTTGTTGATTCTTTTCCTTTAATTGATGTTGTAATATCCACCTTACTATCATCTGTAATCTGTCTATATTTTTCTAATACAGATGCATCACTGATTTTAACCGGGAATGTCACACCTGTAATATCAGAACCGTCACTGTTTACATGATAAGAACCTGCTGCAAAATGTGGAGCTCTGGTTTTCTGCTTTGTTGCTGACGAAACAGTATCCGCACCTGTTACTCCTTCTGCTTTATAGAAGTCAGCATATGGAATGTTCATTAATACATAGACTTCTTTCTGTGCATCTGGTATTTTCGGCACAAGTGCATCAATCGCTGCATACAAGGTATCTTTTGCGCTATCTACTGCTGTCTGGGATTCTTTTTTTACAAGAGCATCTTTCGCTGCTGTCAGTGCGTCCTGCAGTACTTTCCATGAATCCGCTGTATAATCATTTTCAGTTAAACTTTCTGCTTTTGTAATTGCAGTCTGTAAACCATCTGTCTTTACAGTATTTTCATCTTTCTTAGTTGCTTTTTCCAATGCATCATTTACTGCATTCACAATTGCATTCGATGAACATGTCGCTCCAGATACTGTGTTGATTCCATCTGTTCCGTTAGCATCTACAATCTGCTTTACAACACCTATATAATCATCATATCCGTCAGTCGCATCCCCAATATAACTCTTATTTTTTCTGTCACCATCACCCAGAACATTATCAATTGATTTTATCTTTCCATCTTCTACAGTCACTGATAAAGATAAATTATATTTTGTAAACTCTCCATCTCCATCCGGTGTACACTCTGCAGTCCCTGTATATGTTCCATCCTGAACCTTCGCTACATCCTCACTGTTTGCCGCAAACACCGTCGACGGACAAAGTCCAGCTACCATTGACATCGCCACAGCCATCGTCATAGCTTTTGTCTTAATTGTTCCCTTTCCCATAATTACCTCCTTGTTGTTGATAAAATTTATTATTAAGTTAGTTTCTGCTAACCCATAATCAAAAAAATTAACCTATCTGTGCCACTCTCTCCGATTCTCTTTTTACGATCGGAAGCAACTTTTTACTTATCATTCCCATCACGGATCCGGTCACTGTACCGGCGATCAGAAGTGCCGGAAGATAATAGATCAGTTTCAGATTCTCTACCACAACTGATGCCACGATAATCTGACCGATATTGTGCGACACGCCTCCCGCGATACTGACTCCGGCTATGGAAAATCCTTTCAGCCTCTTCATCAATGCCATAACCAGAAAGCTTAAGATTCCTCCTGCCAGGCTGTAAACGATCGACATTCCATTTCCAAATAAAAAGCCGGTCAGCAGGATCCGCATAACTACCACCAGAAATACTTCCGGAAGCTCCAGAAAGTACAGCCCGGTCACTGTCACCAGATTGGCAACTCCGAGCTTCATTCCCGGTATCCCGAAATTGATCGGTATTAAGCTTTCCACATAACTGAATATCATTGCCAGTGCAACCAGCATTGCCATATTGGCAAGTTTTTTGTTTTTATTCATCTGTTTTTCCTTTATCATTTTGCGATCGTATCTGGAGCTACATCTTCCGGATCTGAAGTTCCAAAGCTCTGGTCATTCTCATTTTCCAGAATCTCTACTACGAGCTTATGTGGCAGACAGACGATTGTCTGTGTATGCCCGCTGATCTTTCCCTGCTCTTCACAGTATCCATCCGGGCAGTTTGCCTCTTCCATATACGCCTTTCCGTCTTCGATCCTGATCCGGTTATAAAAATCGCCATCCTTTACTTCGATGGTCTGATCCTTCGATAAGGAATACGTTCCATAGATTTTCCCATCCAGCGTAACCCGGATTTGATTTCCTTCTTCCCCTCTCGTCAGCTGCATCACAAGCAGCATCGCAAGCGCAATCACAATAATTCCTACTCCAAGTATCAGATCTTTCTTCTTCATCTTCTATACACCCAGCCAGAGCAGAAGAATCAGTAAGATTACTGCCCGCAAAATCGTAAACCAAAATTCATTTCCGCAAATTCCTTTTACACTGGTATGAATATTTCCTTTCGGGCAGGTATCAATACATTTCTGACACTGGAAACAGTCACCTTCTACCCTCGGCGATCCATCTTCCGGAAGTCCGATGTTAGAAGGACATTTCTTTGTACATGCCTTACATCCTTTGATGCAGTTTTCCCGGTCTCTGTGAAGTGCGAAAAACGGAAGAACCGGAAGCAGGGAAAACACAGCTCCCATCGGACAAAAATTTCTGCAGAAAAAACGTTCTTCAAAGCACATTCCTGCAAGGATCAGAACCAGAAGGACGAGTCCCACCAGATATCCGCCAAGCTTAAAGTTGCCGGCATGGAGCATGGAAAATACATCCCATGGGTTGGTTCCTTTTGCCTTGCTGTATACGCCTGCAAAGCACAAGATTGAAATCAGTGCCAGTACAATATATTTCAGATAGCAGAGTTTTTCTGTCCACGCTTCTGCAATCTGAAACGGTTTCTTTTTCATTTTTTTACAGATCCACACATAGAGTGCATGCACGCCGTCTCCCATCGTACCGAACGCACAGGCAAATCCGCAGAAGAATCTTCCGAACAGGATCGTATAAATGCAGATCACAACCAGCACTGTCACGAAAGTGGTCATGGCAACCTTTCCCCCTGCACCGATCTGTGTAAATATGTATTTCACTCCGGCAAATGCCGCTGTATACACAGATGGGATAAACAGGAAATACAGTATCTGGATCAATGCTCTCAGCCATATATGTAATTTTTTTATATCTTTCGCCGTTAAATTATGAATATCCATCTTTTTCACGTTACTTTACCGCCTTTTCCAGAGCCTGTTCCGATGCATTTTTGATTCCGGTCGAGCTGAATGTCGCACCACTGATCGTATCTATATCTGCGCTCTGTGCATCGATGATTTTGGGAATAATATCCTTTGCCATGGAAAGGTATGCTCCGTCTTCTTTCTCTGCCGATATCACATTGATCTCTGCAATCTTGCTTTTCTCAATCTTCACTTCTACCTGGATCGTTCCGCCAAATCCATCAGCTTCCCCGGTATAGGTTCCGTCCTTGTAGTTTGTGGAACCTCCATTTCCGCTGTCTGATTGTCCGTTTCCGGCAACCTGTGCGGAAAGCCGGGCGATCTCATCTTCTTTCGCACGCACATCCAGCACTGAATTGTATCCCAGTAGAACTCCCACGATCGCGAGCATACTTACCAGTCTTACCCAGAATTCTCTCATTGTTATTCAGCCTCCATATCTGTCGGTCTTTCTGCTGCTTCCAGTACTTTCTTGCATCCTTCCAGGATTGCATTGGAAGAGCAGGTTGCACGGGAAACAGTATCAATATCCTCCGGCATTCCTTTATCTATGATCTGGGATACCACACCCTTTATACTTGAAGTACCATTTGCAGCTTTCGTGATATATCTGTCATTACTGCTGTCCCCATCGCCCGTGATATCCGTGATTGCCACAATCTTGTCGTCGCGGATCGTCACCATCATCGTCAGATTATATTCTTCAAAATCTTCGTCATCATCCGGCTCACAAGGAACAGTCACTTCATAAGTTCCACTGATATACTTTGTATTTTCCTCATCTTTTCCGTCTTTCGACTCAAGCTGTGCGATTGCTGTTTTCAGCTTTTCCACCGCTTTATCAACCGCAGTCTGTTTCGTTTCCTCAAGTGCATCTTTTGCGTCCGCAAGTCTGGTCTGCAGAACTGCCCAGCTCGTTTCTGTGTATTTATCTTCTTCCAACTTTTCTGCTCTCTCGATCAGCTCTTTCAGATCAGTCAGATCCGGCTTCTCATCAATGGATTCTCCATTTGTCACTTTCTCTGCCTGTTTCAGTGCATTCTTGATTGCATTTAACAGTCCTTTGGAACTATAGGTTGCTCCTGACACCGTATCTACATCGTCTGTCTTCTGTGTCCTTATCACCTTTTTCACAACATCCATTGCACGGTTGAAGAACGCTTCGTCATCTGAGCTTTCTGTGATCAGGATTGCTTTGATCGTCTTTTCCTGGATCACGACCGCAACGGATACATCTCCACTGTAACCCTCTGCTGTTCCGTAATAAATTCCTTCCTTGTACGGAACAGTTCCGGTTACAGTAGAACTATCGTCATCTGACGAACTGTTGTTATTGTTATTTTGCGTGCTGTCCGATGTACCATTTACCGCCGCCTGACCCAGTGCATCCCGGACTGCCTGGATAATTCCGACAGAGCTATAGGTTGCCCCTGACACCGTATCCACATTAGTACTCTGTGTCGTAATAATAGAATCGATCAGAGAAGCTGCTTTGGAAATATAATCGCTTCCGTCACTGTTCTCCACAATCTGGATGGATGCGATCTTCCCTCCGCTGATTTCTACCATAACCTTCAGCGGACCGCCAAATCCGGTTCCCGAACCGTAATAAGTTCCGTCCTTATACGCTGCCGCATCTTCTACCTGTGCCACACTAGTTGAGCTTCCTGCCGCCGCCCCTGTCTGACCGGACTGCGCCTGTCCTGTCTCGCTGGTATCCTTTTCCCCGGTCAGCGCATTTTTTACCGCGCTGATGATTCCTCTGGAACTGAACGTTGCTCCCGATACAGTATCCACATCCAGCGTCTGTCCTTCGATGATCTTGTCGATCACCGCTTTCGCACGCGTGAAAAACGCCGCATCATCGGAAGAGCTCAGAATATCAATCGAAACGATCTGCTTGTCCTTGATCAGTACCGATACGGTGATGTCTCCTGCATACCCGGTTCCGGTTCCCTTATACACACCATCCTCCAAGTCAAATGTTCCTTTGTCTGCTGTCTTTTTTTCTTCTTTCTTCTCTTTTGTCTCTTCTTTTATCGGTGTTTCTTCCTGCGTCGCTGCATAGACCGGCGCTTCATATCCGCTTAAGGAGCCTGCCACGCACGCCGTAACCAGTGCAACTGAAAGAACGGGTGCAAACGGTTTTAATTTTTTACCGGTTTCTTTGATGTCCATCTCTCATTATCCTCTCATTTCACGCAAATTATTTCGTAATAACCTTCATGTCAAGATCCGTTGTAAAGCTGTCTTTCAGACCTTCTGTCACATAAATCGTTCCGTCATCTGTCTCAAGGATCGCCTCAAACTCATCACTGTGCGCCTTCCAGAACTCTGCCGCTTTTTCTTCTCCCATGATAAAAAGGGAGGTAGAAAGTCCGTCTGCAAGGGTTCCGTCCGAGCTTACGATCGTGACAGATACTAGTCCGTTCTCTGCCGGATATCCGGTCTTTGGATCAATAATGTGATGATAGGTCACACCATCCTGTTCAAAATAGCGTTCATATCCACCAGATGTGATCACCGCTTTATCCCGAATGGATAAAACTCCCAGATAATCCTCTGTGTCGTCCGGACTCTGTACCGCAACCCGCCAGTTGCTTCCGTCTGTCTTGGTTCCGAGTGCCTGTACATTTCCACCCAGATTTACCAGACCACTTGTAATCCCGTTTTCTTTGAAAATATCCATAATCCGCGAGGAAGTATAGCCTTTTGCAATTCCTCCAAGGTCGATTTTCATCTGGTCATCTTCAAAAGAGATTTCTCTTGTATCCTTATCGTATGAGATCTTCGCTGCATCCACATGCTTCAGAAGACCTGTCAGTTCGTCAGCTGACGGGACACGGAAATTCTGTGTCGGAAATCCCCACGCCTCCATAACCGGATAAATTGCGATATCAAATGCCCCATCCGTTTCCTTATTCAGTTCCAGTGCGCGCTTCACAAGATATCCGCCATCTTCTGAAAGTGCTGCACTTTTCTGTTCATTCAGTTTCGCAATCTCACTGTCTGCATTTCCCGTTGATAAAAGTGTATCTAATCTTTCAATCTCTGCTTCAGCGGCATCCACCGCATCCTGTGCTTTTTCTCCATATGCTGTCACTGTCATATAGGTATCCATTGCAAAAATGTCTTTTGATGCCTCATTATCCTGAGAGGTTCGTTCTGTACTTTCCTTCGAACTGGCTGTTCCTTCACTATTTTTACTCTTTGTTGTATTCTGACCACCTTGACCGCATCCACTCGCAAATACAGATGCGCACAGACAGACCACAATGATTTTATTTTTGAATTTCATTCTGTTTCCTCTTGTTTGTATTCTCTAACTTAGAATAGTTTATATTACTGCAAGTTAGTATGTCAACATTGAAGTTGTTAGTTAAGAAACTTTCTCATTTTACAATTCATACTTGTATTCAAAAAGAGCTTATGGAAAATGTGCCATTACATTTTCCATAAGCTCTTTCGTTTCTTTCTAAGATTCTAATGTTTTACTCATAACATATCTTCGTTTCCCGCCATACTTCTTTGTCTCGAGAACTGTCTTCATTCCAAGCTTTTCCATATTGCGAAAACTGTATATATTATCCGGATGGACTGTTGCCATCAGATACCGCATCTGCTTATTTTTTACGATTTCTTCTGCCTGACAGAAAAGCTCATATTGCAGTCCGTATCCCTGATACCCCGGTTCCACAACAGCAATCTCCAGATGCGCAACCCGCTTCATTTCTTCCTTGGAAATCTTCAGATATTCTCCCAGGTTGTCCTCTGCCATTCCGGGAATACGGACAATCATGATCGCTGCAGTCTGTCCATTCTTCTTTGTCATGAGGGTAAATCCTTCCTCGCGAATATGCTTTGCAAGAAATTCTTCATTCTCTGCCTCAAACCATTCTTTCACGGGAACAATTTCTCCGGCAAGCTTTACCATACGACAAATTTCAGGAAGATCCTCCTCATTCGCCCTGCGGAACTGAAACTCATTTTTCTTCGTCATACTCTCCATTTACAGCATCTCAACAAACGCAGCAAGTCTGGTGTTCAGCTGTCCGATGTCTGCCTGAGAGTAATCGGTTTCCACACTGATATACGGAATTCCCTTTTCACCTGTCACAAACTTGCGGATCGTATTGGTCTCCACATTGTAAGTATGACATGCCTGAAGAATCATATCCACTACACCGTCTACCTGATATTCATCGATCAATCTTCCAAGAAGCTCCAGACGATTCGGGTTCGGCGTCATAACAGAGCATCCAATGCTGAGGTATCTTCTTGCGATTGCATCGTAGATATCTTCTGCGTCCTCGTCTACCAGCTTGTCAATGGATTTTGCACCGCTGCAGTTCTCAAAAGTCACAACAATACCACCATTGTCTTCTACTGCTCGGATCACTTTTTCTGTTGCTCCTCCGATCGGACATCCTGTGATCAGAATACGCGGTTTCTTCTCTTCCATTTTGCCTTCTGCATATTCTTTTTCAATCTTCGCAGTAAGAGCATCCACTTCGCCCGGGATAAGGGAACGGTCAAATTTGAAGGTGCTTCCGTACAGAACTTTGAACAGATCCTGTCCTTTGATCGGAGCCGGATCATGTTTCATCACTTCATAAAGTTTCTTTAAGGACTGACGTGCCTGATTCTCTGTCTTTACAGCTTCACGGATCTGCTCTTCCGTGATCGTCACGCCAAATTTCTGTTCCAGATATTCCTTGAAACGGATGATCTCGCCTTTCCAGAGCTGAAGTCCCGGTTCTCTCTGGCTATTCGGAAGTTCCATGATAAATACATCTTTGAATTCTGACATATATTCATACATCTTCTTCTTTCCATCACAGGTTGTTTCCCCAACTACTACGTCTGAGAAATAGAAGAATGGACATTTGTCTGTCTTTGCAAATCCATAACTTGATTTGATCAGCGGACAGAGATTCTTCGGAAGATCCTTTTCTGCCTCCGGAATCGTCTCGTCCGAAGTCGAGCAAAGGCTTACACATCCTGCTCCCATCGCCATTGCAATCTCTTTCGGGAAATATGTACAGTAAGATCCCACAACCGGAACACCTTTTTCTTTCAGTTCCTTAACAGCCAGAAATGATTTCTGTCTCTGCTCCGCAAATTCTTCAAATACCTCTGGCAAATCTTTAATCAGTTCCATCTTCATTATCTCCTTCTGTCTTTCTTTTCTCTGGCAAGAAGTGCTGCCCCGTATGCCCCCGCAAAACGGCCAAACTCTTCTGATTCCACTTTCTGATCCAGCTTGTCTGACAGGATTCCTGTGAAATAAATGCTGTGACTGAGTCCTCCAGTCAGGATCACTCTGTCTCCAAGTTCCTTTTTCTGCGCAAGCTGCACTACTTTATTGGCAACAGAATCTACAACTCCGGCTGCAATATCTTCACGCTTTTTTCCTTCTCCGATATAGTTGATCACCTCAGATTCGGCAAATACCGTGCAAAGTGAGCTGATCGGAATAACTTCTCCTGCTGCCGCCATATCAAATAATTCATTGATCGTAACACCCAGGCGGTTCGCCATGATCTCCAGAAACTTTCCGGTTCCCGCCGAACATTTATCATTCATCTGGAAATCGGCTACCATTCCATTCTGTACAACGATCACCTTCGTATCCTGTCCTCCCACATCAATGATCGAACAGTCCCCCCCTGCAAGCTCACGCCCACCTCTGGCATGGCAGGTAATCTCTGTAATTACATGATCTGCAAAATCAACTGCGATTCTTCCATATCCTGTAGCAACTACCTTTGAATCATCTGAGGTAACATCTATCCCCATCTCAAGCAGCTTATTCTTGATCTTTTCGCACGTCTCTTTGCTGCTCCATCCTGTCGGCAGTACGAAATGTTCTTTCCTTCAACAACAACCTTGGATGCTGTTGATCCGATATCAATTCCTACATAATTCATATTTTTTCCCTTTTCTCTCTTTAATGACATGATGTTTCTATGCTGTTTTCCCAAAATGCCTCTGATTATTAGGATAACATTTTCACAATATTTCTTCAATAAAACTGCCTGTTTTACTTATTGTTTATCCGAATAGGTTAACTTCTCTATAGTTTTTTTCTATCGCAAAAATTC
>OLQL01003206.1_pt1 | contig 10113 bp, 8 predicted proteins | sample 1672971 | NCBI WGS metagenome assembly OLQL01 (sample SAMEA3136742, study PRJEB25190) | human gut metagenome | biome: human gut; feature: human-associated habitat; material: faeces | place: Austria | collected 2013
GTACTGCCTATGCTTTATTTTTGCAGGATTTCCAGCAGTTTCGCAGCGCTTTTGTCCCAGCTGTATTTTTCCAGCAGGACGGCAGGGGCGGCGGCGGGCGGAGTGACGGCAGAAACATCGCCGGGGTTGGTGCTCAAATCAATATAGGCGGCGCAGTCGCCGTAGACTTCGCGCATACAGGGGGTATCGCTGACGATGATCTCAGGCGCACCGCAGGCGACGGCCTCCAACGGCGGGATACCGAACCCCTCGTAGAGCGTCGGGAAAAGGAACGCTTTGCAGTGGGCCATCAGCGCTTTGGCCTCACCGTCGGCGACATAGCCGAGGTAGAGCACGTTGGGCAGGTCGGCCAGCCCCAGGCGCTCGGCCTCGGCGGCCAGGCTACCGCCACCCGCAATGGCAAATACCGCGTCGGGCTTTGCCTTGGCCGCGCGCAGCACCCAGGGGAAGTTTTTGTTTTTCAGCAGGTTCGCCATGCTGAAATAGTACGCCCCCCTTTGCAGCTGCGGATGCTTGGCAAAAATGCCGTCATCGGGTGTCAGGCGCTGCATCTGCTGCCAGGCGTTGTAGACGATGTTCATTTTTTCCAGCGGCACACCGTAATATTTGTGAATTTCGGATTTGGAAAACTCCGACACCGTGATGATGCGCTCGGCCTTTTGGGCAATGCGGCGGTATTGCAGGCAGTGCCAGGCGGCGCTCAGGCGGTCGCGGCCGGACGTATAAAAATCGCGCCGGGCACGGTAGCAGACATCGTGAACGACTGCAATGCCGCGGAAGCCGAACCATGGAATAATGTTGCACGTAGCAAGGCCCTTGGCTCCGCGCCGCTTTAAATATTCAGGGTAATCCAGCTGCTGCCAGGCAAGGCCACGGCGGGTGCCGAAGGGCACGGCCCGGATGTTCTGGTAGGCCGGGGTGGTCACGCCCTGCGGGGTGACGATCTCCACAAAATCGGGCGGCACAATGCGATCCAGGGCGGCCAGCAGCTCAATGGAATAGCGCTGGATGCCCGAGACGCGCTGAGCGAAAAAAGAGCCATCGACGGCCCAGATGGTGTTGGACATAGGGTACCTCGTTTATACATTATAGTGTGCGTCAGATGCGGGCGGAGCAGAGCCCCGCCCCTACACTGCAAATTGTTGTTTATAATGCAGGATTTTGTTGACGCTTTGGTCAAGGCGGGCTTCGGATATCGTGCCGTTTTGCACAGCGGCAAGGACAGCATCGTAGGCTTCCGGCAGGGAGTTTGGCATCAAAAGTACATCACACCCCGCCTGGATGGCCTGAATGGCAGCCTCTCCGGGAGTGTAGGCTTTTGTGATGGCGTCCATCGAAAGTGAGTCGGTGACGATCAGCGTGTTCTCTGTGTCGGGAATCATCGCAATCAGCTCCGCCGAGAGGGTCGCAGGGGTGTCGCTGCCGATCACGTTCGGCGCGGCGATGTGCCCCACCATGACAGCGTGCAGGCCGGTATCTGCCGCAAAGGGCAGCAGCTCGCAGTTTTCCAGTTCTTCGCGGGTCTTGTAGGTCACAGCCAGGTCGGTATGGCTGTCCTCGGCAGTGTCGCCGTGGCCGGGGAAATGCTTGAGCGTGGGCAGGATGCCGTTTTGCCGCAGGCCCTCCGCCGCAGCGGCGGCCATTTGGGCAGCGGTGGCGGCATCCGACGAGAAAGCACGCTCTCCGATGATGGGGTTATCAGGGTTGGTGTTCACGTCAGCGTCGGGCGCAAAGTCCATATTGAAGCCGTAGGTTTTCAGGTATCCGCCGATGGTCTGCCCCATAGCGCGGGCGTTCTCAGGATCGCCCGATGCACCCACTGCGGCGGCACTGGCATAGCGGGGCAGGTCAAAGGCGTCGTTGTTCGCCAGCCGCGCGACCATGCCGCCCTCCTCATCCACCGTGATGAACAGCGGCGTGGCGCTGGCGGCCTGCAAGTCTTTATTGAAGCGCGCCAGCTGGGACGGTGACTCGATATTTTTGCCAAACTGGCAGATGCCGCCCACCGGGTATTGCTGCAGTGTCTCCCGCATGGCGTCGGTCACTTGGGTCACACCGTCGGCCCTGGGATCGTCAATGGTCTCCTGGGAGAGGGTCAAATCGAGGGCGTCCGGCCGGACAATGAAAAGCTGACCGACTTTTTGTTCGAGGGTCAGGGTTGCGGCCGTGGAGGCGGGGGTTTCTGTTGGCGCGGGGGTGGCCGTGGAGGCCGAGGCGGAGGCATAAGCGGTAAGGAGAAGAGCAGCAAGGATAGGAAGGAGGGTTTTCATGGGCAGAGTTCTCCTTTCGGTTTTCGAGGGGGCGGCTGTGGGAAGGTGCGGCAGAGTGAGGGCGTCCCGCCCTGCAAATCAACGGATAAATGGGCATCTTCCTTACACGTGCGGGCCGGGCATCCCCGGCCCCTGCAATGGCACTACCTTATATGTATAGTAGCATATTTCCTCTGCCGGGGCAAGAAAAAAGAGAGGGACAGCATCTCCCTCTCTTTTGTACCTGTTAGTCCGGCAGGCTGGCGGCGTAGTCGTTCTCGCCGCCTACCGGGTACTGGGCTACCACGTCGGTGGTCGCTGCCGTCTCGGCGGTGGCGGTGGCATCATGCAGCGTCTCCTTCGTCACAGCAAAAGCTGCCTTGTGATCGGCGTTCACCTCATACACCACGGTGGGCGCGGCGTCGCTGGCAAGGTAGCACAGGCTGTCGGTGGTGTCGGTGGCCTCCGTGCCAAACCGCACCGTCAGGCTTGTGCCGTCGGTGAAGGTCAGCGTTGCGGTCACGTCCGGGTCATCCAGGCCGTAGGCGCTGTCTGCGTCTGGCGTCGTGATGGTCCATGCCGTCTGCATCTGTAAGATCGTGTTGACCATCTTTTTGACGCTGCTTTGGTTCAGGGCGTAGCCTGCATCGTCGGTCAGCGTCCAGCTGCCGTCAGTCTGGGTGAAGTTCAGGCCGTTCATCTGCATCGACACCACATCATCCAACGTCTTGTCGGTCAGTGTCTGGGCCTTGTACAGGTCACGGGCAGATTTGCTCAAGGTAGCCAAATCGCTGCGTTTGACCGTGTAGGCCGCGCCGGTGTCGTCGTAGACGTAATAGACATCGGCCACACTGTTCAGCTGGTCAACGGTCAGGCTGACGCTCTCCTCTCCCGCGCCGATGGCAATGGTCATCTGGGGGGTAGCACTCTTTTCGGGCAGGTCGGTCAGGTCACTGCCCTCCAGCTTGCGCTGGGCGGTCAGGTTGGCGTAACTCTCTACAAGGCTGGCGGTTTTCGTCTGGTCCAGCGGCAATGTTGGGTCGGATTCCAGCATCCAGTCGCCGGAGCTGTTTTTGACCAGCGTCACATCCTGGTTGTTGCCCGCGTAGGCCAGGCGGTCGATATCCTCCACCGCAAAGCTGCACAACGGCAGCGTCGCGTCGGTGGTATCGTCCCCGCGCTGCAATACGGCCAGCAGCACGACCAGCACCGCCATGACAATGACCAGCACCACCAGCGGCAGCATCTTTTTTGTGTTTTTCATGGTGGCTCCTTATCTGCGGCGGCGCACGACGCAAACCACCGCACCCGCAATCAAGCAGATGATGGGCAGCACCAGCGTAAACAGCACGCCCAGCGGCAGTGCGGCCGAGGTCGGCACGCTCAGCGAGGCCGCGCTCATGCTCTTAGCGCTGATGACGGCGGTCGTCTGTTCGCCATTCATCCAGTTGACGACGCTGCCCAGAAACTGCGCGTTGCCGCCGGAGACGGTCTGGTTGATGTTGGACAGCAACAGGTTCGGGCAGTTGACCCAGACGACCCGTGCGCCAGTGGTGACGTTCTCCGCCGCCACGGCCACAGCAAAGGTGCCCTCAGGGTCGGTGTCGGCTTTCTGGGCGGTCTCGGCGGTGGCGTAGTTCTCCATCGAGTAGGCTGCGTCGCCGGTGGTCAGCAGATCGGTAAAGCTGAACTCGCTGTCCGCATCGGTGGTGATGCCCTGGGCGATGGGGGTGTAGACCATCATATTCTGGGACACACCCGCCGTAATTTCGTTGCTGGCCAGCGTGGGCAGCAGGTAGGTCTGAGGGTAGCCATAGGGGTAGTGGTCGGTGTCCGTCTCGATCAAAAGACCCGGCTGGCGGGCCATGCCGCAGGCGGCCAGCAACGTGTCCAGGTTGGGCGTGTCGGTGGTAAAGTCGGTGGCCACAAACAGCTTGCCGCCGTTTGCAACGTAGTCAGTCAAAATCGTTGTTTCTGCGTCGGTCAGGTCGGCCCCGGGCGCATTGATGAGCACCGCAGCGGCATCCGCCGGGATACTGCCCGCCGTGGTCAGGTTCAGCTCGGTAGTGGTGACGCCCGCGTTGTTCAGCGTGTCGGTAAAGTCGCCGGACAGGGCCGCCTCGCCGTGGCCGGTCAGTTCATACAGCTGGTAGGACGTCTCCCGCGTGACCTTGGCAATGCCGGAGGTAATGGCGTTTTCCGCCTGGAAGCTGTAATTGGCGCTGCCGGTGGAGTAGTAGCTCTCCAGATCCAACTCGTACATATCGTTATAGGACAGCACATCGCTGTTGTCGCCGCTGACGAGGACGACACTGCCGGTGGAGGCCCCGTCGTACTGCTGGGCGAAGGTCGGGTAGAGCACCGGGTCGCGCTGCTGCCAGCTGAAATGGCTGCTCTCGCCCGCATAGCGGTCCAGCAGGCGGGTGATGTTGTCGTCCTCCTGCCCGCTCTCGGCCAGGTAGTAGGCCGTCACGTCGGCGTTCAGCTCATGCAGCAGGTTCTCGGTCGTCTCACTCAAGGTAAACAGCGAGGTCGTAGAAATATCGTACTGGGTGTATTTGGTGGGCAGGGCGCGGATAACCAGGTTGAGCAGAATGACCACAACCAGCGCCACGGCGGCCAGCACGCTTGCGTACAGGCCGCTGTGCAGGGCGCGTTTGCTGCCGCCCTGCGGGAGTTTCAGATTTGGTTTTTTCATTGTGCGGCACCTCCCTTAGTTCCAGCGGCGGCGTTCCAGCGCCTGCCCGGTCAAAAAGAGGAACAGCCCAATCACGGACAGATAGTAGGCAATGGCCGGGATGCTGAACATACCGCCCACGATGTCCGCAAAGGGTTCAAACAGGGCCAGCGCCGACAGTACGGCGTTGAAGGCCGCCAGCAGCCACGCTGGGCGCAGCTGGAACAGGATGAACAGTACGACCGCGCCGACGCAGAACACCGCAGCGCCTGCCGTCAGCCGCTTGCAGATGACGCCCACGAGGATGGCCGCAATCAGCAGCACCACGGTGAACACGATGAACGCCAGCAGGTTGCCTGTGGTGAACATCGTTTTGATACCGTTCATCAGATAAGCGACGAGCAGCGCACCGAAGGTGGCAAGGTAGGCGAGAATCTGGTTCTCGGTCAAAGCCGAGATCCAAGTACCCACGGCCAGGCAGGCCGCGCCCAGCAGGACATAGCCCAGCAGGGCGCTGTACGCCGCCACCAGTGATACCGTACCGAAGGCTTTTAAAATCAGCGGCATGAGCACCGCCGCCGCCAGCGGGATGGCGAACACGGCGACCTCGGCCAGAAATTTGCCCGCCACGATGGCCGGGATACTGACCGGACTGGTCAGAAGCAGCTGGTCGGTCTTATTCTTGCGTTCCTCAGCAAAGCTGCGCATGCTGAGGGCCGGCAGCAGGAAGAGCAAGATCATCGTCATGGTGTAGAGCACCGACGCGAAATCCGACGAGGCGTAGAGCAGGTTGCGGTTCGTGTAGTACAGTCCCAAAAAGAACAGACTGACCGCCGCTATGACCCAGCCGATCATGCCGGTAAAGTAACTTTTGACCTCACGCTTAAAGATCGCTGTCATCGCCGTTTGCCTCCTCTTCCTCGGTTTGCGTCTCGGGTGCAGGGGTCGTCTCCCCTGTCGCGTCCGGGGCTTCGGTCAGCTGCAGGAACACATCCTCCAGGCTCATGGTTTCGGCGCTCAGACTCAACACCGGGCAACCCGCCTGGGCCAGCGCCAGGCTGAGTGCACCGCGCAGGTCTGTTCCCGCAGTGCTGACGGCGGTAAAGCTGACCTCGCCGCCCTTTTCGTCGGTGACTTTTACATCGGTCAGACCGGGCACAGCGGATGCAGCGGCCACAACGGCATCGCGGCTACCCTGGGCCGTGGCGGTGATGGTTCCCTTCGCGGTCAGCTGGGCGGCCAGTTCCTCCGGCGTACCCTGGGCCACCAGCTTGCCGTGGGCAATGATGAGAACCCGGTCACAGACGGACTGGACCTCGCTCAAAATATGGCTGGACAAAATGACCGTGTGGGTCTTGCCCAGGTCGCGGATGAGGGAGCGGATCTCGATCATCTGCGCCGGATCCAGACCGACGGTTGGTTCGTCAAGGATGATGACTTTCGGCGTGCCCAGCAGCGCGGCGGCAATGCCCACGCGCTGGCGGTAGCCCTTGGACAGGTTGCGGATGAGGCGGTGCTCCATCCCCTGCAAGCCCGCGCGGGCGGCGGACTTTTCCACCGCGGCGGCGCGGTCGGCTTTCTTGCGGGTGCCTTTCAGCTCGGCCACAAACAGCAGATATTCCTGCACGGTCATATCCTGGTACAGCGGCGGCAGCTCCGGCAGGTAGCCGATGCAGGCTTTCGCGGCGGCAGGTTCATCGGCAATGTCGTGGCCGTCGATTTTCACCGTGCCGTCGGTGGCGGAAATGTAGCCTGTGATGATATTCATGGTGGTAGACTTGCCCGCGCCGTTGGGGCCGAGCAAGCCGTAGATGCAACCATCCTCGACGGTGAAACTGATATCATCCACCGCTGTGTGGCCGCCGTAGCGCTTTGTCAGATGCTCTACTTCGATCAAAGTGCGCACACTCCCTTTTTATATTGGTTGCCTCTATTATACTTTTAAAATGTGATAATTTTGCGATAATGGTTTGAAGATGTGTGAAACCTTGCGCCCCCTTCCGACAAAAAGCGCCGCAGAAACGGTTTTTCGGCCCGTTCCTGCGGCGGTATAGCATAGTTCTATTTAAAAGGTATCATGGCGCACAAAGCCGCCCAGTTCATCGGTGGTGGACATACCCGTGGCAAGGGCCTTGCTGCGCATGGCGGCATAAAACTCGGCGTAGGTGGCCTGCATATACGGCTCCAGGAAGAAACCGCCAATGCCGAGGGTGAACGCGCAGAGCAGCAGCCAGCCAAAGAAGGACAGCTGCAGGACGAAGTAGTTCCACTTTTCGCCTTCCATCATTTCCTTGCTCAGCTCCATGGCGCGGGTGGCGGTCATGTAGGGGTTTTCAGCCAGCAGGTAAGGCACAAGCGCATAGCAGTACGACCAGTAGACGCCCGGCACGATGAGCAGGATGTAGCCCAGCGTGACTTTTAAATTGGTGAGCAGCTGCACAACGATGGGGTTGCCGTAGGGGCGGCGGAAGGTGCTGACGACAGTGGAGGCCGGGGTCAGGGATTGGCGGCTCTCCATAAAATAGCGGCAGCGGCCCACGTTGAGCGGGTACAGCACGAACAGCACCCAGCAGATACTGATGACCGCACCGATAAGTGCGCCGACGGCCAACGCCATGAGCATACTGTCCGGGATGCCGCTGAGGATGTCGTAGACCGAGGATGTATCCCCCGTCGTGGTATCCACCGCCTGCCGCGCCGCACTGCCGCTGCTGGCACCTGCCCCGCCCAGTCCTGCAATGCTGAGGGCCAGGCAGATCCAAAAGCTGCGCCAGTAGCGCCCCCTGAGTGCCTGCTTGGCGTTATTTTTTAAAAGTGTACGTGTCCACATAAGTGTCGCACCTCCCTAGTCATTGCTAATATTATAACAGGTTATGGCGCAAAAGCAAGCGGCAGCACGTTTTGTTTTGACGATTTTACGTTAATTTTGCAGTTGTTCACAAAAATATAAAAAAGTTTTGATTTTTTTGCCGAAAATGCTTGACATTTACGTGGCATTTGGCTATAATAATACACGTCGCCGGAACACGGTGGCCAACAGAATATGCGGATGTGGCGGAACTGGCAGACGCGCTAGATTCAGGTTCTAGTTCCCTTAAAAGAGTGTGGGTTCAAATCCCTTCATCCGCACCAAATGAAAAGCCCCGAACTTAGGTTCGGGGCTTTTCGTTTGGTCTTGCGGTGAAGAGGATTTGAACAGGGCGACGGCGCCGCAGCGCCGGAGCAAACTGTCCTGCGGACAGTTTGCCAGCCTGCGGGAAAATCCCTTCATCCGCACCAAAATCCTCGAACGTTAGTTCGGGGATTTTTTGCTGCATATGAATTGTGGAGCCAAGCGGCGGGGTGAAGGCACCCCCGTCCTGCAATTTTACAGCAAACTGTCTGCGGTACAAATACACCTATTTCGCCCATAAAAACAAATTTTAATATTTTTTTACATCGTCCCATCGCAAAAAACAACGTGTTTCTCTAGCTGGTACAACTGTCCGTATCTTGCAATCTGCACATTTTGCGGTATAATGTGGATTGTTACGCAAAAGCGGTCTGTGCGGGCGGCTTTTGCACGCCGGGCGCACCCTGCAAGCCGTGCCCGGCACAGTATAAAAAGGGAAGAGGAATTTGTATGAACCAACTCACAAAAGCGGCCAAAGCGGTGGCTACCCGGTATAATCAGACCAGTCTGATTCTGCGCATCACCGTCGGCTTGGTCGTCGGTGCGGCGCTGGCGCTGATTTGCCCCGGCGCGGCATGGATCGAGGAACTTGGCAACCTGTTTGTCGGCGCACTGAAAGGCATTGCCCCGGTGCTGGTTTTCGTCATTGTCGCCAGTGCGCTGGCGCAGGGCTCGTCCAAGCTGGACCGCCGCTTCGGCACGGTCGTTTGGCTGTATATGCTCACCACCTTTGTGGCGGCGGCGCTCAGCGTCGTGACCAGCAAGCTGTTCCCCCAGACGCTGGTGCTGGCCGAGGCTGCTACTGCGGACGTGATTCCCCAGGGCTTGGGTGACGTCATGCACACGCTGCTGGCGAACATCGTCTCCAACCCGGTGGCGTCCATCATGAACGGCAACTACATCGGCATCCTGATGTGGGCCTGTCTGTTTGGCCTGGCTATGAAGCGCCTGGGCAGCGACACCACCAAAAACTTTATGGCCAACACGGCGGACGCGGTTTCCACCATTGTGCGCTGGGTCATCAACATGGCTCCCTTCGGCATCATGGGCCTGGTGTTTACCAACGTGGCGGACAACGGCCTGTCCATCTTTACCCAGTACGGCCGCCTGCTGCTGTTGCTGGTGGGCACGATGCTGTTCATGGCGCTGGTCATTAACCCGCTGATTATCTTCATCTACCTGCACCGCAACCCCTACCCGCTGGTGTTCCGCTGCCTGCGTGAAAGCGGCCTGACCGCCTTCTTCACCCGCAGCTCTGCCGCCAACATCCCGGTCAACATGGCCTTGTGTGAGAAGCTGGGTCTGGACAAGGACATTTACTCTGTCTCCATCCCCTTGGGTGCGACTATAAACATGGATGGTGCGGCCATCACCATTACCATCATGACGCTGGCTGCAGCCAACACGCTGGGCATGGATGTTAGTGTGCCTGCAGCCGTCCTGCTGTCCGTCATGTCCGCGCTGGGCGCGTGCGGCGCTTCCGGCGTCGCGGGTGGCTCGCTGCTGCTCATCCCTATGGCATGCTCGCTGTTCGGCATCTCCAATGATATCGCTATGCAGGTCGTCGGCGTCGGTTTCATCATCGGCGTCATTCAGGACTCCGTCGAGACTGCGCTGAACTCCGCCGGTGACGTGGAGTTCGCCGCCACCGCCGAGTACCACCAGTGGCTCAAGGAGAGCAAACCTCTCCCGGCATTTATGGGTGGGAAATAAGAGATACGTAATAAGTACAGCCCCGGTTTCGTCAGCAAAACCGGGGCTGCATTTATGTCAGAGAAAAAGAAAAGGGAAAGTCTCGCGGCGGCAGAGGATTACCGCCGCCTGCTGCCCCTACTCAGTATAATATCTGCGGGGTGCTTAGGGGAACGCTCTGAGTGCCCAGCATCTTTTGTATCGCGGTGCGGTAAAAGTTCGGTACGGCAAAAAGAAAAGACCTAAGAACAAATGTTCTTAGGTCTTTTTCTTTGGGGAGAATGAAGGAATTTTCCCGCAGGCTGGCGAACTGTCCGCAGGAC
>OLQL01003209.1_pt1 | contig 10092 bp, 15 predicted proteins | sample 1672971 | NCBI WGS metagenome assembly OLQL01 (sample SAMEA3136742, study PRJEB25190) | human gut metagenome | biome: human gut; feature: human-associated habitat; material: faeces | place: Austria | collected 2013
TCCCGGTACAGTTCCGGCAAGGCTTCCCGGTCGATTCCTCCGGCAATGGCAACGACAGGGATCCCCAGTGCCTTTCCTCTCCGGGCAATTCCTGAGAGGACTTTTCCGTGGATGCTCTGGCTGTCAATCTTCCCCTCACCGGTGAGGATCAGGTCCGCATGTTCAGCCAGCGTATCAATCTGCACCGTATCCAGCACTGCCTGAATCCCCGGGATCAGCTTCGCGCCCAGCAGCGCCGCCATGCCGCGTCCGCTCACCTCAAGCTGCAAGCCCTTTTCATCGCATGTCACGCCGCACTCGTCCACAACGCCCGCAAATTCGACCGTGCCGTCCTCTCTCGCCGTGAAGCGCACCGCCCGCCGCAGCACCTCCGCCATCGCGGGCTCATACGCGCACTTGAGCGTAAAGCTGTCGCACGGCACGCTTCCCGTGTAGGAAAATTCCCACTTCAGCAGCGTCGGCAGCTCAAACTGCGCACCGTCGCACGTCGTCAGATACCCCTTCATCACGGCAGCGTCACCCGCTCTCCCACGGCGATCCTGTTGGGATTTTTGATCTGCGGATTCACGTTCAAAAGCGCCGTCAGCGTCACGCCATACGTGTTCGCGATGCCCCACAGCGTGTCGCCGCGCTTGACCGTGTAGTACGAGCTCGCCGTTTTCGTTCCCGTGCCCGCGCTGCCGCTTCCACCGCTCACGCGGATGAGCGACGTATCGAGTGGGCTCGTCTCCCAGAAGGCAAAGCGGTAGCGCACGTAGTTTTCAAGCGGCTGCTGCGCCAGTTCCAGCAACACAAAGTACGCCTGCGACGCCTGCCACACCGGATGGATCAGCAGCCCCGGCCCGCCCTGATAGAAGACCGATGCCAGCTTTTTGAACTCGTCGTAGGCGCCCTTCCCCGCAAAAACGCCTTCGCCCTCCATCACGCGGTAGCTCATTCCGAGATCCTGCATCCCGTAGCGCCCGAACGGCACCTTCGCCACTGCCACCTGCCGCTTGAACGAGATGGTGTAGGTCTCTGGGTTGTGCGGCCAGACATAATCCTTGTATCGCATCGGTGCAAGGTTCATCCTCCCGCCCCTTTCTCAGTAAAATAAAAATCCGCCGTCGTATCGGCGTGCGTCGCGCTCTAAGCTCAGCGAAAACGACTCCGTCTCGCGCACCTCCTGCTCCTGCGCGAGTGAAAAGTCATTTTCCCCTCGCGCTGCCGCCGCGCTCGCCCCGTCGCGGCCGTCCGCGCTCAGGAGCTTTCTTATCCAGTCGGACGCATTGTCCGCGCTCTCGGCCTCCCTCGCGCGCAGAAGCGCAGCGTTCGCCGCCGCAGTGCCCGCCAGATCGGCAGAAAACGCCGTCTCCCTCTCCGAGCCATCATCTTCTTGCGTCGCACCCAGCCCGAGCTTTTGCCCAAGCCGCACCGCTGCCGTCTCCACCGGATCATCCGCTGCTTCTGCCACAGTTTCCGCGCCGCCGCTCATCTCCGCATTCTGCGCCGCGGCTTCCTCTTCCGAAAGCTGCGCCTCCGCCGCCTTTTTCTGCGCCGTCCCCTCCGGCACAAGGGAGAGGCGCTTTTTCAGCGCCTCTTCCCGCGCGCGCCACAGCTCTGCGCCTCTTTGCAGCGCCCATTCGATGTAATTCAAGGTTTTCGCCCCTCCTTCATGCGGATAAAGCGCGCCATATCAAAGCTCGGGTTGCCGCCGCCTGCGGTTTCGCCGAGCTTTGCGCCGCAAATGCTGCACCGTGCCTCCTCCGCGCGCGTCCGGCACTCGGGGCACAGCCGCTCCATCGCCTCCTCGCGGTCGAGCATCTCGTGCACAAGGCAATAGAGGTAGTCCGCGTCCGTCATCTCCTGCGCGCGCTTTTCGCTCGGCAGCGCGCCGGCATATCGGAGCACGCGCCATTTCAGCCGTTCGTAGGGCGCGTGCTCCATGCTTTTTTTAGCACTTCCACCTTCTCGCGCCCGTCCTCGCTCGACGGGTTCTCCGCCCCGTCAAGCAGCGCGTAGCACCGCACCAGCTCGTTGATCTCACCGACGCTCAGTGCATTTTCAACGTCCTCCGCGCTTGCAAAGGCCGCCTCTCCGCCCTCCGTCAGGCTTCTTTTGAGCAGCGCCGCGTTCGCGCGCAACGCACGCTCTTCTTCGTCGGCGCAGTCAAGCTGCGCGATCTCGCACCGCAGTGAGAGCGTCTCGCGGGCCGAAAGCAGCCGCATCGCGCACGTTCTCTCCCCGATGCGCACCGTCTTCTCCCGCTCGCGCCCCAAAAAGTTCAGCAGAAGCTCGTCCATCAGCTTGCGATCTCCATGCGCTTACGCGCGATGATCGTCACCTTCTCCGCCGCCGGGTCGCCGAGCTTGCCCGCCTCTTCAATGCTGCTCCAGCGGCACTGCGAGTAGATGATGCGCTTGTCCGGCTTGCAGATCACAAGCGAAAAGTCGTTCAGATCATAGAAGTTGATGCCGTCGCTGATGGCCTCATCCGTCGCGTACAGGCGGCTCAACTCCAGCGTGTACTTGTTCGCGCCCGCGATCGTCGCCACCGGCTCATTTTCGCCAAAGGCCTCGATCTCGCGGCTCGTGCGCGTCGCTCTCGTCGTGTAGCTCTGCACCACCGCCACCTTTTTGCCGTCGACTTCGAGATAGATGTCGCTGCTCAGCGGCAATACCGTATTCGCCATATTTTTCCTCCTTACACCGTGATGTGCGCCGTCAGATAGATGCGGTTCAGCCCGTGCGCCACCGTAAAGCCGAATTCCACCAGGCACACCGTCGGGTCGCTCTTGAGCGCGCTCACCAGCACCTCGCCGTAGCTGTCCACGATCTCGCGGCTCTTCATCTCCTCGAGCTCCAGCACCACCTGCGAGCGGATGGCCCCGCGGCTCTGCGCGGTGTTTTTGCTGCGGGCAAAGCGCGTGCGCAGCGCCGAGCGGATCGTCGGGATGACCTCATCCACGATCAAAATGGTCGTCAGCTCGCGCCACGTCGTGTCCACCGCCCCGCCGCTCGAAGTCTTCGTCGTGATACCTCGCACCGGCGAGGAAACGCCGCCCACCGTCTCGATCGGCGTCACGCCGCCGCGCACCAGCTGGTCGATCTCATTGTCACTCAGTCTCTTGCCCGCCGCGCCGAAAAGCGTCAGCTCCGCGCCGTTGATAGGCACGGACGGGTCGGTGTTTCCCGCGATCACCGCCGCCACCGCCGCCGCGGCAAACACCGCGCTCATCGTACCGCCGTCGTCCGATGCGATATCCGGTCCCACCAGCACTACGCGCTCGCTGTTGACAGCCTTTGCGCGGTTCACCATCTGCGCGACCGTCTCTTCCGAACCACCGATGACCGCGATGCGCTCGCGTCTCGCCGCCGAGGCATCCTCTGCCGCCGTTTTGAGGAGCAGATGCACGCTCTGCGCCGCGCTGTCGCACACCATCACGCCGACATCTTCCTCATCAGAGAGCGCCGCAAACGCGCTCGCGTAGTCCTTCTCTTCACTCTCGTCCTTGCCCACGGCCACAGCCTTCACTGCACCCGCGCCGTTGGCGAAGAGGAATTTGAGCAGCGTGCTCATGCCATACACGCCGCTCGCATCCTCCCCGAATACGCTCTTTCCCTCTTCATACGAGGTGATGAGCTCCACCTTATTGGCCGTCCCCTTCGTCGCCACCGCTGCCGCGCCGATTGTCTTCGCCGCAGCGCTCGCGCTCACCACGCTCGATGCGTCGTAGGACGAATACACGCCCGGCCGCTCATGGATCGTACTATTCACGTTCTTTCACCGTGCCTTTCAATACAAAATCGGTAAACACCGTCTCATCCTCCGCCGCCTCCGCGACAAAGTACGCCGCATATTTCGCGCTCGCATCCAGTCGGAACATTCCCGTCGTCTTGTCCCAGCCGGTCTTGCCCCACTGCAATGTTCTGAGCTTCAGCCCCTCCGGCAGCGCCGTCATCATCGCCTGTGTGATCGCCTCCGCCGCTTCCTCGCAGCCCGCCGCACCCACCGTCCTCGGCACATACACCTCGATCAGCAACGTCAGCAGCATTTTTCTCCCGTAGACAGATACCGTCTCCTGCGTCGCCTCGTCGACCTTTTCTCCCAGATATTCGATCGCGCCGCTCTCCTCGATCACCGTCTCCTTCGTGCCGACCGCCGCCACCGCGGTCGCATACCGCTTGAGCTGTTCTTCGCTGTAGCTCTCGATCGCCGCGCAGCCCGCCGCCTTGATCGCCGCAGACACCGCGCGCTTCACCTGTCCGACCGCCGTCATGCCTCTTCCTCCTTCGGATGCAGCATCGCCCAGTAGTAGGCGATCTCCTCACCCACGTAAAACGGCCCCGCCGCGCGCACGACATACCGCTTCTCTCCGCACTGCACAAAGTCGCCCATTGCGACCGCAACGTCCGCCGGTCCCAGATACCGCCAGCACTGCTCGTCGACCGCTCCCAGCGCCGTCACAGAGAACGGCTCCTCGCCGTTCTCCTTCTTCACAAGCTGCAAAAACGCCTTCGTCTCCGCCGTCTCTCCGCCGTGCAGCACCAAAACGCTCATGCCATAGCGTGCGAACGCCTCACTCAGTGCCCGATTCATGCTTCCACCCCGCGGAAGCAGAACCCGCCGTCCGTCGTATACGGACGCATCAGCGCCCACGCCTGCTCGCGCAGCAGCGACAGTCTTTTGCTCCCCTCATCGGACGAACGCTTCGTCACTGTCAGGTCGCCCGCGCGCAGGGAGGAGAACTCCTCCCCACCCGCTCTCGCGCTCTCCAGCGCGGCCGCCGCCAACCACGACGCCGCGCAGATAAACGCGCTCTCGCAGTCCTCCTTGGCGACGCCCTCTTTCAGCGCGCGCACAAGGCTCTCCTCCTGCGCCGTGCAGATCATTCGGAGCATGCTCTTCTCGCTCTCGTCCGCCTTGCTCAGCGCACACGCGATCGAAAAGATCTGCTCGCTCATGCTCTCCGCCATTCGCTCTTCCTCCTTACTTTTTACTGTAAGGACAGCACCTTCGAGGCCTCCTGATACGGCTTTGCAAAGCCGGAAATGCTCGTGATGGCCGCGCGCTCCAGCTGGCGGTCGATGAGCTTGTCGTACTCGACCAGCACCTCGCTGCCACAGATGCGCTCGAGCGCATAGTTCTTGTCAAGGCCGATGATCTTGCCCGCGGGCATTGCGCTCGTGCGCAGGAGCTTCGCACCCAGCGGGGTCGCGAGCGTGCCCGTGCCCTGGAAGTTGAGGCCCGTCAGCGGGTTCTGGAACTCCGAGAGCTTGAGCATCGCGAGCATCATGTCGCTGCCCATCAGCATCGTGTTCATCGTATAGGGGTCAAACTGCGACCAGAAGCCCAGCAGCGCGTTATAGCTCAGCGTGCCCTTCGTGCCGCCGATGCCGTCATCGCCGATGGTATAGCTTGTTGCCGCATTGTTGTTGCCGTCGCCGTTCATCAAAACGTCGATGGCGTCCTTTAAGTGCATGCGCGCGATGTACGCGCCGATCTGGCGCAGCGTCACAGAGAAGAGGTCCAGTCGCTGGAAGCGGATAGCCTCATAGGACGCGACCAGCATTCTGCCGCGCTTGTGGAGCTTCACGAGATTTTCCTGCGTGCGGATGCTGGTCGTCGGGATGCCCGCGCCCTCCTCCACGCGCTTGAGCTCCTTGTCGTCGTCCGTCGGAACGGACGCGATGGAGCGGTAGTCCATGCCGTCAAAATTCGTCACGGTCGCAGTGATGTCGGGCAGGATGTCGCTTTCCATGCCCTGGCGCACCACGCGGGAGACGAACTCCGGGAACAGCACGGACGATTCGCTCGTGTGGAAAAACTTTTCCACCATGTCGCTGCCCGCGCCCTTGACGTGGATATCAAAGCGCTTGAGCTGGCGCTGGAAGGCGTCGAGTCCCTCGAGCGCCGTGCCCTTGTAGTTCTCGCTCGGGTCGAGCGATTCGAGCACCTTCAGAAAGCTCTTGCCGCTTTGACCGTACATACCCTTTTCGAGCTTCACATTTTCATACTGATAAGCCATTTGTCCTTCTCCTCCTTAAAGCTTGATGACAGCCTTGCCCGCCGCGCTGTCCACGCTCAGCACAAGATAGCTGCTGCCGTTCTGGTTGTCGCCCGGCTTGCTCACGCCGCCCAAGCCGTCCGCCACCAGCTCGCTAAAGCCTACCGCAGGCGCCGTGCCGCTGTACTTCACGCTCGCAAGGCCGCCGAGCTGCACCGTGCAGGCCTTGCCGTCATGCGCGACGGCGCTCACCACGCCGCAGAAGCCGTCGCCCGCCGTGCACTTGCCCACCGTGCCGTTCGCGCTCACCTTCACAATGTCGCCCTCGCTGACCGCGCCGCAAACAAACGTTGCGCACCACTCGCCGATGCCCTCATAAGAAATGCTCATACCGTTCCTCCTTGATCTGTTGTTCTATCCAAAAAGCGCCGCTGCTTTTTGTTCCTTTTCACACGCGAAAGTCGCTCTCGTCCTCCGCCGCTTTCGTCTTCTCGCCGTAAGTGAGCTGCGTGCGCAGCCCCAGCTTTTTCGCCATCTTCCCGCGATACAGCTTCTCCATCTCCTTGAGCTCGCTCTCGTCGAGCTTTTCCGCGAGCTTTTCAACGGCCTCTCCATCCGCCTCCTGCTCGCACACGAGCATCAGCCGCTTCACCTCGCCGCGCAGCTCACTCAAGTAACGCTTACCGACCTCCGCCTGCTTTTCAAGGCTTTCAAGCTCCCTCTGGTTCGCTCTCGACCCGCGCCGCTTGACGAACGTCTTGAGCGTGCCCGCGTCCTCTCCGCCGCAGCGCTTTAAAACGCCCGCTCTCGGCTGCGCCGGCACCGCTACAAAGCTCCACTCATACGCGTCCTGCGCGTTTACAAGCTCCGCGCAGCACACCTTGCCGCCGTACACTTCGCCCTTTTTGTGCGCGCAGGTGTTGATGTCCTCACCACAGATGGAGCACACGCACCTTTCCACGCTGCACCCCACGCTCACTTCCTTTTTGATGCCGCCCTCGATCTGCGCGATCAGCGCGTCGTTCTCGCCGCCACGCAGCATATACGCATAGCCCTTGAGATAGCAGCGCCCCTCGCCCTGCGAGCAAACGTCCTCTTCCTCCACGATCTCCGTGCGGTAGATGCGCGCCGCCTGCCCCTTCGTCGTCCACTCGTGGTCAAAAATGCCGCTTTTGCCCACAAACAGCTCCGCGAGCTCTTCGAGCGTCGCGCGCGGAAAGCGCTCGCCGTCCCGGTCCACCTCGTTGTCGCACAGCCGCACGGCAAAGGTGTAGACCTCGTCCTCTTTGAGCGCGCGCTTCGTGAACTGATTGATGATTGTCAGTTCCTCGCGCGTCACTATGCTGTTTTTGAGCCCATTGCTCTCTTTTCTCACTTCCATGCTCATTTCCCCTCCGCTTCATCATTTTCCTGCCTGAGCTTTCGCGCCTGCTGCAAGTAGAGTGCCGCTTTGGCCTCCTCCACCTCATCCTGCAGGTTGATGTCCTCCCAGTCCACCACCGCACGGCAGCCGTAGCCGTGCATCCTAAGCCACAGCGTACAGACGCGCTCGATGACCGGTTCGAGCGTGCGCCGCAGCGCCGTGATCTCGCTTGTCAGCATATCCGCCTGCTGCGAGCTCATCCGCTCGGTCGATGACCAGCTCAGCCCCAGCATAAACGGCGGCAGCCCCGTCTTCGCCACCAGCTGCTCTAAGATCTGCCGTACCGGCGTCTCGCTGTCGAGGATCTGGTTGTCCGCGCCGATGGCCTTGATCGATACATCGCCCACCGATACAAAGTCGCGCACGCTGCCGTTTCTGCCCTCCTGCATCGCCCGCGACCATTCCTCGGCGATCTGCTCGGCGCGCTCCTGTGCTGCCCCGCGGTCGAGCTCGCCGTCCTGCGGCTTATAGGTCACCGCGAAGCGCACATTGCCGCAGCGGTCCCAGTTCTTTCCCATCGCGTCGTAAATTTTCAGCAGCAGCCCCGTTAAGTACGGCATCGAGCGCAGCATTGAAACGCCGTAGGGATGCTCCATCTCTGGATTGAGCGGTGTGAAGAGCAGCAGATCCTGATACTCCAGTGGCACGCTGCGCCCGCCGCCATCCACACCGCACAGGCAGAATTCGAGCGGATTGTCCCCCTCGCGCACCTCCACCTGCGAAACGTCCGCGCACAGCACCGCAGCGATCTCGCGTCCTTCCGCGTCCGGTACGATCTCGCCTACCGCGCGCCCGCAGGTCAAAAGCGAATCGAGGTAACAGTCCAAAAAGGCGTTGATGCCCCTCTGCCCTCTGCCCACCGGTACCTCGCGTAAAAGCGCTGCAAGCCCTGCTCCGCCCGCTCGTTGCCGCATGCCACGCGCACGCCGCCCGTCAGCCGGATCAGCTTGCAGATGGCCGCGTCCACCACCGGCACCGCCTCGCGCACCTCGCGGTAAAGCGCTGTCTCCCCATCCAGCAGCGGCACATAGCTCTCAAGCCGTCCGAATGTACTGCGTCCGCCGCTGCGCAGCTGCACGGCGGTCTCGCCGCCCGTGCTTCTCTCCTTCTGCCAGGGTACTTTCATCCTGTCCTCTCCTTTTCCGTTTTGTTCATCGCGCCGCGCGCTCCACCGAGCGCATCGCAATGCCGCCTCCGCGTTCCTTTTTCGCGATCGACACGGCAAAATACCGCATCTCATCCATCGCGTGATCTCTCTCCTTTTTCGGCCGGTCTCTTCCCGTTCCGCTGTCCTCCCAGCAATACGCCGCGATCTCGGCAAGGCAGCTCTCGCAGCCCTCGCAGATCACGATCTTTCGCTGCTTCAATAGGTTCGCCGTCACGCGGATACCGTCCGCCACATCGTTGTCCGCCTTGCTCACGGGGAAGCCCTCGCGCCGCAGCGCCTCGATAAAGCTCGCCGCCGACGGGTCGACGATCACCTTTTCCACCGTCTCCCCCGCTGCGAACTTTTTAAGGTCCGCCACATACTCCGCGTCCGTCTTCTGCCGCCCCTCTCTGCGCGAATCGAAGTAATACTCCCTCGCCCGGTACCACACGCCGTCCTTGAGCGCCCACAGCCCAAAACTCGTCGGATTCACCGTCCCGTAGTCGATGGAGATTCTCACCCGCTCCCACGGCTTTTCCGGCACACGAGCGCAATACTCCTGCGGCATAAAGAAGTCATAGATGATCCCCTTCGCCGCCGTCCACTCGCCCAGGATGAACCGCCGGTAAAATGTCCCGCTGTATGCCTTTTCGTACCGCGCCCGAATGCGCGGCGAGAGCGACGGATTGTCGTCCATCGTAAAGTGCAGATACAGCGCCCCGCGCTCCTCCGCGCGCAGGATCCACTCGCGGTAGAACCAGTGCATTGGCCCCTCGGGGTTGCAGTTGAACCACAGCTTGCTGCCCGATATGCTGCATCGCGCGCTCGCCTGCTCCACAAATGACCGCGGCATCAGCGCCGCCTCGTCGAACAGCACCCCCGCCAGCGTCACGCCCTGGATGAGCGCCGCGCTCCCCTCGTCGTATCCGCCGAAGAGGTAAAAGCGGTTCTCCCGCCCTCCGCTTCGCACGATCACTAAATTCTCGCTCCGCTTCTCCTCGCAGTGAAAGCCCAGCGCCGTCACCTTCGGCAAGATCTCGTGCAGCACATTTCGCCGCAGCGACACGATCGTCTTCCCGCACAGTGCAAATTGCTCGCCGCTAAAGCGCCGCATCGCCCACAGGAAAAAGCCCATCCCCATCGACAGCGTCTTCCCGCTTCGCACCGCCCCGTCGCAGATGATCGCGTCGTACTCTTGGTACCTTGGATTCGCCCACCAGGTCATTGCCGTCTTCTGCTTGGCGGAAAACTGCTTCACGGCCGCCAATCATCTCTCTCCTCTCCCGCCTGCTCCAGCGCCTCCATGCCGTTGTAGGCCTTGAGCACCTGATAGCCCTCTTTTTCCAGCAGGATGGCGATGGCACGGACGATTTCGGGATCGTCATCCACCACCAGAATACACTCGTTCACACAAATCCCTCCTATGGACGCTATCTTACCAGCCCTTTCTGTCAAAGAGCGTGAGACAATTCTGACAAATCTCTTACAATCATAGCAGATTTGCCGGGGCCGGGCAATGGAAAACGGCGCGCCCTA
>OLQL01003211.1_pt1 | contig 10087 bp, 7 predicted proteins | sample 1672971 | NCBI WGS metagenome assembly OLQL01 (sample SAMEA3136742, study PRJEB25190) | human gut metagenome | biome: human gut; feature: human-associated habitat; material: faeces | place: Austria | collected 2013
TGCCCTGCTTGTAGTTGTAATAGGCCTGCGGCACGGCGGTGTTGGGCTTGTGCGAACCCGCGGGCGACACGCTTTCGTTCTTGAAAAAGATCTTCGCGGGCGTTCCGAGGGCCTTCTCCAGCCCCGTAGCGCGCACGAGGGGCGTCGGGCGCCATATCCTGTATATCTCCTGCACCTCTTCGGGGATGTCGATGTAACGCTCGGTCGACATCTCCTGGTCGATCAGTTCCTCGGCGAAGATCGCCGACATTTGCTCTTTCGTGACGGGCTGTTTCGTCGCAGGATGCAGCGGCGGCAGCGGTTTTGTGGGCATGTCGGCCACGATGTTGTACCATTGCGTGGGCATCTGGTTTTCGGAGAGGCAGAATTTTTTCGTTTCCATTGTCGTTATCGGTTTTTGAATGTTTGATTGTGCCAAAGAAAAAGCCCGCTGTTTACTGTCTCGTAAACAACGGGCTTGTGTATTTTCGGGCTTTCACTATACACGCGCGGTTCCGCACTCATTGTTCACGAGAGTCAACGAGCGCCACCACCATGCCTGTATGTTGAAATTGCGAATCATCTTTCAGTTTTGTTTCTGCAAATATATGCGGTCGGTTCGTAAAATGCAAATTTTTTACGAATTATTTTCGACACCTATATATATAAGGATTTTTTACCGTACTTTGCGGAAAAATTTATATTTTTGCATGATTATCCGCAAATTCAAAACTTATCGATATGAATATTTCGTATAACTGGCTCAAACGTTATGTCGCGACCGATCTCCCGGCCGAAAAGGTGGCCGAAATCCTGACGGACATCGGCCTCGAAGTCGAAGGCTTCGAGAAGATCGAAACCGTGAAAGGCGGCCTTCAGGGCGTCGTCGTCGGCGAGGTCCTGACCTGTGCCGATCATCCCGATTCGGACCACCTGCACCTGACCACGGTCGACGTGGGGGCCGCCGAGCCGTTGCAGATCGTCTGCGGCGCACCCAACTGCCGGGCGGGACTCAAGGTGCTCTGCGCCACGGTCGGTGCGGTGCTCTACCCCGACGGCGGCGACGAGGAGTTCAAGATCAAGCGTTCGAAGATCCGCGGCGTGGAGTCGCTGGGCATGCTCTGCGCCGAGGACGAACTGGGCATCGGGGCTTCGCACGACGGCATCATGGAACTTCCGGCCGACGCTCCCGTGGGCATGACGGCCAGGGAATACCTGCATATCGAGGACGACTATCTGATCGAGATCGGACTCACGCCCAACCGCGTGGACGCCGCGTCGCACATCGGCGTGGCGCGCGATCTGGCCGCTTACCTGAAGAGCCGCGGCGAAAACACCGAGGTGAAACTGCCCGACGTTTCGGCCTTCGCTCCCGACAATCACGATCTGGAGGTGGCGATCCGCGTCGAAAATCCCGAGGCCGCTCCCCGCTACGTCGGCGTTACGGTCACGGGCTGCAAGATCGGTCCGTCGCCCGAGTGGATGCAGAACTGCCTGCGCGCCGCGGGCATCAATCCCAAGAATAACCTGGTGGACATCACCAATTTCGTGCTGTTCGAGCTGGGCCAGCCCCTGCACGCCTTCGACGCCTCGAAGATCGAGGGCCGCGAGGTCGTGGTCCGCACCTGCCCGGAGGGCACGCCCTTCGTGACGCTGGACGGCGTGGAGCGCAAGCTGACGGACAAGGACCTGATGATCTGCTCCGCCGAGCGTCCCATGTGTATCGCCGGAGTCTTCGGGGGCCTGGACTCGGGCGTGAGCGACACCACGACCGACGTATTTATCGAGAGTGCCTATTTCAACCCCGTGTGGGTGCGTAAGACGGCCAAGCGCTTCGGCCTGAATACCGATGCGTCGTTCCGCTTCGAGCGCGGCATCGATCCCAACATGCAGGTCTACGCCGCCAAGCGCGCCGCCCTGCTGATGAAGGAACTGGCCGGGGGGACGATCTCCAGCGACATCACGGACATCTGTCCGGAGCCGGTCGGGGACTTCGTCTTCGATCTCTCGCTGGCGAGGGTCGACGCCCTGATCGGCAAGCCGATCCCCGAGGCAACCGTGCGTACGATCATCGCGGCGCTGGAGGTGAAGATCCTCGCCGAGCGGGACGGCGTGCTGACCGTCGCCGTGCCGCCCTACCGTGTCGATGTGCAGCGCGAAGCCGACCTTATCGAGGACATCCTGCGCATCTACGGCTATAACAACGTCGAAATCCCCATGCAGGTCCGTTCGACGCTCTCCTATGCGCCGAAGCCCGACCGCAACCGTCTGATGAACCTTGCCGCCGATTTCCTCACGGCCAACGGGTTCACCGAGATCATGTCCAACTCGCTGACGAAGGCCGCGTATTACGAGGACCTGACCTCCTGCCCCGCCGAGCGCTGCGTGCGCATCCTCAATCCCCTGAGCGCCGACCTGAACGTGATGCGCCAGACCCTGCTGTTCAACATGCTGGAGGCCGTCGGGCTGAATGCCAACCGCCGCAACGGCGACCTCTGCCTCTACGAGTTCGGCAACTGCTACTTCTACGACGAGTCGAAGCGCACGGAGGAGAACCGCCTGGCGGCCTATTCCGAGGAGTACCGCTTGGCCATCGCCGTCACGGGCGTCGCCACGCCGCAGTCGTGGAACGCGAAGCCCGTGAAGGCGTCGTTCTTCACCCTGCGGGCCGTTGCCGAAAAACTCCTGCGCCGTTTCGGCATCGACATCTACGCGCTGAAGACCGAGACGCTCGAAAGCGACCTTTTCAGTGAGGGACTCTCGCTGTCGCTGGGCGGCAAGGAATTGTTGCAGATCGGCTCCGTGGCCGCCGCCATCCGCCGCCGGACCGACGTCAAGCAGGACGTATATTATCTGGAAATGAATTTCGACGCCCTTGTGAAATCCACGAAGAAGCTGAAGATCGCCGCCGGGGAGCTTTCGAAATTCCCCGAGGTCCGGCGCGACCTGGCGCTGCTGGTGGACAAGTCCGTGACCTTCTCCTCGCTGCGCGACGCGGCCTTCGCCGCCGAACGCAAGCTGCTGAAAAGCGTCTCGTTGTTCGATGTCTACGAGGGCGACAAACTCCCCGAGGGCAAGAAATCCTACGCTTTGAGTTTCATTCTGGAGGACAAGACCCGCACGCTGGACGACAAGACTATCGAGCGTGTGATGTCGAACCTCACCCGGCAGTTCGAGCAGAAGTGCGGCGCGCAGGTCCGGGCCTGACGAACTTTCGGCAACCGAAAAACCGCCCGGCCCCATCGCGAGCCGGGCGGTTCTCTATAAAATACACCGATGCGACGATTTTCCAGAATATTTGCGTGGACGACCCCGCTCTTCGTTGCGGGAGCCGTGCTGTTCTTTACCAAAGCCGCCGCGCTCCCGTTTAAAGTTGCCTATCCGGTCCTGCTGCTGGGCGTGTCGACGCTCCTGCTGCGGCGCCGGGAACTGCTCCCGTTCGGGTTCGCCTTCCTGTTCTCTGCCGCCGGCGACGCCGTGGGTGCCAAGGGATTGTTCATTCCCCAGATGGCCTTCTTCGCACTGGCGCACGCCGCCTATGTGTGCTGGTTCCTGCCCCGGGCGCAGCGTACGCCCCGAGCGGCTTCGCTGGCCGTCACCGTCCCGCTGCTCGTCTTCCTTTTCGCCGTCATCGTCCCCGAGGTTCCGGTCTCGGCCGAACGTATCGGCGTCGCGGTCTACGGGCTGGTCATCGCCGCGATGCTCTGTTCGGCGCTTCAGTACGACGGGGCGCACGCCGCAGGTTTCCGCTGTGCGGCCCTGCTGTTCGTCTTTTCCGACGCGGTGATCGCCTGGAACCGCTTCATCGGACCCGTTCCCGCCCGGACGTGGGTCATCATGACCACTTACTACCTGGCGCAATACCTCTTTTTCCGTTTCGCCGTCAAAACCGCGATCCGGGACTGACGCACTTACAGCACCGGTTTCACCTGCGGCGGCTGGATCGTCACGTAGGGCGTGCCGTTGTCGTCGCACGTCGAGACGATCCGCACGGCCTTCACCGGGCGCGTTGGCCGCAGCGTGACGCTTCCCATTTCCAGATCGTCCGCCCGCTCGAACCGTACGCCGTCGTACGACACTTCGGCGTAACCCGTCGTCACGATCGTCTTCGGCAGCTGGCGGTTTCCCGTCTGCAAATACATTTCGCGGCACGTCACCGGCTCGCCGAACGTGTAAAGTATCCAATCCTGCTGCCGGCAGGCGCGGCGCGTGCGCGAAAGACCCCTGTAGGTCTCGGCGTTGGCATAGGGGAACTTCCCGCTCTCGCCCATCGAGGTCGTGATCGCCACGGCGGGCGTAAGGGTCCGCCAGCGGGACTTGTCGGCCACGTAGGGGCTGCGGGCGGTCCCGTAACGCGAGTAGAAGCGGTAGAGGTGCGGTTTTCCGGTGCGGACCGGAGCCGTATAGCGGTGCTCCTCCGGAGAGCCGTCCACGAGGTAGTAAATCGCCGAGCCGTCGTCCGCAGCGGCGGTGAACGCGCCGTCCTTGTAGCCGGCCTTCGGCGGGAACAGCCGGAACCGGATGCCCATGGCCGCCATCCGGTCGTAATGTTTTCCTTTCAGCTCTTCGTAATAGGCGTCCCACCCTTCGGCGTTGCCGCTCCAGGCGATGCGTGCGAGGGCGCAGACGCGCGGGAAAAGCATGTAGTCGAGGTAATCGGGCTTTTCCGGCTCGTGCGAGACGTAGGCTTCGCTGAAAAACGCCCCCTGCAACCCCTCGACATTGCGCATCTGTTCGGGGCTGAACTCCGTGAGGCCGAAGCCGTAGACCTTTTTGGCGTCGAAGATCGCCGCCCAGTCGTGCCCGTCCTCGCGCGGCGACTGGCGCATGTCGAAATAGAAGTACTGGCCCGGCATCACGACGGTGCGGTAACCCTTCGCCGTGGCGTCGAGGCAGGCCTTGACGCTCTCCCAGCCGTGCACGCGGCACTCCTGGGTGAAGGCCCCCGTTCGCACCGCCTCGTTCCACACCGCGGGCCGTTTGCCGTGCGAACGGAGGATTGCGGCCATGCGCTCCATGAAGAGGTCCTCCAGCCGGTGCGGGTCGGTCATCCCCTCCCGCTTCATCAGCGCCCGGCAGTCGGGACACCGCTCCCACTGCGACATGTCGACCTCGTCGCCGCCCACATGGATGTACTCCGAGGGGAACAGCTCGCACAGTTCGCCCAGAATGTCGCCCAGCAGCGCGTAATTCTCCTCCCGGGCCACGCACCATGCCGAACGGTAGTCGTAACCGTTGGTCGACACGGTGTCGGGCGGATAGTTGCAGCGGATTTCGGGATGCACCGAGGCGATGTTGCGGCTGTGGCCCGGCAGGTCGATTTCGGGAATGATCTCGATGTTGCGCAGGGCGGCGTAACGGATCAGTTCGCGCATCTCGCTTTGCTTGAAGTAACCGCCATATTTCTCTGACCACTTGCCGTATACGGGTCTTACAGGCGAGTCGCCGCCGCGGAAGCCGCCGATCTCGGTCAGCTCGGGGTGCGAACGGATCTCGATGCGCCACCCCTCGTCGTCCGACAGGTGAAGATGCAATTTGTTGATATTGTGGTAGGAAAACAGGTCTATATAACGCTTCACTTCATCCATTCCGATCCATGTCCGCGCCACGTCGAGCATCATTCCCCGGTAGCCGAACCGCGGCTTGTCCTCGATCCTGGCGCAGGCGATGCCGGTCCCCGGGGCGATCCCCCTGCGGGCGTAGACTTCGGGCGGCAGCAGCCGGAACAGTTGTTGCAGGCCGTTGAAAACCCCGCCGCACGTGGAACTTCCGATCTGAATGTGGTCGGGCGCGATGTCGAGGGTATAGGCCTCCGACGGCTCCCCGTCCGGGGCATCGAGCGTCAGCACGACGGAACCCTCTCCCGCCATGCCGTTGCGGACCTCGCACCCGAGGTATTCGGCGGCGTATTCGGCCAGGGGTGCCAGTTCGCGGTCGGCGGAGATTGTCGTTCCGGGACCGAACGTGAAGGTCCCTTCGCGGGGTGTCGTCTTTTCGGGAGCGGGTTGCGCCGCAGCGGTGCACAGGCCGCAAAGGGCTGTCGTCAAGGGGATCAGAAGTCGTAGTTTCATGCGACGGGAGGATTTTGTTTCCCGCAAAGTTACTTTTTTTCCGCCGAATGTGCTACCTTTGTCCGGGTAAAACCCCGGTTTTAGCGGGTGAACGGAGCGAATCACGGACAAACGCGCTTCTGCGCCCGGTGTGAAAAAACAATTTACGACTATGGAAGATAAACGCCTGAAGGCTACGGCCCGTCTTTTGGAGGTGATGAACATCCTGCGCCGCGAGTGCCCCTGGGACCGCGAGCAGACTTTCGACTCGCTGCGCAGCAACACCATCGAGGAGACTTACGAACTGGCCGACGCCATCACCGACCACAATATGGAGGGCATCAAGGAGGAGCTGGGCGACCTGCTGCTGCACGTGGTGTTCTATTCGAAACTGGGCGAGGAAGAGGGTGCGTTCGATTTCGGCGACGTGGCCGACGCGCTGTGCGACAAGCTGATCTACCGCCATCCCCACGTCTACGGCGACATCCACGCCAACACGCCCGACCAGGTCAGGGAGAACTGGGAGGCGCTGAAACTCCGCAAGAAGAACCGCAAGAGCGGCACGCTGGGCGGTGTTCCGCGCTCGCTTCCGGCGATGGTCAAGGCCTACCGCATGGGCGAAAAGGCCGCGGGAGCGGGCTTCGACTGGGAGCAGAAGGAGGATGTCTGGGACAAGGTCCGCGAGGAACTGGGCGAAGTGGAAGCCGAGATGAAATCGGGCAGCCGAACCGACCTCGAAGGCGAATTCGGCGACCTGTTTTTCGCGCTGATCAACGCCTGCCGCCTCTACGGCGTGGACCCCGAATCGGCGTTGGAACGCACGAACAAGAAGTTCATCCAACGCTTCAATTACATGGAGGAACACGCTGCGGCAAAAGGACATACGCTTCACGAAATGTCGCTCGACGCGATGGAGGAGCTGTGGCAGGAAGCCAAACAGGTGTAAGACACCTGTTTTAGGGGCGATGGACGGTTATCGCGCTGGACGAGGTTTTTTACGCTACCATTTAGAATAACGAAATATGGCACTTATACGAAAAGTCCGCGGGCATGCGCCCGTGATCGGAGAAAACACCTTTCTGGCCGAAACGGCCGTCATCCTGGGCGACGTGACCATCGGCCGCGACTGCTCGATCTGGTACAATGCCGTGCTGCGCGGCGACGTGAACCGGATCGTCATCGGCGACCGCACGAACATTCAGGACGGCGTGGTGCTCCACACCATCTACGACAAGGCGAAGCACCCTTCGCAGACGATCATCGGCAACGACGTTTCGGTGGGCCACAACGCCATCATCCACGGCGCGGTGATCGGCGACAACTGCCTGATCGGCATGGGCGCCACCCTGCTGGACAACGCCCGCATCCCCTCGGGTTGCATCATCGCGGCCAATGCGCTGGTGCTCTCGAACGCGCAGCTGGAACCCGACTCGGTCTACGCGGGCGTCCCGGCCAAGAAGGTCAAGGAGGTGACTGCAGAGCAGCGCGAAGAGATCATCCGCCGCACGGCCCACGACTATATGCTGTACGCCTCCTGGTACGGCGAGCCGGAAGAATAACCGGGTTTCCGTTCCGCCCGACGCCGCAAAGCGGCAAAAAGATGTTCCCGGCCGTCGCCTGAAACCGAACAAAAACTTTCACCCATGAAACTGCAATCGAAATACGCCGATCTGGTGCTCAACCTGCTGGTTGCCGTGGCGATCAGCCTGGTGGTCAATTTCTCTTACGTGCTGCTGATGCTCGTGGACCTGAACAGCGACAGCCAGCCCCGCCCTTCCGACCAGGGAGTCATCGAGCGGTCCGACGAGGGCGTACTTTCGGTGCACCCCGACGGCTACGGATACCTGATTTACGAGAACGGCGACAGCGTCTACGTACCCACGCGGCGCATGCGGTGGCTGGGGATCTCGCCCGGCGACCGGATCGTCGCGGACCTGATGCCGCCGCGCTCGGAGAAGGCGCATCCGATGCTGGCGGAAATCCGCCGGCACAACGGCGGGGAGTTCGATTACAGCAAACTCTACAACGGGCCTTCGAAGATGACGGAACTGCTCCTGCAGCTGTTCTACTACCTCGTCGTGTCGTTCGTCATGCTTTCGATCCTCACGTCCGTCAGGCGCAACTACTCCATGTCGCGCTTCGTGCGCCGCTGCCTGTGGTGCTGCGTCGCGGCGGCCGCGCTCTACTGCGTGGCGCCCGTCACGGCGTGGCACACGGGGCGCATCGAGCTGAATTTCATGAGCGGACGGATGTTCGACTACATGCTGCTGCTCAAATGCTCGTTCGCCGTGGTGGCGTCGATGCTCTACGGGCGCATCTACGTGCTGATCTCGCAGCGTCAGGCCGTCGTCGTCGAGAACGAGCGGCTCAAGAACGAAAACCTCACCACACGTTACAACATGCTCGTCGGGCAGATCAACCCCCATTTCTTCTTCAACTCGCTCAATTCGCTGGCGATGCTCGTGCGCGAGAAGCACGACCAGAAGGCCCTGACCTACATCGACCAGCTTTCGTACACGTTCCGCTACATCATCCAGAACGGCCAGAGCATGCTGATGACGCTCGACGAGGAGCTGAAATTCCTGGAGGCTTACAGCTACCTTTTCAAGATACGCTACGCCGACAAACTCTTTTTCGACATCGACGTCGACGAGAAATACCTCGGGTGGAAACTCCCGGCCTTCTCGCTGCAACCGCTCATCGACAACGCCGTCAAGCACAATTCGATCACCCGCACCAAGCCGTTCCACATCTCGGTCCGCACCGAAGAGGGCCTGCTCGTGGTGTCGAACCCCAAGGTCCCCAAGCTCGAACCCGAACCTTCGACCGGCATCGGGCTGGAGAACCTGCGCAACCGCTGGCACCTGATAACCGGCCGCGACATCGAAATCATCGACACCGACAAGGAGTTCGTCGTGCGGATGCCGCTGCATACCCCCCTTGCAGGATGAAAGCACTGATCATAGAGGACGAAACCGCCGCCGCACTGAACCTGAAAGCCATTCTGAAACAGGCGGCTCCCGACATCCGTGTCGTCGATACGCTCGAAAGCGTCGAGGAGAGCGTCGAATGGCTCCGCTCGAACCCCCATCCCGACCTGCTGTTCATGGACATCCACCTGGCCGACGGCGATTCGTTCCGCATCTTCGACGCCGTGGAGATCACCGCCCCGGTGATCTTTACGACGGCCTACGACCAGTACGCCCTCGAAGCCTTCAAAGTCAACAGCATCGACTATCTGCTCAAGCCGCTCAACGCCTCCGACGTGGGCCGCGCGCTGGCCAAGCTGCACCGCCTCACGTCGGTCGAGCGCAGCGACTACGGCTCGCGGGTCCGCACGCTGGCCGCCAGCCGCCGCGAGGATGTTTTCCTGGTCCACGTGCGCGACAAAATCATCCCGCTGCACCGCGACAGGATCGCCTACTGCTATACGTCGAACGAGAAGGTCACGGCCTACGGTTTCGACGGCGCGGCCTACCCGCTGGACAAGACCCTCGAAGCGTTGCAGGGCCTGCTTCCCGAGGCCGAATTCTTCCGGGCCAACCGTCAGTTCATCGTCGCGCGGCAGGCCGTGAAGGAGATCGCCGTGTGGTTCGGGAGCCGTCTCACGCTGCACCTCACAGTCGAAACTCCCGAGCGGATCGTCATTTCCAAAGCCCGCGTTCCCGAATTCAAGGCGTGGCTGAAGTCGCTTCACCCTGTCGAATAGGCGGTTGACCCCGCCGTTCTGCCGTTTCACCCGGGGCCTGGCTCCGGGTTTTCGTTTTGGCGTTACCTTTGCATCAGGAACTCCGGAAAACCGGATTGCCGGAAAACAAAAAGTGATCCACAACCAAATTCGAAAAATTATGAAAAAGAGGATTTTTGCAGTTGCCGCAGCCCTCTGCCTGATGGCGGGAACGGGCGCTTTCGCACAGGAGGCCAAGCCGGCCGCCGCTCCCAAGGAGCGCCCGACCGTGGAACAGATGGCCCAGCGCATGACCGAACGCATGCAGAAGGAGCTGAAGCTCACCGACGCGCAGGCCAAGGAGGTTTATAACCTGAATTTCCAGCAGATC
>OLQL01003216.1_pt1 | contig 10064 bp, 6 predicted proteins | sample 1672971 | NCBI WGS metagenome assembly OLQL01 (sample SAMEA3136742, study PRJEB25190) | human gut metagenome | biome: human gut; feature: human-associated habitat; material: faeces | place: Austria | collected 2013
GCGCGGCCACGGCGCACAGCAGCTTGCAGCACACAAGGGACAGCAGTTTCTTTTCGCCCTCGGTCAGCCCATCAAAGCCTTTCTGCACAAACTCCATCGTGGGGATCATGGCGTGGTGGTCGCTCACCTTTTTGCTGTCCAGCACCCGGCCAAACTGCGGGGCAATGTCCAGCCCCGCCGCAAAGGGAAGCAGCGGCCACAGGCCGGACACAATGCTTTCTGCTGTGGGCTGCATATCGTTGGTAAGATACTGGCTGTCGGTGCGGGGATAGGTCAGCAGCTTCTTTTCATAGAGCTGTTGGGCATAGTCAAGGGTCTGCTTGGCGGTAAATCCAAACAGACGGTTGGCTTCCCGCTGCAAGGTGGTGAGGTCATAGAGGCGGGGCGGCTGCTCCGTCTTTTTTTCACGCTTCACCGATACGCAAACGGCCTGCGCTCCCGCACAGGCCGTCTTGGTGGCGTTGGCGTCGTCAGCACTGGAAAAGCGGTCGCTGGCCGCCTCCATGCCGCCCGCCGCGATATGGACAACGTGATATTTCTCTTTCTTGAAATCGCTGATCTTGGCCTCCCGGTCAACCAGCATTTTGAGGGTGGGCGTCTGCACCCGGCCCACGGTCAGGGTCTTGTGGTAGAGGATGGAGAAAAGCCGGGTGGCGTTGATCCCCACCAGCCAATCGGCCTGCGCCCGGCACAGGGCCGATTGATACAGGCTGTCGTAGTCGGCCCCCGGTTTCAGGTGGGAAAAGCCCTCCCGGATGGCGGCGTCCTCCATGCTGGAAATCCAAAGGCGCTTGAACGGCTTGTTGCAGCCTGCCATCTGGTAGACGAAACGGAAAATCAGCTCCCCCTCGCGCCCGGCGTCAGTAGCGCACACAAGCCCCGTCACGTCGGGGCGCTCCATCAGGGAACGTAAGGTGTCAAACTGCTTTTTCTTCTCGTCCGGGATGATATACTGCCATTCCTGCGGCAAAATCGGCAGGTCGTCATAATTCCATTTCTTATAGCGGGGGTCATAGGCCCCGGCGTCGGCAAGGGAAACAAGGTGGCCGATGCACCAGCTCACCAGATAGCCGCCTCCCTCCATGTAGCCGTCCTGTTTTTTGTTGGCCCCGATCACGCCCGCAATGCTGCGGGCGACGCTCGGTTTCTCTGCAATTACAAGCTGATAACTCATACTTCATCCTCCTTTTTCGGTTCATCTTCATCCAGCAGATCATCGTCTAACGGTCTGGCCTCCACCTCGCCGGTGTCGTCCTCAACCTCCGGGGCCGGGTCGTCCCCGTCGTCGTCCTCGTCCTCCCCGAAGTCGTATTCGTCCAGATCGTCGCTGCCCTTGGTATCGGCTTTCGGCTTCTTAAACTTGAAGAAGTAGAGGGCTGCGCCGCCGCCAATGAGCAGCACCGCAAGGAACACAATCAGGCCGCCCATGTTACTGCCGGTTTCTTCCTCCGGCTCGGCGGCTTCTGCCGGTTCCTCCGCCTCCGGCGCTGCGCCCACACAGGCGGTCAGGTTGTTCTTGCAGACCGGGCAGGCGGTGTTGACGGCCCCGGCCTCGCATTTTTCCGTACAGGTACAGGTCGCCGGGGCGGTTTCGCCGTCCTCGGTCAAGGCCATCAGGTCGGCTTCATCCACTTGGTTGAGGAAATGTACCGTTTCCTCGCCCTCGTCGTCCCGGTCGATAATCAGGTAAAAGGTGTTGCCCGCCTTGGTTTGCAGCGTGATAAACTGCTTGCCGCCGGTGGTGCCGAAATCATCAATCAGCGACAGGTTCCCGTCCGGGGTCAGGGCGGCGCTGCCGCCAACTGATCCGCCGAACTGTTCCAGCAGGGCGGAAAGCTGGGTGCCGTCCAGCGTCAGGGAAAGGCCGTCGCCGGTGTCGGCGTCGCTCACGGTCAGATAGTCGCCGCAGACGTAGCCCTCGCGCTCCGGCAAAAGAATTTTCACCCAACCGTTTTCCTCGGTGCCGATCACTTCCACCTGCGTCCCGTTGGGAAGCTGGGTAATGGCTTGGTTGTCCGTCCCCGCGCCGGTACGGACGTTTAGATTGCCTCCATTCGTGACGACAGTGCCGGTCTGTTTCGGGGCCTCGTCCTCCTTGGCGGTGATCTGGATGCCCTCGTCGGTGACAGCGACATCCACCTGCGAACCAAAGAGGGAAGCAATCAGTTCGGCCATTTCCTCGTCGGTCATGGCTGCGGCGCTGCTTTCCCCGTCCCCGTTGCTTTCGGTGTCCTCGCTGCCGGATGCGGTGTTTTCGCCCTCGGCGTCCTCGGTGTCCAGCTCAATGCCGCCGGTGGTAGGGGTTCCCGTTTCCTTCGGCAGCGGTGCCGGGTCAGGGTCAGCGCCCCCGGCAAAGGCGGTGGTGGAAAAGGCCGTAAGGCACAGCACAGCGGCCAGCGTCACGGCAAAGGTGCGGATGATCTTCTTATTCTTCATCGGCGTTGTCCTCCTGTTCGTCCTGTTCAAAATCCGGCTGCGGGGCCGGGGGTGCCTGCAATGCGCCGCCGCGCACAAAGGCGGCAAATTCCTCCGGCGTCATGTTCAGGCCGCGCACAAGCTGGACGATCTGCAAATTTTCCTGTTCGGTCTTTGCCGCTTCCAGCTCCCGAAGCTGCTTTTGCAGCTCCGCGATCTTGGTCTTGGTTTTCTGGATGTCCCGTTCAATACGGTCAAGTTTGTTGGTTGCCATAGAAACATACTCCTTTCTGGCGTCAGGGCAGACGCCCGTAGCAATACAGGTGGGATTGCCAGTAGCTTGAATTGAGGTTCGTGTAACTGATGGGGTCGCCGCAATGCAGCATCACGGAATTGCCCACATACAGCCCGACGTGGGACACGCCGGGGGTGTCATAGGTGCCGACAAAAAACACAAGGTCGCCGGGCTTGGCCTGCTCCGCCGTGACGGGGGTGCAGATGTTGTAAAGCCCCTGCGCCGTCAGGCGGCCCACGTTCCAGCCGGAGTGATTGATTACCCAGCTTATGAAGCCGGAACAATCAAAGCTGGTGCTGGGTGAGCTGCCGCCCCACACATAGGGATAGCCGACGTATTTATCCGCCTCCGCGATCATGGCCGCAAAGGTTTCATCCTCCAAAGCCTCCGGCGGGATTTCATAGTAGGTCGGCTCCTTGACGGTGGAAGCGTTGGGATAGCTGCCAGAGGGGAACAGGTCGGGCCGGTTTCCCAATGTCTGCATATAGGCGGCGTACAGGCTCAACTGTTCCTCGCTCATAATGGAAACGGGCAGATGGGACAGGTCGTTGTTTACCAGCTTCACGTTGCAGATGTAGTAGGTGTACGGCACTTCCACCTCGTACTCGTATTCCTCCGTGGTGGTTTCGCCGGTTTCCGGGTCGGTGACGGTGCGCGTCCCCGTCCGGGTTTCGGTGCGGTAACGGGTTTCCGTCGTCACGGTCTGCGTCAGGGTGTATTGCAGCCCGAACAGCCGGTCAAGGTCGCTTTGTACCTCGGACAGTGTGTAGGCCCCGCCGTGGAGCGCCGACAGGATGGAAGTCAGCACATAGGGGTCATGGCCGATGTCGTCCAGATCGTAGCGGTATTCGTCATAGCCGGGGTGCAGGCTTTCATAGTTGTCAAGCTCATGCTGCAAGTCGGCCTCCAAATCCGCGTAGGCATCCTCGGCCCCCAGCATATCGTCGTCCTCGGACAGATAGGATGTGGCCGCAAGCCCTGTCCCGGCGCTGCCAAACATGGCGGTGCAGGATTGCAGGCCGCCCATAATCAGCAGAAGCATGAGGGCCACGCCGCCGATCAGCAGCGCCCCTTTCCAATGGCGGGCCACAAAGGACGCCGCCTTTTCACTTTTCTGCGCGGCTTTCTTAGCGGCTGCGGCGCTGGCCTGCGCCGTCTTGGTGGCGGCTCCCGCCGCGCCCTGTGCCGTCTGTCCTGCGGCCCGCGCTGCCTTGGCGTACTCCCGTTTGATTTTCTGTTTCTGCCAGAAGCGGGACACGGGATTGCTCACCGCCTGCGCCAGCTCCGGGTTATCCCGCAGGGATTTCCGATAGAGATATTCGGCGTTGGCGGCAATGGATTTCCGTTCCGCCTTGGCTGCGGCCCGGTAGGGTTTCAGCTTGTGGCGGCGGATGCCGCTGCGGATGGCCTTGCCCGCCTGCCGCTCGGCAAGTTCCTCCCCCTTGTGGCCGCCCTCCACACCCACGTTTTCGCCCTCGACTTCATGGATTTTGCCGTGGATGAACAGCCCGGCTTCCTGCACCGGGCGGCTCATGGGGCTGGGCTTTAGCTTGGGGGCCGGTTTCTCCACCTTGTCAAAGCGCAGCTTGGTCTTGGCCCTGCCGGATGCCTCGTCGTAGACGGTTTCCTTGGTGACAATGCGCTTTTTGGGCAGCGCGTCTTTGGCGGCGTCCAGCTTATCGGCCTGTTTTTCCGCCCTGCGGACGTACTTGGAAAGCTGGGGGTCGGCCCGTTCCCCGGCGGTGAATTGCAGCCGGGAAGATGGCCGGTGCAGGGCTTCGCCCGCCTCCGTCACCACGTCCCCGGCGTCCTTGGCCGCCCGCTTCGCCTTGCGGCGGTCGCGGATGTCCCCGGCCCGTTCCAGTACCTTTTCCCCAGCGCCGCCCGGCCCGGCAGCGGAATAGTCCTGCTCGGCTTCCCGGCTGGACACGTTGACGCTCTCGCCGGTGGTCTGGTTATCTACCGTCAGGCCGTCGCGGGTCATGCGTTGCGTCACCTTGTCACGGGGTTTTAAGGGTTTCATGGCGGCTCACCTCCTTTCCCGGCCCTGCGCCTCATACTGTGGCCCCCTCGCCTAAGCGGGTCGTCATAATCTTGTAGAGCTGGGTGTTCTGCGGGATGGGGTTCTTAAAGGGCAGGATCACGTTCTCATAGATCAAAAGCCCCTCGCCGGGTTCCGAATTGTCCACATACCGTAGCTGCTGCGGGGAAATGTTCAGCCGTTCCGCAAGGATTTTCCGGTCGCCGGACGCCTGATTGAGCAGGCAGATGAAGTCGCTGTTTTCCAAAATGTTCTCGATTTCCGGGGAAGAAAGCAGGTCTTTCACGTTCTGGGTGGCACCTGTGGGGACGCCGCCCCATTTTCGGAACCGCTTCCAAATCTCGCAGGAAAAGGCCGCCGTCTGTTCCTCCCGCAAAAGCAAATGGAACTCGTCGCAGAAGTACCACGTTGCCTTGCCTTGGCTGCGGTTTTGGGTCACGCGGCCCCAAATCTGGTCTTGGACAATGAGCATCCCCAGCTTTTTGAGCTGCTTGCCCAGCTCCTTGATGTCAAAGGCCACAATGCGGTTTTCAATGTTCACGTTGGTGCGGTGGTTAAAGACGTTCAGGCTGCCGGACACATACAGGTCAAGGGCCTGCGCCACCCGGTCGGCCTCCGGGATATGCTGGTCTAACAGGGCTTTGTGCAAATCCGAAAGGATGGGCATATTCTCCGGGCGGGGGTCTGCCAGATAAGGCCGGTAGATCACCTGCACAGCCCGGTCAATGACCGTCTTTTCAATGGCTTCCAGCCCGTTCTTGCCGCCCATGACAAGCTCACAGAACGACAGCACAAAGTCGGATTTTAAGGCCAGCGGGTTTTCATCCTCGCTGTAATTCAGGTTGATGTCCAGCGGGTTCACATAGCTTTTGCTGGTGGGCGACAGCTTCACCACCTGTCCGTGGAGCCGTTTCACAAGGGGATAATACTCGGCCTCCGGGTCACAGATATACACGTCGTCCTGCGTACAGAGGAACACGCTCAAAATCTCGGATTTGCAGCTCATGGACTTGCCGCTGCCCGGCGTCCCCAGCTTCAATCCGTTGGGGCAGCGCGCCCGTTTTCTATCCAGCATAATCATGTTGCCGGTCTTGGCGTTGATGCCGTAGTACATGGCGTTGCCGCCCTGAAAAAGCTCCTGCGTCACAAACGGGACAAACACGGCCACGCTGGACGTGGTAAGGGAACGCTCGATTTTGATATGGCTGGCCCCCAGCGGCAGGCTGCTCATAAGGCCCTGTTCCTGCTGGTAGTCCAGCCGGACAAGGGCGTTGTTGTACTTCTGCGCCACGCCAGCGGCCCAAAACACATCGTTCTCCAACTTCTGCCGGGTGTCGGCGGTGTTCAGCACCAGAAAGGTGAGCTGGAACATCCGTTCATTGCGGCTTTGCAGGGTCTTTAACAGTTCCTTGGCGTCCTGTCCGTAGGTGGCAAGGTCGCTGGGAAGTATATCCATGTCATAGCCGCTGCGGACAGCCCGTTTCTGCTCCTGTATTTTCATGGCGTCAAGGTCGGTGATTTTCCGCTTGACGGTTTTAATGGCCTCGCCTTGGTCGATGGCCTGCACATGGAGATTGACGACAATACCGTTCTCCGTGTTGAGAAAATCGGCCAGCATTTCGTCCGACAGCTCCGGGGACAGGATATTCAGGAAGCTCACGGCTCCATACTTGCCGCCCAGCCCAAACATCCGGGCGTTGCCGAAGCGGAACGAGGACGGGGCAATGAAATCCTTGGTGGAGAGGCCCGACGGGGCCAGCCACTTCCAGTCAAAACGGAACGGCTCGCCGTCCGGGTGGAAGATGCTGTGCATGACTTCCAGCCGTTCTTTCGCGTCCAGCACCCATGCCACGGCCCCCATCGTGCGGAAGTACCCCAGCAGGTCGGTTTCGATCCGGCGCAGCCTTGCGCGGGCCATTTTCAGGTTGTCGGCCTCAATGGTGAAGGTCAGGAACTTGCGCTTTTGCAGGCCGTTGTTGCCGTTCACAAGCTGGTCTTGCAGGATGCCGGAATACTCGGCCCGGATGTCGTCGAAGTCGTCCCCCTGCGCCTTGATCTCAAAGCTCTTGGCGTACTGCTTGGGGTCGATTTTGCGGTTGATAAAAGAAAACTGGACGTGGATGGAAGCGTCCAGATAGTTGTAAAGGTCGCACAGGTTTTCAAAGACAGCGGTTTTCGTGTCGGCCTGCGCGAGCTGATAGCTGATGTCCAGAAATTCAATGCACTTGGAAAACGTGTTGGCCGTCACCCGGCACACGCCGTCCTGATACATGGCCTCATAGGGGATGCTTTCCTGCGCCGAATGGGGCCTGCCGTCGCCCTTATATTTGCGGATGATGGCCTGAATTTCTTTCTTTTCGGCGCGGGTGAGCTTTACCGGCGTCTTTGGCTGCGGCTCTTGCTTTTGCTTTTTGGACAATGGCATTTACCTCCTTTTCCATTTGGTGCTGCCGCACAAGGGCAGAGTAAGCGTTGTTGGTCTGGTAGGGCCTCTCCTTTGGCTGGATGAAGCTGCACTGGATAATCTGCCAAACCACCACTTCAAGGGGCTGGCCGTGGCGTTCGTACAGGGCCAGCAGGAAGCCGGGGAGCATGGCGAATACCATAATCAGCGCGGCGGCGCTGGTGGGGACGCGCCCCCGGATCAACAAAAAAAGCGGGACGCCTACAAGAAGCGCACCGCCAAAACAGATCAGTTGCCGTTTCGTCAGTCCCAGTACCACCTTGGATTTCACGCGGGTTAAATCCTTGGGGACGGTCACATAAGCCAATCAAATCACCTCGTTTCTTTCAAAAATCAGGTCAGGGTCAGGTCGCTTGTTACCTCGTTGCCCCACACATCCCAGCCCGGCGTTTTCTGCCGGGCAAACAGCTCCACGCGGGAGAGGTCGCCCGCCAGCTCCACAATCTTGTCACGAGTCACGTCCGGCTTTTTGCTGTGTTCCTCCACCGGGGAGATAATGAACTGGTGGACACCGGCGCTGTGGCGTTTGGGCTTGCCGCGTTTGGCAAGCAGACAGATTTCCGCATTGCCCCGCGTCCAGTAGCCCAGCCCGTAAAACCATGTAGGGCTTTTCTTGTTCCGTTTGAGCCAGACAAAGGCCACGGTCTTAAACTGGAAGCCCCATGCCTTGATAAGCTGCAAAGCCTCTGGAAGCTGCGGGAACGTGGCCCACAAAAACAGCAGGCAGTCCTTTTTTGCCAGCTTTCCCACTGGCAGGGCGCACAGCTCGTCAATGCTCATGGTGGGATAGTGATGCTCCGCCGCCCCTGTTCGTTTACACTCATACCGCCACGGCGGATCGGCGTATATGATGTGATATTTCTGCGGTTCCTCGATAAGTCTTTTTCCTCCTGCGTAAAAATTTCAACGTCAATGGGCTGTGAAAACTGCTTTACTGATGCTGCCGGTCTTGAACAGGCAGAAGCACAAAAGCACTGTGTAGCCCATGCAGCCCCAGATCGCGCCGGAAATGTCCTCCGCCGTCCCGATTTCCTGTATCAGCACCGCATAGATGCCGACGACAACCATAATCAGGAACGCTTGGAAGCCCAGCGCCAAAAGGGATTTCAGATAGTTTTGGCCCATGCCGCGCCACTCCGCGTTTCCCAGCGTGGCAAGGGGGATCGGCCCCAGCGCGGTCACGGCGTATATTTCAATCATTCTCCCGTAGGTCACAAGGAAAATGCAGATGGATAGAATGTTCATCGTCAGCCCCACAACAAGGGTCTGGAACCATAAGCCCAGCAACGGCCCAATGTCCATTGCTTCAAGGCGGCTTTCCAGATCGGGGAGCAGCGTGTCAAAGTCAATGCTGGTTTCTCCGATGATTACCCCGGCGCTCTGGTTGACGACGGCTTGTGTGGCGTCGAAAACGCCCATGACGATATTCCATGTGTTCGTCACAATGAGGATGGCGAAGGCAGATTTGAACATCCAGCGGAAGAACATAGAGCTGTCGAAGTCGTGCATATTGTTTTTCTCGACAATCATCTCGATCAGCTCATAGCACATGACAAGGGCAAGGATGGCCGCCGCTATGGGGACAATCACCGTTTCGGACAGGGATTGCAGCATACTAAAAATGCCGCCGTTCCATTCCTGCGGCGTCGTCCCCACGTCGGAAGCGATTTCTCCGACTTTGGTATTTACCGTGTTGAACAGGCCGGAGAGGTTGCCCATGATGCCGTCAATTAAAATGCCTTTCAGCCAATCCCCAATGAGATCACCTATCATGCGGGTACACCTCCTTTCCCGCGCCCTCCCGTTTGAACCGGGAGGGCGCGGCGGGGTTTATTTCAGGTTTCATGTCGTGTCAGAAGTTACGGTTCGGACAGGGATGGGGTTATCAGCCCAGCAGCCCGGACAGCAGGGGAACAAGGGTCAGGCCGATCAGGGCAACCCCACCTCCCGCGACAAGCTGCTTGACGCCCTGCGATTTTATTGATGTGCGATAAAGAAGCAATAGAAGTGTAAAAAATTTTGCCGTTCCTATCCGGCACTTGGCCATTGTGTCGGATAGGTCGGGCGTTAGGCTTCGGGCAAGTCAATCTTGCCGACAAAGCTGTAATAAATCTCAATGTCCTGCCTGCGGGTGCCGTTCTCGTCATAGCTGCACTCATGCACGACGATTTTCTCAATCATTTCCCGCAAGAGGGTGGGGGTCAATTCCTCAAAGGCAAGGTGCTTTCGGACGATACCCATAAACTTTTCCGCGTTGACGGTGGCGGCCTGCGACTTGTCCAGTTCGGCCTGCAAAGCGGCGGCGCGGTCTTTCAGTTCCCGCTGCTCCTGCTCATAGTCTGCCGACAGTTCCATGAAACGCTCGTCGCTGATTTTGCCGTTCACATTGTCCTCATACAGCCGCTTGATAATGCGGCTCACTTCGGAAATGCGCTCCTGCGCCTGTTCAAGCTGCTTGGTGGCTGCGGCGGTCTTTCTCTTGCCGCCGATCTCGTTCTGCTGGATAAGCAGCTTCACAAAGCGGCTCTCATGCTTGGCGGCATACTCGGTCACTTGCCGGAGATTGGAGAGGACACCGGCGGTCAACAGGTCGGTGCGGATAAAGTGCGCCGTACAGTCGCGGGTGCGCTTCTTGTAGCTGCCGCAGATGTAACAGTCCTGCTTGCGGGTTTTGTTCTGATACCGCTGCTGGTACATCACATGGCCGCAGTCGGCGCAGAACAGCATACCGGAGAACAGCCCCACTTCATCATAGCGGTTCGGGCGTTTGCGCTGCTTGCGTAACTCCTGCACGCGCTCCCATGTTTCCGTGTCGATAATCGGCTCATGGTGGTTCGGGAAAATGGCCT
>OLQL01003219.1_pt1 | contig 10060 bp, 8 predicted proteins | sample 1672971 | NCBI WGS metagenome assembly OLQL01 (sample SAMEA3136742, study PRJEB25190) | human gut metagenome | biome: human gut; feature: human-associated habitat; material: faeces | place: Austria | collected 2013
TGTGCGCTGGCTCGGTGAAGAAACGTTTTAATCGTGAGACGCAACGGCCGCAACGAAAAGCACCGCCGCGCGAACACGCACGATCGAACGGGCTACTCGTCGATCTCGATCTCGATACGTTCGAACGTGCTTCCTGGCGCTCCACAGATCGGGCAGATATAATCCGGCGGGAGCTCATCAGCATATTCGATATATCCACAGATCGGACACCTCCAACCCACGCGCATCTTCTTCGCGCTGCCAGAGCCTGCAGCCGCAGAAGCTTCGCTCTTCGCTTTTGCATCCGCTTCAAGCTCATCACTTGAGAAGACCGAAGCGTTCTTTGGCGTGCGTCCACCTTTCACCTCATGGTAGTAGGCGTACGTCATCGGTTCGAGATGCTCGACCTTTTCAGCAGCGACCACATCGCCCAAGAAGAAGATATGCGTACCCAGATCGAGCTGCTCTTTGACCTTAACGGAGAAATGAGCGCAGATCTGCTCCGCGATGTAGGGGATTCCCTGTGAAGATTCCTTATCCTCGAAATCTAGGAACTTATCGGTGTCCTCGCTCGTATGGAAACCGAACATGCCGATAAGCTCCATCGAAGCCTCTTTGCACACAACGCTCACTTCGAACTTACCTGTTTCAAGGATGCCCTGGGTGGTGTAGTTATCCTTGTTGATCGCGATGCTCACTTGTGGCGGGTCCGAGGTTACCTGAGCGAAAGTATTGACCACGCAGCCGACCGCTCTTCCGTCTTTCATCGAAGAGACGATGTAGAGCCCATAGGATAGATCGCGAAATGCACTTTTATCGATCATAGTTGTCTCCCTCTCATTGTAGTTTCAGTCTTCAATTCTGACAGATTACCAGAAGCTACAAAAGAGCCGTAAACCTTTTGTAGGATAGCGAGACGCGCGAATGCACAACACAAGAACGCACGACGCAAAAAGGAAGAGAGCCCCAAACGTGCGACTCTCTTCCTTTTCACTCCTCTTACGAAAATGTGTCATAAGGATATGTTCTTGTATGCGCTACAGGCGAACGAACGACTACTCAGCGCTCTCCTCTGCAGGTGCCTCGGTTGCTTCCGCTGCTTCGTTGGCTTCGACAGCCTCTTCGATAGCAGCTTCTTCCTTAGCCTCGATCGCAGCTTCATCAGCCTCTTTGGCAGCAGCTTCTTCGTCTGCCTTGGCGGCTTCCTGAGCAGCAGCCTTCTTTGCGTATTCAGCAGCACGCTGAGCCTTAGCAGCAGCCTTAGCTTCGCGATCCGCCTTCTTCGCAGCCTCCATTGCCTCGACCTCTGCAGCACGCTCTGCCTTCTTAGCAGCTTCGCGAGCAGCAACGGTCTCGGTTGCGGTGCCGAACTTGTTAGCAAAACGCTGAACACGTCCGCCGGAGTCGATGAGCTTCTGGGTGCCGGTGAAGAACGGATGGCACGCGTTGCAGATATCGACGCGGAGTTCAGGTTTGGTTGAGCGAGTTTGGAAGGTGTTACCGCACGTGCACGTTACGGTGCAGTCGACATAATCGGGATGAATATCTTTTTTCATGTTGGTCTCCTTCTAGTGCCTTGGTTTCCGACCAAGTGCGAAATGAGCCTAGCTATAGTAGCACATTACTTCTTCTGTGAGGGATGAAAGCTGAAAAAGTCCGTGCGAGGGGGAAGATCGCGCACGCGATGGCGCTTTGCTTCAAGTTCGTGAGCATTGCAGAGCTCTTCCATGCTGTCGAAATCGTAGTTCCAACTGAAAAATTCGTCGAAATCGAAATTCATGAAATCGCAGATCTTCTCGGTGCCACGCGGCACGATCGGATGCATGAGCAGCGTGACGATGCGCAGCAGATAGAACGAATCGATAAGCGTCTGGCGGCGCAGCTCTTCGCTTCCCTCTTGATCGGCCTCTTTGATGTGGCTCGACCAGTACTTGTTGGCATAGCGGATGAATTCGTCCATCTGCGACATGATCGAATGAAGCTCGACCTTATACATAGTCTCCTCATAGGCGCACATCACGTTGTACACCTTCTTGAGCACCTCTTTGCTCACCCGGCCGAGCGGCATGTAGCCTTCGAAGTTCTTCTGCGCCTCGTAGAAGCAGCTGCGCGCAAGACGGTTGAATACCTTAGTGAGCAGCGCTCCTTCCTTGAGCACAGGGTCGGCTACACGCGGATCGTCGCGCTTGGCGCTATCTTGCTCGAAGACCTTCGGCTTGAAACCGACCGATTTCTGATCGAGCGCAAGCGCCAAGAAATGCGCGCGCAGCTGTTCGACCGTATAATACTCGAGCAACTCGTCTGCCGTCGGTGGCTTCACCACCGAAGACGAAGAGGCTTTCTTATCGCCGAAGAGGATATGGTGGTTCGCGATGAGCTTGGTCTGCTGCAATTCCCCATCGGGCGCATCTTCCACCACGGGCTTTTCTTCCTGGAGCGCAGCGAAGAGCGCGGGCTGGGCAACGCCATAGAAATACAGGTTATCCTGCCCGATGAACTGGTAGACATGAGCGTTCTTGCTGCACCAGAACTTACGCCAGAGCGCACGCGATAACCCTTGTTCGTCGTTGCGCGCCATGGTGAAGGAAAGCGGCGCCCAGAGGCTTTCCGGCCAGCACCAGATCGTAAGACCGCTCACACCATCGATCTCTGGGCACGGAATGCCCCACGAAGCATTGCCCGAGATACGGAACGGTACGAGCGCCTTACCGGTTCGGAAGCGAATGTTCGCTTCGGTGAGCACGCCGCGCGCCTGATCGCGATCAGCTACCGAGGAGAACTCGAGCTCGAAGCTCTGCTTGCCCTTGGCTGCATCACGGTATTCGTGCGCAGGAAGCTTATCGGCGATCTGCGTATAAGCATCGTAGAGCTCCACCTTTATATAGATGATGGGCGGAACGAGGAATTCTTTGATGGTCTTAGGAACGAGCGGGCGAACCTGTTCGTCCTGTTCAGCCGCTTCGACATAATCCTTCACGATATAAGCAAGGCTGGGCAGATCGAAATACCAGTTGTTCACTGTGCGCATCTCAGGCACCGTGCCCGAAACCGACGAAACAGGGTTGATCAGATCAGCAGGATCGTACTGATGGCCCAGATCGCATTCATCGGCATATGCTTTTTCGCTCTTGCAGCCTTGCACAGGGCAATGCCCCACCACCTGGCGGCCATTCAAGAACATATCTTCTTTGGTGTCGTAGAACTGCTGGGTGCTCTCAAGATGAAGGAAGCCGTGATCGTAGAGGCGTTTCACATAGGCCTCGGATATGGTGTGCTGCACTTCCCCGGCATGCCCTAACCCGCTGCCCTCGTAGATATCGAGGCTGATGTCGTAGCGCTTGAGCGTTTCAGCCTGAAGGTCGTGATTGCGCTTCACGTATTCCTTGATCGTGCCGGAAAACATTCCCGCTTCCACTTCCTTGCGATAGCCCTCTTCGATCGGCGAACCATAGCAATCGGTTCCCGAAACGAAGCACACGTTCTCGGGCCCGATCCTATCGCGCAGGAAACGTGCGAAGCAGTCAGCGGGCACGAATACGCCACCAACATGCCCGAAGTGCAACGGCTTATTGCCGTAGGGCATGCCAGCGGTCACGACCGCACGACGCGGCCAAACGATATTGCGACTAGGATAGCTGTCCATTGGTGGAAGCTCCTTCTAAAATCGTGTTCGTTGATTCCTGCGGTTGTTTCTCCTCTGCTGTTAAAAGCAGCGAAAGGACATCGACAAGCCCCAAGTCGTTCGTGCCGAGATACTTGATACTGTATGAGCTTACGCCAGAAAGAGAAGCGGCTTTATTACACGCATCTTTGTACGTGCCGATCTCATCGATAAGCCCGTTCTCCACGCCATCGGCACCCGTGAACGCCATGCCGGTAGCAAGCTTCTGAACAGCAGAAACTTCCATGCCACGACCTTCAGCGACCGACTCGATGAAGCTCTTGTTGATCTGATCGACCTGAGCTTGGAAGTACTTCACCTCTTCATCAGTGAGCGGACGATTCCCATACGAAGCATCTTTGCTATCTGCGGAGGTGATGGTGCGCACATCGATGCCGAGCAAGTCGAGCAACTTCGAGTAATCGGTAACCTGGATGACCGTGCCGATCGAACCGATGCTCGAGGCTTCATTGGCATAGATATAGTCGGCCTGCGAGGAAATGAGGTAAGCTGCCGAAGCATTGCCCGAAGCGGTCGAGACCACGATCGGCTTCGAAAAATCCTTCACGTACTGCGCCATCTCTTCACCAGCTGCCGCGGCACCTCCGCCTGAATTCACGCGAAGCACGACCGCTTTGATGGACGGATCGTTTGCGGCGCTTTGCAGCTGAGCAAGGAGCCCTTCGGGCGTATTCGCGCCATCATCCTGGCCGATCGTGCCATCAAGGTCGATCACGCCGATGGAATCCTGGAACGTGAGATACGGATTGGTGCGAACGTTATTCCCTACGAGCGTGCCAACAAGGATACCCAAGATCACCAGGAGCACGACGACCCAAACGCGCACCCCTTTTCGTTTCTTCACGCGTTTTGCGACATACGGTTGATTCGCGCCATAGGGCTGACCTGCCGGAGGAGGAGGCGTGGGTGAAGCTGTTTCAGGGGTAGCTGAGTTTTCAGACATTGAATTCCCTTTCGCACTCTAAGCGCACGAGCTTAGAGTTCGACATCTTCCAGTTGACGACCTTGCCACTTCTTAGCGGCACGGATCAAGAATTCTTGATTGGTATTGGTTTGTTGCAGGCTCTTCAGAAGCGAGTTCATCGCATTCTCCGTACTGTTGCGGCTCGCAAGGACCCTGCGAACAGCCCAGATGAGCGGCGCTTCTTGCTGATCGAGCAGCAGATCTTCGCGGCGCGTGCCAGAAGCGACCGGATCGATAGCCGGGAAGATGCGACGATCCGCCAGCGCACGATCGAGCTTCACTTCCATGTTGCCGGTGCCCTTGAACTCTTCGAAGATGACCTCGTCCATCTTCGAGCCCGTATCGACCAGCGCAGAAGCCAGGATGGTAAGGCTACCGCCGCCTTCGATGTTACGTGCAGCGCCCAAGAATTTCTTGGGCGGATAGAGCGCCGTCGAATCGACACCACCAGAAAGGATACGGCCCGATGCAGGTTGCGCCAGATTGTACGCACGTGCAAGACGCGTGAGCGAATCGAGCAGGATGACCACATCCTTGCCCTCCTCGACCATGCGCTTCGCACGCTCGATGACCATTTCGGAAACGGCGATGTGGTTCTCGCTCGGCATATCGAACGTGGAAGCGATCACCTCACCACGGATCGAACGCTGCATGTCGGTGACCTCTTCAGGGCGCTCATCGACGAGCAAGCACATGAGGTGAACTTCAGGGTTGTTCGCCGTGATGGAAGCAGCGATGTCTTTCAAGATGGTGGTCTTGCCAGCCTTCGGCGGCGAAACGATGAGGCCACGCTGACCCTTGCCGATCGGTGAGCACAAGTCGATCACGCGTGCAGTGAGCGTGTTCTTGCCATGCTCCATGACCAGGCGTTCATCAGGGAATACCGGGGTGAGGTCGGAGAACTTCACGCGCTTGCCCAGCTCTGCGATAGGCGTGCCGTTGACGCTTTCGATCTCCTGCAGGGCCGCGTACTTTTCGTTCGGACGGGCGGGGCGAACCGTTCCTTTGATGTAGTCGCCCTTGCGCAGGCCGTTGCGGCGGATCATCGACAGACCCACGTACACATCGTTCTCCCCAGGCAGATAACCGCCTGTGCGCAAGAAGCCATACCCATCGGAAAGGATATCGAGCACGCCTGCGGTCTCGACGAAGCCTTCGGCCTTCACGCTCGCATCGAGCACCGCGTCGACAAGCTCGGCCTTCTTGAGGCCCTTGTGATCGACGCCCAGCTCATCGGCCTTTTCGCGGAGTTCGGCGACCTTGAGTTTCTCAAGATCCTCACGCGTGGTCTGCGGGACGACCGGCTCGCGATGGTAGTTATTGCCATGCTGGCGGCGCTGGCGACGATGGTTGTTATTGTTCTGCTTGCCCTGGTTCTTCTGATTGTTCTTCTGATTATTGCGACGGTTGTTAGCATTGCTGTTGTTAGCATTGCTGTTGCGCTCGCCACGATCGAACGAACGCTCGCCTGACGGCTTGGCAAATGCTTCATGATCGCCAGATGCCTCCGCGCTCGGAGCGCCTGCTTCAGGTTTTGCCTCCGCTGCGGGTGCAGCCGCCTCTTCGGGAAGCGGATTCTTGCGCGGACGACCACGCTTGCGTTTAAGAGCCTCGCTCGCTTCTTCACTAGCTTTAGCGGCATCTGCTGCCGCTTTTTCCGCGTCCGTTTTACGAGGACGACCGCGCTTTGCCTTCGGTTTTTCTTCGGTCATAGCTTCCGAGCTTTGCTCGAGCACGTCTTCACTCATGCGTTAGCTACTTTCTCCCAGTCGTTCAGGAAGGAAACGAGACCACGCTCGGTAAGAGGATGCTCGATGCACTTCTTCAGCACGCCGAAGGGCACAGTGGCGATGTCGGCGCCCATGAGCGCTGCCTGGGTAACATGGTTCGCGCTGCGGATCGATGCAGCGATGACCTCACATTCATGGCCAAAATCATAGTTCGCCATGGCCTCGACCACATTCACCAGTTGCGGAATGCCATCTTCAGAAATATCGTCGAAGCGACCAACGAACGGCGAGATATAGCGCGCGCCACTGCGTGCAGCAAGGATCGCCTGCGGCACCGTGAAGCACAGCGTCATGTTCACCGGGATGCCTTCAGCTGCGAGCATCTTCGTTGCAGCCAGGCCTTCGATCATGGTCGGAACCTTCACGACCACATGCTCTGGATCGATCGCATGGAGCTTCTTGCCATCGGCGAAGATCTCGTCACGCGTCATCGCGACCGACTCAGCCGAAACGGGGCCTTGCACGATGTCGCAAATAGCTTTGATATGCTCGTGGAAATCGGAAAGCTTGCCACCGACGCGCGAATAGAGCGTGGGGTTGGTGGTAACGCCTGCGATCGCGCCCCAGCTGTTCGCCTCCTCGATTTCCTTAAGATCAGCGGTATCCAAAAAGAATTTCACCATGTCCTCCTTAGACTGGTACACCTATTGGCAGTATGCGAGCACGAAGGCTGCGCGATATGCAAAATGAGGGGGATATAAAAGACGCTTTCATCGTAAACAATCAATCCGCGATACGCAAGCAACAATCAGGAAACCTGCAGAATCAACCACAGAACAAGCGAGCGCGCGCTGTCCCGCCTGCGTGCGCGCGCAAAAGAGACCTCTTCGCATCAACACGACCTGAATTTTGCCCCGCTTTTGTTTTGTCTCGTTTTTGACTCCGCTCTTACTGGCCAACAGCTTCGCGGAAGAAGGCGATCTCCTTGGCATAGCCAGGAAGCTCGTTCGGCGTTTCGAGAATGGCCGGTAGCCCCTGCAAAGCAGGATGTTCGAGTACGCGCACGAGCGCCTCTGCACCGATCTGACCTTCTCCGATGCGCGCATGCCGATCCTTATGTGCACCGCACGTATTCAGCGAATCGTTGATATGGAGCGCCTTCAGATGCTCGAGACCGATCACGCGATCGAATTTGTCGAGCACGCCGTCCAAGTCATCCTTGATGTCGTACCCTGCATCCCATACGTGGCACGTGTCGAGGCAAACGCCAACCTTTTCAGGACAGTCCATGCGCGCGCGGATCGCTGCTATCTCTTCGAAGGTCGATCCCACCTCCGATCCTTTGCCTGCCATCGTCTCAAGAAGGAGCGTGGTAGTCTGATCGGGCGTGATCACTCGATTCAAGGTTTCAGCAATCTGCTCGATCCCGACGTCGCTCCCCTGCCCCGTATGCGAACCAGGATGCATGTTGAAGAGCTGGTTCGGCGTGTACTCCATACGCGCAAGATCATCCACGAGTGCCTGAAGGGCGAATTCGCGCACTGATTCCTTCGCTGAACACGGGTTGATCGTGTAGGAGCCATGCGCAACGATCTTATCGATGCCTGCCTCTTTGCAAGCCTCTTCGAAACGCTTGATATCCTCAGGATCGATCGCTTTAGCCGCCCCGCCACGCGGGTTGCGCGTGAAGAAGGCGAATGTGTTTGCATCGATGCTCTGCGCAGTCTTCGCCATCGCTTCATAACCTTTTCCTGAAGACAGGTGGCATCCGATGATCAACTCTTGTTGCATAACAAACCTCTATCGTATTAATGAGCAGATGCGAGCAGCTCTTTTGCATGGGCAAGCGAGGTTTCATCAACGCGCCCAGAAAGCATGCGGGCAACTTCCGCAACACGCTCTTCAGCAGACAGCACTCGGATATCAGTGGTAAGTTCGGGCGCTTCATGCTTTTCGACAAGATAATGGGCGTCTCCCACTACCGCAACCTGCGGCAAATGCGTGACCACGATGAGCTGATGCGTCTGCGCCAAGTCTTTCAACACAGCCGCCAACGCGAGCGCGGTCTTGCCTCCAACACCCGCATCGATCTCGTCAAAAACGAGCGTATCGACATCATCGCAACTGCCCAGCACCACCTTGAGCGCCAGCATCACACGACTGACCTCACCGCCCGAAGCGATAGCCGATAGCTTTTGCGGAGAAAGCCCGGCACCAGGAACGAACAGGTAATCGAGCGCCTGCGTTCCCCAACGCGTCCACGCTTCGCGCGCAAGATCCTGAAGCTCCGCTACCAAAGAAGCGCTCCCCATCTCAAGACGAGCCATCTGAGCGGTGACCGCAGCAGAAAAGCGCGGCACCACCTCTTCGCGAGCAGCCGCGAGCGCATCAGCCGCCGAAACAAGCCTATCTTCAGCTTCCTCGCGCGCACGCTTCGCTTCCGCGAGCAATTCGTCACACGAATCATAAGAAGCAATGAGCTGGTTCGCTTCAGCGAAGGTTGCGAAGACCTCATCCATCGTTGGACCATAGCCGCGCATGATGCCCTGAAGCGCTGAAAGGCGCGTTTGCCGCACTTCGAGCTCGTCTTCCGAAAAATCGATGCTCGCCTGATAGCGCGCAAGCTCATGACCCACATCCTCGAGCAAGAAATACGCTTCGCGCACGGCTTTTTGCTGTGCCTCGACCGCTCCATCAACGCCTGCGATCTTATCGATCGACACCTGAGCGTCCTGCAACTTCTCGAGCACGCCACCTTCAGCCGTGAGCGCTTGATAGGCCGATCGGGTCTCGCCAGCCAGCATCTCGGCGTTCTCATAGAACGGAAGCTCTTGGAGCAATGTCTCGTATTCACCAGGCTGCGGATCGACCGCAGCGATCTGCTCGACGGTAAAGCGCGCCCGATCGAGCGCGACAGAATCCGCTTCGCGCAACTTCTGCAAACGCTCGACTTCCGCCTGCGCAGCCGCACACGCATCGAATGCTTCTTGATAGCGCTCGAGCGCAGGACCGATGCTCGAAGCACCCCACCTATCGAACAGCTTTCGCTGGTAGGCAGCATTGAGCAATTGCTGATGCTCATGTTGACCGCACAGATCAATGCTCGCGCCAACCCCCGCTGCAAGATCCTTCACGCCCGCAAGCGACCCATCGATGGTCACCCGCGAACGACCATTGAGCCCCACCCGGCGACAAACCACGGTGCCATCTTCAGAGGATGCAACCATCTCTTGTTCGACAGGTTCGCTGTGTTCAGCTGATACCCCTTGTTGGGCAGGTCCGCCATCTTCAACGGGCACTTCTTGCTCATCAGCCTCAACGCTCTCAAGGAAGAAACGTCCCTCAACAGCAAGTTCAGCCGCGCCTTCGCGGATCATTCCCGCATTCGCGCGTTCGCCCACCAAAAACTTGAGCGCATTCAATAAAGCGGTCTTACCCGAGCCAGTTTCGCCCGTTATCACCGTCATGCCACTTGAGGGTTGAAAAAGGGTATCACGAATGAGTGCCACATTGGCAATATGCATTTCATCGAGCATACGTAGGCCTTTCTCCAGCAACGAATAAGCTGGTCGATTCACGATCAAGAGCGCGTCTTTCGTGATGCCCACAGACGCTGTTGCGCCCCTCGAACCAATGCTTCAATCGAATCAATTATATCAATGCACTTACTTTATGTCTTCGTCGTTGCGTGTTTTGTGCCGCGCG
>OLQL01003222.1_pt1 | contig 10049 bp, 11 predicted proteins | sample 1672971 | NCBI WGS metagenome assembly OLQL01 (sample SAMEA3136742, study PRJEB25190) | human gut metagenome | biome: human gut; feature: human-associated habitat; material: faeces | place: Austria | collected 2013
GGCGGCACGGTGAAGAAGGGCGAGGTCGTCAAGGCCGTTATCGTCCGCAGCGCCAAGGGCGTCCGCCGGGCGGACGGCACCTATGTCCGTTTCGACGACAATGCCGCCGTCCTGATCAAGGATGACAAGAACCCCAGAGGCACCCGTATCTTCGGGCCGGTTGCCCGCGAGCTTCGCGAGAAGGACTATATGAAAATACTCTCCTTGGCTCCCGAAGTAGTTTGACAGGAGGTAACCGAAATGCAAAACGTAAAAAAGATGCACGTCAAAACCGGCGACACCGTTATGGTCAGATCCGGTAAGTACGCGAAGGCCGTAGGCAAGGTCATCGGCGTGTCTCCCAAGGAGGGCAAGGTCATCGTCGAGGACGTTCATATGGTTCATAAACATGTCAAGCCCAGAAAGCAGGGCGAGGCCGGCGGCATCATCGAGACCGCAGGCGCCATCTACGCCTGCAAGGTGCAGCTCTACTGCCCGAAATGCCAGAAGGGCGCGCGCGTCGCGCATAAGGTGACCGCGAACGGCGAGAAGATCCGCACCTGCGCGCGCTGCGGCGAAACTTTGTAAGAAGGAGAGACGATAATGGCAAGACTTCAGGAATTCTACAAAAGCGACGTTGCTCCCGCTCTTATGAAGAAGTTCGCTTACAAGAGCCCGATGCAGATTCCGCGGCTGGAAAAGGTCGTCGTCAACGTCGGCGCCGGCGACGCGAAGGATAACTCCAAGGTCATCGACAGCATCATCGACTACTGCGAATCCCAGGGCGTCAAAGACGTCAACGAGCTGATAGGAGCCCTGCAATGCTAACCGCCTTCGATTCCGTTCCCGCTCGCGACCGCGTCATCGTGGCGCTCGACTGCGACGCCTGGGAGGCCATAGCCCTGGCCGACAAGCTGGAGGGCCACGCGAAGTGGCTCAAGATCGGCATGACGCTGTACTACGCGGAGGGCCCGGCCATCGTGAAGATGTTCAAGCGCCGCGGCTTCAACGTGTTCCTCGACCTGAAGTTCCACGACATCCCGCATCAGGTACAGGGCGCGGCGCGCTCGGCAGCGGCCAGCGGGGCCGATATGCTCACCATGCACACCGTGGGCGGCACCGCCATGATGGAAGCGGGTCAGCGCGGCGCCGAGGAGGGCGCGGCGGAGTATGGCGGGGACGTGCCGGCGACCCTCGGCATCACGGTGCTCACCTCCATGAGCCCCGAGGCTCTTGCGGCCACGGGCGTCGCCCGGCCCCTGCCCGAGCAGGTGGCGGCCCTCGCGGCCCAAGCCAAGGAGGCGGGCATCTCCGGCGTGGTGGCCTCGCCCCAGGAGGCGGCTGCCTTGCGCGAGATCTTGGGGCCCGACGCCTTCATCGTCACTCCCGGCGTGCGCCCGGCCGGCGCCGCCCTGGGAGACCAGAGCCGCGTGGCAACGCCCGCCCAGGCCTTCGCGAACGGTGCCTCCCACATCGTGGTGGGCCGGCCCATCACCGAGGCGCCCGATCCCGTGGCGGCCTTCGAGGCCATCGCCGCGGAACTGGAGTAGCTCCAAAGCGTTTTATCCCTGAATAAGGCCCGTGTATAGCCGATAATTAGGAAAAAATGCCGCATTTATTGATTCCGAGTAAATTAGGTGTTGATTCCTCATCAATGCGTGGTACTATGCCCTCAGCCCGAACTGGAAGGAGAACAGAAATGGCAATTCCCCAACTCAGCCCCGAGGCCCGCGCTGAAGCGCTTGAAAAGGCAAAGGCCGCACGCATCAAGCGGGCGGAGGTACGAGAAGAGCTGAAGACGGGCAAGCTCACCGTCGCTCAGGTTCTCGATATGCGCGACGACCCTGTCGTGGGCCGTATGAAGATTTCCACGCTCATCGAGACGCTGCCAGGCTACGGCAAGGCCAAGGCCGAGCGCATCATGAGGGAGCTGCAGATCGCCGAGAGCCGCCGCATTCGCGGTATCGGCGAGCGTCAGCGCGAGGCTCTGCTTGCGCGCCTGTCCAAGTAGAACGTCAACGTCACAAAGGAATTCATGAGACACGGAAACCTCTTCGTCGTAAGCGGTCCGTCCGGGACCGGCAAGGGAACGCTCATCGCGCGTCTTCTCGAGGAAGTGCCCGACGCTTGGTTGTCCGTCTCCGCCACCACAAGGCGCCCTCGTCCCGGTGAGGAGGAGGGCGTCAGCTATTACTTCCTCACGAAGGAGGAGTTCTTGAGCCTGGCGGAGGAGGGCGGCTTTCTGGAATGGGCCGAGTACTCCGGCAACTGCTACGGCACTCCGCGCGCCTCGGTGGAGCGCGAGATGGCGGCGGGACGCCAGGTCATTCTGGAGATCGAGGTTCAAGGAGCGCTCCAGGTGCGCGAGAAGATGCCCGAGGCGCACCTCGTGTTCATCGAGCCTCCCTCGCTCGAGGAGCTGGAGCGGCGCCTGCGCGGGCGCGGCACCGAGACCGATGACGTGGTGGATATGCGCATGCGCACCGCTCTGGTGGAACTTTCCCAGAAAATGGAGTATGATTATCGGCTTGTGAACGACGATTTGGACGAGGCCACTCGCCAGCTCGTCGCTTACGTCAACGAAATCGCCGAGCAACAGTAAGAGGATATCCGCCCTATGAGCATTATCGAACCGAAGATCGACGTCCTGCTTGACCGCACCGACAACGACCGTTTCCTTCTGTGCGCGCTGGCTTCCAAGCGCGCCCACGACATCAACGACATGATGCGCGGCCAGCGCGATCGCGCCATCCAGCTGCAGACGGCCGTGGAAATCGCCCGTGCCGCCGACACGAAGCCCCTGTCCATGGCCTTCAACGAGATCGCCCGTGGCGAGGTTTCGTACGATCCTGAGTCGATCGACGTGAAAAACCACTAAATGGAAGAGTTCCAGAGAATCATTCTCGTGCACTATCACGAGATCGGGCTCAAGGGACGCAACCGCGGAGTATTCGAGAAGCGCCTTCAGAAGAACCTGGAGGCGCTTCTTGGCGCGTATCCCGTTGTCACCATCCACCGCATCTCCGGCCGCCTGCTCGTTTTTTTGCGGGAGGGAACCACGCTTGAGGTGGCCAACCAGTGTACCGATGCCATTCTGGGCGTGCCCGGCGTGGCCCGCGCATCCTGCGGCTTCAAGTGCGACCTGGACATCGAGGTCATGGGGCGCGCTGCCTGCATCGCCCTGGCCGAGGCGGAGCCCTTCTCCTCCTTCAAGGTGTCCGCGCGGCGCAACCACACGGTGTTCCCCATCGACTCCATGCAGATGAACCGAGACATCGGGGAGGTGCTCTGCGAGCGGTTCCCCGAGAAGCGGGTGCAGATGAAGGGCCAGGACGTCACCGTGGGCGTCGAGGCAGTGGAGGGCACCGCCTACGTGTACGCGCGATCCGTCCGCGGGATCGGCGGCCTACCCGTGGGATCCTCGGGGAAGGTGGTGTGCCTTCTGTCCTCGGGCATCGACTCGCCTGTGGCCACCTGGCGCATGGCCCGCCGCGGCGCCGTGCCCATCGGCGTCCATTTCTCGGGACGCCCCCAGACTTCCGATGCCTCGGAGTACCTGGTGGACGACATCGCGCACGTGCTCGAGCGCACCGGCTGCATCGGGCGCGTCTACGTGGTGCCCTTCGGCGACTACCAGCGCGAGATATCCCTCTCCTGTCCGCCGTCTCTGCGGGTCATCCTGTACCGGCGCCTCATGTTCCGCGTGGCCGAGGAGCTGGCGCGGCGGGAAGGGGCTGGCGCGCTGGTGACCGGGGAGAGCCTAGGGCAGGTGGCCTCGCAGACCTTGGACAACATCCGCGCCACGAACGACGCGGTGGAACTGCCGGTGCTGCGGCCGCTCATCGGCTCGGACAAGCTGGAGATCATCGAGGCGGCCCAGGAGCTGGGCACCTTCGAGATCTCGTCCATGGACGCTCCGGACTGCTGCACGCTGTTCATGCCGCGCAATCCCGAGACCCACGCGAAACTGGAGGCGGTGCGCGAGGCCGAGGCGGCTTTTCCGGTTGACGAGTGGGTGCGCGCCCTCGCCGATGCGGCCGAGCCCCACGACTACGCCTGCCCGGCCTACAAGCCGCCAAAGAAGCGCGAGTAGAGCCGTTCCCGTAAGCTCTTCAGCTGCAAATCCTTCGTAGGGGGCGACCTTGGTCGCCCCTTTTTGTCATGCGCGACTTTCTCCCTTGCGAGGGCAGACCTCGGTCTGCCCCTGCGGATGGCGCCGAGGAGCGCGGAGGGGACGGAAGTGGGATGTGATGGGGGTCGGCGCGGGGAACGAATCGGGACATTCCCGCGTCATTTTTACGGTCGTGCGCGCGTATCCTCTTCCCAACTCGGGAGAAGGAGGAGCCATGGCCTTTCAAGACAGCGCGGAATCGCTCGCGGAGAAACTGCACCTGAGCCGCGTCCCCCGGCCCGTCTTCGCCGCCATCGCCCTTGTCCTGGCGCTCGTGGTCGCGCTCGCCGTTTTCGCCTTCGCGACGTCGCCCGGCAGCGGCATCGAGGTGACGGCGGCGAGCGACGAGACGGCGGCGCAGTCGGCGGAAGATGCTGGAGAGGAGGAGGCGAGAGCCGATGGGGCCGGCGGCGGCAGCGACACCTCGCCGGCGCCGCCGGCCGCGGACGGGGAGGACGTGGTGCTCCCTGCGGGAGGCGATGCTACGGCGAGGCGCGTCTGCATCCATGTGGACGGCTGCGTGGCGGCGCCGGGCGTCTACTATTTGGAGGCGGGCAGTCGCGTCATAGACGCCGTGACGGCGGCAGGAGGAGCCACCGACGAGGCGCGGACCGACGCGGTGAACCTGGCCCAGGAGGTGCAGGACGGTCAGCAGATCGTCATCCCGTCGCGTGTCGACGATCAGGCGGCATCCTCGGGCGCGGCCGATCGGACGGCATCCTCCAGCTCGCAGGCTTCCGGCGGCCTGTCTCCTTCGGGAGACGACGGCCTCGTCAACATCAATACGGCCACGGCGGAGGAGCTTGAGACCCTGAAGGGCGTCGGGGCGGCAACGGCGGAGAAGATCATCGCTGATCGCGAGGCGAACGGGCCGTTTAAGTCCATCGACGATTTGACGCGGGTGTCCGGGATCGGCGAGAAGAAGCTTTCGGCCATGCGAGATCGGCTGTGCCTGTGAGGGGCGAGACCGACAGCCGGCCGCCGCGCCCCTCCCTGCCGCCTTTGCTCGTGGCGGGGCTCGTTCTGTGGGCGACGACGGCGCTGCTCTGGCCGCCCTTGCGCCTTGTTCCTGCTCAAATTCTCCCTGTCGCGGGAACGACCGCCCTCGGCCTTGCGACACTGCTCGCCCCTCGCATCTTGCGAGGGGTCCGAGCCGGCGGTGTCCCGCTCGGGGTTCTGGCAGCGCTCGCCGTGCTGGCCTCCGTGGCTCTCTGCGCTTTCTGGGGCGGTGCCCTTCGCGGCTCCATGGCGCTCGCGGATGCCGAAGGGCGCAGTTCGGATTCGGCGGCCTGGCGCGTCGAGCTCACCGAGGATGCCCGTCGGGGGGACTTCGGCTGGCACGCCGAGGCTCGGCTCTCCTGCGAGGATGGTCGCACGCTGCGGGCGCGGCTCAACTTGCCCGAGGATGCGGCGCTGCTCCAAGGACAATCGCTGACGGTAGCCGGAGCGCTTCGTCCGCCCTCGGAGACTGCGGCGGAATACTATTGGGGCGCTGGGCTGGCGGCCTCTCTCACCGTGAGCGGAAGCGATTTCCCCTCAGAGGAGAGATCGCTTGACAGCACCCCTTTCGTCTCCCTGAGGCAACGCGCCTTGGATCTCATCGACGCGCACGGGGGAGGCAACGCACCGCTTCTTCAGGCTCTTGTGTGCGGTTGGCGGCCGGCCATCGAGGAATCGGGGCTCTACGATTGCTTCAAGGCCGTGGGGCTGGCCCATCTCGTGGCGGTATCGGGGGCGCACCTCTCCATCGTGTCCCTGTTCGTAGCGGGAGGACTGAGGCTGCTGAGATGCGGACGCCGGGCAACTGCGCTGACGAGCGCCCTGTTCCTCATTGGCTATGTCGCCTTCACCGGGATGCCCGTCTCAGCGCTGCGGGCCGCGATCATGGCTGCGACGGGGTTGTTCTCCCTCTGGACCGATCGCCGCAATTCAGCCCTGAGCGCGCTGGGACTGTGCCTTTTGCTCTTCGTCGGGATCGACCCGTCTGCCGCACTCTCGGTCTCCTTGGCCCTATCGGCCGGATCTACCTTGGGGATCGTTCTGTTCGCCCCGCTGCTGTCCTCGGCCTTCGCAGGGCATCCGCGTTTGAAGAGGGTCGTGGGCGACCCCATCGCTCTCACCGGCGCCTCAGCCTTGGCGACCCAGCCCTATGCGGCGGCGCTCTTCTCCCAGCTGCCGCTGCTGTCGCCGCTGGCCAATCTGGTCGCAAGTCCTCTGTTCGCCCTGGCATGCCTTGTCGGATTCGTCGCCGTGCTCGCCGCCTGCCTCGTTCCCGTCGCCGCGCCGTGGCTCATCGGCGTTGCCAGCACAGCCTGCGCGCCGCTGTCCCTCGTCGTGGATGCCCTCGCGTCGCTTTCGGGCACGTGCCTTCCCATCGACGCCGTCCCTTTGGCGGCCGCAGCACTCTCCTGCGGGCTCTGCCTCGCACTGTGGGCCTGGTGGCCGCGAGTGAGCATCAGGGGCCTGACGGCGGCGGTAACCGGCGCCGCCCTAATCCTCGGTCTGCTTCGTTTTCCCTTCGGCATGGCCCCCGACGCCATCGTCATGCTCGATGTGGGCCAAGGCGATGCCTTTATCGTGCGCAGCGGCGAAAACGTGCTGCTCATAGACACGGGCAACCAGGATGCCCTGTTGAAGGCCGCCTTGGCCCGCCAGCGGGTGGGGCGCCTCGACGCCGTGGCCGTCACCCACAGCGACGACGACCACTGCGGCTCGCTCCCGGTGCTCGGGGATGTGGCGCCGGCTGCGGCGCTCTTGGTGCCCGAGGGCCTTCCCGCTTGCGGTTGCCGGGCTTGCGCCGAGCTGATGGAGGCAGCGGAGGCGGAGGGACTGGCCGACGACCTCGTCGAGCTCTCCTTGGGTGACACGGTGCGCTGTGGCCGGTTCTCGCTGACGGTGCTGTGGCCGGAACGTTTGGCCGACGATGGAGGTAACGCCGACAGTCTCTGCCTGCTCGCCTTCTGGGACGGCGATGGCGACGGCGCGGCGGAGTGGACGGCCCTGTTCACGGGCGATGCCGAGGCCGAGCAGCTGGGTCAGCTGTCCGACAGGCTGCCAGCCGGCGGTGTGGACGTGCTGAAAGTGGGGCACCACGGCTCGAAGAAGAGCCTCGATGCCTCTTTGGCCGAGCGGCTCTCGCCCGCTGTGGCGCTCATCGGCGTCGGGGAGCACAACCGCTACGGGCATCCGTCCCGGGAGGTGCTCGACCTGCTGGACGCGTCGGGATGCGCCACCTACTGCAGCGACGAGGCGGGGGATGTGGTCGTGGCGTTTTCCGAAGATACGCTCACGGTTTCCGCGCAAAGGCAGGGGTAGTGCGGGCGATGGGGTACAATGGGGTTATGAGCGACAGCCAACATACCGATCTCCTTCCCGCCTATTTGGCCGTGGGAGAGGACGCCCTCAAGCGCGAGGCGGTCATCGCCCGTCTCAAGGCGCGCCTGGGCACGATGGGCGATATGGCCTTCAACTCCGACGAGTTCGACGGGGAGTCGGCCGAGGGCGCCGCCATCGCCGCGGCCTGCAACACCATGCCCTTCGCCAGCCCCGTGCGCCTCGTCTACGTGCGCAACGTCGACAAGCTGAAGAAGGCCGACGCCGAGGAGCTCGTCAACTACCTGAAGGCTCCCAGCGCCACCACGGTGCTCGCCTGCGAGGCGGAGAAGCTCGCCCGGAACACGCGGCTGTACAAGGCCCTCGCCGCCGCGGGCCCCAAGGCCGTCATCGACTGTGCCCCGCCCAAGAGCTGGGAGCTGCCCAAGCGCGTCCGCGCCATGGCCTGCACCCACGGCATCACGCTTACCGAGGGGGCGGCCTCGGCTCTGGTGGAGCTCGTGGGTGAGAACACCGTGCACCTCGACAACGAGCTGAAGAAGATCGCCCTGGCCCACGGCACCGGCGAGGGGGTGGGGGAGCGCGAGGTGCGCGCGCTGGTAGCCCGCACTTCCGAGGTGAAGCCGTGGGATTTCACAGCCGCCTTCGCCGAGCGAAACCTCGGAAAGTGTCTCGCCCTCAGATCCAAGATGGAGAGCACCTCGCCCCATGTGCTCATAGCTCTGTGCACCACGCGGCTGCGCGAGCTCATGGCGGCCCAGTCCATGGCCCGTCGCGGCAACCCGCGCGGTCTCGCCAAGGCCCTCGGCGCGCCCGACTGGCGCGTGAAGAACCACGGCGCGTGGGCGCGCCAATGGCGTCCCGAGGAGCTGCGCCGGGCGCTCGCCTCTTCTCGCGACGCCGAGCAGGCCATGAAGAGCGGCAGCGATCCCGACGAGGTCTTCTACCGCTGGCTCGTGGAAACCCTCAAGCGCTAGCTAGCCGCCCCGGCGCCAAGGCCAGGTTCTTGCGGTCGTAGGGCATGCGGAAGTAGTACTCATGCCCGCAGATTCCCTGCAGGATGCGGCCCTCGCGCACAAGGTAGATGAGATGCGCCAGCGTCTCGCCCATGGAGAAGTACTTCTGATCGAGCGGCCAGCTCTTCCAATCGGGGTAGCGCCACGTGGCATGCTGGGAAATCTGAACGATGTCGTCGTGACCGCCGGCCACCAGCTCGTAGATCTCCTCCAAGCGCTTGCGGTGGTGCTCGATGAGGAAGTCGACCCGCTCGCCCATGCCGGTGAAGGGCTTGCCGTGGGCCGGCAGTACCAGATCGACATCGTAGCCCCTCACTTTCTCAAGGCTATCCAGGAACTCCGCCAATGCGTTGTAGGCAGAAAACCACGACGATACCGACGGCGTGATGCGCTCCAGAACATGATCGCCGGACAGGAGGATCTTGTGGGCGGCCTCGTAGAGGCAGATGTGCCAGGGATCGTGGCCCGGCGTCTCGATCACCTCGAACTCGAACTCGCCGAGACTCAGGCAGTCGCCATCGGCCAGATACGTCATGATCGGGTAGGTGGAAAGCGGCAGAAGCTCCGCCGACACGTGCAAACGCGGCCCCTCCTCGCCGAAGGTCATGTCTTGCTGCTGCTCGGAAGTGGCCGCTTGAAGGAGCAGCGGACCATAGACGTTGCCCTCCATCTCCATGAGGTTCTTCACCTCTTGGAAGGAGTGCAGGTTCGCGAGCACCGGCATGCCCTCGCGCCAAATGCGGTCGAGGTTGCCCGTGTGGTCGGGATGCGAATGGGTGAGCACCACCTGCACCTTGTCCCAGGAGCGCCCGAGGGCGGCCAGGGCATCGCTTAGGGCCTGCTCGCAATCCGGATGGTTGAAGCCCACGTCCACGATGGTGGTGGTGCCGCCGCAGGCGGCGGCCACGGTGCCGGTGTAGAAGTCGTCCACCGCCCGGTGGGCCCCGGCCTGGAGATCCATGTGGGTGTGCACGTCCACCGCGCCGGGCAGGACGTACTTGCCGGAGGCGTCGATCACCTGGGCGTCCGGGACCGACAGCCCCGCCCCCACGGCCTTCACCACGCCGTCCTCCAGGAGCAGGTCGGCCCGGAAGGCGGCGGTGTCGCTGACAATGGTGCCGTTTTGAATGATGGTACGCATAAGAACCCCCTTTATCAGATGTCGGATGTGGAAACCAATGTGTTCAGCGGTCCTGGCGCTTGCACAGGGCGCTGTAAATCACGAAGGCGAACACACAGCCCAGCAGGTAGGAGCTGTCGTAGATCCACCTGAGGACGGGAATAAACTGGCACACGAAAATGAAAATGAACAGGACTGCCATGGTCACCAGGGCCAGCACGTTCCAGCCGCCCTGATAGTAGTAGGCGCCGCCGTCCTGGTAGTAGAGGTCGGGCAGGCGGAGCCGGTTGCGGTACTGGCTCCACAGGGCCGCCAGACAGATGCCGGTGATGGGACCCAGGAACACGGCCAGGGTTCCATTTAAAGTATACACGTAGCTCTCGGGATTCTCAACCAGTTTCCAGGGCAGGAAGCAGATGGAGAGGATCGT
>OLQL01003223.1_pt1 | contig 10046 bp, 6 predicted proteins | sample 1672971 | NCBI WGS metagenome assembly OLQL01 (sample SAMEA3136742, study PRJEB25190) | human gut metagenome | biome: human gut; feature: human-associated habitat; material: faeces | place: Austria | collected 2013
CCAGAACCGGCAGGACACACTGCCAGTAAGAACATCACAGTCAGAACTTCTTACCCTGATACTGGAAAGGACAGATAAACTAAATGAAGAAATTTATTGTACGTCGTGTACTTCTGGGAGCGATGATTCTGTTCTTCGTTTCCATGATCATTTACTCAATTGAGAGAAGCCTTCCTACCTCTTATGTAGAAGGAAGAGCCCGCGACATGTCCATGAAACAGGGCGCTAAGCCTTATGATGAGCTGGTTGCGGAATTAAATGCCTGAGAGCGGATATGCGGATATCGAAGCGAAAAAGCCGGTTTCCCGCGATAATATTTTCCGTCTCTACTCCATGAGCAAGCCGATTACCGCGACGGCCATGATGATTCTGGTAGAGCGCGGAATCGTCGATCTGGCGGATCCGGTCAGCAAGTATCTGCCGGGCTTCCGGAACCCGGTTGTATGTACAGCGGATGGGAAGATAGAAAAAGCGGAGCGGGAGATCCTTCTGGAGGATATTATGAATATGACATCCGGGCTGACGTACGGCGGAACGGATGAGACGGGACGGCAGACCGATGCACTTTTTCAGGAGGTGATCCACGGACTTAAGGAAGAAAACGGCGGAACGATCAGTACAGTAGAATTTGCAAACCGTCTTGGAAAAGTCCCGCTTTTGTATCAGCCGGGCCAGTCCTGGAGTTATGGAACGTCGGCGGATGTCGTAGGTGCGGTGATTGAGGTGGCAAGCGGCATGCGCTTTGGGGATTTTCTGAAAAAAGAAATTTTCGAGCCGCTCGGCATGAACGATACCGATTTCTGGGTTCCGGCAGAAAAGCAGGATCGTCTGGCGAAGGTGTATGACTGCAGGGAGGGACAGCCGTCCGTCCGTTATCTGGACAATAACCTTGGCATTCAGAACGATATGGCGTACCGCCCGGCATATGAGGCAGGCGGAGCAGGCCTTGCATCTACCATCGACGATTATGCGAAATTTACGCAGATGCTGCTGAACGGCGGCACCTACAACGGTGTACAGATTCTCCGTCCGACGACGGTAAAATTTCTGGGAGGCCACACATTAAGCGCGGTACAGCAGGCAGGCTTTGATAACTGGATCGGTCTGGAAGGATTTTCCTACGGAAATCTGATGCGTGTTCTGGTAGATCCGACGCGTGCGGTGACGCTGGGAAGCAAGGGTGAGTTCGGCTGGGACGGCTGGCTTGGATGCTACATGGAAGTCGTGCCGGAGCAGAATATGACATTTCTGATGATGACCCAGAAAAAAGATGCCGGAACGTACACCCTGTCCCGGAAGATCCGAAATATTATTTTCAGCGAATAACTTTTCATGAGAGTGATTCTCAAGTAAGGCCTTCCGGCCCGTCAGATCAGACGAAAAAAGTGCCGGAAAAGAAACAACTTAACGAATCAGACGGAACATATGAGCAAATTGCTGTAAAACTACGTCGAATTTTGTCTAAAACGGATATTTGCAGTGAGACAGATGTATGCTATTTTAGTGTCAGTCGAAAATGAAGGCGATTTCATTACTACTTTCAGAAAAAACAGCAAAAAAGGGATATCGTGTAAGTTTTTGACCGATTTTGAAGGAAATAAAAGAAAGAATTCAAAATCATGAAAAGAAGACCAAAAAGCAGAAAGGATGCAGAAAATATGATTTCGTTACCGTTAAAGTTTGATGAAGTAGAGAGTGTAGAAGAATTTGTAAATATGGTGAAACGCCTGGATTACGACGTTGACGTAAAAATAGGACGATGCGTCTTTGATGCGAAATCCCTGATGAGTGTCCTGATGATCGCCGGAAACCCGGATGCGGTTGTGGAAGCCCATACGAACGATATCGAAGCATTTAAAAAGAAATTTAAGGATTACCTTCAGTAAGAAAAAAAGTCGGAAAGGCACTGTGTGTAAGATGCATGGTGTCTTTTTTGATGCACGAAAAAGCGGGTGAAGTATCTTGCCGGGGAGACGTGTGCATGGTAAAATAAAGTCTATTGGGATGGAAATAAGAGAATCAAAAGAACGGGCTGATGTAGAAGAAGTTTTTCGTAAAAAAGGAGGCACAAAGTGGAAGAAGAGAAACTGGAAAGAATCATCAGAAAATCAGAGATTCCCGGACTTACGAGGGAAGAGGAGGAAGCACAGCTTGCGAAGGTGATCGGGATTGCCGAGCAGAATCTGGAACAGGCGAAGGCGGATATCCGGTCGGCGAATGAGGATCTGGCGGATCTGATGGAGACGTACGACGCAAAAGAGGCGGAGGGCCTGGCGCTCTGGAACAATGCGACGGCGAAGCTGAATGCGTACCAGCACGGCATGGCGCGGCTGGAAAAAGCGAGAAAGAAGCCGTATTTCGGGCGGATTGATTTTCAGGATCCGCGGCTTTCGTTTTTAGAGTCTTATTACATCGGGCGCGTCGGCATTTCCGATGAGAAGGCGGAACCGGTTGTGCTGGACTGGCGGGCGCCGATTTCCTCCGTCTATTATGAGAACAGCACCGGGCCGTGCAGCTATACGGTGAGTTCAGAGGGTACTTTTTCGATTGATCTGAAAAGAAAGCGGACGTATGAGATTGAAAATGACCATCTGAAAGACTTTTTTGATTCCGATGTGGTAGCGAACGATGAGCTGCTGACAAAGTATCTGGCGAAGAACAAAAAAGCGGTGCTCGGTGAGATCATTGCGACGATCCAGCAGGAGCAGAACCTCATTATCCGCAGATCCCCGAAGACGAATCTGATCGTACAGGGCGTGGCTGGTTCCGGAAAGACGACGGTGGCGATGCACCGGATTTCGTACATCCTCTATAATTACGAGGAGGACTTCCGGCCGGAGGATTTCTATATCATTGGAAGCAACCACATTCTGCTGAACTATATTACCAGCGTTCTGCCGGAACTCGATGTGTACGGCATCCGTCAGATGACGATGGAGCAGCTTTTTATCCGGCTTCTGTACGAGGACTGGGACGAAGAAAAGTACACGGTACACACCATCGACCGCGCGGATGAGAAAAACAGCATAAAGGGCGGAAGCGGCTGGTTTTTCGATCTGGAAAATTTCTGCCGTACGTACGAGGCAGAGCAGATTCCGCGGGAGCCGGTGCGGCTGGAAAAAACGGGAACATTGCTTCTGGACGCCGAGTATATTGATAACTATTGCAGGGAGCAGTCCACACTTTCCATGGAAGGAAAGATGTGCATGCTGAACGAGATCCTGCTGGCAAAATTTGAGAACGAGGTTTCGGGAAAAGAAGTGACGTTTCCGGCGCGCGAAAAAAAGGCGCTGAAGCGGAAATACGAGAAATATTTTGGAGATGGAAAATGGCGGGGATCCATTTTTGATCTCTATTTGCAGTTTCTGGAGCAGCAGGAGGAGAAAGGAAAAGCGGTGGAAGTGCCGGAAAACTCCTTTGATGTCTATGATCTGGCGGCGCTGGCATACCTCTATAAGCGGATCAAGGAAAACGATCCCGTGCGCGAGGCGAGCCATGTGGTCATCGACGAGGCGCAGGATTTCGGGATGATGGCGTACCAGGTGCTTCATTACTGTCTGCGTGACTGTACGTATACCATTATGGGAGATACGTCGCAGAATATCCATTTTTCCTACGGCCTGAACGACTGGGAGGAGCTGAAAAAGCTGATTCTGACCGGCACGTACGATGCGTTCGGCGTTCTGCGGAAGAGTTACCGGAATACGGTGGAGATCTCCGATTTTGCAAACGAGATTCTGCGGCATGGGGACTTTGCGATCTATCCGGTGGAGCCGGTGCTGCGGCACGGAACGGCGGTGCGGAAAGAAGCATTTGACGATGAAGCGGCGCTGCTCGCCGCGGGTGTTCAGACAATCAAGACATGGCAGGCGCAGGGATATGAGACGATTGCCGTTGTATGCCGGGATGAGGCAGAAGCGGCGGATACGGCGCGGAAGCTGAAACAATACGTGCCGGTTGTGGAGGAGGATCTCGAGACGGCAGAGTTCGGCGAGGGCGTGATGGTGCTCCCGGTGGCATATACGAAAGGTCTTGAGTTCGATGCGGTGCTGCTTCTTGATCCGACGGAAGAAAAATATCCTGAAAATGACGGGCAGGTGAAGCTGCTTTACGTGGCGGCGACGCGGGCACTGCATGAGCTGGCGGTGCTGTATACAGGAGAACTGACGGGAATCCTTGCCAAAGAAGCGCCGAAGGGCCGTCACAATCAGGAATTTGCCATGGAGACGCTGACGAAGGCGAAAGAGTATGAGAAGGTTTCGCTGACGCAGAAGGAGGCGCGTGAGGAGAACCGCGCGATCGGCATTCAGGAGATGGACGAGCGGAACAGCCATGGACCGAAACGGATTGTGATCAAGCCGGAGCAGAGGCCGGGAATGGCGCTTGGAAATACAAGCACGACCGGAACAGCGGTGATGGCAAAAGGCAGTACGGCAACGCGGAGGGCTGCGGCAGAAACGGGAGAAGAAATTGCCGCAAAGACAATGCAGCAGCGTGCACCGGAAGGGGTGTCATCTATTTTTGCTGGTGCGGCTTATCATGGAAAGGCAGGCGGTAAAGCGCCGGGAAGCAGACGGAGTGCAGGAACACAGGCAGGAATGCAATATGGAACGGGCACGGCCGGAGTGCAGAGTGCAAAAAGACCGGGCGGAGCAGGTATGGTACCAGGAGAAGCCGAGAAGACGGAGCGCCTGAATACCTCACCTTACGCTTTCGGTGCAATCCCGGAAAACGAGCTGCTGCGCATCAAGGGCCATTCGAAGATCAAGTGTGCGGTGAAATGGGCGAAGAAAGGAAAATCGGCGGTTGAGATTGCCAGCATGTACGGCATCTTACGCATCACCCCGATCACGCCGGAGGTGATCCGCATCAGTTTCGTAAAGGGTGTGACCGCAAAAGTGCAGGACACGTACTGGAAGCCGAAGGCAGATACCGCGTTTCCGTGGAGTGCGAAAGAATCGAAGACGGCGGTTCTGGTCGAGACGGAAAAGCTGCGCGTCATGGTAGAAAAAAAGGACGGCGCGGTGCAGTTCCTGACGCCGGACAACAAACCAATCCTTTCCGAGAAGCGTGACGAGCCGCGCATGATCGACGGCGGCATGACATGGGCGTTCTTCGACTGGAGCGGTTCCGAAAAGCTGAAAGCAAAAGGTATTCTTTCGACCGAGTGGCTGGATCTGACCGCGAAGGCGCGCTACGTCTCTTTTGGCGGAAAGCAGGCGCGGATGCCGCTGCTTGTTTCGAACCGCGGCTACGGCATTGCGGCCGCCGCGTCCCGGACGGCACTGCTGTGCAATGTACGGACGTTTGGAACGTATCTTCACACCGCAGGGGACGGACAGATTGATTATTACTTCATTCTCGGAAAAGACCGGGAGAAAATTGTAAAACAGTATAAAGAGCTATAAAAGGAGCAGACATTTTATGAAAACTCTGGTAATTGCAGAAAAACCATCCGTGGCACGCGACATTGCGCGCGTACTGGGGTGCAGCAAAAAAGAAAACGGAGCGCTGGAGGGAAACAAGTATATCGTTACCTGGGCGCTCGGCCATCTGGTGACGTTAAAAGATCCGGAAGACTATGACAAAAAGTATAAGGAATGGAATATGGCAGTTCTGTCGATGATGCCGGAAAAACTGCAGATCAAGGTTATTCCGCAGACGGGAAAACAGTACCATGCGGTGACGACACAGCTTGCGCGGAAGGACGTGAATGAGATTGTCATTGCAACCGATGCCGGACGCGAGGGTGAGCTGGTGGCGCGGTGGATTCTCGACAAAGCACATAACCAGAAGCCGTGTAAGCGTCTCTGGATTTCCTCTGTGACGGACAAGGCGATCCGTGAGGGTTTTGCCAATCTGAAGGATGCGAAAGAGTACGACAATCTCTACCGCGCTGCCGTTTCCCGTGCCGAGGCGGACTGGCTCGTCGGCATCAATGCGACGCGGGCGCTGACCTGTAAATACAATGCACAGCTTTCCTGCGGCCGTGTGCAGACGCCGACACTTGCCATGATCGCACAGCGCGAGCAGGAAATCCGTGAATTTGTCCCGAAACCGTATTACACGGTGACGGCCGCGGCGGGCGGTGTGGTCTACACCTGGAAAGATGAAAAATCGGGCGGCACAAGAATCTCCGATCCGGAAAAGGCAAAGCAGATCGCAGAGAAGGCAAAACGGTATCCACTTGTCTTACAGAACGTAGAAAAGAAGAAAAAGCAGAAAGAAGTGCCATTGCTCTACGATCTGACGGAGCTGCAGCGCGATGCGAGCGCACGGTTCGGCTATTCGGCAAAACAGACGCTGAATCTGATGCAGAGCCTCTATGAGACCCATAAAGTCCTTACGTATCCGCGGACAGATTCACGGTATCTGACGAAAGATATTGTGCCGACGTTAAAAGAGCGGCTGGATGCGGTCAGCATCGGCCCGTACAAAGCACTGGCCCAGCAGGCGAAGCGCAGTCCGCTGAACGGAAAGCTCTTCTTTGTCAATGATGCGAAGGTTTCCGATCACCATGCCATTATCCCGACGGAGCAGTACGTGCAGTTATCCGCACTCTCGAACGAGGAGCGCCGCATTTATGATCTTGTTGTGCGTCGTTTTCTTGCGGTACTGCTGCCGCCGTGTGTATATGAAGAGACGGTGATCCGGGCTTCCATCGAAAAGGAATGCTTTACTGCGCGCGGAAAGCGCATGGTCGAGAAAGGCTGGCAGGAGGCGTACGAGGATAACCGGTACGACGAAGAGGATGAGGCGAAAGAAGAGGTGCGGGAGCAGAATCTGCCGCTTCTGGAGGCAGGCATGAAGATCGGGCAGCCGAAGATCAGTCTCCGCGAAGGAAAGACAAAACCTCCGGCACGCTTCACGGAAGGCACGCTGCTCTCCGCGATGGAAAATCCGGTCCGCTACATGGAAAACCGCGACAGCAGCCTGGTAAAAACGATCGGTGAGGCGGGCGGCCTTGGAACGGTTGCGACCCGTGCGGATATCATCGAGAAGCTGTTCCGCAGCTTTCTGCTGGAGAAAAAAGGCAATGAGATCTATCTGACCTCGAAAGCACGCCAGCTTCTGAAGCTGGTTCCGGCGGATTTGAAAAAGCCGGAGCTGACGGCAAGCTGGGAGATGCAGTTAAACGACATTGCAAAGGGAAAGAAGCGGCGCGATGTGTTTATGAAGGAGATCCGCAGCTACACGGTGGAACTGATCGATGAGATCAAGACGGAAGAGGGAACGTTCCGCCACGACAACCTGACGAACAAGAAGTGCCCGAACTGCGGAAAACGGCTGCTTGCGGTGAATGGAAAGAACGCAAAACTGCTCGTCTGCCAGGACAGAGAGTGCGGCTACCGCGAGACGGTTTCCCGCACGACGAATGCGAGATGCCCGGTCTGCCATAAGCGCATGGAGATGATCGGAAAGGGCGAGGATGCGACGTTTGTCTGCGCCTGCGGCCACAAAGAGCGCATGACAAAATTCCAAGAGCGCCGCAAAAAAGAGGGCGGCGGCGTGACGAAGCGCGATGTGGCAGCTTATATGAAGAAACAGAAAAAAGAGGCCGAAGAGCCGGTGAACAATGCGTTTGCCGCGGCATTAAAAGGAATTAAATTATAAAAAAGGGAGCGAGTTCTGCCGAAAATCAAAAAACGGCGGAACCCGCTTCTTTTGTTAAAATCGTTGAGGAAAAGGTCAAAAAAAGTGATTGTTTTATGCAGAGTTATGCCGTAAAATAGAAACAAATGATATAAGAAACAGGAAAATTCTGAAAATAACAACAGGGAGGTTTTTCAATGAAACAGACAGATCTGGAAAAACTGCTGGCGGATATGTCGCTGAAAGAGAAAGTAGATCAGATGCTTCAGTTAAGCGGAGCATTTTACCTCGGGGATGAAAACAGCGTCCTGACCGGCCCGGCAAATGACATGGGAATCGGAAAAGAGGACCTGGAGATGGCCGGTTCCATTCTCGGTGCAGCCGGTGCCGATACGATGAAAAAACTGCAGGATGACTACATGGCAAAACAGCCGCATCACATCCCGATGCTGTTCATGATGGATGTCATTCACGGCATGAAGACCATTTTCCCGGCGCCGCTGGCGCAGGGAGCCACTTTTGATCCGGAGCTCTCCGGCGAGTGCGCGTCTGCAGCCGCAAAAGAAGCATCCGCGGCCGGACTTCACGTTACCTTTTCTCCGATGGTTGACCTTGTGCGCGATGCGAGATGGGGCCGCGTTGTGGAATCCACAGGCGAAGATCCGTACCTGAACAGCCGCTTTTCCGAGGCGATCGTAAAAGGCTTCCAGGGCGATGATTTAAAAACACCGGGAAAAGTTGCCTCCTGCATCAAACACTTTGCAGGCTACGGCGGAGCAGTCGCAGGAAGAGATTACAACACCGTAGAGCTCTCAGAGCATACCTTCCGTGAATTCTATCTTCCGGCATACAAAGCAGGCATCGATGCGGGCGCAGCGATGGTGATGACATCATTTAACACGATCAACGGCGTTCCGGCGAGCACCAACAAATGGCTGATGCGCGATATCCTGCGCGGCGAGATGGGATTTGACGGCGTGCTGATTTCTGACTTTGCAGCCATTCTGGAAACCGTTGCCCACAGAAGCTCGAAAGATGCCGCCGATGCAGCGAAAAAAGCGCTGGAGGCAGGCGTGGATATTGATATGATGACATCCGTTTACGCCGCAAACCTCTGCCGTCTCGTAGAAGAAGGTGAAGTGGACGAGCATCTGATTGACGAGTGCTGCCTGCGGATTCTGGAACTGAAAAACAAACTGGGACTGTTTGAAAATCCATATAAAGATGCGGATGCCGAGAAAGAGAAAGCATACAACCTCTGCCCGGAGCACCGTGCACTGGCGAAAAAAGCAGCGGAAGAATCCTTCGTCCTGCTGAAAAACGACGGCGTACTGCCGCTCGACACTTCGAAAAAGATCGCATTTGTCGGCCCGTACACCAACAATCGTGAAATCAAGAGCAGCTGGTCCTTCACCGGCGACAGCAAGGACTGCGTGACGATTCAGAAAGCAGCCGAGAAAGTCTTCGACGCATCACGCACCACGTATGCAGAAGGATGCCCGGTTATCGGAAACGATGTGGAGCTGATCGGATTTACCGAGACGACACCGAAAAAATACAGTGAGGAAGAGCTTGCTGCCATGGAGCAGAGCGCACTACAGGCAGCAAAAGAGGCCGATCTCGTGGTAATGCCGATGGGTGAGCATTATCTGCAGAGCGGCGAGGCGACCAGCCGTGCCATGATCGATGTGCCGGAAATCCAGATGGAGCTGTTCCGCAAAGTGCTGGCCGTCAACCCGAATGTGGTTGTCGTTCTGTTCAACGGCCGCCCGCTGGATCTGCGGGAAATCAGCGCTAAAGCAAAAGCCATTCTCGAGGTATGGTTCCCGGGAACCGAGGGCGGAAGCGCTGTTGTGGATGTCCTGACCGGAAAGAAAAATCCGTCTGGCAAGCTGCCGATGAGCTTCCCATACTGCGTGGGCCAGGCACCGGTCAGCTACAACGAGTATTCCACCGGAAGACCGAATCTGCCGGGCATGAAAGAGCGGTTCCGTTCCAAATATCTTGACATTCCGAATGCACCGCTGTATCCGTTCGGCTATGGTCTTTCCTACACGACATTTGCCGTTTCGGATGTCGTGCTTGACCAGAACGAGATGGATAAGAATGGCAGAATTGCAGCAAAAGTAACCGTGAAGAATACCGGTGATGCTGCAGGCTGCGAGGTTGTTCAGCTGTACATCCGCGATGATTATTCCGATGTGGTTCGTCCGGTGAAAGAGCTGAAAGGTTTCCGGAAAGTAGAGCTTGCCCCGGGTGAGGAGCAGGAGGTTACGTTCTATATTACCGAAGAGGATCTGCGCTACTACCGGCTCGACGGAACCTTCGGCAGCGAGCCGGGTACCTTTACGGTGATGATCGGCAACAGCAGCACGACGGAAAACAGTGCAGTATTTACTTTAACACCAGTAGACAAGAAGTCCCCCGCTTCTAAAGCGGTGGGATGAATTGTT
>OLQL01003237.1_pt1 | contig 9994 bp, 14 predicted proteins | sample 1672971 | NCBI WGS metagenome assembly OLQL01 (sample SAMEA3136742, study PRJEB25190) | human gut metagenome | biome: human gut; feature: human-associated habitat; material: faeces | place: Austria | collected 2013
GAGGATATTCGCTAATATGCCCCTAAGTTGACGCTAGGTTGACCACATTGGGGTCAGACCCTATGAAATTTTTGAGGGGAAAGATTGTCGGCTTTATTTATGCAAAGTAAATAGTGTAAATTAGGTGATATTTAAAAATTATACAAAAAATAGCTGAAATATCTTGCAGAGACTTATCATAAATGATATGATTCCAATAAATAAAATGATGAGTAATATAGGGAAGTGGGATGAGCAAATGCATGAGAATATGAAAGAGTATATTTCTGAAAAAGAAGCCAGGGAAAAGCGACTGGCAGTTTATACAGAAAAAATACAGGAAACAGTATTGAATAAATCGGCAGAAATAATTCGATTTTTGGTAGAAGAAAGACATGCTCAGAAGATGACTCAGCAAGAAATATCAGATATTACAGGGATACAGCCGTCGAATCTGGCTCGTTTTGAAAGTGGTGGCAGGGTACCGACACTGGTTGTATTGGAGAAATACGCCAATGCACTTGGGAAACATATCGAAATAAAAATCTGCGATGATTGACAGATTTTTATTTCAATATAATCATTGATGATAATGTTTTATGAGATAATATAGGATTGTAAGATAAAACTCGGAAACATCTTGACAATATGTTGAATACAACATATTATAATAATAAAGAAAAGGGAGTATACTAATGTACGAAATCATTTTATATGATACGGAAGATGGAAGATGTCCAGTGCAGGAATTGTTGGATTCTTTGGAACCTAAACTATTGGCAAAAACATTGCGAACGATTGATTTGTTAGAGATGAATGGACCATTACTGAGAGAACCTTATTCAAAACTATTGGAGAATGGGATATTTGAGCTTCGTACAAAACAGGGATCAGATATTACAAGAGTGTTGTATTTTTTTATTATAGGCAAGAAGGCGGTATTAACCAATGGATTTGTTAAAAAAACACAGAAAACACCGAAGGTGGAAATAGAGTTAGCAAAGAAATATAAAGTAGATTATGAACGGAGGTATGGCAATGAGCAGCTATAAAGAGTATAAAAAGAGAGCATTGCAGAATTCAGAGGTAAAAGTTGAATATGATGCACTACAGCCGGAGTACGATATTATACAGGCGATGATTGATGCCAGGGTACAGCAAAATATGACACAGAAAGAATTATCGTCTAAAACTGGTATTACACAGGCTGATATAAGCAGAATTGAAAACGGAACAAGAAATCCCAGCCTGAGTATGGTGAAGAAACTTGCCAAGGGATTAGGAATGCAGTTGAAACTGGAGTTTATTCCAGGGCCTACAAAAAACATGAAATAGATGTTGGGAAATATGGAATTTCTGAAATGATGAAATAGATTTATCTTGTGACGAACTTTGGGATAATGGTATGTCTTACGAAAGTTAGAGAGAAAGTTGTTTTCAACTTTACGCTAAAATGGTTTCATGTTATCATTATTTTACTGAAAATAATTGATAGCCTGGAGCCATTTTTGATTGAGAGGTGTAATGAATGGGCAGATTTGTGAATCCTGATAACAGTTCATTTCAGGTGGCACTGAATTCTCCGATATATGTTGACAAAACCGGATTGTTGGAATATACAAACAGCGTACTTAATACAACAGAAGCTTATATCTGCAACAGCAGACCTCGCAGATTTGGAAAATCGTATGCTGCGAATATGCTTGCTGCTTATTATAGTAAGGGCTGTGATTCTGAAGAGATGTTTTTGGGACTGGATATAAGCCGAGAATCAGATTTTAGGACGCATCTTAATAAGTATGATGTGATTCATCTTGATATTCAGTGGTTTCTGGCAAATTGCGGAAATGTGGATAATGTTGTAGCGTTTATTACGAAATCGGTGCAGGATGAATTAAGAGAGATTTATCCTGGTATTTTTCCAGATGGAGAGATAAGCCTGTCAGAATGTCTTTCACGTATCAAAAATGCTGTTGGACAGAAATTTATCGTAATTATTGATGAGTGGGATGTTCTGATCAGAGATGAAGCAGCGAATAAAAAAGTACAGGAAAAGGAAATAGGTGGAACAATGACTGAAGAACAAAAACGTAAAATAAAGAACTATGATTATTTAAATCAGATTGCACTAAAAGGAAAGACTCTTTTCACAGGATCGTCTCTTATGGAAATGTTTCCTATCTGTGAAATTGCCAGAAGCAGGGGAATTGAAGAGATTGTTTATAATCGTGGTGTTGGTGGTTTAAATACAGATGAATTTCTGGAATATATTCACATATTGCTTTTGGATTTGGAACCATCGAAGATTTTTATTAATATTGGAACAAATGACATTACAGAGGAACGAGTTGGCAATCAATGGTTTGACCATTTAATGGATAATTATAGAAAGATGCTGGAAATTATATATGAAAAGCTGGATAAACCAGAGGTTTATGTGATGGCTTTTTATCCGGCAAATCTTCATCTTCCATGGCAAACTGCGGAATCCATAGAATGGATGAAACTACGGACGCCGGAGAATATTGAACGATGCAATAAAGAACTTAAGAAAATCGCAAAATCTTTTGGATGTAATTATCTGGACTGTAATATCTATCTTGTTGACAAAAATGGTGAACAAAAAACAGAGTATGCTATTGATGGCGTTCACATGTATGCAAATGGATATTTAAAAGTTTTTGATTCTTTGGTACAGCATTTGCATTAATTACTAATTTAAGAAAACGAGGAAACGTTAAATAATGGCTTATTATGATCAGGAAAACCAGTTCCTGCGGCAGAGTTTGCAGAGGGAAATTCCGGTTTTGAGAGCATTAGTACAGGATTTGTATAAGGAACTGGACCGGAAGTTTCATTTGAATGGAGCAAAAGTACCGGTGACATTTGGATTTGACACAGATTCCTTGGGCTCTTACACGAGACAGAGTTCCCATGAATATGAGCATTTTCATTTTTCGTTGTTATTTATTGCATATGGAGTGAAGAATCCACTGTCAAAAGAAGATCGTATTGATTTATTTAAGCATGAGTATGCGCATTACATGCAGTACAATATGCAGATACCTGAGAAGTATAAATGGCAGGCAGGAACACATGGAAGTGCATGGAAATATTGTTGTTCTCTTATAGGAGCCGCTCCAACACCTTATTATAAGGCAGGAGAAGCACTGATGGATCATAACTATGACAAGGCTTTAGAGAATCGGATTTATGATAAGACAGTGCCAATCCGGGATACTTATCAACGTTTGCAGAAAGCGCAGAAAGAAAGGAACGAAGTTGTTCAATATAAGATTGGAGACAGCGTCACACATCCAAAATTCGGGGATGGAATTGTAGAAAAAATTAATCCGAGGTCTGGTGGAGTTCATCTTCATATCCGTTTTGATGGTGAAGTGAAATGTATAGATCAGAAGTGGCTGACAAGAAGAAAATACACATAAAAATTATTATATAGAAAATAAGGTATATAGTAAAAACAAAAAGATGTATGCAATGGTATGGAGGAAGATAAGATGAAGAAAATGACTTCGGCATATGCGAACAAATTACTCAAAAGTCTTGATGAGGACAAACAGTTTTGGTTGAATAAGGAGGCTTCATCCTGTACATATATAGCTGCTGACGGAGAAGAGCCCGTCATTCCGGAATATGATTATAAAATGGTTGCAGATACTATTGCAGAAATTGATAAAAAAGTATGTGCGATAAAGCATGCTGTTAATCTTAACAATGCAACTGCACAGATCACAGTTGGAGATAGTAAGATGAGTGTAGATATGATCCTGATTAGTATGGCACAGCTTAATAATCGCAAAGTGATTCTTGATCAGATGAGAAAAGAACTTCCTAAGACACGAGAGACATCTATGTATTATTCCAAAAATAGTGCCGTGGAATATAAATATATCAATTATGATCTGGAGTTGATTAAGCAGGAGTACGAAAGAGTATCTGATAAGATTATGGAAATGCAGCTTGCATTGGACAAATACAATCAGCTGGTGGAGTTTGAAGTAGATATCTGATAAAATCAGAAATATTGTATAAGAATAATTATCCATGCAGAGCAAAAAAGTAAAAGTCAAAATTTTTCAGGACAAAGGTTTAATGTTATGAGTTATTTTGTTATTACTTTATATTTTATTTATCAATGTTCAATGTATTTTGCAAAATAATGTGAAAATGTTTTGCAGAAAACTTTCATCGGATTTCTGGTGGGGCATCGAGTATGGTTAGAGATGCACATGGCTGCAGCAGTTGTAAAGACTGCTGCAGTTATACTATTGGAGACTGTTATGGTTCACAAGAGGAAAAATTCAACATATGGCAGATACGGAATCTGAACTGAAAGAGAGTACAGAGCTGAAAAAATTATTTGCTCTCTGGCAGGAAAAACAAAAAGAAGACATAGATAGAAATTTGAAAAATGTAGAACTGGATAAGCGTCAGTTAAAGAAATTAAAATGTACTCTCAGAGACATGGGTATCTCTTCACATTTTGTAGAACTTTTAGATCAAGAGCAGGATTGCTTATTAACAAATTCTGCGGAGATGAAAGATCGATGGAAAAATGTGTTAAAAAATGCATTTAATATGGATGGCTGTATGCCAGGATTTAAAATGCCGAAAGATGGGTATGAATACATTTTTCTTTTTAAAGAGGCAAATGATTCTGCCAAAAAAAGTATGAATTACGATACCTATCCAATATTTAATCAGGAATATCTGGATAAGGGAAATGTTAATCCATGGATTGCAGGATGGAAAGATAATAAATCCAGGAGTGGTATTTCTAATAAATTGCCAAAAGCGTTGGCTTTATATTCAGAGTCATTGAAGGATTCACAGAAAGTAAAAAATAATTTTCTGAAATATGCTGCCTATATGAATGTAAATAAGCGTGGCGGAAACAGTTGTACTAATCATTCAGATCAAAAAGCGCTGTTAAATTATGCCAGGTATTATAGAGAATATATTTTAAGAGAAATAGAAATTCTTGCTGGTCCACAAAAACAGGTAAAAATATTTGTATGTGGAAGTAAAACGTATTTTGATGAATTAATAAAATGTTTAAGACCTGAGGAAAATTTAAAGGGTGAAAAGTTTTGCTTTATTCATATAAATCATCCATCATATCGTAGAATAAGTGCAGAAAAACTGGCTGAACAAATGAAAAATAGTGCAGAGAGAAAGTAAGCATTTGCATAGATGGAATTGATTGGATTGGCTAGGTCCGTTGCTGATAAATAATGATTATTCGCTTTATTGAATAGTAGGAAAGGCGGAGAACGATATGAACTATGTGACATCAGATATACATGGATGCCGTAGGGAATTTGAGGCTCTTTTTAAGAAAATCAAGTTTTCTTCACAGGATACGCTGTATATTATAGGAGATATGATTGATCGTGGCCCAGATTCTATGGGTGTGCTGAAGATAATGGCTTCGAATTCTAATATATACCCGGTTGCAGGAAATCATGAGTTTATTATGATGAGTGTTTTACCCAGATTAATGTTGGAGATTAAAGAAGATAACATTACCTCTGTTCTTACGGAAGAACTTTGGCCGTCCTGATTTTACGAAAGAATGGAATCAGGAAACGGTCTATATTATAGGACATACACCTACATTCAAAATTCCAGATGCAGTTCCAGGGAGAATATATCGCAGAAATAATCTGATAGATATAGATTGTGGATGTGTAACAGGGCATTGCTTATGTGCTTACTGCCTGGAAACAGGAGAAGCGTTTTATGAATGGTATGAATAAATTAACAAGAGTCTTAAAGAGAAATGATTTTTACATAGGAAAGAGAGAGGCATAGACAATGAGTGAAGCAGAAAAAGTAAATAAGAAAAGTCAGGATCTTACTCATGAAGAATATATCCAGGCCGCGGATTATTGGAAACAGAAAGATGCACAGGCTGTAAAGATGGATCGTGAAACCTTGGAAAAAGAAGTGGAAGCTTATATTCAGGAGAATAACACCTGTGCACTTGCGACCGGAGCGGGGGAGTTTGTGCGTTGTACGCCAGTGGAATATAGTTATCATGATGGTGCGTTTTGGATATTCTCTGAAGGCGGTGAGAAGTTTGCGGCATTGGAGAAAAATAAGAATGTATGTCTTGCCATATTTGATAAGTATCAGGGATTTGGTAATTTAAAGGGAATGCAGGTGACAGGAAAAGCTGTAATGCCGAAGTATTTTTCAGAAGAATATGTTCGTGCGGCTGATATTCGAAAGATTCCTGTAGCTGTGTTAAAGAAACTTCCACATCCAATGAATCTGATAAAAATCATACCGGATAAAATAGAATTCACAAACTCAGAGTTCAAAAAAGCAGGAGTAGATGTCAGACAGGTTTTACAGTTTTAATGTGAAGGAGAATTTACAACAAATGGTTAAAAATATTATGAGAGATCCGTTATTTCTCTCACAGAAATCGGAAATTGCAACAAAGGAAGACCTTCAGGTTGGAAGAGACCTGATGGACACATTAAGAGCTAACAAAGAACGATGCGTCGGAATGGCAGCGAATATGATTGGAGTGAAGAAGAATATTATTATTGTAAATATGGGATTTATCGATGTTGTAATGTTCAATCCGGTCATTGTTTCAAAGAGTGATCCTTTTGAAACGGAAGAGGGATGTCTGTCATTGGATGGAGTCCGAAAGACTGTCAGATATCAGAATATCGAAGTGGAATATTATGATTTTGCCTGGAAGAAACAGCGGCAGAAATTATCCGGCTGGACAGCACAGATTGTACAGCATGAAGTGGATCATTTGTCTGGAATTCTTATCTAGGAAACAGCAAGTTGCTTTTGCGCAGACTGCTTTTCTGTTATGATATTGGTAACAATAACGGAGGAGGCAGATGGAATGGAAACAAAAAATGTTATTTTGGAACTTCGTACCAAAAGAGGTTTATCCCAGGACGAGTTAGCTGAAAAAGTTATGGTTACAAGGCAGGCTGTATCAAGATGGGAGAATGGTGAAACGATTCCTAATACAGAGACGTTGAAAATTTTATCGAAAGAGTTTGATGTTTCAATCAATACACTTTTAGGTGCACCAAGAAAACTTATCTGTCAGTGTTGTGGAATGCCGCTGGAAGATGATATGATCATAGGCCGTGACAGTGATGGTACATTGAACGAGGATTATTGTAAATGGTGCTATGCGGATGGAATTTATACTTACAGTGATATGGATGACCTGATTAATGTATGTGTCAAAAATATGGTGAATGAGAATTTCACTGAGGAGCAGGCACGTTCGTACCTGAAGGAACTGCTTCCAAAGCTGGATTATTGGAAGAGATATGAGGAACTCAGTGATAATGGACAGTTCGAAGAATTTAAGAATCAGCTGATTAGGGAGATTAATGATCTTCATATAGAAGGACTACCTGAGGTTAAAAAATTAAATGCTCTTGTCGGAAAGTATGTGAATCTGGAATATCGGCTTCCCAACGGCAGAAAAGTAAAGTTCCTGGATGATCAGACAACCTATCTGGGAAATCAGCTGGAGCCTGAATTTGGTGGAGAGAGATGTTTTGGAGTTCTTGCAAATATGGATTTTATCATGATTTCCACGTACGGTCCGGAAGGAGCTGATCCGGAATTGGTTCTTTATAAAAAAAGATAGAAATTGTGAGAAAATATAATTTTTCAGATTTAAGCTAAATGGCTTCATGTTATTCTTATCTTAAGTTGATTTGAGGGTAATAATATGAAGCTATTTTTGTGATATTTTTTGGAGAAAGTAAGTATGAAGCAGATTTTGTAGATATTTTTTTCAACTTTATGTTACAATGGTTTCATGATATCATTATCCCAAATAGACAGATGGGATATCATAAATTGCAATTTTATGACATCGTATCAGGAGACTTTGTTCTGAAAGAACATGAAGCCGCAGAATGGCTGACAAAAGAGAATCTGGACAGTGTGGACTGGCTCCCGGCAGATCAGGGCCTGGTCGAGAAGATAAAAGAAGAATTATAAAAATGATGCATTTATATTCTAAGGAGTTACAGATTAATGAGAGAAATACACATTATATTAGATGAAATAATTGCTGCTGCAAAAGAGTGCGGCCAGGTGATGCTGCAGGCTGACAGAAATAATTTTGGTATTAAAGATAAAGCAGGAAAAGCTAATTTTGTTACGGCATATGATTGTAAAATTCAGGAAATATTACAGATGAAATTGGCTCAGATTCTTCCGGAAGCAGAGTTCTTCGGGGAGGAAGAGGATTGTAATATTGACAAAAATGCGGAATATATCTTTGTAGTAGACCCAATTGACGGAACTACTAATTTTATCAAGGATTATCATATGAGCTGTATATCTATTGGCTTGATCCGAAACGGAAAGAGATATCTGGGAGTAGTACATAATCCGTATCTTAATGAGACTTTTTATGCGATTTCCGGCAAAGGAGCATATATGAATGGAAAGGCAATTCATGTATCAAATGACAGTCTGGAAAACAGTATTGTTTTGTTTGGTTCATCTCCATACAATACAGAACTTGCAAAAGCATCCTTTGAATTGGCGTACAAATATTTTCAGAAATGCCTTGATATCAGAAGAAGTGGTTCTGCAGCCCTTGACTTATGTGCAATAGCCTCGGGACGAGCAGAGATTTATTTTGAACTTATTTTGTCTCCATGGGATTTTGTTGCCGGTGCGCTGATTGTTGAAGAAGCAGGCGGAATTGTAACATCGGTTGAGGATGGAGAACTTCCATGTTTAGAGAAAAGTTCGATTCTTGCGAGAAATAAATAATATGTTTTTGAAGCAATTGCTGGCAGTTTCCTGTACCGGGTTGTAATAATAAAGAAAATATAAAATTAGAGGAGGATCTGTTATGGAATTTACAGAAGTAATTGAGAAACGCTATTCCTGCAAAAAATTTGATGGACGTAAAGTGGATGATGCACAGTTAAAGGCAATCCTCGAAGCCGGACGCCTTGCTCCGACAGCTAAGAATCTGCAGGAGCAGGACCTCTCGCAAACCATGATTCCAGAAAGGAATTGTCTGAGACGGTTTCTTATTTATGATGTATGGGTAAATGATTATAAAAAATAAATGTCACAGCTTGCAGATTACTTGCAGGTTGTGACATTATTTTTTCAAAACAGAAAAATTCATGTTTAGTTAAGCAGATTTTTTCTTTAACAGCCGGAAGCATATGATAAAGAAAATAATTCCATATACGGTTGTAATCGGTGTTGCCATTCCTACATAAGTCAGAGATGTATTCGGCAGTCTGGACATAATAATAGAAACCGGGATTCTGAGACAGAATGCAGAGGTGATTCCCTGAATCATAACCGGGATACTCTTTCCACATCCATTAAAATATCCAATACTGCTGAACAATACACAGGTCAGAATACAGTCCGCAGAGAAGCCTTTCAGATAAGCGGCACTCTGTGCGATAACCTCTGGGTCATTCGTAAAGAAAGAGGAGAGGAATCCACCGCCGAAAAATCCGGCCATAAAGATAACAATTCCTACAGAACATCCTGTGATGATAGCTGTATAGAAACCTTTCCATGCCCGTTCTTTCTTTCCGGCTCCGATATTCTGAGCAACAAATGCGGAGACACTTTGCATAACAGAAGACGGTACCAGCATAATGAAAGAAACGATTTTCTGTGCAATTCCGTATCCTGCAGAAGGCATAAGTCCCATCTGGTTAATAACGGAATTTACTACAAGAAATGAAATCTGAACGGTTGTTTCCTGCAATGCAATCGGAACACCTACGTTCAGGATTTTTTTCAGCTCATCTTTATAAATTCTGCATTGTTCTCTTGAGAATTCAATCGGCATGTTCTGCTTTCTCAATACAGCAACGGAACAGACAACAGAGACAAACTGCGCAAATACAGTTGCGATAGCAGCACCTGCCACATCCATATGAAATGCTCTGAATATTCTTGTGCGGTAACACCGCAAGTCCGGCAGACGGGAAACCGTCTGTCC
>OLQL01003240.1_pt1 | contig 9984 bp, 10 predicted proteins | sample 1672971 | NCBI WGS metagenome assembly OLQL01 (sample SAMEA3136742, study PRJEB25190) | human gut metagenome | biome: human gut; feature: human-associated habitat; material: faeces | place: Austria | collected 2013
AGGCGGTGTAGGCAAGACGACTACCTCCGCAAACGTTGGTACCGGCCTGGCCATGCTGGGAAAAAGCGTGGTTCTCATCGACACGGACATCGGTCTTCGGAACCTGGACGTGGTGATGGGCCTGGAAAACCGGATTGTCTACAATCTTGTGGATGTTGTGGAGGGCAACTGCCGGATGAAGCAGGCGCTAATCCGCGACAAACGGTACGAGCAGCTCTACCTTCTCCCGTCTGCCCAGACGAGGGACAAGACAAGCGTAACGCCCGAGCAGATGAAAAAACTCTGCGATGAATTAAAACAGAGCTTTGATTTTGTTCTTCTTGACTGTCCGGCAGGCATTGAGCAGGGATTTGCAAATGCAGTTGCCGGTGCCAATAAGGCAATTGTTGTGACTACGCCGGAGGTTTCGGCCATCCGGGACGCGGACCGCATCATCGGCCTTCTGGAGGCGCAGGATCTGAGGGATATTTCTCTTGTCATCAATCGTATCCGGCCGGATATGGTAAAACGCGGTGAAATGATGTCGGTGGATGATGTACAGGAAATTCTTGCTGTTCCGCTGCTCGGCATTCTGCCCGATGATGAGCAGGTAGTAATCGCCACCAACCAGGGTGAAGCGATCGCTGGAAGCGGTTCCAAGGCAGGAGAAGCCTTTACGAATATCAGCCACAGGATCCTCGGGGAGAGTGTTCCCTACTTGGATCTTGACAGCAAAAAGGGATTTTTCCGCCGCGTATTCGGGCGATAGGAGGGAACTGGTATGGGTTTATTTTCAGGCAGAAAGCCGCACTCCGGCCTCGTTGCAAAAGAACGTCTGTCCAATCTTTTAATGGCAGAACGTCTGAACTGTTCTCCGGCATCGCTTCAGATGCTGAAAAATGATCTTTCTGCTGCTGCAGGAAAATACCTTATCGTTGAGGCGGATGAAATTTCCGTCACCATTACACAAACAACCCCTGTCATACTGACAGCGAAAATACCATTGAAAAGAAACGAGGAGTATCATGTTAAGACGATATAAGCTGAAAAATTATAATTTCCGGCTGGTCATTCTTCTGATTGCCATCAGCATCATTGGTGTGCTTCTGATCGGAAGTGCAGACAGTGCAGACCAGAAAAAACAGGCCATCGGAGTCGTATTGGGCGTAGTCATCATGATTATTGTCTCTTTGCTTGACTATAGCTGGCTTCTGAATTTTTACTGGGTTCTTTACATCGGAAATCTGATGATGCTTGGCGTTCTTTATCTCGGCGGTTCTACCGCAAAAAACACGTTTGGTGCGACCCGTTGGATTCAGATCGGAAGCTTTCAGTTTCAGCCGACCGAGCTGTCAAAAATCTTTCTGATCATGTTTTTTGCGATGTTTCTGATGAAGCATGAAGAAGATCTGAATACGGCGAAAACCATTTTTACCGCGATCGGGCTTCTGATTCCGCCGCTCGTTATGATTTACCGTCAGCCGGATTTGAAAAATACGATTACGGTCATGGTTCTGTTCTGCTTTATGATGTATGTGGCGGGCTTAAGCTACAAAGTTATCGCCGTTGTTCTGGTTTCCGGTTCAGCACTGGTACTTGCGCTTCTGCTTGTCATTACGCAGGTGAATTTCCAGCTTCCGGCGGCTCTTGACAAGACGATTGGTTATCAGCTTGGGCGAATTCAGGACTGGTTAAGCGATGATGCCGACAACGCCGACGGCCGTCTCCAGCAGCAGAATTCCATTACAGCCATCGGTTCCGGAAAGCTGACCGGAAAAGGACTCAACAACAATAAAGTTTCTTCCGCAAATAAGGGAAATTTCGTTTCCCAGAACCATAATGACTTTATTTTTGCAGTGGCAGGAGAGGAACTTGGTTTCTTTGGATGCTGCGGAATCATCCTGCTCCTGTTCCTGATTCTCGTCGAATGCATCCGGACTTCCCGGAAAGCAAAAGATCTGTCAGGAACGTTGATCTGCTGCGGTATGGCAGGACTCATTGCCTTTCAGAGCTTTCTGAATATCAGTGTTGCAACCGGAATCCTGCCGAACACCGGTACACCGCTTCCGTTCGTCAGTTATGGACTGACCTCCCTTGTAACACTTTACATCGGAATGGGGCTTGTCCTGAATGTCGGACTGCAGAACCGGGATTTTGTAACCAGAAACTATGAATTACTAAGGAGGAAAACCATCAATGAACATCGGATTGATCGCGCATGATGCAAAAAAAACGCTGCTTCAGAACTTGTGTATCGCCTACCGCTCGGTACTTGCCAAGCATACTCTTTACGCAACCGGAACTTCCGGCCGTCTGGTAGAAGAGGCAACCGGACTTAACGTCCGCAAATATCTGGCCGGACACGTTGGAGGCGTTCAGCAGATGGGTTCTCAGATTGAACAGAATGATCTGGATCTTGTGATTTTCCTGCGGGATCCGGAACAGCCGAAACAGCATGAGCCGGATGTCCATCGGATTATCCGTCTCTGCGACGTACACAGCATTCCGCTTGCCACCAATCTTGCAACGGCAGAAATGCTGATCAAATCATTAGACAGAGGAGAAATGGACTGGCGTGAAATCTACCGGAGAAACGACTAATACTACAGAAAAAGAACAGAAACTGCCTGCAACGGAGAAAAACGGGACTGCTCCGGAAAAAACTGAACATATTTTAAACCGCCTGATCATCGGCGCGGGTGTCTGTGTTGCTGTTATTGCGGTTCTGATCGGTGTGAAACTGTACCGTCAGGACCGCCAGATGGACATTACAGAGCCGTTTGCGCGAAGTATGGTGCTCGCCTCCGATCCGCTTTCGGCAGAAAAACGGTTTCAGGCTGAAACGCTCTCTGCCGATCTCTGTGTCGGTGAGACGAGCGTACCGCTGAATGATATCTCGTTTTCTTCACAGGTAAAGGCCGGACTGTTTGATCTGGATCACAAAAAAGTATTGTTCGCGCAGAATATGTATGATCAGGTCTACCCGGCCAGCATCACGAAGATCATGACGGCTCTCCTTGCCATGGAATACAACCAGCCGGATACGCAGGTAACGATCACAGAAGAGGATCTTGCGCTGGAAGATGGATCCCAGATGAGTGGACTGGCCGTGGGCGATACGGTAACGATGGATCAGCTTTTCCATGCATTGTTGATTTATTCTGCCAACGATGCTGCTATGGCGATTGCCCGCCAGGTAGGCGGAAGTGTAGAGAATTTCGTTCAGATGATGAACGATAAGGCAGCTTCCCTTGCCATGACCGGTACGCATTTTGCAAACCCGCACGGTCTTCACGATGAGAATCATTACACTACTGCATATGATGTTTATCTGATGCTGTATGCTGCCTATCAGCATACGGAATTCCAGAATACGATGTCAATGTCTTCCTACACGCTGAACATGACGCATGCGGACGGTACGGCGGGAACGATCTATTTAAGCTCCACGGACAAATATCTGACCGGAGAGAAAAACGCACCGGAAAACGTGACGGTGCTCGGCGGAAAAACCGGAACGACCGATGAGGCCGGTTCCTGCCTGGCACTGGTATCCCAGAATGCATACGGAGAACCGTTTATCTCAGTCATTCTTCATGCATCAACAAAAGTGGAACTGTACGAGGACATGAACACTCTTCTTTCCAATATCAACTCCTGACGTAATCGTTTTGCAATCCCCCGGACGGCGTTTTTTCTGCCTCTCCGGGAGATTGTCGTATCCGTTTAGAAAAACAGAGCTCCTTTCCCTGCGAATTAGAAGATTTTTCAGAATTTTTTCATTTTACCATTGAAAACGTTGGTGAATTGTACTATAATTAAACCATGAACTTAAAAGTTTTTGGTGAAAATATCTTATTCTAATCTAAGGAGGAAACTGCTATGGTTCAATTAATTGTAGGCAAGAAGGGAAAAGGCAAAACAAAACAGCTGTTAGACAAAGTAAATGCAGAGGTAAAAACCGCAAACGGAAATATCGTGTATATTGACAAGAGCACAAAGCACATGTTTGAATTAAACAACAAAGTACGTCTGATTTCCGCAACCGACTATCCTCTGAAAAACAGTGATGAATTTATCGGATTTATCTGCGGTATCGTTTCTCAGGACCACGATCTCGCAAGCGTTTATCTCGACAGCTTCCTGAAAGTAGCAAAACTGGAAGGAGAGGACATCACAGATTGTGTTGAACAGCTGGAAGGCATTGGCAAGCAGTATAACATTACCTTCGTATTAAGTGTCTCCATGGATAAAGAAGAGCTTCCGGAAGGCATGCAGGATAAGATTATCGTTGCACTGTAACCGAAACTGTATTATAATAATTACATAGCGACAAAACCAAAGGACGGCGCTTACGGCACCGTCCTTTTAGCGCATGGATTAAACAATAAAAGGAGCATACATTTTGTCTAAGCAGAAAAAGAACAGCCGCCGGCATTCGAGAATCCGTTTCCCTTTTCCGGCGTTGAATATTGGAAATATCATCTTTGGAGCCCTTTTTTTCTATATGGTAGTTTCACTTTTCTTTTACCTGACCGCCGATCATATCAAATCTTTTCAGGTTGTGCAGGGAACTTTATCCCGGAATGATACCTATACCGCATTCGCCATGCGGACAGAGAGCGTGCAGCTTTCCTCCGGCAGCGGATATGTTCAGTTCTATACCCCAAATGCATCGAAAATCAGCCGCGGAAGCGCTGTTTATGGGATTTCCGCAACAGAAAATGCCGATACCTCTGGTATTTCGGCAGATGCGGCAACGAGAACGTCGCTTCGTTCCTCGCTCGCACGTTTTTCTTCTGATTATGATTCCAGTTCCTTTTCCGGCATTTATCAGCTGAAAACAGAACTTTCCGCAAAGCTGCTTGCCGCTGCCGCTGAAAACGGAGATTCCTCATCACAGACGATATTTTATGCAGATCAGGACGGTGTTGTCGTCTACGGCAGTGATGGATATGAAAGCTATACGGAGGACAGTCTTACGCCGGAGCTTTTCTCTACGAAAGCCTCTGTGGTTTCCTTTGATTCCGGCGCGCAGACGGAGCCTGGAAATGCAGTATACCGTCTGGTGACAGATGAGCAGTGGGAAATTGCCGTTCCGGTGACGAATAAGCAGGTCGTTACACTTTCCAATTTCAGTACGATAAAAGTTAAATTTCTGAAAGACGGAAAAACACAGACGGGAACACTGAATCTAAAGTCCATTAACGATCAGAACTATGCTGTCATTTCGTTTACAAGCGGGATGATCCGTTATGCGGAAGACCGTTTTCTTTCAGTAGAGCTGGTCACAAACACTGGAAGCGGACTGAAAATTCCAAATACTGCCATCACGGAAAAAGATTTCTATAAAATCCCGGCGCAGATGCTCGTACAGGGCGGAGACAGCAATTCTTCCGGTTTCCTGCGGGAAAAGACCGATAAAAAAGGAAATGTCATGCTGGATGATAACGGACAGCCGGTGACAGAATTTGTAAACGCCACGATCTATGAGCAGGTCAATGATGAAAATGATAATCCGGTCGAATATTACGTCGACATGGCCGCTTTTAATGATGGAGATATACTTCGTGCACAGGATTCCGCCACAACGTATCAGATTGGAGAAACGGTTCCGCTGCAGGGTGTTTACTGCATCAACAAAGGATATGCTGTATTCCGCAAAATTCAGATCATCGATCAGAATGCGGAGTATTCTATCATAAAAAAACAAACGCAATACGGCATTTCGCAGTATGATTATATTGTGGAAAATGCATCCACCGTCAGTGAAGAAGATATTGTGCATTAAATACTGGAGGTTAGAAAGATATGCTGAAAGAGAACTATGAAGAAGTCCAGAAGAAAATCACAGAAGCCTGCAAAAGAGCCGGACGGAACCGGGAGGAAGTTACCCTGATTGCGGTCAGCAAGACAAAACCGGTCGAAATGCTTTCCGAAATCTATGATCTTGGCGAACGCAATTTCGGTGAAAACAAAGTGCAGGAGCTGACAGAAAAAGAGGAAGTGCTGCCAAAGGATATCCACTGGCACATGATCGGTCATCTGCAGCGGAATAAAGTAAAATACATTGCAGGAAAAGTTGCCCTGATTCATTCTGTCGATTCTCTTCGTCTGGCAAAAACGATCAGTGAGGAAGCGGTAAAGCACAACTGCGAAATCCCGATCCTGATCGAGGTAAACGTTGCCGGCGAGGAAAGCAAGTTTGGTGTCTCCGTAGAGGAAACCCTTCCATTGATTGAAGAAATCGCAAAACTTCCGGCAATTCATGTGGAGGGACTTATGACCATTGCACCGTATGTGGAAGATCCAGAAGAAAATCGTCCGGTTTTTCGCAAATTAAAGGAATTAAGTGTTGACATTGCCGCCAAAAACATTAATAATGTACGTATGGCCATTTTGAGCATGGGCATGACCGGCGATTATGAAGTAGCAGTAGAAGAAGGCGCCACTTTAGTACGGGTTGGAACCGGAGTCTTTGGCGAACGGGATTACAGTAAAAGATAACAGGAAGCCTTTCCAAGAAGAGTGACCCCGCGCATTCTGCACGGCTGTCTGGCCAAATGCCACAGGACTAAAAATAGGAGAGTATAAGAATGAGTGTTTTAGACAAATTTCTGGATGCCATCCGGCTGAACGACGATTACGAGGAAGAGGATGCTGATTCGGATAGCTTCTTCGATGAAGAAGACGATGATATAGAAGAAAAACCAAAGAAACGTTTCTTCCGTAAACTGGAGAACGAGGATGAGGACGAAGAGGAAGAGCCGCAGGCGAAAACGGTTCACACTGCACCGCGTAAACAGCCGGCGCCAAAGACCACCGCTTCAAGCCAGGCTGCTGCTGCACGAGCTCCAAAGCCAGCTGCTCCGGTTTCCCCGAAAGTTACTCCAATGAGAAAGAAAGCAGGTGCATTAAATATGGAAGTATGCGTCATCAAACCGGCTTCCATGGAGGATACCCGTGAAATCGCGGATACGCTTCTGGCCGGATGTACCGTTGTCCTTAACTTAGAAGGCATTGATGTGGATATTGCCCAGAGAATCATTGATTTCTGCTGTGGTGCATGCTACTGCATGAGCGGAAGTCTGCAGAAAGTTTCCAGCTATATTTTCATCCTGACACCGTCCAGCGTAGAAATTTCCGGCGACATCCAGGATATCTTAAGCGGAGCTTTTGATCTTCCAAATATCCGTACCGATTATTAAAGAAATTTATCTTTGCAGTAAATTAAAATGGATCCACTGGATCAATTATTGATTTACTTAGTAACAAAGGAAAAGCATCAGATGCAGGATTCTGATGCTTTTTTCATGAAAGAACATACAGGAGGCATAAATTATGAAAACACTTACCGTTAAAAGAGAAGGCACATCTACTGAATTTTCTTATGAAATTGTCTGGGACGGCAGCTACGAACGCCTCGCAGGCTGTGTGGAGAACTTAAAACTCCCTGCAAAAAAGGCCTGCATTGTCACAGACAGCACGGTTTCAGAACTGTATCTGGAAGAGGTAAAAAATGCACTGTCCCCGCTGTTTGAGACCGTAACCGCATTTGTTTTCCCGGCTGGTGAAACAAGCAAAAATCTGGGTACCGTCAAAGATCTGTACACGCATCTGATTGAAAACCACTTTGAGAGAAAAGACATTTTATTCGCACTCGGCGGCGGTGTCGTTGGGGATCTGACCGGCTATGCGGCGGCAACGTATCTGCGCGGCATTGATTTCATTCAGCTTCCGACGACACTGCTTGCACAGGTAGATTCCAGCGTTGGAGGAAAAACGGGCGTCGATTTCGACCAGTACAAAAATATGGTCGGTGCATTCCATCATCCACGTCTTGTCTATATGAACATGGCAACCTTAAAATCCCTGAACGGCGAACAGTTTGCCTGCGGTATGGGAGAAGTCCTGAAAACAGGTCTGATCCGCGATGAAAAATTCTACATCTGGACCATCAATCACATGTCTGAGATCGAAGAGCGGATTGAGCCGGTATTAACGAAAATGATCCAGAAATGCTGCGATATCAAACGCCAGGTTGTAGAAAATGACCCAACAGAACAGGGAGAGCGTGCCGTTTTAAATCTTGGCCATACGATCGGTCATGCCATTGAAAAGCTCAAAAACTTCGAACTGCTCCATGGCCAGTGCGTTGCACTTGGAACCGTTGCTGCTGCCTATATTTCCTACAAGAGAAGTTATCTCTCCGATGAAGAGTTTTACGAGATTCGTGATATGAACGTCGGTTTCTATCTGCCAATCACCGTGGACGGCCTGAAATCGGAAGATATTCTGGCTGCAACAAAATCGGACAAGAAAATGGAACAGGGTACGATCAAATTCATCCTTCTGGAGTCTGTCGGCCATGCTGTGGTGGACCGCACGGTTACAGATGAAGAAATGCTGGAAGCTATCAATTCTATTAATGGAGATCTGATCGATGAAGAGTAAAAAACTTTCTCCGCTGGCCGTTTATCTGGTTTGCGCGGCAGCGATTGTCCTTCTGCTTGCAGCAGATCAGTATACAAAATCACTGGCAGTGCAGTATCTGAAGGACCAGCCGTCAATCGAGCTCATTCCAGGGGTTTTGGAGCTGTTTTATCTGGAAAACCGCGGTATGGCATTCGGACTTCTGCAGGATCAGTACTGGCTGTTTGCTATGATGACGGTATTGTTTCTGATCGTCATGGTGATCGTCTTTTACAAGCTTCCAAAGACACGCCGCTTTTTACCGCTTTTTGCCGTGCTGACTGTTCTGACGGCTGGTGCGGTCGGAAATTTTTACGATCGTTTTCTGAATCACTATGTCGTTGATTTCATCTACGTTTCGCTGATCAACTTTCCGGTTTTTAACGTAGCTGATATTTATGTCACCGTATCGGTCGCTGTCTTTTTACTGCTGTATCTGTTGTACTACAAGGACGAAGACTTCGCATTTCTGCATAAAAACGCCAAAAAGGAGGAGTCCGATGGCTGAAGAAGAACGGATTTTGGAAGTTACACCGGATTTTGACGGAAAACGGATTGATCAGTGCCTGGCCGCATCTTTTTCGGACTGTTCCCGTTCTTTTCTGCAGAAGCTTTTAAAAGACGGAAAGGTTTCGATCAACGGAAAAACGCAGAAAGCAAGCAGCAAGGTTGCCGCCGGTGATGCCGTTCTGGTGCTTCTGCCGGAACCGGAAGAACTGAACGTGGAGCCAGAAAACATTCCGCTTGATATTCTGTACGAGGATGATGATCTTCTGGTCGTCAATAAGCCAAAGGGGATGGTCGTACATCCGGCGGCAGGCCACAGCAGCGGAACACTGGTCAATGCGGTTCTGTATCACTGCCGCGGAAATCTCTCCGGCATCAACGGCGTTCTGCGCCCCGGAATCGTCCACAGAATCGATATGGACACAACGGGTGCCCTGGTTATCTGTAAGAGCGATTTCGCCCACCAGAGCCTCGCAGAACAGCTCTCTGTACATTCCATTACCCGAAAGTACCGGGCAATTGTCCATGGGAATCTGAAAGAGGACGAGGGAACCGTGCGCGGTGCAATCGGCCGCCATCCGACAGACCGGAAAAAGATGGCGATTAATGAACGGAACGGAAAACCGGCGGTCACACATTACCGTGTGCTGGAACGCTTTGGAAATTATACGTATATTGAATGCCAGCTGGAAACCGGCCGGACGCATCAGATTCGTGTCCATATGGCCTCTATAGGCCACCCGGTTACCGGTGACCACCTTTACAATAACGGGGATCCTTTTCTGTACAGAAAGCTTAACGGAGATTTCAGACGCATAGAGGGAGAAGGAGAAAAAAGCACATCAGAATACATAGACAGACAAGCTCTCCACGCATATAAGCTGTCATTTATTCATCCGATTACAGGAAAAAAGCTTTGTCTTGAGGTGCCTATGCCCCATGACATGGAAGAAATGATAAAAAGGATATCATGTTGATATCCTTTTTACTTTATCTTTAATTATATGTAAAAACATATTATCTAAC
>OLQL01003242.1_pt1 | contig 9981 bp, 9 predicted proteins | sample 1672971 | NCBI WGS metagenome assembly OLQL01 (sample SAMEA3136742, study PRJEB25190) | human gut metagenome | biome: human gut; feature: human-associated habitat; material: faeces | place: Austria | collected 2013
ACGCGTCCGCCGCGCGCCTTCGTCTCGTTGATAAGCGTCGCCGTCTCAGGCGGGATAACGCAGTATTCGCTGTGCATATCGTGCTGCTCGATGTCGTCCTCCTTGACAGGACGGAACGTACCGAGGCCGACATGCAGCGTCACATAGCCGATGTTCACGCCCTTTGCCTGAATTTTTTCCAGCAGCTCTGGCGTGAAGTGCAGGCCCGCCGTCGGCGCGGCGGCGCTGCCGTTGACCTTGGAATAGACGGTCTGGTAGCGCTCCTGATCCTGCAATTCCTCCTTGATGTAAGGCGGCAGCGGCATCTTGCCAAGGTGTTCGAGCACCTCGAGGAAAATACCCTCAAAGTCGAATTTCACCATGCGGTTGCCGTCAGGTAACACGTCCACGACCTCCGCTTTGAGCTCGCCGTTGCCGAACTGCATCTTCGCGCCTTTGCGCAGGTGCTTTCCCGGCCGCACGATGCACTCCCATGTTTTGTTGCCGCGGTCGATGAGCAGAAGCACCTCGCACGCGCCGCCGCCCGGTAGGCGCTGGCCCAAAAGGCGCGCCGGCAGCACGCGGGAATTGTTCAAGATCAGGCAGTCGCCGGGGTTCAAAAAGTCCGGCAGCTCATAAAAATGGTGGTGTGAGAGCTCACCCGTCTCCTTGTCAAGGCACATCAGGCGCGATTCGTCGCGCTTTTCGAGCGGCGTCTGCGCGATCAGCTCCTCGGGCAGGTAATAATCAAAATCTTTTGTCTTCATGTTGTTTCTCTTCCCTCATCGGATGCTGACATCCGTGTAATAAAACTGCAGAATATCGCGGTAGGAATAGCCGAGGTTCGCCATCGAGTACGCGCCCCACTGGCTCATGCCGACATTATGTCCGTAACCGCTGCCGGAGATCACAAAACTACCGCTCCCTGACGTTGTCGTCCGCTGCTCAAGCTGCGATGTGCCGCTCGACGTGATGACGTACACGTTGCCGGACAGCGCCGATCTCTTTCCGCTGCTATCGACTGCACTGGCCGCGCTCAGAGCGACACTCTCGCCCGTGTCATTCACGCTATAAGCGTTCTCGCTCCCGCCGCCGCCGATCGTAAAGCGCTGGCTGCGCAGATTCAGCAGCGACCGGCAGGCTTCGCGCACGATGGTCTTGCTGCCGCTTGTGCCGGTAAAAGTGATGGAATAGACATTGCCCGTATCGGTATAGGCCGAGACATAGGCGTTTTTCACCGTGCCGATGCCATAGCCGCGGTTGTTGAGAAGCGTTGTGAGTTCCGACGCGGTAAACGTCGTCGACCAGTTGTACCGTGGGATGATCGAGGCGATCTTGCCCTCATAGGGGTCGATCTTACCTTTGAGATAGCCGACGTCATTGCCCCAGACGTTCAGGCTGTCCTCGCTCGCGCCGCCGTTGCTTGAATAATACACAGCCTCCTGCACGAGTCTTCCGCTGTAGTAGAGGAACTCCCCCGCCGTCTGGTCGACCGCAGCATCGGAATTCGCACCGCTCGCCGCCGTGCCCTGATAGACCTGGCAGTGCGTCGTCGCGCAGATGTCAAAGCCCTGCGCGCGATGCTTCGTCTGACAGACCGCGTAGGTGCGCGCACAGACCGCCTGCGCCTTGAGCGCCTCGACCGGCCAGTCCTTGCTCATTTCCCAGGGAATGACGCATTTGACATAGTCCTCGAGATCCACCACGTTGATGACATTGATGTTCCCGCCGCTCACGCGCTGGTATTCAAAGCCGCCGTAGTAGCGGTAGCCGCGGAACCACGTGACCGTCTTTTCACGCGTCTCGATCGGCAGGATGCCGAGGTTTTCACTCCCGCCGCAGTCGAATTCAAAGAGGATCGTATCCGTTCCCGTCACGATGACCGTCACGCCCGTGCTGCTGCCGCCGACGGCAGTGCCGCCGTATTGGGCTGCCGCGGACCGCGCCGCACTCAGGCTCGTGTAGCTGCCAGCGCGCGCATAGAACGCGCCATCCTCGTAGGCAGCGAAGCCGCCGCTGTACTGCGCCGCTGTGCGCGACGCGTCGTCGTAATCGTAAAACGTGCCGGAAAGCTGCACGTGATAGGTCGTATCCGTCGTCACCGTGATCTTTTCATACAACTGCGGCAGTGCGCCCAGCTCTTCAAAGCTGCCGTCCGCATCAAAATACCCCAGCGCGTAGCCGCCGAAGGCCGAATAATTCTGAAGGTTCGCCGCGCTCATCGCGTCCGAGCCGTACTTGAGCCCCACGCGGAGCGGCTCACCGTCCGTTGCCTGCGCGAGCGTGCACAGCGAAAGGCACAGCAGACAGGAAAGCAGGAACGTTCTGCACCATTTTTTCATAGTATCCTCCACAGCCATTTTTGCAGAAGCGATCGCTCTGCGCCCGGCTGAACATATCCATATGAATCGTATTTTACATTATACGACAGTTTCCCTCTGCTTTCAAGCAAAACTGTATCTCTTTTTGGCCGCCGCTCCCCCCCTACCGTTTTGGCGGTCAAGCGTCATGGAAAGGAGTCCTTTATGAAACCCTGTGTGTTTACCGGCAGCGCCGTCGCTATCGTCACACCGTTTTGCGGCGACGGTGTCGATCTCGAAGCCTTCGACCGTCTCATCGAGCGCCAGATTCAAGGCGGCACCGACGCCATCGTCGTCTGCGGCACAACCGGCGAGGCCGCGACGCTGAGCTACAATGAGCGCATGGCGCTCATTGAGCGCTGCGTGCGCACCGCCGACCGCCGTGTGCCCGTCATTGCGGGCAGCGGCACGAACAGCACCGCGTCCTCCATTGCGCTCTCCAAAGCCGCGCAAAGCGCGGGCGTCGACGCGCTGCTCACCGTCACGCCGTACTACAACAAAGCCTCGCAGAGCGGCCTTGTGCAGCATTTTTCCGCCATCGCTGACGCGGTCGATGTTCCCGTCATCCTCTACAATGTCCCCGCGCGCACAGGCATCGGCTGCACGGTGCAGACATATCAGGCACTCGCCAAGCATCCGAACATTGTCGGCGTCAAGGAAGCCAGCGACAACTTCGATCTTATTCAGGACACCCTCAACCTCTGCCCGCCGGGCTTCACCGTCTGGAGCGGTAACGACGGCTCCACCGCCGCCATCATGGCTCTTGGCGGCAAGGGCGTCATCTCCGTCGCCGCGAATGTCGTCCCGCGTGAAATGCACGAGCTGACACAGCTCTGCCTGAAAAACCGTTTCTTAGAGGCAGGTGCGCTCCAGCTCAAGCTGCACGAGCTGATCCGTGCGCTGTTTTGCGAGGTCAACCCCATCCCCGTCAAGGCCGCCATGGAGCTCTTGGGCCTGTGCAGCGGCGAATTGCGGCTGCCGCTGTGCCGCATTTCCGAGCGTCATTTGGAACAGCTCTCGCATGCACTGGAACCGTTCCGTCCCGCAGTATAAGCTGATCTTATCTCTCGTTTGTGCAGCATTCATCGCGCATTCACTTTGCATCTGTATAATATTCATCGCGATATTCAGCGAATATTCGCCGTATTCATTTCACCGTTTTCCACCTTGTGTATTCAGTCAAAAAAGCAGGACTCTGCGCTGAAAACGCGCAGAGCCCTGTTTCACTTTTTCGTTTACGTTTTGTAATCAGCCTTGCTTACGCCTTCACGCGGTGGAAGACCTTCTTACCCTTGCGGACGATGACGCCCTCGCCCTCAAAACGTTCACGCGCAAGGCTCTCGTCGATGGAGGCGACCTTCACATCGTCGATCGTCACACCGCCCTGCTGGACCAAACGGCGCGCCTCACCGCGGGACGGGCACAGGCCGGTCGCGACCAGCATCGAAAGGACATTGATGTTGCCGTTTTCAAAGTCGGCATCCGTCAGCGTGCTCGTCGGCATGTTGGCGTTATTGCCGCCCGCGCCGAAGAGCGCCTTGGCAGACTCCTCCGCCTTCTTGGCCTCCTCTTCCCCGTGGACGAGTGCGGTGAGCTCGTAGGCGAGGATCTCCTTCGCGCGGTTGAGCTGGCTGCCCTCCCACTTATCCATCTCGTCGATCTGCTCGAGCGGCAGGAATGTGAGCATACGGATGCACTTCAAAACATCCTGATCGCCCACGTTGCGCCAGTACTGGTAGAAGTCGTAGGGCGTAGTCTTGTTCGGGTCGAGCCACACCGCGCCGCTCGCGGTCTTGCCCATCTTCTTACCCTCGGAATTAAGAAGCAGCGTGATCGTCATCGCCTGCGCGTCCTTGCCGAGCTTGCGGCGAATGAGCTCCGTGCCGCCGAGCATGTTGGACCACTGGTCGTCGCCGCCGAACTGCATGTTGCAGCCGTACTCCTGGAACATGTGGTAGAAGTCGTAGGACTGCATGATCATGTAGTTGAATTCCAGGAACGAAAGGCCCTTTTCCATGCGCTGCTCGTAGCACTTGGCGCGCAGCATGTTGTTCACAGAGAAGCACGCGCCCACCTCGCGCAGCAGCTCGATGTAGTTGAGCTTCATCAGCCAGTCGGCGTTGTTGAGCATCATGGCCTTGCCCTCGCCGAAGTCGATGAAGCGCTCCATCTGGCGCTTGAAACATTCGGCATTGTGGTCGATGTCGGCCTTGGTGAGCATCTTGCGCATATCGTTGCGACCCGAGGGGTCTCCGATCATGGTCGTGCCGCCGCCGATCAGGGCGATGGGCTTGTTGCCCGCCATCTGGAGTCTTTTCATCAGGCACAGCGCCATGAAGTGGCCGACGTGCAGGCTATCCGCCGTGCAGTCAAAGCCGATGTAGAACGTCGCCTTGCCGTTGTTGACGAGGTCGCGGATCTGCTCCTCGTCCGTCACCTGCGCGATCAGGCCGCGCGCTTTGAGCTCTTCATAAATTCCCATTTGTTGATTCCTCCTGTATTTCTATTTTACTTCATTTCGGACATTTTGAGACGCTTTCGGATAGCAAAAAAACGCCCTCTGTCCGTTTGGACAGAGGGCGAACAAATTCGCGGTACCACCTCTGGTTCGCCGTTTTCTCGCAAAAACGGCCTCACGGAGTGCCGACACACTCCCGCGCGATAACGGGCGCTCCCGGGGCGCTCCTACTAAAAAACTTCGTTCGGGCGCCGGCTCCGCGGTGTATTTCGGCACGTTTCCTCTCCTTCTTGCACCGGCCGAAGGCTCTCTGCGCAGGAAATCGCTGCTTACTTCTCCGCTTCATCACCGTAAACGCGGATATTGTAACGTAAAGAATCGGTCTTGTCAAGTATCAAGTATTCTGCGGATTGTAATACATCACGAGCTTGCACAGCCCGTCGCACAGGAGCGACAGGTTCTCCTCGTCGATCCCCGTCGCTTTCCGCGGCAGGATACAGCGGCCAAAGCCCTTGACCTTTTTGCATGCGCAGATGACCGTGCCGCCCGTGAACGCGCGGTTGTCCGAGGGATAGTGAACAAGTCCGTCGGTCTTCAAAAAGCAGGTCTTCTTCTCGCTGTTGCTGAACTGCTCAAGGATCGTGTCGAGCAGCTTGTCGTTCCAGCGGCTCATTTTCCCCGGCAGGATCAGCAGCTCGTCGCCCTCACCCACGCAGTCGAGCACGACGACGCTCTTCTTTTTGAGCTCGGGGTGCGCGTGGATCAGGCGCTTGGCGCCCTTGCTCCCCTGCGTGCCACCGTCGAGGAACAGGAAACACACCTCGCCGCGGTAGCGCGGCGTCAGCGCCTTTGCGACCTCCAGCAACGCAACGACGCCGGAGGTGTTGGCATTTTTGTTGTTCGTCTCACTCTTGCCATATTTGGGGTAAAAGAGCGTCACGACCAGCAGCAGTAAAAAGAGAGGCAGCGTCATATTCGGCATGTTGAGCGCGAACGTCACGCCGAACGAAATAAGGAAGCTCACCGCCAGCGCCAGCAGCGGCATCAGCGCCTCGTAGAGCATGTACGTCGCCGGTCGCGTCGGGCAAATGAGCGGCGGCAGGACCTCGTGCACGCCGGTGTCGTAGTGCGCCGCGAGAACGATCTTTGCCTTCTCGATGTCGCCGACGACCACATTCGTCACATTGCCGCCCGCCGAGAGCGCCGACGTCCCGCTCTCGAGCTTTGGCGAATAGCCGAGCTCCTTGAGCGTGTAGACAAGCCAGGTGCGGAAGTCCACTTTTTCTTTTTCCTTGCGCCGCACCGGAAAATCCCGCTCGATGCGCTCAGCAAATTCGTTCATCTGATGTTCCTTTCTTCAAAAAAACGCCGCATCGCGGCGCTTTTCTCTGCCATGTGATTTTGCTTTACAGCAGTTGATTTTTAAAGTTCTCTGCCGCGCAGAGCAGTTCCTCCGCCCCTAAGAGCATCGTCTCGCTCGGGTGGTCTCCCCCGCTTAGGCGGGCGATCTCGCCGCGGCGCGCCGCGCGGTCGAGCGCGACGACCTTTGTGAGCGTGCGGCCGTTTTCCTCGCCCTTTTCCACGCCGAAGTGCGTGTCGGCCATCGCCGCGAGCTGCGGCAGATGCGTCACGCACAGCACTTGCCGTGTGCGCGAGAGCTTGGCGAGCTTTTCCGCCACGCGCTGGGCAGCCCTGCCCGAAACGCCGGTGTCGACCTCGTCGAACACCATCGTCATCACGCTGTCCTGCTCGGCCAGCACGTTTTTGAGTGCCAGCATGATGCGCGACAGCTCGCCGCCGGACGCGATCTTCTGGATGGGGCGCAGCGCCTCGCCCACATTGGCGGACATCAAAAACGCCACAGCGTCCACACCGTCCTCGCCCATGTCCTTTTCCTGAAAGTCGATGGCAAAGCGGAGCTTCGGCATATCGAGCTCGCGCAGTTCCCGGGAAATACGCTCCTCAAGCTCCTTTGCCGCCGCGTGACGGCGGTCGGAGAGGGCCTGCGCCGCTTCGCGCGCAGCCTTTTCCTGCTTTTTGAGCGTCTGCTCGAGCTGCTGCGCACGGTCGTCTGCATACTCGATGCGATCCAATTCCTCACGCGATTTTTCAAGATATGCAAGCATCTCCTCGACGCTTGAGCCGTACTTCTTTTTCAGCCGGTAAAGCTGGTCGCAGCGCGACTCCACGGCGTCGAGCTCCTGCGGAGAAAAGTCGTATTCATCCTTCTTATCGCGGATCGTTTCGGCAAGGTCATACGCTTCACAGCGCAGCGCTTCCAAGCGGTCCGAGAGCGTGATGAATTCATCGCCGAGGCTGCGGAGTGAACGCAGCGCATCCTCCGCCTCCTTGATAGCGGACACCGCGCCAAGGCCCTCGTCCCCACCGTTCAGGCAGGCGTCCGCCTCGGAGATGGCGGAAATGAACTTTTCGCCGTTGCGCAGAATATTGCGGCGGGCAAGGAGCGTCTCCTCCTCCCCCTCCTGCAAGTCCGCGCGCTCGAGCTCACCGATCTGATGGTGCAGCATGTCGACACGGCGCGCTTTTTCGGCCTCGTCCATCTTGAGCGCGTCGATCGCGCGGCGCGTCTCTTTCATCACGTCATAGCGCGTACAGTACGCTGCCAGCTCATTTTCCACGCGGCCAAAGCGGTCGAGGTAGACAAGGTGCTGCTCTTCGTCGAGTAACTGCTGTCCGTCGTGCTGGCCGTGGATATTGAGCAAGCTCGCGCCGATACGCTTGAGCTGCGCGACCGTCACCGGCCGTCCGCCCACGCGGCAGACGTTTTTGCCGTCACCGTACAGCTCGCGCTGCAATAAAAGCGTTCCGTCCTCCTCCGGCGTAAAGCCGTTTTCGGCGAGCCCCGGCAAATCTGCCGGAACTGCGCTGAACGTCGCGCTGACGAACGCCTTCTCCGCACCCGTGCGGATGAGCTCGCGCGATGTGCGCTGGCCGAGCACCGCGCCGAGCGCGTCGATCACAATGGATTTGCCCGCGCCGGTCTCGCCGGTGAGCGCGTTGAACCCGCGGCCAAACAGAATGTCCGCCCGCTCAATGATGGCGATATTTTCAATGTGCAAAAGCTCAAGCATCGCTCATTCTCCTGCAAAATTTTGTTCTTACTTGGTCTGGCGCTGTCTCTGCATGTCCTCGATCTCCGAGCAGAGCTCGGCGGCGGACTCGTTTTCGCGCATCACGATCAGCACCGTGTCGTCACCCGCGACGGTGCCGACCTTGGCGGAGATATCCATCCCGTCGAACGCCGCGCCGGCTGCGGGTCCGAGACCCGCCATCGTCTTGATGAGCACCAGATTCTGCGCGCAGTCGACCGAAACGATGCTCTCGCGCAGGATGGTCTGCAGGCGGTCAGCCAGATTCAGGCGCATCTTCTGCGTCGAAACGGCGTAGCGGTAGGTGCCGTTGCCGGTCGGCTCCTTAATTAAGTGGAGCTGCTTGATATCGCGGGAGATGGTCGCCTGCGTGCAGGAGATTCCCTCCTTGCGCAGGCTGTCGATCAACTGCTCCTGCGTTTCGATCGCCGAAGCGGCAATGATCGCAAGGATCTTTTCCTGTCTTTCATTCTTCATTGCTGGTTCCTCCCATCAACATTTTCTTTTGTAAGATCTCGCAGAAACTGCGTTTGCTCAGTCGAACGAGCTTGGTGTCGAATTTCGAGCGGCGCACTTCAATACTGTCGCCGCTGCGCAGTGAGAATGCGCGCCCGCCGTCCACGCTCAAAAGGACGGGCTTGTAGCTGTTTTTTTCCGTCTGCACGGTGATGACCCGCTCAGGCGAGAGCACGTAAGCGTTGGCGTGCACGCTGTGCGCGCAGATAGGCGAAACGATGAAGTTCCGCGCCGTCGGCTCGACCACAGGGCCGCCCGCCGAGAGCGAGTAGGCCGTCGAGCCCGTCGGGCTCGCGACGATGACACCGTCGCCCGCCACGTCCACGAGCTTCCCCTGCTCGGTAAAAATTTGCAGCCGGATCACGCGCGAGATGTTGCCGCGCGCGATGAGCGCTTCGTTGAGCGCAAGGTTCGAGTAGATGACCCGCCCGTCGCGCTGGACGCTCACATCGAGCATCATGTGGCTCTCGATCTCATACTTTCCGTCGCACAAATCGCGCAGACGCGAAAGGTCTTTGCTTTCGAGCTCGGCCATAAAGCCGAGGCTGCCGAGGTTGACGCCCAGCACCGGGATATCGCGGTGCGCGGCGGTTTTGGACAGGTGCAGGATCGTACCGTCGCCACCGAACGCGATGATCATGTCCGCACCGCGGATCTCCTGCTGAAGCGGCTCAATGTTGAGCCCGTAGCCCTCCGGCGGCTCCTGATTGCGAAACGGCAGGCACACAACATTCGGGCAGCCAACCTCGTCGAGCACGCGCTTGGCCTCCTTCGCGACGCGAAGCTGCGCGTCGCGGTAGGGATTCGGGCATAAGATGACTTTTCTCAGCATCCCGCGCCCTCCTTCCCGTGGTCGAGCGCCGCGTGTGACTGCTCCACAAGACCCTGGAGGTCAAACGTCTTCTCCACCCAATCGCCGCTTTCGAGATACCCGAGGTATTCGATGTTTCCCTCGGGTCCGCGGATGGGAGAGAATGTGATATCAAGCACCGTAAAGCCAGAATCCTTTGCATGTGTCAGGAAGTTTTCCAGCACCTCAAGGTGTACGTCCGGGTCGCGGACGACGCCCTTTTTCCCCACCTTTTCGCGTCCCGCCTCAAACTGGGGCTTGATGAGGCAGGCGACATGTCCGCCCTCTTTTAAGACGCGGTGCACCGCAGGCAGGATCAATTTCACCGCTCCCCTGACCATGGTGGGCGCCTACGCCGGCATGTCCATCAGCGACCAGATAAAGACATTTATCCGCCAGGGCTGGAAAATGATCCTGATCGGTATCTTCGTGATGACCGGAACCTTCCTCTGCTCCGCGCTCATCTCCCAGGCGGTTCTCTCCCTGACCAACGTCATCTGAGGACTTTTCCGGTCAGATTTTAAAGAAACGGACAAAAAGGAGAAATATCCATGGCTGATTTATTTATAAATGACACCTCTGTCCTGCGGCCCGACGGCTCCGTGGCCCCGCACCAGGACGTGTGCGTGGAAGAGGGGCGGTTCCAATCCATCCGCCCCCACGGCGCGGCGGAGAACGTAACGGTTCAGGCAGGCGACAACAGCGATG
>OLQL01003246.1_pt1 | contig 9962 bp, 7 predicted proteins | sample 1672971 | NCBI WGS metagenome assembly OLQL01 (sample SAMEA3136742, study PRJEB25190) | human gut metagenome | biome: human gut; feature: human-associated habitat; material: faeces | place: Austria | collected 2013
CAGTTTTTTTGTCCGATACTAAACAAGCTGTCAGAACAAGTCTTGACTATTACAAATGATGCCAACGCCCGTAGCATTCATTTCTTTTTCTTCTGCTTTTTGCGCTCTTACAACTCTTTGTTCATATTCGGGAGTTCCTCTTTTTTGGTCTAACAACCAATTTGCATGGCGAATCATTTCTTCCGCCTGTTGTTTTGTATAGGCGTGTCCTATTCTTTCGCCTAATCTATTGCGACATTCGTACATCATAATTATTTATACGGCTGAATTAATTCGTCATTCAAAATGTTTTTCGACTTATTAAAATAGTTTTGTGCTATCGTTGTATCTCCTAACTTATAGGCAGTATATCCCATCCAATAATAAGCCTTTTGCCCTGATTTACGAATATCTTCATCATTGGCATATTCACTTGATAAGAGATCATTGTAGTTCGAGACACACATAGAATAGTAAATTGATGCCTCTTTATAATTGCCGCTATTGAAATAATGTTCACCCAAGGCTTCATTGATATTGTAAAGCTCTAAATCTCGATCAGCCTTATTATTGATTCTCTTAGATAAAACCGCTAATTTCTTCAATGCCGAAACTTTACGATTGAATTGTTGGGTATATTCAGATGCCGATAATCCCACTTTATTGGTTTTATAAATTTCCAATATATCCGATAGCATGTCAACCTGCCCCCAGAGTAAATCCAACTGCTCATTAACATCACCGATTCGATCTATATATTTATCGACGACGGCACAAGCCTCCAAACAATAGATTGCATAACGTTCTGCTCGTTCCGAAGTTATTCCGTAAGTGCTATTTCCATCAACCCAAACGGATTTTGCTTTTACAATGAGCGGCTCCAATTCAGTTATACAACGATCAACAACATCTTGTGCGTTTGTATATGTTGCCCCCATAACAAGAGCAAACATCAAAAACATCTTTTTCATAAATCAGCAATTTTATTTGTGTTAGTAGATTTTGATCAAGACAACATAGGGTGTCAATCGTTTTATCTTTTCTGTAAATGGCAACCCTGAAATCGAGTTATTAGCAGGTAACGTAATAAATATTGGTGCTACATCAATCAAATTCTTCAGATAAGATGTTTTAATAGCATACCCGACATTCTGTGCATCTTCAACCCCTGCGTTTGTAATGCCAACTATATTGCCTTGTTTATCAAACAGAGGCCCTCCGCTATTACCATGCTGAATAGGTGCAGATATTTGGTATGTAACAATATCGCCTTGATAACCTGTTTTTGAACTTATGATACCATCGGTAACTTTTATTTCTTCTCCCAAAATATCTGACATGGGGTAACCGAGAGCAAATACACTCGTTCCTACATCCTGTATCGAGATTTTAACGGCATAGGGTAATGCTGGGAAGTTGGTAAACGAGCTATCGTCGATTTGCAGCAGACTAATATCATTCGTCTTATCTGAAATCAGAACTTTTGCATTGACTGTATGGACCTGTCCTTTCCAATTAACAAGCACATCTATTCCATTTGCTCCATCAATTACATGATGGTTGGTTACAATCACACCGTTAGATGTCAATACGAAACCGCTGCCTGTTGCTATGTACCGTTTCCCATTTTCTGAAGACGGAGTATTGGGCGTTGTGGCTTTATCCAGCTCCATTTCTCGAATTAATGCCAGCCCCTCTGAACCGCCTTTTTTCAAATCGTCAATACCTGAGGCATCGGATTTCAGCAGTTTGGCTTTTCCTCGTAACAGATAGACGTCTGTTGTGGATTTGTAGGATATGGCTTTCGTGCAGTCGTCAATTGCGTTATTGTAAAACTTACTTGCAAAATAGGCATTTGCACGTTTGAAATAGATGTCGTAGTTTTTATAACCTCTGTCAATGGCTTTCGAGTATTCCGATGCCGCTTGGTAATAGTTTCCATCACGCATACGACTGTCCCCAGCAGTAATGAAACTCGACACTTTTGAATATACGGATTTGCGCTCTACCTTGAGATTATAAACCCTTATCTTTGCGCCTGCATACAAATTGAACTCAACTCGTCTTACACCATCAACCGATGCAAAATCGGCCTCAGGAATAGAATAATCATTAAAATTTATCCCACAATGATTATTCTCTTGCAAGATAATCTCAACTTTCGTTGGTAATCCAGAACAAGATTGCCATCCATTATCAAAAGTACCATGCAAAACACCTTTGCCTGACATATTAAAGGAACAAGATGCAGATTGGTATGTATTTACAATCCCATAATTACCCCCTTTTGCTCCTTTATTGTTAAATAGATACTGTATATAGTATTCTTTACCATCTACGCCCGCCATATATACTGTTATTCCCCAATATATATCCTGCGTATATTCTGTTTTCCCGTTTGCGGTCTGAACAGGATATTTATATTGTGATGGATTATTATTTATATCTTCAATGCCGAACGAAATCCGCTTGGATGTACCATTCACATATAGCGGCAAGATTCCATTGCGTGCTGTAATTCTGTTCTGTTTTTTATTTTCTTTCGATTCTGCGATCCAATTATGTAATGTTACGCTATTGGATGACACATTTGATATATCCAAGCTATTGGATGCGTTTATTTTCAGAGTGCTGGGTTGTATTTCCCACTCTGTTTGGGCATAGGAACTTATGCCAAGTAGTAATGATAGCGTGAGGAGAATAACTCGTTTCATTTGTTATGTGTATTTGATTAATATTTATCGTATAGTTTGTATCGTTTGGGAGAACTCCCCACGGCTTCAATCAAGCAAAGGTTTTCAGGAATATGGTATATGCAATCATAGCCCTGCCTTGCGGTTATCGGATGGTCAAACTGCAAAATAATACAATCAATCTCTCGAACCGTTAAAGCGACCGCAGAGGCAGATAAAATCGCATTGCTTATTTGCCTGTGTAGATACTGGGGCATACACAAAACTTGTCGTTCAACCCCTAACGACGGGTTAATAAAAAGAAAGCGCAGGGCTGATGACTTATTTTAGTGCGACAGGTCGTAGGAAACCCAATAGATAAAATAAGCAACAACCCCGCGCCTGTATCGTGAAGATACGACGGGAGGGCAATGCCACTTATCCTCTCTATTGTGCTTGGAATTTCCTACGTTCGTCGCACGAGAATAAAGTTACACTTCCGTATTCAATATGTTCTCCACAAAAGTAAAAAACAATCATCGGAAATGCAACGGCAAAACCACTCTTTTTTCAAGGTTGTTGCAGATTCAAATTTCGTCAAAACAAAGTTGCCAAACAAGTGGAAAACGGCTGGAAAATAAACTTTGTTTCTTGTAACTTGGGTTAGATGCTTTGTTATTCAATTTAAGCCGACATATTTCCTTTAATAGTGAGTTGCAAATCACTCCAACCCTTAATTATCGAGAATATGCCAGCGTAAAGTCGATATTTTGAGCATCGGAATTATATAAAACCATATAATGCGCAATAAATCAACAGACAGCATCATTGAATATAAGTTATTATCGTCTTGTTTACCTATCAAAGAAAATACCCCTGTCGTCGTTTGACAGCAAGGGTATTCTTCTTCGTTCGGTTATTCCACAAACCACCTGTACTGGGCATCGCCCTCGATGGCTTTGCCTATACCTGTGATAAGCTCGGTAGCGTTCAGCGAACGGTCGAGGAATGTATCTATGTAACTCGACTTGTTGGCTCCCGTAAAGAGGTTATAAACCCTCCAAAGGTCAATCTCTGGATTGTTCCCTCGTGAGAAGTTCTCGTCCATGTAATACGCCTTTGCCACCGCGTTGATATGGCAGTCCGTAAACTCCATAGCAGGAAGCTGTCGTTTCTCGGCTGTGGGCAGGTATTGATACAACCGTGTCTTGCCGATAAGCTGGGCGAACTGGTGTTCGGTAAGGGTTCGTTCCTGCATCGCTGCCATCAGTTGTACATGGCGTTCGGCATCGTACTCTCGGAACAGGCGTAAGGTGGCATCGAACAAGTCCTGCACGCCCATTACCCGCAGTTCACTCTTGAATCCATCGGTTGAAACGCAAAGGTTACAGCACACGAGGTTCTTGAAGCCGATGAAGACCTTGAATTTCTCCACCGTCTTCTTGGAATAGAGATTCTCGTGGTTATAGGCTCGCACCCCTCCAATCGAAAGATTCAGTCTGTTTCCTGCCACATCCTCGTAAATCGTGGGTATCTCGAAACAGAAAGCCATCCGTTCGTAATAGATGGTCTTGTCGGTTTCCAAGAGCTGGTTCACGGGCTTGTGGATGGCTTCGGGAATCCGCCCCTTGATGATATGGGACACGACTATATCGGGAGCGTCGATTACCTCCTGCGGGAACATACGGTGTGCAGCCCCCAGCACCGTTTCGATAAAGCTCTGGTGGGAGATGGTCACCTCGTTGTCCTTGCTGAATACGGGAACGACGCAATCCGCTCTCAAATGGGCTATATCAACAGGCTTGGTGTTGGCCTCAATAAAGTGGCGGTTGTGTCGTACTCCCAAAGGAACGACAGGTGTTGCAGGTCGTTCCTCTACGGTCGTTGCTACCTCTGCGGCAGGGTTATCGAGAAAAGGGTTGTCGGAGTTCAGACCGACGGCAAATTCGGGGTTAGGCTGAAACGCTGGGTACATGGTGGTAGGGAGTTTGAGGTTGAACACTCGGTTGTGCAGGCTGCGTCATGTTGCACCATTTGAGAATGGCCTGACCGACAGCAGGCGTGATGAGAAATTCGGAACGCCCCGTGAACAGTCCCGTGCGGTCTTTGGACGTAGTGGCCTTGTGATTCATGGCTATATCGAGGACTGCGGTAAACTCGTAATCCACGTTATCGCGTTGTACGGCTTTCAAGCCCACCTTCTCTGGAACCATCTTGCCGTTCTTGTCCGAGAGCACATAATCCTGTTTGCTACGCATGGTGCAGATCACATGAGCGGACGAGGTAAGGATACGCTGGATAAAGGCGTTCTGACGGGGTGTGACCTTCGCCCAATTTGCAAAGGAGTTGCCTTGCAGGTTGGCGTGGAAATCCAGCAGATAATCCCAGCAATGGGAAATGCTGTCGATGATGATTACCTCGGCTCCTGCCTGCTCACAGATACCGATGGCCTCGATGTAGGTTTCGGGAGCATAGTTTTCGAGGGTGAGGACTTGATAACCGCCCAGATGGGCATAAAGGTCTGCCGAGCAGTTCTCGGAATCGATGACGGCGATTTTAGACCAGTCGCCCGTCATTCCGTAAGCGATCAGAAGCGACGAATAGGTCTTACCCGACCCCGAAGCTCCCGCCAGAGCAAGCCGCATCTTGGCCGTCCGACGCATGGATTGTCGTAATTGCATAACTCTACAAATTAGATGATTAGTAAATTATTAAACTAATCACTCCAGTTGTGGCTTTTGTATTCGTTCTGCAATTTTTCTCGATAATCTGTCACAAAAAGTCCCTCCCCAAATCTCGTTTTCCAAACTAAATAAGGGGAGGGGTGTTAATTGGGGTATTTATTCGTGGGTAGATGATAAAATCCCATATTAAATTCTCATTAAAGCTTTACGCATTAAGCAATTGATAAATGGGAAATGTTTTAAATCTTTCTTGATCATCCAATGTATTGAACAATACTTGTGCTTGCACCTGATTATCACAAAGTAAATAAGCAGCTATTTTATGTTCAGGGTCGGTGTCATTTTGAATAATGTCATTTATAATACTTAATTCTGAGCCAGTTAAAAGTCGAAGTCGTTTTACAGATTGCAAATAGTTTAATTGCCTAATTGGCAACGGCAGTTCATTAGCATTTTCTAACAACCATTTAGAAAAGTTTATACATAAATCAAGTAGGTTCGGATTCGCAGTTTTATCATATGCTCGTAGCATATCCAACAACGAATAATTTAAGCGATCTGCTAATATTGGATAATTCATAATATCTTGCTTAAAAGAAGATATTACACGATCATAGTATTGAGACGGAAATGTTTTATAATTTATTTGATCCAACAATGCATATTTAGATATAGGATATGTTTCCCCGTTGCTACACGATATGGATACATTCATCTCTTGCTCAAGAATATTAATAAACATATCAGGCTGATTTCCTTGTCCCTTTACGAAAACGACAGGAATATACAAATTAAATATCTGAAGTCCACACAAACACGGCGAAGCATCATTCAAACTCTTTTTAAAACAGCGTTTTTCTTTTAAAATCACATCTATCAAAAGAGCTATTTTCTCACGATATTCTGGTTTAAAGTCATTGTAATCAATAACCAACTCGTCTTTTACATTTAATGCGGCAAGAACTTTTTGAATGTTTTTTAGATATTCCAGATGTTCTTGAAATTCAGCTATTCGAGGCGTTATTTCTTCGTCTATCTTTGTAGGATCTTGATGAATTGTTGCATCTCCTAATGTAACCTCTCCTGCTTGAAAAAAATCCAACAAAAAGGACATATCTGTAATTTGTTCAGATAGTGTCCCTTGCAAATTAAAGTCTGCTTTGAGATTTTCGCCTATATTAAATCTAATGCTTTTCCCAATTTGAAGATACTTCCCACTTTTGGTATAGACCAGATGATACAACGAATAATGAATTTTTCCTTTAATTGTAATTGATTTTTCTATTGTCCTCTCCAGTTGAAGACAATTGACTGTATCAAGAGGTATATCTGGATAAATATCTAAAGGAGGTTTGGCATATAAGCATACCTCATGATTAAATATATAATCAAATAGAGAATCGGGAGAATCACCAAAACATGTAACATTGATTGATGTTTCATGCGTTTTAAAATCTTCCAATTTTAAAGTTGGAGTATCAACAAAACTAACTTGCTTTTTACAATCATCAAAAAAATTCATCAGTACCGCAACCAACTCATGTTCATCTGTAGGTAATTCCTCCAACTTAATATTAGTTCCTTGCTGCCCACCTTTATTGGATAATATTTTCTTTATTTTGATTGGCTGTAATAGAGAATAATAAGACTTGGTATCACTATTATCATCTATTCCAACAACCAAATATAAAACGCCGAGAGTGCGATAACTTCTCAAATCAGATATGGGTACATGAAAAGTTAACGTAGGCTTGTTTATGGACTTAACTCGTTCTCCTTTGACTTGAACGGGAATTCGCCCATATAGCGATTCATTCTTTTTTGATTTATTGGTGTAAATATAGATGTGCCCATCCCACAATGGCTCTTTGTCTTTTTCTGCAATAAATGCAGATAACAAAGACATTTTCGCTATTAACATTTTAATAGTGCTTGTTGCCAATTGTTCTATATCCATATCAAATTCATTTTATATTCAAATATACGAATTTCTTTGATAGGAATAAGTGCTCATGGTTATCATATAAATAGAAAAAGTAAGCAAAAATCGAGTGGCGCTATTAATTATATATTACATAGCTCTATAAGTAGAATAATCCACAAAATATTTTACTCTATTAAATGGGAAAAGCCCCCATGCGTTAACATGAGGGCTTAATTTAGTATATCGCCTTCTATTTATTCTCTAATCGTTGTTTAATTTCTTCCTCTAATAACTTCAACTCGGTCAATTCCGATATGCTAACTTGATATTCATCGTATTCTTTTTGCCTAACTTTATCTTTCATCTCCTGTAATATTTTAGACAGACTGAATGTTTCATTTTTAATTAGAATATATAAAATTGGGCCTACTATTGGAAATAAACCCAATCCCCATAGCCAAAATCCCATTTGTTCAAAACCGACTCGGTGTACAACTATAATCAGCACAACATAATAGCTTAATACTATAAATGCTGCAATAAATTTACGAATTGAGAAAATAGTTTGTGCCCTCTCTTCAGCCGTAGTTTTTCGCTTCTCAATGCCATCTATGGCAGCCTTAACGTCTCTCAACCTTTCTCTATCTTTATCAATCAATAAGCAACTAAAACGCCTCTCAAATTCATTTTTTAGTCTGGACTCTAATTCTTGTATTGCTTGTTTATGTGCTTCCTGTGTATTCTCAGTTATTTTATTATACTCCTTTTTTTGTGCGGCAATCTGCTCTTTAAAATGATCTTCCAACTTATCTTTAGCAAATTGTTTTGCAGATTCTCTCGTCTTAGAATAATCTTGTTTCTCTAATATTCCTTTAAATTTACTTGCAACCATATCTGCTACAATATGATCCTGTAAATCAAAGTCTTCTGTAATTTCGCTTATGCCAGCTAATACGATCTGTAAATCCGTTTCAGTTAAGATTGAGTCGTTTTTAGGCAAATTTAAGAAGCTTATGAAACTCTTGAAATCATCATCCGTACGAGAAAAATATTTTAATATCAATGTCATCCATTGACTCGGTAAAAGTAGTAAAGGTTGAGCTAATGAATGGCTTTCATCCCATTGTTTAAGTTTTTGATCTGTTGAAATGAAATAGTACTTACAATCTATTAGATTTATATTGTTATTTCCTCTGTTTAATTCCAGCCACAATAAATTGCAGGCGTCATAATGATGTTGCTGTTCCCGTTTCGTATATTTAATTCGAGCTATTTCTTCTTTATATTGTTCTATTTTCTTGTCATATATATCGGAATCAAGAGGCGTTTTATAATCCTCATCAATATTATATAGCTTTAATAATTTTTTATACTCAGATACTAAATGAGCCTTAAATATATCAAAGCCATAAGTAATGCGCCCTTTTCGCCACTCATGGTAATACTGATATATAGATTCCCCATAGCAATACTTATCAAATATAGCGGGATTAATTCGTCCGAATTGAGACGATTTTAGCTGGCTTATATGAAAATCTATTGATTCCTCAAATTCTTTTTTTGTATATAAGGAAATGATTAATTTCTGCCCACTTTCTTTACACTTCTTCAGAAATACTGTTGTTCTCTTTTTTCGAGTGTCGCCATTTATGCCTAATGCTCTGTATAAAAGATTAGTATCTAAATAGAAGATTTTAGTTCTTAATGAGGATAAGTACACATTATCCCTTGCATTGTTGCTAACTAATGCATATTCTAAAGCGTAACTTAATAACTTAAAAATAGCCTTGTTCTTCTCGATATTGTTCCAATTCAGAAAATCATTAATAATATCGATTTCGGCAGGTGTGAAGTTTTTAGACTCAACCTTAATTGATGTTTCAGCATCTTTTTTAGGATTTAACAACTGTGAATATGCAGAGATATTAGTATTTAACAATTCATAAAAATAGCGATTTAATAAATTTTGGATGGACTCGGACTGAATGGATACTTGGGGATGTTGCAATAAGTATTCATCTATATACTGTGTAATATCGTTTTTTGTTTCTTTATTATATAAATAAAGATAGCGACTTTGAAGCAAAGATATTTTTTTGTTCTCAACATATTTTGCACCTAAAACTAAAAAATATTTATCAGTTTCATTTGCTATTATACTGTCCAACTCTTCTTCAGAAAATGACAACTCGAATATCTCATAAATTTTATTTGCTAATTCAGCGATTGTAAGCTCTGCATTTTCATTTGTAAGAAAAACAGATTCAATAAACTTGCGTTTTATTGAAACCGTTTTTGCAGTAGGCTCATCCGCATAAATAACAGCAGCAGTTCTGATTGATGTTGAAATATCCATATGCTATAATATTTATTATCACAAAAATAGCAATATTAACAAAATTAGCAATATACTAATCAATAAAGATTTTATTCAAATGCCAAACCTTTGAAATCTTCTTTGTCCTGCTCTATAATCTTCCGATATTGCTTTTGCATATCGAGTGCCTTTATAAAGTAAGGCAATGATACCTTTTCGGGCAAAGTTCTGCACCGTTCGTTCAGTTGGTATGTAATCGTTATCGGTTCCGATGCTGATAAATTTATCGAATTGTATTTTGTAAGCAACACGGACATAGCCCGCTTATCCCAAATTGGCGGTGTTATACCCTTTGATTTGCAGAACTCGCATATCTCTTTATAAAT
>OLQL01003249.1_pt1 | contig 9952 bp, 7 predicted proteins | sample 1672971 | NCBI WGS metagenome assembly OLQL01 (sample SAMEA3136742, study PRJEB25190) | human gut metagenome | biome: human gut; feature: human-associated habitat; material: faeces | place: Austria | collected 2013
TGTCCATCACCAGTTCGTTTTCAACGATCTCCCTGGCCAGCTGCGCGCCGTCGGTGCCGATGGCGGCGTCGCGGTCAAGCACGAACATATAGTCCGGGTCGAGCTCCACGACCAACTCAAAGGAACTTTCGTTGCCGTGGGTGGCGGTCACGTCGCCGTCGCCGAGGTTGTCAAAGCCGATCTCCACGCTGATGATGGAGCAGCGGCCGTCGCTGCCGAGGATGTTGAAGCTGCCGCTGGTACACAGGCCGACGATGGCGTTCTTGCCCTCGGCAAAGGCCGCGAGCGCCTCGATGCGCGCGTCGAAGCCGGCCATCAGCTCGTCCACCTGCGCCTCAAGGCCGAACATGGAGGCGATGGTGGTAGCATTCTGTCGCACGCTCTCTACCACGCCAAGTTCGGTATCCGTGGCCAGATAGACCACGGGAGCGATCTCGCTGAGGGCGTCGTAACTGGAGGAAAGGCGACCGCCGATGAAGATGACGTCCGGCTCACAAGCCATGACAGCCTCCAGATCGGCTTCCTTGATGGTGCCCAGGTTGGCGATATCGTCATTGATGTAGTCCTGGAGGTACTCCAGGCTGGTGGAGGCTGAATTTATGATTTTAGAATTTGCTGGCAGAGTTTTACTGAATGTTTTAAGGGCGTTCAGAATGTCCAGGGACGCCATATCCAGGATAGCGATGCGCTGGGGATCGTAAGGCACTTCCAGCTCCGCCGCCTCCTTGTTGGCATTGAGGCTGGTGATGGTCACGGACTCGGGGGTCTCGTTGTTCTGTGTTTCTTCACTGGACTGGCTGCTGCTGGGCGAGGAGGGATTCTCGGAAGAATCGCCGCCGTTCTGCGCAGAGCAGGCCATAAGGCTCAGGGCCATCACACCGGCCAGGGCAAGAGAAAGCATCTTTTTCATGTTCATTTTTGGTTACTCCTTTTCTGAAAAGTACTGAAAATAAGGGTCAATAGTAGATGGACAGTGGCTTACCTGCAATGGTCAGGATCTCAAAGTCCACCTGATAGATCTGCGACAGATTCTCTTTCGTCATCACCTCCTCCACAGTGCCGAACTTGGCGATTTTTCCGTCCTTGAAGGCACAGATGTAATCAGAATAGAATGCCGCATAATTGATCTCATGCAGCACCAAAATCACCGTCTTCCCCAGCTCGTCGCAGAGGCGGCGGACGATTTTCATCATATTGGTGGCGTGGTAGATGTCCAGGTTGTTGGTGGGCTCGTCCAGAAGGATAAACTCGGTGTCCTGGGCGATGACCATGGCGATATAGGCCCGCTGGCGCTGGCCGCCCAGCATGGCAATGTCACAGCCCGCCGCCTGCATACGCTCCTGCGCGTCCTGCATCAGCAAGGCCAGATGCCCTTTGCCCCGGCTGCGTCCGTCCACGCACACCGTGCCGATGCCTCCCACGCGCAGGGCTGTTCCAGCTATGTTGAAATCCTGTATCTTCAGGCAGTACAGCCCTGCGGGCGCGCCGTCCTCATACAGCACCGTATGCAGCGGCGCGCTGTCGGCGCCCGGCCCGTACAGCTTGGGCAGCAGCGTGGGGAAATCCACCTTCCCCTCCGGCGTGCGGAACGCCTCCTCCGCAAACGCCAAAAGCTCCTGCAGCTGCTCCGGCTGCGCCTGTTCCAGATGAACCATCCAAACGACCCCTTCCCTGTTCTCCTTTTACAAAAGGGGCGCGGACGCCCCTTCAGCCAGTATACCACACCTTTGGCTGAAAAGCCCGTCCGCGCCGTTTCTTTTTTGCTGCGCCGCAGGAAAAAGCCTGGTTATCAGGCCATCACGCTTTTTTCAAAATCCGCCACATCCACGGTGCGGCCTGTCAGGCGGGATTCCTCCGCCGCAAAGGCCATCACATGGCTGTGGACGGACTGGGCGATGGTGTTCGTATTCTCGCGTTCGCCCTTCAGGATGGAGACAAATTCTTCCATAATACCCTCGTCGCCGCCGGAGTGGCCCGTGCTGCCGGGCTTGACGGTGTATACCGCAGTGGTGCCCGTTCGCACGCCCGCGCCGAACTGCGTCACCTCAATGACGTTGTTGTCCATGGAAGCGCGGATCTCGCCTCTGGTGCCCATAAATTTGACGGTGCGGTCGCATGCGTCGGAAAACGCGCACATCGTGAACGCCACGGTGGTGCCGTTTTCAAACAGGAGACTGGCCACCTGATGATCCACCACATCGTTGTCGTTGTGGAACACGCACTTGCCGTAGGGGCCTTCCTCCAGCGCCTTTTTGCGCGCCTCATAGCTCTGGTCCGGCCCCAGGGCCGTCAGCGCGGTGGGCCAGGGCGTATTGTCGTCCAGGTACAGCGCGGGCGCGTAGTATGGGCAGGAGCCGCTGTGCGGGCAGCCGTCGGTGCAGCGGGCGGGGCTGCCCGCGGGGGCATTCTCCTCCCGGAAATAGCGCAGGTCGCCAAAGCTGGAGACCGTTCTGCACCGGCTGCCCAGCAGCCAGGAAAGGATATCCATATCGTGGCAGCATTTTGCCAGGATCATGGGGCTGGAATCCGCCGTCTTATGCCAGTTGCCGCGTACATAGCTGTGCGCGTAGTGCCAGTAGGCCACGTTCTCGGTATGGGTGACGTGCACCACGTCGCCGATGACGCCGGAGTCGATCAGCTCCTTGAGCTTGCGGTAGAATTTGGTATAGCGCATCACATGGCAGACCATGATCTGCGTGCCCTTTTCCTCGGCGCGGCGCTGCAGGTCCAGGCATTCGCGCACACTGGGCGAGATGGGCTTTTCCAGCAGGATGCTGTACCCCAGGTCGATGGCCTGGCAGGCATACGCATAGTGCTGGCTGTCCTGGGTGCAGATGAGCACCGCGTCCGCCATGCGCGGCCGGGCGAAAAACTGCTCCGCCGTCTCGAACACGCCTTCGGCGGGCACATGGTAATCCTGGACGAATTTTTCCCGGCGGCCCTTATGCGGGTCCGCCACCGCCACGAACTCAATTTCGTAGCCGTGCATTTTTGCGTAAGGCGCATAGCAGTATTGGCCGCGCTCTCCCGCGCCCACCAGCGCCAGCTTCAGTTTCTGTTTCATTTCCTGTTCCTCCCTTGCTGCGGGCGCGCACGGCGGCCCGCCTTTCCCGTGCGGCGCGCTTTAATACGCCGACATTTTCGCCGCATAACTGCGGCTGATCTCGCAGCTCATGGGCTGCCCTGCCAGAAAGCGCCGGATATCCTGCGTCACGCTGCGGGTGACGGCCAGACGGCGGTCCACCGTGGGGCCTCCCATGTGGGGCATCAGCAGCACATTTGGCAGCTTTTCCAGCGGATGGCCCGCGGGCAGCGGCTCGGTCTCGTACACGTCCAGCGCGGCGGAAAGGTCCGGCCGTGCGGCCAGCACCTCGCACAGCGCCGGCTCGTCGATGACTGCGCCCCGCGCCGTATTGACAAGCAGCGCGCCGGGCTTCATGCTCTGCAGCAGCTCCCGCGTGACAAGATGGTGGTTTTCCGGCGTCATGCCGCTGTGGATGGAAATGATGTCGCAGGTGGCGAACAGTTCCTCCAGCTCGGCTTTTTCCATGTGGCAGCGGTCCAGCTCGTCCTGGCCGATGTGCCGGGAAAACACCTTGATGGGACAGTGGAACGGCGCCAGCATGCCCACCACATAGCGGGCGATCATGCCGTAGCCCACAATGCCCACGCTGCGGTCCAGCAGGCCGCGGTTCGCAAAGCTCTCCGGCCATATGCCGCCGGCCAGGTTCACAGAGTGATAGGGGATCTGCCGCAGGCTGGCCAGCGCATAGGCCACTACGCTCTCGGCCACGGACTCCGCAAACACCTCGTTGCCGCTCACCACACGGATGCCCCGGCCATACACCGCGTCCGTCACATAGGGCTTGACGGAGCCTCCCGTGTGGGCAATGAGACGCAGGCGGTCCGCCTGCGCCAGCACCGCTTCATCAAAGACCGGGGTTCCCCAGCCTGTGACGCAGATATCCATGCCGCGTACGGCCGCGCCCAGCTCGTCCTGGGTGTACTGGCGGCCCAGCGTGTTCCAGTGTACCGTGCCGATGTGCTCCAGCGCAGCCATGGCATCGGCGTCAAAAAAGGTCCTGAATACCGCATGCTGCGGCATCGTAACCAGAATATGGATGTCGTTCATTCTGTTCCCTCCGCTTGCTGCGGGCCGCCGGGGCCCGTCAGATTGTCTCGCAGGATCAGCGGCGTGCCGGGCGCGACGGCTCCCTCGCCCGTCCGCACCACTTCGATCCCGTCCCGGAACCAGCAGCCCTCCACGATCGCGGGCCGCTTTGCGCGACGGCTGCGCTGGGTCAAAACCAGCTTTTCAGCCGTGCAGCCGCGCATCTGCAGACCGTCCGCGTTCAGCAGAAACGTGCCGCAGGGGCCGTAGCCCTCCGTATTCACACCGTCGTAGGCGCCTGTGCGGCAGACGGCGACGTCCTGCAGGGTAAGATCGCTGACCTTTGCGAAGCCGATGCCCCAGAAGCCCGTGTGCCGCACCACTGTGATGCGCTTTGCACTGCTGCCCCAGGTGGGACCGCTGTTGGCGAAGCTGAGCAGGCCGGAATTGCCCACGTAGGTAAGGTCGTGCTCGAACTGGCCGTGGGTGACGTAGGCCCCGTGAAAATCGCCGTCGCCGTGACAGTTCTCCACCATGCAGTATGCGCTGCCCGTAAAATCGTTCAGGTGGCGCGCGTTGGATGTGGTGCAATCCCGCACCTTGCCGTACAGACAGTGGATCTGCTGCGTCAGATATCCGGTGCCGCCCACCACCACCTCTATGGGATTGGCCAGACTGCACCGTTCGGTGACGTATTCGGTGTTGTGGCGGCGCAGCAGCACGGGCCAGTAGGTATGCCGCGCCCGCACGTCCCGCACGTCGCACCGCACCGCGTACTCAAAGGCCAGCGGCTGCGCGCCCGTCTCCTCGCCGCCCTCGTTGCCCCGGAATTCCATATCCTGCACGCAGACGCGCTCAATGGGTTCAACGCGTCGCCAGGTCATCACACGCCCGGCGTCCAGCGGCCATCCCATCTTATAGTTGACGCGCACATGGCTTTCGTCGATGCGCTCGGTGACGCACAGCAGCTTGTCGATCTCTTTTTCCTCACGGCCCGCGAGGCTGTTGACGCTCACCTGCCACCAGGAATACAGCGGGATGCCGCCCGCGCCGGGCACCTCGAACACATCATACAGCTCGCGCATGGGCTGCGCCAGCGGAAAAGTACGCACGTCATCCCCCGGCACGCCCGTAAAGTGAAACAGCGCGCCGAAGGGATCGTTGTGCTTTGCGTGCTCCACGCCCTGTGCCGTTACTGTGTGGCCGGTGAAATCCAGCGTGACGTGCCCGCGTGTGAACATGTGGCGGCGTGTGAAATTCACATCTGTGCCGAATACGATGCGCGTTACGCTCCCGTCCGCCATCAGCGCGTCCAGCGCGTCGTCCGCCGGGACGTCCGGGCCGAATACGCCGAAGCAGCGCGCATCCACCGTTCCGCTGTGGCACAAAAGCCAGCGGCCCGCGGCGGGCATGCCCGCGGGTGCAAGCACCGTGCCGCCGTTTGGCCCGGCTGTGCTGTTGGGGTCCCAGCGGTACAGCCAGCTGCCGTCGCCGGGTACAAGGCGGCCCAGCACCTGGGCCACGTCGCCCGCATGCAGTGTAGCTGCGGGCAGCTCCAGCAGGCGCGCCGCGGTCTCCACCGTATGGATCATTGTGGTTTTCCCTCTTTCTTTGCCATTGGCCTTTAAAAAAGGCCGGGGGGCTGTTTCCCCCTTGGGAAGCCCCCCGGCCGGGTGCGTACAAAACTTATTGGATGGCTTCGTTCCAGCGGGCCAGAGCCGCTTCCTTGATCTCCGTCAGCTCGGCAAGGCCGATCTTTTCGAGGGAAGCAAGATAGTCCTCCCAGCCGGATTCGATGTCGGTATCACCGACGATAAATTTCGTTGTCATCATCAACACCTGCGTATACAGATCGTTTTCAATGACATTGCCGCGCTCGGATTCCTCGGCGGTAAAGCGCGCGTTCTGGGGATATGCATTCTTGATGTTATAGTACGGAGCCTGCATCTCTGCAACCTGCTCGCACTTCATCTCCATCAGCGGGCTTCCGGCAGGCATCGCATTGAATTCCAGCAGGCCGGGCAGCTCCATGTTCACAGACACCGTTTTGTTGATATCACTGAAGCCGGTGATGGGGTCGATCCAAGAATAGGCCGTCTTGGTATCATCGGTGTATTCCCAATGCTCGCCTTCCCAGCCCACAAATGTCGTCAGGCCGCTGAAGCCTTCCACTGCGTCTTCCTCGGTGGCATAGAACATATCCAGCAGACGGATGGCTGCCACAGGGTCGGAGCATTTGTCGGTGATGAACGCACGGCCCGGATACATGTAAAGCGGCTGTTTGACGACCTTTTCGTCATTGGTGGCGCTGGTGAGCGGCGGCAGGCTGAGCTGCTGCGCGGTGGTGGAGGGGTCCAGCGTGGTGGGGCTGCCGCTGTAAATGCCGCACTGGTCAGCCTTTACCTTAGCCTGCCACTGCTGTGCCGTCTGGGTGGAGAACTCGGGGTCCAGCAGACCTTCGCTGTACAGCTTGTTGGCATATTTCAGGAATTCCTTGTACTCCTCGGTGGCCGGGGCATACACGACCTTGCCTTCGTCGTCCAAGTTAAAGCTCAGGCCGTCGGGCAGGCCCGTAAAGGCCGGAATGAGCAGGTCGCGGATGGTGGTGGTGAGGCCCACGCAGGTGAAGGGGATCTCATCGCTGGGGTCGCCGTTGCCGTTTGCGTCCTGTTCTTTAAAAGCGACCAGCATATCGTACAGCTCATCGGTGGTCTCAGGCACTTTATCAACGCCCACATTTTTCATCCATTCTTCACTGAAAAACGCAGTGTGGCCCTGTACGGTGGCCGTGTGGAACACATACGGCAGGCCGTAGATCTTGCCGTCCATGCTCGTCATGGCCGCTTTGACGTCGGGATATTTTTCCATCATGGCCTTGATGTTGGGCGCGTACTGGTCGATGAGGTCCGTCAGGTCCAGAAAAATCCCCTGCGGGCCGTAGGTCTCCTCGTCGGTAACGGCCATATTGGCGTCGGTCGCACTCTTATCGCGCAGGATGATGTCGCCGTACTCGCCGCCCACCAGCGCAATGTTTTTCTGTTCGGGCCAGGTGCCGGTCTCGGACACTTCAAACTCAAAGTTGATGTTGGTGATCTCGGACAAGCGCTGGAATACTTCCAACTCGCTCCAGTCCGGAGCGCCGGGGTCTTTTGCACCCATGATCTTAAAGGTGATCGGCTCGTTTACAATTGGATACTCACCCACGGGAGTAACGTTGCCCGTCCCCTCCGCCGAAGCGGAGCCGGACGCCGCCGAACCGGATACGGCCGCGCTGGACGACGAACCGCCGCCGCAGGCCGCCAGCATGCTGACGCACAGCACGCCGGACATTGCAAGGGATGCCAGTTTTTTCAGTTTCATATTGCTTCCTCCTGTTTTAATAATTGTATCACGTGCGGAGCGGCAAGGGAATCATCCCTTTACCGCGCCCACTGTTACACCTTTGACAAAATGCTTCTGCACAAACGGATAAATGCACATGACCGGTACCGAGGCCACAACGATGAGCGCATATTTGATCTGCTCGGCGATGCGCTGTTCCTGCGCCGCCAGCACGCCCGTATCCCCGCCTTGCTGGAGCATCTGGGCGTTAAATTCGCTGCGCATCAGTATCTCGCGCATAACGATCTGCAGCGGCTGCCAGTCTTTGTCGCGCACGTAGATCATCGCCGTAAAATAACCGTTCCAGTGTGTCACCGCAAAGAACAGCGCCATGACGGCTATGATAGCCGTGGAAAGCGGCAGCACGATGCTGAAAAAGAAGCGCGTATTGGAACAACCGTCGATCTCGGCAGCCTCCCGCAGCTCGTTTGGGATATTGGTTTCAAAAAAGGTCCGGCTGATGATGATGTTCGTCATGCTGGTGGCGCCCAGAATGACCATGACCCATGGATTGTTGTACAGCCCCAGGCTTTTCACCGTCAGGAAGGTGGGAATCAGGCCGCCGGAGAAAAACATCGTGAACAGGAACATCAGCGTGAAAAACTTGCGGCCTACAAAATCCCGGCGGGAAAGCGCGTAAGCGGCGGGCAGCGTAACGGCAAGGTTGATGAGCGTCCCGCCTGTGGTATAAATCAGCGTATTGACATAACCGCGCATCACGCCGTCGTCGGCGAACAGGCTCTTATAGCCGTCAAAGGAAATATCCTTGGGCCAGAACCATACCTGGCCGCCGTTGACAAGATCCGGGTTGCTGATAGACGCGATGATGATGAACCACAACGGATACAGACAGATCAGGAACACGCATGCAAGCAGGAAATAGTTGATGAAATTGAATATCTTGTCGCTTCTTGTCTCTTTAATAACCATTGCAGGCGCCTCCTTACCACAAAGATGTTTCGCTGATCTTGCGGGAGACTTTGTTCACCGTCACAAGCAAAATCAAGTTGATGATATTGTTGAACAGGCCCACGGCGGCCGACAGGCTGTACTGGGCGCGTTGAATGCCCAGCTTGTAAACATAAGTGGAGATGACCTCCGACACCGCAGTGTTGCTGTCTGTCTGCATGAGCAGCACCTTTTCAAAGGAAAGGTTCATGATGCCGCCCACGGCCATGATCAGCATGATGACGATGGTGGGCATAATGGCCGGCAGATTGATGTGGATGATACGCTGCAGCCGTGTAGCGCCGTCGATGGTGGCCGCCTCGTGCAGGTCCGGCGAAACGCCCGCCAGCGCGGCGATGTAGATGACCGCGCCGTAACCCGTGGCCTGCCACACGCCGCTCCAAACATACAAATCGTTGAACAGCGCATCTTTCATCAGGAACATCTGCGGCTCCGCTCCAAACAGCGCGCCGATATTGTTGGCAAGACCGTTGTAGGAAAAGAACAGATTGATCATGCCGACGAGCACCACGGTGGACACAAAGTACGGCATATAAGTAATGTTCTGCACAGCCTTTTTGAACCGGGTATTCTTCACCTCGTTGATCATCAGTGCCAGAAGAATGGGCATCGGGAAACTGATGGCGAGATAATACAGAGAAAGCCCGATCGTATTCCGCAGAATCTCCCAGAAATTCACCGAACTGAAAAACGTAATGAAATGCTTGAACAGCGGGTCTGCCCATTCACTGCCCAAAAAACCCTTGTTGGCGACAAAATCCTTGAAAGCGATCTGCACACCGTACATCGGTACATAGGCGAAAATCAGGAAATACAAAAATGCCGGCAGAATAAAAAGATACAGCACCTTATTGCGCTTCATCAAAATCCAGTTTACATTTTTACCGGTGGCCGTCCGCCGCCCGGGCATCCGCAGCTGAATTTTCCGGCGTGTCTTTACTTCAGTCTCCATGAGTTGGGTCGTTCCTCCTTTGCTTGTGCCGCCCAGCCTCTTTGCCGGCGCGGCCGTTCCCGCTTTTCTTATATTAGGTTTATATATAAGCTGCGGGGCAGCCTCCGGGCTGTGGCGCGGCCCGAGAGGCGTTCGGCGCGGCGTTCTGTGGTGTTCCCGCCGCGGTTCCTTGCTCTGTTTTCAGCATATCATCCGTCCGGGGCCGGGTAAATTGCCAGAAATTAAGCCCCCGCAATCAAAATTAAAGATACCGCGCAGGCGCGGCAAAACGCCGCGCTATCATTTTTTAAACCGGCTTTCAAAAATTACACTTTTCTCCGCTCCGGGCGGCCTGTAAAATAGAAACCGCATTCTTAAAAAATGTCACTTTACGCCGCAGCCTCGGTCCTGCATAATAAAAGCAGGTCCCGCACCGCGTCCTTTCGCCGGCGGTGCGGGCGGCTGTGGCGGCCTTGCGCGGAAAACGACTTTTCCAAATACAGGAGGAACGACGGAAATGTGGACGGAAGAAAGACTGAACAAAATGCTGACGACGCCGA
>OLQL01003250.1_pt1 | contig 9947 bp, 8 predicted proteins | sample 1672971 | NCBI WGS metagenome assembly OLQL01 (sample SAMEA3136742, study PRJEB25190) | human gut metagenome | biome: human gut; feature: human-associated habitat; material: faeces | place: Austria | collected 2013
CAGGCCCTTTGAAGAGCGCTGCAAGCAGAACTACGACTTGAAGGCCTGCTCCTTGGCGTTTTCGAGCGCCTCGTTGACCTCGATAAGCGGTGCTTCGCTCATGATGCCTGCAATCTGGAGCTGGAGCTCGCCGAGCACCTTGCCGTCGTCCATCACGACGATGCCGCCGCCGAGCTCGACGACGCGGTTGACCGCCGCAGCCATGTCCTCCTCGTTCGCGCCGACGACGATGATGTTGTGGCTGTCGTGCGAGATGGATGTCGCCACCGCGCCGGACTTGAGGCCGTAGCCCTTGATGTAGCCGATGCCGATGTGGTGCGTGTTCTTGTGGCGCTCGATGACGGCAATTTTCAAGATGTCGTCCTCAACGCTGATCTTTTCGGCGTAGCCCGCATCGGTCGTGACGATCTCGCCGGGCACCATGCCGAGCACCGCGCGCGGGCGGGACTCGATAAAGTCCGTGGCCTCAAGGTGCGCAACGTGGAACGTCTCGTGCGAGCGCTTGACGAGGTGCGGATCGATCTCGGGCGCTTCAAACGGCGTGACGGTCTTGCCGTCGAACATCAGCTTGCCCTTCTTGTAGACCTCAAGGATGTTGAAGTCGTCGAAATTGTCGATCACGACAAAGTCCGCAAGAAAGCCCGGTGCGATTGCGCCGCGGTTGTTGAGCAGGAAGTAACGCGCGGCGTGGTGGCTCGCGCATTTGACGGCGATGATCGGGTCGACGCCCGACTTGATGGCACGGCGCACGATGTAGTCGATGTGGCCCTTTTCGAGAAGATCGTTCGGGTGCTTGTCGTCCGTGCAGAACATGCAGTAGGTGTAATACTGCGGTGTGAGCAGCGGGAGCAGCGCGTCGAGGTTGCGCGCGGCCGTGCCCTCGCGGATCATGATGTACTGTCCGCGCTCGAGCTTGGCGATGGCATCCTCCACGGTGCTGCACTCGTGGTCGGAATAGACGCCGGCGGCGATGTAGGCGTTCAGGTCGTTGCCCGAAAGGCCGGGGGCGTGGCCGTCGATTTTTTTGTGGTGCGCCTGCGCGGCGACGATCTTTTCGAGCACCTGCTCGTCGGCGTTCGCGACGCCGACATAGTTCATCATTTCGGCCAGACCCTCGACGCGGTTGTGCTCGTAGAACGAGTCGATCGCGCGGTAATCGAGCACCGCGCCGGATTCGTCGAGCGGCGTTGCGGGCACGCAGGAGGGGAGCATGAAGCGCACGTCAACGGGCAGATCTTCCGTCGCCTGCAGCATATACTCGATGCCGTCGGTGCCCATGACATTGGCGATCTCGTGCGGGTCGGTGATGACGGTCGTGGTGCCGTGCGGAATGACGGCGTTGGCAAATTCCTTGGGGGAAACGAGCGCGCTCTCTAAGTGGATGTGCGCGTCGACAAAGCCGGGCAGCACGAGCTTGCCGCCCATGTCGACCTCGACCGCACCCTCGTAATGCTCGCCCATGCCTGCGATCAGCCCTTCGGCCACGGCGATGTCGCCATGGCTGAGCTCGTTGCAGAAGACGTTCACATACGTCGCGTTCTTGAGCACGAGGTCGGCCTTCTGCCGTCCCGAGGCCACCTCGACGACGTGGAGCTTCTTGTTCAGCTTGCGGTTGATCTTTCCTGCGTAGCTTTCCCGGTATGCCATGCGTTTTCCTCCTTATTTTGTTGTGTTTGACCAGTTTATCGGATGAATCATCCATCTTCCTCGTTTATTTTTTATAGGATACTACGTTCTTTTGCACTTGTCCAGCAGAAAAAGCTAAAATATTTTTAGTAAAACTGACGAAAAGTGAGAAGAACGCAGAAGTTCACTGTATCATAAACTGTATGATGGACCGGACAAATACAGGCCGTTGCCGAAAGATAGCTTTTCACAAAATGCTGTTTACAAGCATCTGATAATACAGTATAATTAAACAAACGGTATAGAGATAAATGAATATTTTCAACTAAAAGACGAATAAAACGCGCTGGCATTCACTGCGCCGGGCTTGCTTGAAGTGGCCCGCACACAAAATGGAGGCTGCGGCAATTTTAGGACCGGACAAGGAGGGGGAAGATATGAAAACCGAGCATTCCTATTCCGCAAAGGGCGTTTTGGCTGCGCTGGGGAGATCCGCTTTGTATCAGCTCTTTTTCGTGGCGGTGCAGGTTTTGCTGCCCTTTGTCTATGGGATCGGTATCGCTGCCGATGCGGCGATCAATAGGGGTGCGGACCTTGCACAGGGGGCACAGGCGGTGGCGGAGCGGCTTCTTGACGGCCTGTCGGCGCTCACGCTGCTATCGTGTCTGATCATCGCCGCGGTACTGCTGCTGTGGTTCCTGCTGCGGAAAAAGCCGCTATCCGAGGCGGCGGGCCTTCGTCACTGCTCGGGCTGGACGGTGGGCTTCTGCGCCTTCGGTGCGGTCGGCCTCTATGTGCTGGTCAGTCTGGTGCTTGCCCTGCTGCCGGAAAGCTGGATGGAGGAATATGGAAAAGCCATGCGCCTGAGCACAGAGACGGGGCTGATCCCGGCGCTTGCCGTGGTGGCCGGCGCGCCGCTTGCGGAGGAACTCGTGTTCCGCGGCGTCATCCAGTCGCGGCTGGAACGGGCCATGCCGGTGTGGATCGCAATTGTACTGCAAGCGGTACTCTTTGGATTCATCCACGGAACGCCGGTGCAGATCGGCTACGCGTTTCTCATGGGCCTGCTTTTCGGCTATATTCGCTATCGCACGGGGAGCATCCTGCCCACGATCGCCGCGCACGCCGCGTTCAACGCAATGAACGACCCGCTGGGGCTTTTGGGCGGTTTTGCGGAGAAGTGGCAGTTCCTTGCCGTCATGGCCGCCGTATGCGCGGCGGGCTGCGTGCTCTGCCGCCGCGGTTTGAGCGGACTAAGAACAGCGCCGGAGGCCGAAGCAAGGCCTACATCGCCGACGGTCTGCGAGGAGATCACCGAATAACAGAGAAAGCGCCTTTCAAAGAAAAGCTCTTTGAAAGGCGCTTTGCGCTTCTGTGATTGAATCTTTTTACTTCACGCTGCCGTCGGCGTTGAAGACGGGCAGCTTTTCAAGGAACAGGATGTCCTTGCGGTCGGCTGCGCCGCCCTCGGCGAGAACGGCCATGCGGCCCGTAACGGTGCCGCCCGCCTTTTCGACGAGTGCTTCCATCGCCTTGAGCGAGCCGCCCGTGGAGATGACATCGTCGACGAGCAAAATCTTCTTGCCGCGGATGAGGTCCGCGTCGTCAGAACCGAGGAAAAGCTTCTGCTGGGCGACGGTGGTGATGGACTTGTCCTCCACGGAAATGGGGTCGGGCATGTAGACCTTGGGGCCCTTGCGCGCGATAAAATACTTTTTCGCGCCGCTCTGGCGCGCCATCTCGTGGATGAGGGGGATGGACTTTGCCTCAGCGGTGAAGAGGTAATCGTAGTCGATGCCATCGGCGAGCTTCAAGAGCTCTTCTGCGCAGCGCACAGTCAGCTCCGCGTCGCCGAACATGATGAAAGCACCGATATAAAGATCGTCCGTTACCTTGCAGATGGGAAAGTCGCGGTCAAGACCCGCGACATGCATCGGATAAGTCGCCATAAAAGGAAGCTCCCTTCGCGTTTTACATCTTTTTCTGCCGTTTCGCGCGGCAAACAGGATTTAGTATATCTTTTTTGCACGGATTGTCAAGCGGTCAGACCTCGGTGTCGCCCTCGGGCAGGATGATCGCGCAGGCAATATAGGCGAGCACGCCAGTACCGGCGGCCAGAGCGAGGACCGCCCAGAGCACGCGCACGATCGACGGGTCAATGTTGAAGTAGTCTGCGATGCCTGCGCAGACGCCGCAGATCATCTTGTTGTTGCGGGACTTGTAAAGACGCTTTCTTTCGTCCATGATCGTTCTCCTTATCCGGCTGCGAGAGCAGCCACGGTGGGTTTGTAAACAACTATTATAGTATACCACGTTTTTGCACGTTGTAAAGTGCGGTTTTTCCGCGTTTTGGGCAGGAAAAGGGGAGCGCGCAGAGGAAAATGCGCGATATTTTGCGCTTTTGCCGCTTTTTTGCCGGCAAGGGGCAAATTCCCCCTTGCAAGTTCCTTTTTTCTGTGATATAAGTACCACTTAGACAAATGCTGTGAAAGGGAAAATAGCGTGTTTGTTCCGCGTAGAGAGGACCGGTCGGCGGCTGGGAGCCGGTCTGCGGGATGTCGCTTGGTTCGCCCCCGAGCAGCCGCGAGGAAATGCGCGGCCGGTCAGCCCCCGTTACGGGCAACGAGCGCGCGCCTTTGGGCGCGAATCAGGGTGGTACCGCGGAAGAAAGTCTTTCGTCCCGAGAGTGTCGGGAGGAAAGGCTATTTTTTTGCCCCTGCCGCCGATTTTTGAAATTCTGCAAATTTTTACCTGAAAAGGAGAAATGATATGAAACAACAACTGGAAGCGATCCGCAAGGCGGCGCTCGATGCGATCTCCAACGCCGGCAAGGCGGAGGACCTCGAAGCACTGCGCGTCCGCTACCTTGGCAAAAAGGGGGAGCTGACCGCCGTTTTGAAGCAGATGGGCAAGCTCAGCGCCGAAGAGCGCCCCGTGATCGGGCAGCTCGCCAACGACGTGCGCGCCAAGCTCGAAGCGAACATCGAGGAAAAGACGAAAGAGCTCGCCGACAAGGCCATGGAGCTCAAGCTCAAGTCCGAGGCCGTGGACGTGACCATCCCCGGCAAGCAGGAAAAGATCGGCGTGAAGCACCCGATGTATCAGGTGCTCGACGAGATCAAGGACATCTTCGTCGGCATGGGCTTTGAAATTCTCGAAGACCGCGAGGTCGAACTTGCCGAGTACAACTTCACGAAGCTCAACGTCGAGGAGGGCCATCCCGCCCGCGAGTGGAGCGACACGTTCTACTTCACCGAGGACAGCTCGATCCTTCTGCGCACGCAGACCTCTCCGATGCAGATCCATGCGATGGAGACGCGCGAGCTGCCCATCCGCATTCTCGCCCCCGGCCGCGTGTACCGCAAGGACGAGGTCGACGCCACGCACTCGCCCATGTTCCACCAGATCGAGGGCATGGCCATCGACAAGGGCATTACGATGGCGGACCTCAAGGGCACGCTCAACGAGGTCGTGCGCCAGCTCTACGGCGAGCACACGGTCACGCGCTTCCGCCCCCATCACTTCCCGTTCACCGAGCCGAGCTGCGAAATGGACATTCAGTGCCACAAGTGCCACGGCGCAGGCTGCCCCACCTGCAAGGGCGAGGGCTGGATCGAGGTGCTCGGCGCCGGCATGATCCATCCGAAGGTGCTCGAGGGCTGCGGCATCGACTCCACGGTCTATTCCGGCTGGGCGTTCGGCATGGGCCTTGAGCGTCTGGCGCTCGGCCACTTCAAGATCAGCGACCTGCGTTTGATCTTTGAGAACGATGTCCGCTTCCTCGAACAGTTTTAATATTCCTCGCGAAAGCGGCGAGCCGCTTTCTGCGATCTCTTTCGCAGGGTGCTGTGCCGCACTCGCTTTGCTCGCACGCTTGCACCCTGAGCGGTGTTTTTTGTGACGCGCATGTCGTCACAAAAAACAAAATTTGATTGTTACTTCTTAGGAGGATACAAATATGATCCTATCCCGTAATTGGCTCAACGAATTCGTTGACCTCAAGGATATCACCGATAAGGAATTCAACGACGAGATGACGCTCTCCGGCTCGAAGGTCGAGACCATCGAGCGTCCCGACGAAAACCTCAAGAACGTGGTCGTCGGCAAAATTCTCGAGATGAAGCGCCATGAAAATTCCGACCACATGTGGGTCTGCCAGATCGACGTCGGTCAGGCTGAGCCCGTGCAGATCGTCACCGGCGCGTGGAACGTCCATGTGGGCGACTATGTCCCCGCAGCGCTGCACGGCGCGCATCTGCCGGGCGGCGTGAAGATCGAAAAGGGCGAGCTGCGCGGTGTTGAGTCGAACGGCATGCTTTGCTCGCCCAAGGAACTCGGCATGACGGCGGAGCACGACTTCCCCTATGCTGTCATCACGCCCGCCGCCATCCTGAACGACTATCATCCCATCGACAAGGATAAGCCCTCCATCCCCGCTGACATCAAGCCCGGCGACAAGGTCTACGGCCCTGTTGTTGCCGCCAGGGTGCTTGAATGTGCCCCGCTGGGCGACGGCACGTTCCACACCTGCCTCGACCTCGGCAATGCAACCGCTGTGCCCGATACGCGCTGCTCCAACCTTCACGAGGGCGACCTTGTCGCGTACAACACGAAGAGCGACACGATCTGCACGCTCGAAGACCTGCACGCCGAGCAGAAGGAGTTCCCCCACTGCATCGCCGACGGCATCTTTGTCTTACAGGAAGAGGACGCCGAGCCGGGCCTCAACATGGCGCACATCCTCGGCTTTGACGATTCCATCGTCGAGTTTGAGATCACGCCGAACCGCCCCGACTGCCTTTCCGTCATCGGCCTTGCCCGCGAGGCGAGCGCGACGTTCAAGCGCCCCCTTAAGCTGCACACGCCCGAGCCGCACGGCTGCGGCGGCAGCATCGCGGAAATCGTCGACATTGACATTGAGGACGGCGACCTCTGCCCGCGCTACACCGCGCGCATGGTGAAAAACGTCAAGATCGCTCCGTCTCCGCGCTGGATGCGCGAGAGATTGCGCAACAGCGGCGTGCGCCCCATCAACAACATCGTCGATATCACGAACTATGTGATGCTCGAATACGGCCAGCCGATGCACGCCTTTGACTTCAGCTGCGTCGAAGGCGGCCACATCATCGTGCGCACCGCGCGCGAGGGCGAGACCATCCAGACGCTCGACGGCAACGAGCGCAAGCTGACGCCGAACATGCTCTGCATCTGCGACGAGCACAAGCCCGTCTGCGTCGCGGGCGTCATGGGCGGCGCGAACAGCGAGATCGTCGGCGACACGGCGATGGTGCTCTTTGAGTCCGCTAACTTCAACGGCGTTTCCGTGCGCCGCACGGCCAGCGCCCTCGGCATGCGCACCGACGCCTCCTCCCGCTATGAAAAGGGCCTCGACATGATGAACACCATCAAGGCCGTCGAGCGCGCCTGCGAGCTCGTGGAGCTGCTCGGCTGCGGCGAGGTCGTCGACGGCGTGATGGACGTGGTCGCCAAGGAAAAGGCCCCCACGGTCGTCAAGCTCGAACCCGACAAGATCAACGCCCTGCTCGGCACGGAACTCAGCGAAGACCTGATGCGCGAAATTCTTGTCTCCCTCGGCTTTATCCTGAATGGCGATGACATCTACGTGCCGTCCTGGCGCGGCGACGTCGAGCATTACAGCGACATTGCCGAAGAGGTCGCGCGCTTCTACGGCTACAATAAGATTCCCTGCACGCTCATGCGCGGCGAGACCACGCGCGGCGGCTTTAGCGAGCAGCAGCGCTTCGACCGCACCATCGGCGGCGCTGTGCGCGCGCTGGGCTACGATGAGATCATCACCTATTCCTTCATCAGCCCGACCTATTACGATAAGATCCGCATGCCGAAGGATTCCTCGCTGCGCAACTCCCTGAAGATTTTGAATCCCTTGGGCGAGGATACCTCCATCATGCGCACGACGATCCTGCCGAGCATGCTCGAGATCATTGCCCGCAACCACAGCTACCGCAACAAGTCCGCCCGCCTCTATGAGCTCGGCAAAATTTACCTGCCGCGCGAGGACGGTCTTGCTGACGAGCCGAAGTACCTCTCCCTCGGCGCTTACGGCGACGGCGTGGACTTCTTCTCCTTCAAGGGCAGCATCGAGACGCTGCTGCACGAGCTGCGCATCACGGATGTCAAGTACGTCGCCTGCACCGACAATGATTCTTATCACCCCGGCCGCTGCGCGAAAGTGTATGCGGGCGAGACATACCTCGGCGTGTTCGGCCAGATCCATCCGCTCGTCGCGGCGAACTACGGCATGGACACCGAGGTCTACACCGCAGAGCTGAGCTTCGATGCGATGTATGAAAAGCGCGGCGACATCCCTGTCTACCAGCCGCTTCCGAAGTTCCCCGCCGTCACGCGCGACATCGCCGTCGTGTGCGACGAGGCCGTCACGGTCGGCGCGCTCGAAGAGAGCATCCGCCGCGGCGCGAAGGGCCTTTTGAAGGATGTGTCGCTGTTCGATATTTACCGCGGCCCCGGCGTGGCCGGCGGCAAGAAGAGCGTGGCGTTCAACCTCGTTCTGCGCGCGGATGACCGCAGCCTGACCGGTGAAGAGGCAGATGAGGACGTCCAGTCCATCCTCGCAGCGCTCAAGGCCGACCACGACGCGGTGCTCCGCTGAGAATTCCTTAAGGAAACATTACGATTTGGTTACAGTTGACAGCGCTCTCTTTACTTTTTGAAATTGCGTTGCTATACTGTCTGCATGGAAAGGAGGGACTCTCCCAATGGAAGAATTTACCCGAAAGTTTAATGTTGCGCAGGAAAAGGACGCTGAGATCCGTCATATTCTAACCACCGTTTATGCCGCGCTGGAGGATAAGGGCTATAATCCCATCAACCAGATCGTGGGCTACATCCTGTCGGAGGACCCCACCTATATCACGAACCATAACAACGCCCGCACGCTGATCCGCAAGCTGGATCGCGATGAGCTGCTGCAAACGCTTGTGCGCAGCTACCTCGGAAAGTAAGCGAAAAGCGTCAGAATAACGACCCTCGGAGACCGTGAACGCGGCCTCCGAGGGTTTGTTGCATTTTTTCGCCCCACTTTTATTGACAAGGGGGGCAAAAAATGCTATACTGCAAAAAGTTACAAAACGGTTACAAAGTTACAAATTGGTTACAAGGACAGGAGTGAGTCAGATGGCAGAAGCTACGGAAGGTCTCGTTTACCGCGGACACCCGCTGCGCCGTGTGGATAATCTCATCTACTACGGCTCGATGGCGGATAAATATATCGTGATGATGCAGGTGTTGGATACCACGCCGCTCAAGGATATCACGCTTGCCAAGCGCGTTTCCATTCAGTTGCAGATGACAGACGCAAGCCTCCGTTCGCGCGACCGTGTGGTCCGCTCGACGGAAAAAGGAAGCCTTGGCGAGGCGATGGAATTTGCCTCCATCTGGCTTGAGCGCGCGCTGAGCGGCAAGATGTAAATAGCCGCCGCGCAGCCCCCTGATTTTATTCACGAAAGGATGACTCAGCTATGAGAAACCATTCACGATGCTTATCGTTCCTGCTTTCGGGCATTCTCTCCGTCAGCCTGCTCGCGCCGCTCTCTTCGGCGCAGGCCGCTTACGACGGTTCGATCCGCAACCTTGTTGACCGCGTGACCGTGCTGACGGAATCCGTTCAGACCGAGAGCGCGAACGAAGAAGAGCTCGCCAAGCTCGATGAAATGCAGGCAGAGCTTGAAGACAAGGCTGACGCCAAGGAAGACGTGAGCGAGACCGAGACCGTCTCCATGGTCGTCACGGGCGGCACGATCAACGTGCGCACGGGCCCCGGCACAAATTACGACAAGATCACGCAGGTGGTCAGCGGCAAGCAGGTCACCGTCGTCGGTGAGTCGAACGGCTGGTATCAGGTCACGTTCGACTCGACGACCGGCTGGCTGCTCGGTGAATATCTGCGCGATCCTGCCGACCTCGACGGCACGGTGGGCGCGAAGGTCGTCTCCATGGCGATGCCCTTCCTCGGCACGCGCTACCGCTCCGGCGGCGCGTCCCCCAACGGCTTTGACTGCTCGGGCTTCACGATGTATCTCTACGCGCAGCTCAGCTACTCCCTGCCGCACTCGGCGACCGCCCAGTATAAGAACTGCGGCTACGCCGTCGCCAAATCCGACTTGCAGCCCGGTGATCTGGTGTTCTTCTCGGATTCCTCACACGCCATCGGCCACGTCGGCATCTACATCGGCAACGGTCAGATCATCCACGCGCGCTACAGCGTCGGCAAGATCACGATCGACAGCCTGTCCGCGAGCTACTATGCTTCCCGCTACGTCGGC
>OLQL01003253.1_pt1 | contig 9939 bp, 9 predicted proteins | sample 1672971 | NCBI WGS metagenome assembly OLQL01 (sample SAMEA3136742, study PRJEB25190) | human gut metagenome | biome: human gut; feature: human-associated habitat; material: faeces | place: Austria | collected 2013
TTACCGGGGGAATTATTGGCGATTTTATAGGGATATTAGTTTTAATAGAGTTTGGAATCGTGTTTTTCCAATGCTTTGAGAATAATGAAAAAATGATAAAAGTATTACTTTGTGTTTCTGGTATATGTTTTGTATTAGAAATCATGGCTGCGTTTATTACATTCTGGATAGCGTGTGGAAGGATTGTAATCAGTCACCAAGCCATATCTGAGATGATAAGTTATTTTGGAGAATGGATTATGAAAATAAAAGCAGTTGGGATTGTCTATAACATTATTCTGATAGCATCAGTTCTTATAATGAGCATTCTTCTGCTGCTTACAGAAGAATGTAGGGAAAATATGAAACACACTGTAGTAGCACTAATACTTGCCAAGGTTCTTGTTCCAGCAACGATTTGGGCTTTGGAGAATATTATTGCTGTGGTTGCTGTGCTCTTAGGAATTGCGATGTTTACGGGATTCTTCTTGCTTTTAGGACGTGGACTTTTAGAAGGCGGTAAAAATATTTCCGATGGAGAAAATTCGGCATCAGACATAAAAAAAGTAGACACAGCAATAGTTTCGGCTAAGCGGCAGGAGAAAAAAGAGAGTTTGCGTAAAAAAGAAAATACAGTACACAAAGATAATAGAAGCCCAAGAGAAAAAGATGACAATCCAAATCATCATTACATTGCAAATTATCAGGAATTTGGTGGCATAAGACTATATAAAGTGCATAATAAAGCAGGCGATTATATTGAATTAGACAATTATATTGTCTCAGTAAAAAAATGCAGCCTTGCAGATGCAGAAAAAGGGAAATGCAAATTTTATAGATCAGAGTCTGGAAAAGAGATTCGATTAGAAGAGATTCCATGGAAAAAGAATAGCATGCGTAGAAAATGAAAAAGAGTTATAGATTAAATAGAGAAGAATGAATGATATGATAAAAAAATGAAAAAACAAGAGGGAAAAAGATTGAAAATCAAAGGAATTTCGACCATTCTGCTAAGTATGAGTATGCTGCTTATGTTCGGCGCATGCGGAAATGGAACTGATGCAGGAACAAATAATGGGAGTATTGCGAATGAAAATTCAGAACTAGAAACTAATTTAGATAAAAATTCCGGGAGAAAAAATGAAGAACAGTTGGAAGAAGAAAAACGAATTACACCGAATGTAGAAATTACACCAACTGTAATGGAAGAGCAACAAGAAAATATTTCCGAAAGTGAACAGGAAACGCATGAAACAGTTATCATGTATACGGTAAAACAAGCAGAGCTTAGAAGGGAACCCAGGAGAGAAGCTGAAGTTATAGAAATTCTGGATATCGGTGAATCGGTTGAAGTTATGGAAAATAGAGGAGAGTGGTCGCAAGTTTTATATAACGGAGAAACGGGGTATATTCGGAGCGAATATCTTAGCACAGAGAAAAAAATAGAAAATGAACACTTAATAGTAATTGATGCTGGGCATCAGGCGCATGGAAACAGTGAACAGGAGCCGATAGGTCCGGGGGCAGCAGAGACAAAAGCCAAGGTTGCGTCTGGAACATCAGGCACAACTAGTGGGGTTCCAGAATATGAATTAACATTAAATGTATCATTAAAATTGGAAGAAGAGTTAAAAAAGCGCGGATATCGGGTTATCATGACTCGTACAACAAATGATGTCGATATTAGTAATAGCGAAAGAGCGCAGATTGCGAATAATGCAAATGCAGATGCCTTCATAAGGATACATGCGAATGGATCTACAGATGCTTCTGTAAATGGTGCAATGACTATGTGTCAGACGAGCGCTAATCCATATAATGGAGAAATGGCGGAGGTAAGTAAAAAATTATCGGAAAATATTTTAGATTCCCTTTGCGCTGCAACAGGGTGTCAAAAACAATATGTATGGGAAACCGACACAATGAGCGGCATTAATTGGTGTACAGTTCCCGCCACTATTGTAGAAATGGGTTATATGACGAATCCGACAGAAGATCTGGCGATGGAAACTGACGAATACCAGGAGAAAATGGTACAGGGTATTGCAAATGGAGTAGATGAATTTTTTAAAGAATAAATTTACAATATGAGGGAGGAAAAAAATGCGTTGCTCAAGATGTGGAAAAGAAATACCGAATGACAGTGTGTTTTGTCCGGAATGTGGAAACAGTGTAAGGGAAAACGTACTACAGAAGAAAATACATCCACAGAAAATAATACAACAGGCGGTAGAACAAGTTTCTACAATATCGAAGAAGAAAGTAGAACTGAAAAAAAGAGATAAAATTATAGGTGCAGCAGCGGGCATTATACTGTTACTCTGTGTTGTGATTTCTGGAATAATGGTAACAAGAAAGCCAACAATTAATTTAAATGATTATATGACTGTTTCCATTGAGGGATATGATACAGTCGGACAGGCTTCCGCAGTATTTGATAGTGAAAAATTTCAAAAAAAATATGAGAAAAAATTACGAAAAGTAATTAGCAAAAAGCATATAGAAAGCACTTATAGTTCTGCAACAGAACAATTCTGGTCAACATGTGTCAGTGGAACCTTAAGTAAGGACAGCGGAATCAGCAATGGGGATGTTATTACGTATACATGGAGCTGCAATAAAGAAAGGGCAAGCTCCATGTATGGATTTAAATTGAAATATCAGGATATTGAGGTAAAAGCAAAAAATCTGGAAGAAGCTCAGACATTTGATCCATTTGATGGAATAGAAGTGAAATTTGATGGTATTGCACCGAATGGATATGCAAGTATTGAAGGAAAAGCAGCACAAAGTGCAGCGCAGGAGTTCAACTATATATTAGACAACACGGATGGCTTATCAAATGGAGATAAAGTGACGGTGACAGCGTATTTAGATGCCGATGATCCAACAGCATATTGTATTCAAAATTATGGAATGGTGCCATCAGAACTAACAAAAATATATACTGTCAGTGGTCTGAAAAGTTATGTGAAATCTATTTCAGAAATATCAGACAGCAGTCTGAAAGAAATGCAGTCACAGGCAGAAGATGTTTATCATTCAGACATGGCAAGAAGTTGGTCGGAAGATGAAACTTTAGTGAGCCTTTCTTATCTTGGAAATTATCTGCTTACAAGCAAGAAGAGTAATGAGGATTATTGGGGAAGTAACAATATTCTTTATCTTGTTTATAAGGCTCAGATAAAAGACACGTATTCAGAGGATGGTAAAAACTATGATAAGGTCAGCGATATCTATTGGTATGTCAGCTATTATGATCTGGTGGTAGATGAGACAGGTGTTACAAGTGTTGATGTAACGAATTATGATACACCAGGGCATAGTGTAGAGGTTGAACTTTCCAGAAATGGAAGTTATGCTGATGCCTGGTGGTATTATGACGGGTATGAAACATTAGATACGCTGTATAAATCTGCTGTGACTGCTAAGCTGGAATCGTATAACCACGAAGATAATGTAGATGAAAAACTTGCAAATACGACAGAAAGTATAAATACAGAACAGGAAAGCAAGAATAAGAGTGCACAAGAGTCAGAAGATGGCATGATTTTTCCAGACAGTTCTGAAACAGAAATAAATTCTGAGGACATTAAGAAATTGTCTGACCAGGATCTGAGATATGCGGTTAATGAAATTTACGCAAGACACGGATATATTTTTAAAGATGAAAGCTTGAGAACCTATTATGAGCAATATGACTGGTATAAAGAAACGGTAAAGCCAGAAGATTTTTCTTCCAGCGTGTTCAATGATATAGAAATGAGAAATGTTGAAAATCTGCAGGCAGAGCGGGATGCCAGAGGAAATTGATGTAGAACGGATTAGATTCGAGGTTGTGTTTTTGAGACTAATGCTCCTGCATGTGATTGTGCAGGAGCATTTTTTACATAGGGAAGATTCTGTGGCATAGGGGGAAAATATGGAAAAGATATGTGACAGCTATTCAACAGGAGCCTTATACGATTTTGTGTCCAGAAGTGAAAATCTTGAGGAATACAGAAATATTTTAGAAAGCCTTGCCGACCAGAAACAAAATTGGACGTACATTATAAATGACATAATGAAAGAAAGAGGACTATCAGCAAGCAAAATGGCTGAATTGTGCGGGGTAAGCAGGCAGTCTGTTCAAAAATGGCTGAAAGGTTCCGTACCAAAGAGCAGAGAAACCTATATTAAAATAGGATTTGCAGCTCATTATAATTTGAAACAGATGAATTATTTTTTACAGCGCTATGGTTGCGTAAATAAATTATATCCGAAATACCTGGAAGATTCGGTCTGTATTTTTGTATTGTCATCGGATTGTATCGAACATAGTTATCAGGCCTGTGAGAAAGTAATTAATATGATAAAAAATGAAATTTTTGACGATGTTCCAAGGTCAGAGGGAAAAGAATATACAACTTCAGCACTTGAACTGGATATAACGAATCTGAGATCCTTGCAGGAAATGGTCTCTTTTGTGAAAGAACACGCACAAATGTATAAACAAAAATATTATAGATTATATCGTTATATTGAAGATTGTATACAAAAAAATCTTCTGCCAGATGAAGAGGATAATGTTTCTCTTCTGGCAAGTTCTCAGCAATGGAGCTCATCTCTTCGACAGTGCGTTTCCGAAATATCACAGAAAAAGTGGTATCCGCAGAGAAATAAAATTATATCATTGGGAATTCATTTAAACCTGGATGTGGATCAGATTAACGAAATGCTGGAGTTGGCGCAAATGGAAAAATTGTGTGCCAAAACGCCATTTGAAAATGCCATTATTTATGCGCTGGAGAATGCTAAACTTGAAGATCAAATACATTGCGATGGAACGAATGATTTATGTTTGTATGTGAGAAAAATTCTATTATCGCTTGAATTTGAAGGAGTTGAATTTTTTCTAAATGAATTGCCGGAAGAGGAATAAAGTAGTTTCAAGTGTAAGACGGTGAAAGAGATGTTTTTGGATGGTAACTTGAAATGAAAAGCGGTCTATTTGAAGGAATATAATGGTTGTATAACAAACAGGAAAGAAACATAACAAATAAACATTACTGGCAAGGTTTGAGTTGCCAGTACAGTAATAAATTACAGGGGGAAAAAAGATGACATCAGAGTTTATTCAAATCAAATGCCCAGGATGTGGTGCGGCAGTATCAACGAAGGATACGGAATGCGAATATTGCGGAAAACCGGTCATGATAAAAAATTTTAACAGCATTGCGTCTATGTCGATGCCGGAACTCAATAAATATGTGGGTTCCTATAAAAGAGAAATTGACAGAAATGGTGATAACAGTGCTATCAATAAATCAATAGCCATGTGTTATCTGAAACTTAAACAGTATAAACAGGCGGAGGATTATTTCCAAAAAGCGATGCTGGATGATTTTGATGATTCTGAAAATTATTTTTATGCGGCGGTTTGTTTATTAGAAGGGAAAAAAGCCTTTTTATCGAATAAGTCCACGATCACTCAGATTGAAACGTTTATCAATGATGCGATTTCGATTGAAAGTAAAGGTGTTTATTATTATTTTATGGCATATATTAAGTTCGATTATTATAAAAGAAAAAGTTTTCGAACAAAACCAGACTACATAGAATGTTTGAATCAGGCAATAAGAAATAATCTGAGCAGAATGGATGCGGAGCAGATGTTCAAAATTATTGGGGTTACAATGCCACACGAACTCGCATTTTAACAATGGATGATTGGTAAAGAATATTACGATAAAGAGGAAAAGAAGATGGCACTATTTAAGAGAAATCCAAACGAGGCAGATTATTATGGAGGAAAGAAACATTTTATTGATGTTATAAAAAACAATGGTGCTAACACGTACCTGTTTTGGCGGCAGCCAGAAGAAGACTTCAATACCCATTCCAAACTGATCGTCATGCCTGGGGAGACAGCAATTTTTGTGGAAGGTGGAAATATTGTTCAACAGTTTTCAGAAGGAACGTATGAGTTAACTACCAATAATTATCCATTTATCAGCAGATTAAAAAATGCGCTGTCTGGTGGGATCAGTACTTTTCATTGTGTAATATATTTTTTAAAAAATGCAGATAGCATGGAACTCAAATGGGGAACAGATGATCCAATTCAGGTAAGGGATAAGGTATATGGGATAAGGACTTCGGTTCAGGCAAGGGGTTCTTATAAAGTAAGAATTGAAAATCCTGCATTATTTCTGGAAAAATTAATTGGAAACAATGTAAGAGGATTGAATCAGAATGAGTTAAATAAATATTTCAAAAATGAGATGTTGATGCAGATTAAATCCTGTGTGAGCAAGTTCTTACTTTTGTATGAAAATGAATTCATTGGAATTGGTGCATATGCTGGCGAAATTTCAGAAGCAATTCAACCACAAATTAACGAAACAGTTTCAAAATATGGATTACGTTGTGTGAATTTTGCTATATCGTATATGGAGCCGGATCAAACAAAATACGATGCCATTGATGAGGCTCAAATTGAAAGAATAAAAAGAGAAAAACAGGGAATTGGAGAAAATGCTTTCATGAACCAGTTGGGTAGCAATTGGGACAAGATGAAGAGGGCATCTATTATAGAAACATTGGCTCAAAATGAGGGAGCAGGCAACATTACAGCTATGGGAGCAGGTCTTGGTATGGCTATGGGAGTTGGCAGTACAATTGGAAATATGGCGAATCAGGTTTTTCAAAATGCTTCGGAGACGCAGAACATGCAGTCATATGAGGATCCGATATGACAGTGCCCGAAAGAAAGCCGGAAATGCTGGCAGAGGCCCAGGCTACGGTTGACCGTATTTCCCAGAACTTCCGCCGTGGTCTTATCACGGAAGAAGACTACGATACTAAGAAAAAAGAAGTTTTGAGTAGAATGTAAGGGGAGGGAACATGAAATGGAAACAATGCCATATCTTGCAATTCGGAGTGCAGCAAGTCTTATTGTTTTAGAAAGAGGCTTTGTAAGAAATTATCCATTGGATGCGAAAAACCTCTGGAGAATAGGAAGAAAAAATCCGGAGACAGAAAATGATATTGAACTGGAGTCGAAAATAGTCAGTAGAAAGCATGGGTATATTCAGAATATCGATGGAGAATGGTACTATGTGGAAAGCGGAAGCCTGAATGGAACCTATTATAATGGAAAGAAAATTGCAATGAACGAAAATTCAGAATATGAAGCAGTGAAACTTTCCAATGGGGATATTCTTCGTGTTGATTCCGATAATCTGGAGAATCCGGAAGAAAGAGGCGTGCTTTTGATATTTACAACAGAAGGAATTGGAAATCAGTGGAAGACAATTACTCTGCGTAAGGCAGAAACTGTTTTTGGAAGAAATGCGGAGTGTGATGTCACAATTCCCCTTTCTTATATCTCGGCACGTCATATGGTTGTGAGAAAAAAAGAAGCAGAGTATTTTTTGATGGACTGCGATTCCATGGCTGGAACCTGGGTCAATGGACAAGAAGTTCATGGAGAAGTTCCGCTGAAAGAAAAAGATACGATTTCCATTTGTGACTGTACTATGATTCTGACAGAAAATAAAATTATTTATAACATACCTGTTATCAGAAAAAATAAGAGCAATATGTCAGAAATGTCTCAGAATAGTATGGAAGAAAATAACTTGCAGGATAGACCAGTTGTTTTAGCAGCAGATATCAAGAGCAAAAAAGTGAAAAATAACCAAGGGTTTGGGAAAAAAGAACTGATTCGAGATATAAAAGTAGAAATTCGGGAAGGAACGCTTGTTGCACTGATTGGAGGAACTGGCGCTGGAAAATCTACAGTAATGAATTGCCTGAATGGATATGAGACAAATGGGATTGAGGGAAATATCAAGTATAAAGGCGTGGATTTAATAAAAGACTTTAATCGTATGAAGTATCTGATCGGCAACGTTCAACAAGGGGATGCTTTTCATGAAGAATTAACAGTCGAGCAGGAACTTACAAATGCGGCGGGGATGAAATTACCGAGAGATACTTCAAAAAAAGAAATTGCAGACCGCGTTAACATGACATTAAAGCAACTGGGAATAGAAAATGTCCGAAAGAATCAAATTGCAAAGTGTAGTGGGGGCGAAAGAAGAAGAGTTAATATCGGAATAGAACTTGTGGCAGACCGACAGCTTTTGTGTTTAGATGAACCAGATGCAGGACTGGATCCGGGAAACAAGAAAAAATTATACGAAACATTAAGAAATTTGGCACATAACGAAGAGAAAAGCATTCTGACAATTATTCATGATGTCTCGGAAATAGATCTTTTTGATCAAATGCTTGTGCTGAATAAAGTAGATAATGTAGGAAGATTAGCTTTTATGGGAACGCCGCAGGAAGCCAGAAAGTATTTTGAAACGGATGAAATCAAGGATGTCTACGATATTATGGAAAAAAATCCGGGAAAATACATTTTTAAGGGGGATGGGACAAATGAATGATAATTTAGAAAAAAAGCCAAAGAGAATCGGCGCATTTAAAGAATTTAAAATTTTCATGACGGAATATGTGCAGGTCATTATGGGAAAAAAGAAAGATTTGTTGATATCCCTTATGTTTCCTGTTCTGGCAGCAGCAATTGTAATCTGGATTGCCGGAGAAAATATGTTTGTTCATTATGATGGAACAAAGTCAGGAAGTTTTGTTATTGTAAGTGCTGCAATCTGGGGAGGTTTATTCAATTCGATTCAGACTATTGTAAAAGATAGAAAAAATATTAAAAGAAACTATATTGCAGGAGCCAGAATAAGATGTTATACAGCTTCGCGGGCTTTTGTGCAGTTTGTATTATGTATTATTCAAAGTGCGATTTTAACATTAAGCTATGTGGGTGTAGCGATAGTATATGGGAATGAGTTGCCGGAAACAGGAATTCTGACCAATTATCCCATGGTGGAATTCTATATTAGCATTTTTTTGTTAATGTATGCCGCGGATGCAATGGGAATTATGATCTCCTGCCTTGTGAAAAAAGAAGAGGCAGCGAACGTGCTGGCTCCATATATTTTGATCGTGCAATTGATCTTTTCAGGAATTCTTTTCGCAATGGAAGGAATGGCAGATTACATTTCCTACGTCATGATAAGTCGTTGGGGAATGGAGGCACTTGGAAGTATTGCCAATTTAAATGATCTTCCGTTAAAAATTCAAATGACCGTACCAACCGTGCCGCATGAGTTTGAAAGCAGGTTTGATTCTACGCCGGAACATCTGCTTACCGTATGGGCGGTATTGTTTGGATTCATTGTAGTATTTTTACTGGTTGGAAATATTTTGCTTCACCGAGTTTCCAAGGATACGAAAGGTTAAAGAAATTTTCGGGGTGAAATGTGGAAGAAAACAAAAAAATAATTGGTTACGTAATCAGTAATAAAGGGAAAGTAAGAGAAAATAATGAAGACAACTATCTGCTTGGAAACTGTATCAATGCGGAAAGCCAGGATGAAAATGAAGCTCACTTGTATCAGTCAGCGGGGCATTGGATTTGCGTTGGCGTTTTTGATGGAATGGGAGGTGAAGCAGATGGAGAAGTGGCTTCGAGTGTTGCGGCACAGACCTTTCAGGAAAATACAATGAATTTGCAGATACTGGACAAAGATAAAATTACTGTGTTGATCGAGAAAACCTTTTTGAAAGCAAATAAAGCTGTCATTGAGAAAAGAAAGAATGGCATAAGCGGGACAACAGGAACTGTAATTGCAACAGATGGAAATCAGTTTCGGATTTTTCATCGTGGAGATAGCAGAGTCTACATTGAGCGAAATAAGAATTTGTATGTTGTATCAAAAGATCATACTCTTGCACAACTTAAAATGGATATTGGTATTTACCGGACAAGTGAGGAAGTGCTAGAGAGAGAAAATCATCAGCTCACACAATTCATAGGAATGGATACAGGCGGAGATTCCCTTCCATATGAGAGTTCATGGATTAAATGGGAAGATAATGACAGAATTCTTATAT
>OLQL01003254.1_pt1 | contig 9933 bp, 9 predicted proteins | sample 1672971 | NCBI WGS metagenome assembly OLQL01 (sample SAMEA3136742, study PRJEB25190) | human gut metagenome | biome: human gut; feature: human-associated habitat; material: faeces | place: Austria | collected 2013
AATATTATGCAGAAAGTTTCCAGTTTTTGCTTGATTTAGGAATTAAAAAATTAGAATCAGGAATTGATTATTATTGCTCCTGGAGTGATGAGCAGATACAGGGATTACGAAAGCAGATAGAGAAAGTATTTGGCTTATATAAAGCATATATACAAAAAAATCAAGAAGTAATCTTCTGGAATCTCTGGGAACAATATCTGAAATCATTCCTGATTCCATGTCCATTTTATGCATGTAAGGCGGGTTTGACAACTTGCTATGTAACAACAGATGGTGGGATTTATACTTGTGCAGAACTTCCAGAGTTTAAAATCGGTTCTGTAGAAGAAGGATTGGATGTTCCGAGAATTCGAGAAATTATTTATCTAGAGGATCGAGAGGATGCGATGTGCCAAGAATGTCAATATCTTAGACATTGCAAAACAAGAGGATGCCAGATGGCAAATTATGAAATTCACCAGAATGTATATAAACCTATAAAAGTGAATTGTGAAGTGACGAAGTGGATGTATCATCTGATTCAAACAAACTTAACCGAAAAACAGCTTGAAAAGTTGAAACAAGAATATGAAAGGAGATATTTACGCCATGGAAAGTAGAATGAATGAGTTTATTAAGATTACAGAGGGAGAAAAAGTGGCTTTAATTGATCCAGTAGGAAAAGTCTGCCTGGGGGTAAGTAAAAGATTTGCTGATAATTTAGATAAACCAGAGTTTCAGGAAAAGTTATTCTCTGTATGGAAGCAGCAAACTGAATTTATAAAGGAAATAGAAAATAATCATGAGAAAATCAATACGGTATATTTGATGGTAACTAGGAAATGTAATATGAATTGCGATTTTTGTGCGATTAGTGCAAACGACAAATTGCGTCCAGAAAAAGAATTTAAGCTGGAGGATATACAGAATAAGGTGATTCCGTTCTTTCAAAAAAATAAACCACATAAAATGATTCTTACAGGTGGAGAGCCACTGATTAAAGATCAAATTGTGGAAATTGCAAAAGCTTTGGGAAATGGTTTGACCTGCCCAATTACACTGCAGAGCAATGGCCTTGCTATTACCAAGGACTTAACAGAACAACTCAAAGGGTATATAAATGAAATAGACTTCAGTACTATGCACATGTTTGGAACACCTGAAAAGGAGCAGCAGCTAATTAATCATATAGAGATGTGTCAGCAAGCAGGAATAAAGGTGGTTCTTAGTTTCATTTATGAGAAAACAAATGAAGTGGATTTGTATAGAGTGATTGATATAGCAGCTAAATATGACATTGATGTTCTTTTTAATATTGTTTCATCTGTGGGTAGGGCGAAAGAAAACTCTGAAATTTTAACAGATATGGAACATCTTGATATGAACCTGAAGATAGCAAAATATATATTGAAGCAGGGGTACGAGGATAAAAAAATAGGAGGAGCCTTTTATCAAAGGATTCAGGTAAGAAATTCTTGTGGGGGTTATGGAAAAGTTATGGCAATTTTCCCAGAAGGCGATATTTATATGTGTCAGTGTATGGAACAGAACCAGGTTCGAATGGGAGATATACTTATAGATAATCCTGAAAAGATTTTAAAAACTCAAGAGTGTTTATTAAAGCAATCTGAAATAAAGCAGTTATTCTGTGTTGACTATAAAGAAATATGTAAAGAATGTGATTATCGTTATATATGTGGGGGGAAATGTATGGCTTCGGAAGACGAATATGACTATAAATGTACTTTTGCAAAAGCAATGTTTAAATATGTGCTGTTTTATTACCAATCCCAAGAGAAAAATAGAGAAAAACTTGAAAGTTATGTTCAATATCTTGAAAAAATAAAGAAATGCATATGAGAAAGATAGAGAATCCATATAGGAAGAAAAAAATGCAAAATAAACATAAGTTGTGGCTGATACATCAGAAAAGGGATATATTTAAAATAGTTTTACATACGGAAAATTAAGGAGGTAATAGCATGAATGAAAAGTTGGAGCTGACAGAGGAAGAAGTTAATGTGTACAGTGATGATTGCGGTAAAATACAGGTAGATTGTTTAAATGATTGTATTGATGGAAGCGCATGGCTAAGTATCGAATCCTAAAGAATTTACGATGACATGATGATTAAGGAGATGTAATTGAGGTAACAAGTATCTTTAAAGTAAAAAAATATTATAATTTTATGTAGGCAATAGGAGGAAGTGTACATGAAATTTTCAAAGTTTAATTTGATAATCAAAGAAGGGGATAAAAGAATTTTATTTAATACGCTTTCAGGAGAGTGCTTTAAAATATCTATAGATGTTGCAGAAATGATTGAGAATAATTTACTGGATCAACTCAATAAAGAATTATATGATGATTTTGTGGAAAAAGGAATTATTGTGGATGATCAGGTTGAAGAAAATAGGTATTTCAGTTATATTCAAAACCAAACAAGGTTCAATAATAATGCATTATCATCGACAGTACTGCTAACCTGGGCATGTAATTTAGCATGTATATATTGCTATGAAGGAGCAGGATGTAGAACGATAAGAATGAATAAAGCAACAGCAGATAGATTTATAGGATTTATGATAAACCAAGCAAAGACAAGAAATTCAAAAAGTATGTATATTAATCTGTTTGGTGGAGAGCCATTACTTAACATAGATTGTGGATTTTATATTTTAGATGAGTTAAAGAAATTCTGTGGGGAAAAAAATATAGAGTTTGCATCAGGGATAATAACAAATGGAACTTTATTAACAGCTAAAATAGTAAATCAATTAATAAACTATAATTGCCAACAGATACAAATAACTCTTGATGGTATGCCTGATACGCATAATGCAAGAAGAAAATATAAGGATGGAAAAGGTTCATTTGAACAGATTATTTCGGCGTTAGAATTGCTGAACAATAAAAGTGCTGATATACATACTGTTATAAGAATCAATGTGGATAAGAATAATTTGGATGAAGTGAGTTTGCTTTTGGAGTATCTTGGGAGTAATGGAAAAGGTTTAACAAATTGCAATGTTGACTTTGGAATCGTTAGAGGTTCTACACAAGCATGTTCTGCATATTCGGGGAATTGTTTAAGTGAAAGTATTGTAGGAGAAGTATTGAGTAAACTATGGAGTAAGGCTGAAATGGAAGGGTTTACTTTATATACAAAACCATTTCATAGATGGATTTATTGTGGACTATATGCTGATAGTCAGTTTACAGTTACTCCCAATGGTGAATTATATAAATGTTGGGAACATGCAGGGGATGAGCAACATTTGATGGGGAATATTAATGAGAACGGTAATATTGATAACATAAAGTATTCATATTATGATTGGATGTCTCATAACCCATTAGAGAATGAAGAATGTAAAGAATGTGTATATTTGCCAGCTTGTGGTGGTGGATGCGGGGTCGTTAGCTATAACGAGACTAATAGCTACCATTCGAAAGGGTGCTTTAAAGTAAAAGGCGTACTTGAAAAGCAAGTGTTACGGTATTTTAAGGGGAAAATATAAAATTGGAGGTAATATGTATGGAGGCTTGCACCAAAGGAAAAGTAATTTCAACTAATAGATTATGGTGGTTGAAAATTAATAAAAAACCTATTAGAACACATTTATTAGATGGAGCTGATTTTCCTACGGTTATTACTGTGCAATATAGTGTTTCCGGTGTTAATTATAAAAAAAGAAAATTTATTGGCGTAGGTACTAATTGCCCCAAAAAAGGGGAAGAATTGTCAGTATTCTATTTTATGGATAATCCCAAAAAGGCCAGAATAAAATTGTGATTAGTAATCTGAGGGAGAAGTTATGGTAAGCATTTTTAAAATGTGTAGAAAGTATCTGATTAAAAATAAGTATTGCGTGATTTGGTATGGATTTCTGTGTCTAACAAGTAGTATATTTTCTATGATTTCTCCCTACATAAGTGGCAATTTTATTGATTATTTGATAGTGGCTGATGATATCAGTAAAATTTATCAATATTGCTTTGTTTTTTTCGGACTTTTTGTTATTAATCAGTTGATAGGGTATATTGTTAATAGAGTATACATAAAGATGCAGACTCAAATGGGCTATGAATTGAATAGTGATGTGATACGTCACATACAACGTTTGCCAGTTTCATTCTTAAAAAAGCAGAACATGGCTTATTTAAACCAAAGAGTCAATAATGATTCTAATCAGCTCATCACATTTTGTATCAATATTGTACAGGGGATATTAATAAATAGTTTAAAACTTTTATTTTCCATTTCTCTATTGGTGCAATTTAGTAGCAATATTACATTGTTATTCGTAGCTATAATAGGTGCGTATGCATTGTCGTATAAAATATTAAAGAAAATCCTTTTCGAAGCACAATTTATTTTGACAGAAGCACAAACAAATTATTTTTCGAAATTATTCGAACAATTTGATAATATCCTTTTTGTAAAAATGCAGGCTATATATGAATCTTTTTTAAGTCGGTTAAAGAGAGAGTTTCAAAATATTTTAAAAGTAAGTCTCCAATATCAAAAAATTTCGTATTTATTTTCAAGTTTGGATTCTTTAGTGATGTCCTTAGCTCAAATAGGAATTTTTATAATGGGAGGGGCATTAGTTATTAGAGGTAAACTTAGTGTAGGTCAATTAACAATTATGTTGAGTTACTTTGGGATAATGATGGAAGCTTCGAGATATTTCTTTTCGTTAACAAAGACAATACAGGACAATAAAGTAGCATATACAAGATTAAAGCAGATATTAGATTTAGAGAGTGATGAGAATGCTGGGGTAGAGTTAAAGGATATTGGTCAAATCAGACTGAAGAATATAATGTTTTATTATGGTAAGAAATGTATTTTCCGTGATATTAGTTTAGAATTTAAAAAAGGAAAAATATATTCCATCATCGGAAAAAATGGAATAGGGAAAAGCACATTGGTAGATTTGATTATAGGGTTCTATAATAGAGAATATGAAGGTGAGATATATTATGATGATTTATCATTAGATCAGATTGATGTTTATAAAACGAGAAAAATGTGTTTTGGAATATGCGAGCAAGAGCCAGTGTTATTAGCGGATACAGTAAAATATAATGTATCAATGGATGGTGAGGGTGGCATAGATTTAAAGCGATTATTTTATATAGCAAAAAAGATAAATTTGTATTCATTCATAGAAAGTCTGCCACAGAAATTGGAAAGCACCATTGAAGAAAAAAATTCAAATTTGTCTGGAGGAGAAAAACAAAAGCTTTCTATAATGAGGACATTTTACAAAAATTCACCGGTAATTATTTTAGATGAACCGACATCTGCATTAGATGAAGAGAGTATAAGATGTTTACAAGCCTATTTAAATGAAATAAAAAAAGATAAAATAATTATTTTAATATCGCATAATTCCGATTTTATATCTATATCAGATGAAATAGTAGATTTAGATAAATTAGATATGGACGTATAGTATAAGTTATGAAAGCTAAAACGGTATACTGAAGAGCTGGCATGGTTATTACATGTTATGGCTAATATATTATTTATATAACGAATCGCATACTTATTCAGGAAAGGAGAAATGTTATGGGTAGTGAATACATAGGAAATGGATATGGTCAGTCTAAAGCTGGTGGATGTGTCGGAGGAGTTGGATGTTTAGCCGATGTAGGATGTGGTGGAAATGCCTGCGGAGCGGCAGCATGTGGAGCTAATGTTTGCGGGGTAGATGGTTGCGGAGTAGCAGCATGTGGAATTAATGCTTGCCCACTTAATGGGTGTGTGGGAGATGCATGTGCAGCAAACTTTACGCCATTGCCGGGACCGTTTTCAAATAGTGATAATAAATAAACAGAAAATAAGGATATATTAGCAAAAAGTATGCGACTCGTACTGAGCCTTGAAAGGGTGCAATTATAGCAACCTTTCAAGGCTTATTTTTAGTACAACAAAAAAGATTTTTAAATCCATTTGAAATGGAAGCAGAAAAAACACACAGCATTACTTGGAGGTCTCAAAATCCTATACGATAATGATATCGGTTTTGTATGTTTTAGTTATAATTCTATTTCGTAAGCGCAAAAATATTGCTACGTTACTCGTAAATTACGCTTGCACCAAAATGATAGATGCAAGCGTTTTCCTCTATTTTAGTTTTGACAGTTAGCTTTCGCAGGCTCGCTCCATGGGGTGAATATTCTTGCGGCTCGAAATCACGAATTCGGAAATTTGGAAATCAGAGTTCTGGTACTCGGAAATCGCCTTTTTTGTGCTTGATTACGGTTCCATTTCTATGGGAATATTTGTCAAGGCCTTGCCGCATCTGCGGTGCGTAGCAGCCTTTACGAATATTCTTGTAGAAATTATGATTCAATATGTACAAAAGTGAATCTAAAAAGTGGTTTCCATATCACCGGACAGCTGATGGAAACTTATCGGAATAATCATGGGGCAAGCTGTTCCAGCTGTTCATCTGACATTTTATCGTTTGGTCGTTGTGATAAGATATGTCAGATATTTATAGGTATTTAGATTATTCGCTTTTGCCATTTCAACCATAGTGTACACAATAGCACTGGCAGTGGCTCCTTTTGGACTGGCACTGAACAGCCAGTCCTTCCGGACAACAGTAAATGGTCTGATTGCATTCTCGCTGAGATTGTTAGATAAACTACAATGACCGTCTTCCAGATAGGTCATCAGAGTGTCTTTCCGATTTTGGGCATAGTTCACCGCTTTCGCCAAACGAGCCCCCTTGTTTGGGCGCTGTTGTTCCAGCCAATTCCAGAACGCATCCAATATCGGCTTTTCTTTTTCAAGACGAAACTGTTTCTTCTGCTCCGCAGTATGATTATGATCTGTCAATCCACTTTGACGGCATTCCATGATGAGATGGTATTGTTCTTCTGTAGGTATTCTTTTGCTTCTCATGAGCAGTCCTCCATAAATCGAATCGAGTAAAATGCTCTCACCTATCATTTCTAGCAACAGAAGATGAAGTAAAGTGCTTGGATTTTCTAATGATTATTATGGACTGAATTTTAGGACAAAGCAATCCGTCGAATTATTTTGCGCTTACTCTATTTCTGAAAAAGATTGAAAATCCGTTAACAATTACTGAATCATAGTAATACCATGGTATACCATGATATATAGTAGTAAAACAATAAATGATAGTAAAACAAGGTGTATTTATGTGTACCATGAATATATGGAGGTGTATACTTGTGAATCGGATTGCTGAATTAAGGAAAAAATTAGGTTTGACGCAGACAAGACTTGGAGAAGAAATAGGAGTTAGCCAGCAGACAATTAGTAAATATGAAAATGGGGATGAGAATATTTCAGGAGATATGCTACTTGCATTATCTAAATTTTTTAGGGTTCCAATTGACTATATATTGAGGAAAGAGGAAGAACAGCAACAGCAGGAGCAAAATGACAGAAAAGAAATTATGGAATTGTACAGGGATATGGATCAATATAACAGAGATACTTGGATTATTATTGGGAAAAGATTATTGGGTGGTCAATTACATAAGTATAATGAAAATTGTATTTTGAGGAAATAGTTTGGGCAGGTAATGAACATATTGTTTATACAATGGAGCGGTGGTCTTAGAGCCACTGCTTTTTTCAATGAAATAATTATGCCAGTTAGGAAATTTCCAACGAGGCAAATAAAATGTTGATTTAAACAGAAAGTCTACACATTTGTTGGCAAATGAAATATGATATTTTTGTTATTATAGTATAAAGAAATTTTTATAAAGTGATAGAATAATCCTAAAATTAATGGAGGTCTAAGAGAAATTATTAAAAATACTATAAAAATATATAATGTAAGGAGAAAATTACTATGGAGAAAAGATTATTTACCTCAGAATCAGTAACAGAAGGACATCCGGACAAAATGTGTGATGCTATATCAGATGCCATATTGGATGCTCTTATGGAGAAAGATCCGATGAGCAGAGTGGCCTGTGAGACTGCAATTACAACTGGTATGGTATTAGTAATGGGAGAAATCACGACCAATGCGTATATAGATATGCAGCAGGTGGTAAGAGAAACGATCAAAGAAATTGGTTATGATAATGGAGACTATGGATTTGATGCACATACCTGTGCCGTCTTAACAGCAATTGATGAGCAGTCAGCAGATATTGCTTTGGGTGTAGATAAGGCATTGGAAGCAAAAGAACACAAAATGTCAGAAGAAGAACTTGATGCAATTGGTGCTGGGGATCAGGGTATGATGTTTGGTTATGCATGTGATGAAACGAACGAATTTATGCCATATCCAATCTCACTGGCACATAAATTGACTCGTCAGCTTACTCAAGTCCGTAAAGATGGTATATTGAAATATTTAAGACCGGACGGTAAGAGCCAGGTTACCGTAGAATATGACGAAGCAGGTATTCCGCACCGGCTGGATGCAGTGGTTCTGTCAACACAGCACGATCCAGATGTGACACAGGAGCAGATCCACGAAGATATAAAAAAATATGTATTGAAACCGATTATTCCAACAGAGCTGGTAGATAAGAATACAAAATTTTTCATCAATCCAACAGGACGTTTTGTCATCGGCGGACCTCACGGAGATAGTGGAGTAACAGGACGTAAGATTATTGTAGATACCTATGGTGGTATGGCACGGCATGGCGGTGGAGCTTTTTCTGGAAAAGACTGTACGAAAGTAGATCGTTCTGCATCTTATGCTGCTCGTTATGTTGCGAAGAATATTGTGGCTGCAGGTCTGGCAAATAAATGTGAAATTCAGTTGTCTTACGCAATTGGGGTGGCTCATCCGACCTCTATTATGGTAGACACCTTTGGAAGTGGGAAAATTTCAGATGAGAGTCTGGTAGAGATGATAAGAAGAGAATTCGATCTGCGACCAGCAGGAATCATTCAGATGTTGGATCTCCGCCGTCCGATCTATAAACAGACGGCAGCCTATGGACATTTTGGAAGAAACGATCTCAACCTTCCATGGGAAAGATTAGATAAGGTAGAAGAACTGAAAAAATATTTGAAATAATTTATTAGGAGGAAGCGTATGAGAAGATACAAAAAGCAAATCTCAAGAATTGTAACGATTGCGATGCTGTTTGCATTTCTGGTAGGAAATTCTAATATGGTACATGCTATGGATACAACACAAATAAGATATGCGAGTAAATATATCACAGTGAAAGGGAATAAGATGCATCTTGCTTTGTATGGAAAATTGGATGCAAGTGGAGAAAAGTTTGCAGATGAAGGAAAAACTACATTGGTGATGCTGCCGGCTCTGGGCGTTCCATCACCCCATATCTATTTTAAACCTCTGGCAGAATCTTTGGATGAGAGTTTTAATGTAGTGATTGTGGAGCCATTTGGATATGGACTTAGTGATGGTGCATTGACAGATCGAACGGTAGATAATATCAACAGCGAAGTGAATGTTGCACTGGACACCATGGGAATTGAGCAGTGTGTATTGCTGGTACATTCGATTTCTGGAGTATATGGACTCAATTTTGTACAGAATTATCCGGAAAAAGTAAAAGGTTTCATTGCTGTTGATAATACGGTGTATGATGAAGAGCTGGCAGAGGCTATGGAAATGGAAAAGAAATATATGCTGCAGGGAATTGATGAATTTCAGAAAATTAAGAATTCTTTTTCTTCTTTGGAAGAATTCCAGACTGCATTGAAAACAGATCCGGATAAATATGGGGCAGCATTACCACAGGTTTCCGGGTATACTTATACGGAAAGTGATAGGGAGGAATACATTCAGGCATATTCTTTGAGCAACAATGATACGATTAGAAGTGAAGTAAATGGGATGGACCAATCATTACTTTCTATAAAGAATAAAAAATTTCCATCGGCACTTCCTGTATTAACCATGATTTCTTCAGAGAATGTACAAAATGTTCCGGCATGGGAGACTGCTCATAGAA
>OLQL01003260.1_pt1 | contig 9911 bp, 7 predicted proteins | sample 1672971 | NCBI WGS metagenome assembly OLQL01 (sample SAMEA3136742, study PRJEB25190) | human gut metagenome | biome: human gut; feature: human-associated habitat; material: faeces | place: Austria | collected 2013
AATAAAAGGAGGTGAATTGTCGTGGCCCCGTACCGAACAGCTACCCTCTTCTACACCCAACGATCGGTTCATGCAGAAAAAGCTGAACGAGCACCTCGAATCTGCATCTTTAAACATCATGCGTCCCTCAACCATGTTTCCCGAAAATCCATCGGAATTCATGTTAAACGTAATTTTACTGCACGCAGTGAAAGACAGCATAGCCAGCCTTCACGACGAAACAATCGCGCGAATGGTCGATATGTTTGTATTACGTAACTTGTTACGGCCTCTCTCCAATGACAAACCCGCTCCTGTCAACAGCTGGTCGATGAGTGCACCCAACACCATGCCTTTCGGTATAGGCGTCTCTTATGTGGGACTCCTCGACCCTGTCGAAATATACCGTAACTGGCAACGCAAGAAAAGGGCCCTACGCACCAAAATGGTTTTAATGACCCTTTTCGGGAACACTACCCGCCCGCTCACCAAACATGAGACTGATTCAATAAAACGAAGCATCGAATGGAAACGTAATGTCCCGGTAAGTACGATTGCCAATCCCGTTCAGATATCCACCTTACTGAAAAACGATACCATCGTCGAACCTTCCAAGCCGAAATTTACAGCACCGCTCTTTGGAAAAGAGCGTCCCCAAATGGCTATCGATACCATCTCCGCAGCATCTTCACCGAAAATAAACGAGACCCGATAGCCTCTGTTCCTTCGAACTTTCTATGCTGCATCCGTGTTGTAAAAAATAAACAAGTCATTTTGTCAGAAACAAAAAGAATTATAAATGAACTTCTTATAGATCCGAACCTTTCCAACGTATCGGAAATATAGACATTATGTCATATTAACAAATTGATTTTCAGACAATATTTCATTAAAACACGGCTGGCATTTCTTTTGACTATATCCCAATGTAAAAACAAAAAAAGATAAAATAGAAAGGAGAATAAATATATGAATTTCGACAATTTCACAATCAAATCGCAGGAGGCTATCCAAAAGGCTGTGGAGATTGTTCGTAATCACAACGAACAATCCATAGAACCGGTACACCTTCTAAAAGGTATCTTGCAAGTAGGCGAAAGCCTCACCTCATACCTTTTTCAAAAATTGGGAGTCAACGCAGGGTTGCTAAACAACCAAGTCGACAGAGAAATAGAATCGCTTCCGAAAGTGAACGGAGGTGAGCCCTATCTGAGTCGGGAAGCTAACGATGCCCTACAAAAAGCAATCGACTATTCCAATAAACTCGGAGACCAGTTCGTAGCATTGGAAGCCATGCTCATGGGATTATTCCTCGTGAAAAGTCCGGCCTCTGCATTCATGAAAGATGCAGGCATAACCGAAAAAGAACTGGGCGCAGCTATCGACGAATTGCGAAAAGGGAAGAAAGTAACCGCAGCTTCGGCCGAAGACACCTACAATGCATTGAGCAAATATGCAATCAATTTGAACGAACGTGCCCGTAACGGGAAACTCGACCCTGTTATCGGACGAGACGAAGAAATCAGACGAGTATTACAAATTCTGAGTCGCCGAACCAAAAACAATCCTATCTTGATAGGTGAACCGGGTACAGGTAAAACAGCCATAGCCGAAGGACTAGCGCATCGTATCGTACGCGGAGACGTTCCCGAGAACCTAAAAAGCAAACAAATCTTTTCTCTCGACATGGGAGCTTTGGTTGCCGGAGCCAAATACAAAGGAGAATTTGAAGAAAGGTTGAAATCGGTAGTCAACGAAGTCATTCAAAGCGAGGGAGAAATTATCCTCTTTATCGACGAGATACACACGTTGGTGGGAGCCGGTAAAGGCGACGGAGCAATGGATGCTGCCAATATTCTGAAACCGGCTTTGGCAAGAGGAGAATTGAGGTCTATCGGCGCTACCACGCTCGACGAATATCAAAAATATTTTGAAAAGGACAAAGCTCTCGAACGTAGGTTCCAAATCGTCATGGTCGACGAACCCGACGAAATGAGCTCTATCTCAATTTTGAGAGGTCTGAAAGAGCGGTATGAGGTCTTCCACGGGGTGAAAATCCAGGACGGCGCCATCATCGCCGCGGCCACCCTATCCAATCGGTATATCACCGACCGGTTCCTGCCGGACAAGGCCATCGACCTCATCGACGAGGCCTGCGCCCTCATCCGCACGGAGATTGACTCCATGCCCACCGAGCTGGATGTGATCCAGCGGAAAATCATCCAGCACGAGATCGAAGAGGCCGCCCTGAAAAAGGAGACCGACCGGCTGTCCCAGGAGCATCTGGCGGAAATCCAGAAGGAACTGTCGGACATGCGGGAAGAATTCAAGGCCAAGAAGGCCCAGTGGGACAACGAAAAAGAGGCCATCGGCAAGGTCCAGCAGCTGCGGGCCGACCTGGAGAGCGCCAACGCCGAGCTGGAAAAGGCCCAGCGGGAGTACGACCTGAACAAGGCCGCCGAGCTCCAGTACGGCAAGATCCCCGCTTTGAAAAAGGCCCTGGAGGCCGAGGAGCAGATTGCCGCCGACGGAAAGGCCCGGTCCCTGCTCCGGGACAAGGTCACCGAGGAGGAGATCGCCCGCATCATCGAGCGCTGGACGGGCATCCCTGTGGCCAAGCTGATGGAGGGGGAGCGGGAAAAGCTCCTCCACCTGGAGGACATCCTCCACCAGCGGGTGGTGGGCCAGGACGAGGCGGTACGCCTGGTCTCCGAGGCCATCCTCCGCAGCCGGGCGGGCATCGCCGACCCCGACAAGCCCATCGGCTCCTTCCTCTTCCTGGGGCCCACCGGCGTGGGCAAGACCGAGCTGGCCAAAACCCTGGCCGAGGCTCTGTTTGACTCCGAGCGCAACCTGGTGCGGATCGACATGTCGGAGTACATGGAGAAATTCTCCGTCTCCCGGCTCATCGGGGCGCCCCCCGGCTACGTGGGCTATGAGGAGGGGGGACAGCTCACCGAGGCGGTGCGGCGCAAACCCTACTCCGTGGTCCTCTTTGACGAGGTGGAGAAGGCCCACCCCGACGTGTTCAACATCCTCCTCCAGGTCCTGGACGACGGTCGGATCACCGACAGCCAGGGGCGGACGGTGGACTTTAAGAACACCATCCTCATCCTCACCTCCAACCTGGGGTCCCAGTACCTGTTGGAAGGCATCAACGCACAGGGGGAAATCTCCGACGAGGCCAAACTCCAGGTGGACCAGCTGCTGAAGAAATCCTTCCGGCCGGAGTTCCTCAACCGCCTGGATGAGATCGTCTGCTACAAGCCCCTGACCAAGGAGAACATCACCGCCATTGTGGACCTGCTCATCGGCGGCCTGAACAAGCGCCTGGCCGACAAGCAGCTGAAGGTGGTTCTCACCCCCGCCGCCAAGAGCTATGTCATCGACAACGGTTACGATCCCCTCTACGGGGCCCGGCCCCTGCGCCGGTTCCTCCAGCACACAGTGGAGACCCTGGTGGGCCGGAAGATGATCGCCGACGAGGTGGCCCCGGGAAGCACCCTCACCGTGGACTGCGTGGCCGGAGAGCTGGTGGTCCACTGAGACGGCCCCAGCCCCTGTCTGCACACCGCCACGCCGCAGGCAAAGATTTCTGCCCGCGGCGTGGTCTTTTTTTACCCTTCCGCCTGGCCCTGGGTGAGAGCCTGAACCGCAAACTGGAGAAAGGCCTTCACCGCCGGGGCGGCGCGGGGCAGGGAGGGAACGGCCACCCCCAATGTGAGCTGCTGGGGCGGGTCCAGCGGGAGGATGGCCACCTTCCCCGGCCAACTTTTGGTGATGAGTTCATTCATAATGCTCATCCCCAGATCATTCTGAATCATGGCCAGGGCTGAGACTGTGTCCAGGGTGGTAAAGGCAATTTTCGGCTCCAGACCGTGGGTCTCCAGCAGGCCCAGAACATCGTCGTCCCGGCCCAGGGCGGGCATGATGAAGTCCTCCTGGGCACACTGGGCCAGGGGATAGGACCCCCGGTCCGCCAGAGGGTGGCCGGGCGGGAGCACCGCCACCATCCGGTCCTCCGCCAGGGGAATCCAGTCGTAGGGCATGGGGGCCTTGTGGCTGAAAAAGGCCAGGTCGGCGGCCTTGTCCTCCAGCCATTGGATGATCTCCTGGCGGATGCCCTCCATGAGCTTAATTTGGATGTGAGGGTACCGGGCCCGAAACCGGCGGATGACCTGGGGCAGCCAGTGGGTGGCCACGCTGGAATAGGTGGCGATGGTGACGCTGCCCACCAGCAGGCCGCTCATCTCCCCGGCCAGCTGATAGATCCGGTTCTCCTGCTGGAGAAACTCCCGCACCGCCGGCAGCAGGCGGCGGCCGTTCTCCGTGAGGGTGACCCCCTTTCGATTCCGCCCCAGCAGAGGGAGGCCCAGCTCCCGCTCCAGGGAGGTCACCAGCTGGCTCACCCCTGAGGGGGTATAGCCCAGCACCTCGCCCGCCTTGGAAAAACTGCCGGTCTCCGCGGCGGTGACAAAGGCTTTGCAGCGGGCACTCTCCATGGTTCCCATCCCCCTTTCAGTTTCACTTAAAGGAACTTCTACAATTCTTAGTTTTACTTTATAATACCCAGCCGCTATCCTTATGTCAAGGGAAGCAATCCAGCCGCCTTCTCCCATCCCCTTGGGACAGGGGCCTCATTCTCTTCGCTTTGACCCCGGTAGAGCCCCCCTTTGCTCTGCCGGGGCCGTTTTTTCTCCGGGATTGACCTTCCCCGCGCCAGCCTGTATACTGACCCAAGGAACCCATTGAGAAAGGAACGAACCCCTATGACCTTCACCATTTCCCCTGCCATCAAACAGTGCTGGCCGGAAACCGCCCTGGGCCTGCTTCTCTATCAGGTTCAGGTGGCCCCCAGTTCTCCCCAGCTGCTGGCCCAGTTCGACCAGACCGTGGCCAGCCTGGCCCAGCAGTATACCTTGGACACCATCGCCAAGCACCCCCACATCGCCGCCACCCGCCAGGCCTACAAGGCCCTGGGGGCCTCCCCCCACGAACACCGGAACGCGGCGGAGGCCATGCTCCGGCGGGTGGTGAAGCAGGCGGGCCTCTACCACATCAACAATGTGGTGGAGGTGAACAACCTGATCTCCATCTCCTCCGGCTACGCCATCGGCTCCTATGACCTGGACCAGCTCCAGGGCCAGGTGGTCCTGGCCTGTCCCCCGGCGGGGGCCCGGTACGAGGGCATTGGCAAGGGGAGTCTCTCCATCGCCCACATGCCCGTGCTCACCGACGACCTGGGCCCCTTCGGCAACCCCAGCAGCGACAGCCGCCGGGCGATGATCCAGCCCGGCCTCCGCCGGGTGGCCTCCGTCCTGTACGCCTTTGACGGTGCCGAGGGGCTGGTCCCCTGGATGCAAGCCTTTGAGGAGGCGCTGCGGACCCACTGCGGCGTCTCCTCCGTGACCCAGCAGCGGATTGAATAGCAAAAAACCCCCCCCGGACCCACGGCCAAGCGCCGGGGTTCCGGGGGGTGTCTGCATGTTGTCTATCGGTTGTCGTAGCGGACCTCCAGATGCTCAATGAGCCGGGCCACGCAGCTCTCATCGCAGGAGGGGAGGACCACATCCGCCGCGGCCCGAACCTCTGGATAACTGTTGGCGGGGGCAAAGGAGAGGGCGGAGACCGCCAGCATGGGGATGTCGTTGAGCCCGTTGCCCACGCAGTAGATATCCTCCGGCCGGACCCCCAGGTGACGGGCCACCCACAGCACGGACAGGCCCTTATTGGCCCCCCGGGCGGTGACCTCCAGCAGATAGGGGTTGGAGAAGGTGACATCGTAGGTCTCAGGCCACTGGGTTTGCAGGTAGGTTCGGGCCTGGTGGAGCACCGCCGTGTCCGGGTGCTGGAGGATGACCTTGATCCAGGGGACCGGCATCTCCTCAATGGCCTTGGGCCGGCCGGTGAGGTGGCACCGGGTCAGGTGGCGCTGGGTGACCTCGTTGGGGCGGAAAATATAGACCTCGTCCTGATGATAGGCCTCAAACCCCACCTGGGGAAAGGCCGCGCAGACCTGGGCCAGGTGGACGGGCGCTTGGGCGGGAAGGTATTTCAGCCACAGGCTCTCCTCCGTGGCAAAGTCATAGATGGAGGCCCCGTTGGACAGGATCACCGGGGTATTCACCGGCAGGCGCTCCCGCTCCATTTGAATGGCAAAGTTGATGTAGGACCGGCCGGTGGAGATGCAGAACAGGCCCCCTTCCGCCACAAAGCGGGCAATGGCCTGGCGGTTTTCCTGGGAAATGGTACAGTCACTGCTGTACAGGGTGTCGTCATAATCCGTGGCCAGCAGAACGCCGGAAAACTTTCCCATGGGGGCTCCTCCCTTCGGTCTTTTTTCGAATAGCCGTTTTATTTTATACTAACCGGCTGCATCTTGTCAAGACAGTCTGAAAGTAGGCCGGCAGGGGAGAGGAGAGGGTCATCCGCTCCCCGGTGCGGGGATGCTGAAAGGAGAGCCGGCGGGCGTGGAGACACTGGCCGGCCAGCTCAGGGAACCCCTTCCGCAGGCCGTTGTACACCGGGTCCCCTAACACCGGATGGCCCTGGGCCGCCATGTGGACCCGGATCTGGTGGGTCCGTCCGGTCTCCAGCCGGCACTGGACATGGGTGTAGCCCGGGTAGCGGGCCAGCACCGTCCAGTGGGTCACCGCGGGGCGGCCGCTGGAATGGTTCACCGCCATCTTTTTCCGGTCCGTGGGGTGGCGGGCAATGGGCAGGCTGATGGTGCCCTGGTCCTCCCGCAGGTTGCCCAAAACCACCGCCTCATATTCCCGGTAGAGGCTGTGGTCCTGGAGCTGCTGGGCCAGGGCCAGGTGGGCCCCGTCATTTTTGGCCGCGATGAGCAGGCCGCTGGTGTCCCGGTCAATCCGGTGGACAATCCCCGGCCGAAGCCGGCCATTGATGCCGGACAGGCTCTGGCCGCAGTGAAAGAGCAGCGCGTTGACCAAGGTGCCGTCGGGGTGGCCGGGGGCGGGGTGGACCACCATGCCCACAGGCTTATTGACCACGATCACGTCCTCATCCTCATAGACCACCTCCAGGGGGATGTCCTGGGGCAGGAGCTCCACTGGGGTGGGGTCGGGAATACACACGGCGACCTGGTCCCCCGGCTTCAGCCGGTCATTCTTTTTCAGGGGCCGGCCCTGGCAGAGGACATGGCCCTCCTCCAGGAGTTTTTGGGCCGCGGAGCGGGTGAGCCCGTCCAGGCGGGCCGCCAGGAACTGGTCCGCCCGCTGGCCGGCGGTCTCCACAGACAGGGTGACGTTCATGGGGTCTCCTCCTTGTCCGGTTCCTTCTTTCCCTCCCGGCCGAAAAACACAATCAGGTGCAGGCACAGGAGAACCCCGCCCAGAACCACCCCCACGTCCGCCACGTTAAACACCGCGAAGTTCACAAAGGTGGTGGCAAACATGTCGGTGACAAAGCCGAAGAGCAGGCGGTCAATGAAGTTCCCCACGGCCCCGCCCAGCAGAAGGGCCAGGGCCAGCATCCCCGACCAGTGGTGGAGGACTCTTTTCCCCAGGCAGATCACCAGAACCACGGACACCACCCCGGACAGGAGGGTGAGCAGCCAGGTGTGCTGGCTGAACAGGGAAAAGGCCGCGCCGGTGTTCTGCACATAGGTCAGGTCCAGACCGGGGAGGAAGTCCACCGCCGTGTGGAGGGGAATCCCGGCGCGGACCAGATATTTTACCACCTGATCTACGGCCACCAGGGCGGCGGCCAGCAGGAAATAAAGGGGCATGCAAGCGCCCTCCTTTCTTGGTCAGAGGAACAGGTGGCCGGCCCGGAGGCCGGCCACGAGTACAATGCACTTTTTAACGGAAAACGAGCGTTGGCGTGCCATCCTCCCGGGCGGCTCACACCAGGGTGGTCAGCACCTTGGCGCAGCGGGGGCACAGGCCCTCCCCGTTCACCGTGGGCAGTACCTTCCAGCACCGCTGGCACTTGTCCCCGGCGGCGTTTTCCACGGTGGCCTGGATCGCCTGGCCCACCGTCACCTCCACCTGGGAGACGATGAGCAGGTCGGCCAGGTCCGCCTGGTCCATCTCCGCCAGGAAGGCGTCCTCGGCGGGGACAGTGAGGACAATCTTGGCCTCCAGGCTCTTGCCGATCTTCTTCTCCGCCCGGGCGGTCTCCAGGGCGCCGTTGACCACGTCCCGGACCTGGATGATCTTCTCCCACCGGGCCATCTCCTCCTGGGGCAGGGCGTATGCCGTGAAGGGCTGGTTCATGTCGTTGAAGACCACGTTCCGGCCGTCCGCCCCTTCGGGATGGGTCATGGACTGCCAAATCTCATCCCCGGTGAAGCACAGCACCGGGGCCATGATCTTGGTCATGGTGTCCAGAATGAAATACAGCGCCGTCTGGGCCGAGCGCCGGGCCAGGCCGTCCTTCTCCTCGCAGTACAGCCGGTCCTTGATGATATCCAGGTAGAAGTTAGACAGCTCCACCACGCAGAAATCGTTCACCGCGTGGGTGACCACGTTGAAGTCAAAGTCGTCATAGCCCTGGAAGCACTTCTCAATGAGGACATTCAGGCGGGTGACAGCCCAGCGGTCCAGGGGCAGCATGTCGGCGGGGGCCACCAGATGGTTGGGGTCAAAGCCGTTCAGGTTGCCCAGGCAGTACCGGGCGGTGTTGCGGAACTTCAGGTAGTTCTGGCTCAGCTGCTTGAAAATCTTCTCCGAGCAGCGCATGTCCGCGTGGTAGTCGGCGGAGGCCGCCCACAGGCGGATCAGGTCCGCGCCGTACTTGTTCATAATATCATAGGGGTCCACCCCGTTGCCCAGGGACTTGTGCATGGCCTTGCCTTCCCCGTCCACGGTCCAGCCGTGGGTGATGCAGGTCTTGAAGGGGGCCTGGGCCACCCCGGTGGAGCCCACGGCGGTGAGCAGGGCGGCCTGGAACCAGCCCCGGTACTGGTCCAGCCCCTCCATGTACACGTCGGCGGGCCAGAACCCCTGGTCCTTCTTCATGGAGGCCAGGTGGGTGGAGCCGGAGTCGAACCACCCGTCCAGGGTGTCCTCCTCCTTGGTAAAGCCCGACGCCTTGCCGCAGTGGGGGCAGGTGAAGCCGGCGGGGAGGATCTCCGCGGCGTCCTTGGCAAACCAGGCGTTGGAGCCCTCGGCGGCAAAGAGGTCGGAGATGATCCCGATGGTCTCGTCTGTGGCAATGGGCTTGCCGCAGTCGTTGCAGTAAAAGACCGGGATGGGCAGGCCCCACCGGCGCTGCCGGGAGATGCACCAGTCGGCACGCTCCCGCACCATGGCCTTCATCCGGTCCAGGCCCCAGGCGGGGACCCAGCGGACCTGGTCACAGGCGGCGCAGGCCTCGTCCTTAAAGGTCTCCACCGAGCAGAACCACTGGGGGGTGGCCCGGAAGATGATGGGATTCTTGCACCGCCAGCAGTGGGGGTAGGAGTGGACAATGTCCTCGGCGGCAAACAGCGCCCCGGAGGCCTTCATATCCGCCAGGATGATGGGGTTGGACTCCTCGGTCTTCAGCCCCGCGTACTTGCCGGCGTAATCGGTGTGGCGGCCCTGGTCGTCCACGGGCACCACCATGTCCATGCCGTAGCGCTTGCAGGTCTCATAGTCGTCGGCGCCGAAGCCGGGAGCGGTGTGGACGCAGCCGGTACCGGAGTCCATGGTGACATAGTCCGCCAGCACCAGACGGGAGGTCTTGGGCAGGAAGGGGTGGTCGGCCAGCATATTCTCAAAGAAGGACCCGGGATGGGTGGCCAGAACGGTGTAGCCCTCCACGCCGCCGACCTCCATCACCTTTTTCACCAGGGCCTCGGCCAGGATGTAGATCTCCCCGTTGGGGTTCTGCACCAGGGCATAGCTCTCCTCCGGGTGCAGGGCGATGGCCAGGTTGCCGGGCAGGGTCCAGATGGTGGTGGTCCAGATCACAAAGGAGACCTT
>OLQL01003261.1_pt1 | contig 9906 bp, 10 predicted proteins | sample 1672971 | NCBI WGS metagenome assembly OLQL01 (sample SAMEA3136742, study PRJEB25190) | human gut metagenome | biome: human gut; feature: human-associated habitat; material: faeces | place: Austria | collected 2013
ATAATCTATAGATTACCTACCATATAAAAACAATCTGTATAAAATTTCTATTATTGTCATTGTGCAACTCCATTTGACACTTTTTTTGTAAATCCGTTTGACACTTTACTATCTTCCCAAAACCGCTCCCAGAATCGGACAGCCACATGCACCACACACACGCCCCATCCGAAAATGAAAATTTCCCGTCTGCAAAACCACCTGCCCGAACTTCTTTTCTCTCTTTTTTTCCTTCTCATTTTCGTTCTTCTTTCAGGCACTTTTGCCACGTTCTTTGCGATTTTTATTTTTCTTTTCAAGTCCCTAAACCGCCTGTTTTCGCGGCTTTTAGTTTACTTCAAGGCATCCTATTGCTGATTCTTTTTTTTCTTTTTTTAAGACAAAAAAACCTCATCTCAGGGGAATCCCCTGAAACAAGGTTTCTGGTGGTTTTATGGTATTTTTAATTTCTTTTTTCTATCTTTCTTTTTGTCTTACTTATGCTCTGTTTCCATATTTTCCCGCTTCACCGTTACCTTTCGGGAGCCGGAAATCATCAAAAGAAATCGCATAAAAAGTGGCAAAAAAACCTGCATCTGAACAATTATTGTCATTGTGCAACCCCTTTTGACACTTTTTTTGTAAATCCGTTTGACGCTTTACTATCTTCCCAAAACCGCTCCCAGAATCGGACAGCCACATGCACCACACACACGCCCCATCCGAAAATGAAAATTTCCCGTCTGCAAAACCACCTGCCCGAACTTCTTTTCTCTCTTTTTTTCCTTCTCATTTTCGTTCTTCTTTCAGGCACTTTTGCCACGTTCTTTGCGATTTTTATTTTTCTTTTCAAGTCCCTAAACCGCCTGTTTTCGCGGCTTTTAGTTTACTTCAAGGCATCCTATTGCTGATTCTTTTTTTTCTTTTTTTAAGACAAAAAAACCTCATCTCAGGGGAATCCCCTGAAACAAGGTTTCTGGTGGTTTTATGGTATTTTTAATTTCTTTTTTCTATCTTTCTTTTTGTCTTACTTATGCTCTGTTTCCATATTTTCCCGCTTCACCGTTACCTTTCGGGAGCCGGAAATCATCAAAAGAAATCGCATAAAAAGTGGCAAAAGAACCTGCATCTGAACAATTATTCTATTCAAACTCTACAAAGACTAACGCTTTTTGTTTAGGAATTATTCTCTGTAATGTTTCTCGTTCTTTTGATTATTTGATATATCCATATTATCCTGCCTATACGAGCTAATGTTATCATTTTGTTATCGGCATTGATAACACCTACTCGATAACTGTGGATAATAACTATATGTAGCATGTCAAATTATAAGCTATTTTGCTTAGAGATTCAACACAAAACTGAAATTTTACTTTTCCTTATATTCATCTGGTATTGCTATTTGAAATGTTTCACACAACAGCATCACATCATGCACATCATTTTTATCGTGTTCATATCCCAAATGAAGCATTACCTGACTCAATGGTTCAATACAAGAAACAGTTATATCTCCAACTTTTCCAATACCGGAAAAAGTTTTTGATGGAAATATATCTCCCTCATAAACAATTCCGTCATCTGTAAATTCAAAACAATGTAAATCAATGATTCTTTGTTTATCATCTTTCCAGACAGTATGACCATCCGTTGTATAATCAGTATTTACTTCCTCAAATCCATGCTGCTTAATCACATAAATATAATCATGATAATGTTTCAGTTCAACAAACAAATCAATATCATTGTGTATTCTTGATTCTCTTTTAAGAAGTGCATCAACACCCCATCCGCCATCTAAATATACTTTAATTTCGTTTTGCAAAGCATATTTTATAATTTCACATGCATCTTCTGTACGTACCATAATCTATCCTCCAAATTCAAATCTTTGTATGCTTTCCAACTCACTAAAAGCCTGAAATTTGTCAGTCTTTCATCCTTTTTGTTATCAATCACCAATTAGCTGTAATCCATTAGGATTTAGCTGATATATTTTATCGCACACCTCTTCAATATACTTTCTATCGTGAGAAATGCTAATGACAGCCCCCGGAAATTCTCGGAGCATTTTTCTTATTACCGGACCGGACAATGGTGAAAAATTTCTTGTCGGTTCATCCAGAATAAGAACATTTGCACCACTTAAGCTCATCCTCAAGAGAAGCACTTTCGCCTTTTGTCCGCCTGATAACTCCCGAATCGGATGCTCCATTTCATCTGGTGTGTATTTAAGTGAACCAAGGTATGTTCTAATTCTTGTACGCTCTTCTTTATCTCCTGTTTTATCAAGGTAATCAACCGGTGTAACATCCAAATCCAGCAGGTCTTCATAAGTTTGAGGCATATATTCTGCTTTAATGTCATTCCGATTTAGGAGTTCTTCCGCTATCTTTTTTAGAAGAGTCGTTTTTCCTGCCCCGTTGGCTCCTATCATACAGATTTTTTCTGAACCTTTTATTTTTAAATGAATTCCTTCTGCTAAAATTCTTTTGCCATCCGGAGTCACAAGCTTTGAAAGTTCATATTCTATGACCGTTTTTCCTGCGGGAATGTGTGAGTTTTCATCCCCTAATTTGACAAAGATTGCTTCTTCCTGTTCCGGCATCTGAGTCATATTTTCATCTTCTTTTTCAAATCTTCGTTCCATTGCCTTAACCGTATGCATTTTGTCCTTTAAGTTTTTGGCAACAGACGGTGCTTGTCTGGTACAACTTCTTAATGCACCTTGTACACTCTGCATAACTCTTTGATATTTTTCATCGCGAATCTTTTTCTCCCTACGGTCACTCAGTGCCCGCTGTTTTTGGATTTCAAATTTATGAAGCCGTTCTTCCACATAGCGTCTATAGGGAAGCTTTGCCACGGTATATCTCGCCTTTGTTTTTCGTATAATCTGCTCGATATGTATCACCATGTTGGCAGTACGCTCTATCAGCGTTTCATCGTGTGAAATAAAAAGCACAATGTGCTTCCAGTCATTTATGATTTTTTCCAGTAATGTAAGCGTCGCAATGTCGATGTCATTGGAAGGTTCGTCCAACAACAGCACAGAAACATCGCGAATGAAAAGCCTCATAAGTTGTGTCTTGACTTTTTCGCCTCCTGAAAGACTACCCATTGTCTGGTTACTGTAGAAAAAATCATTTTTCATTCCAAATTTTCCCGCAATAACAGACAATTCTTTAGGCGTTTTCTCCCAGAATATTTCCTCTTCAGAAAAATATTCGTATATTGTTTTTTCCTTATCTTCATCGAGCATCTCCTGCGGAAGATAACCAAGACGTTCGTGTCCCATTATCCTTTCCCCATCTGCTTCTATATAGTTTTCTACAAGCGACGGATTGTATATCCACTTCATTAATGTCGATTTCCCATTTCCCTCTTCTCCAATAATAACTGCCTTATCTCCATCATTTAGCACAAGGTTGAAATCATTAAGAATTATTCTCAGGTCTTTTTTATGTGTTAAATTTAATTTTTTTATCTGCAACATTAAAGTTTCTCCTTTTCGAAGTCTGAGCCAATTATTATTTTGAACACACAAAAACGAGTCTTTTTTGCATACGCAAAAATAGACTCGCTAAATAGACCCTTATTTCTTTTCCAAAAGGAAAACAAAGGAAATGCCTCTTGCGATAATCCAACTTAAGCGTACACAAAACAAACCTATTCTCTACAGGCTCAATAACTATATGTGTCTTACTTAAATCAAATTATCTATTAATCATTTCCTCACCTTACACAAAATGTGCCTTTCTTTCTTCTAATGGCAATACTATCATACTGTATTTTTTGTGTCAATACATTTCACCTTATGGAAGTGCAAATTAAAATTTTCACTTCCTAATTATACATCCAACCATTACGAAATTCAATCTTTCACAACCTCTTTACAACCACAACCACAGCACTCCAGCAAACGCAGGAGCACCATACCGTAAAACGCTTATGTGTAAATCAACTCCGTTCCTACAACTTCCCTCACACAAGCCTGAATATTATTCATTCTTCCAATCCATTCGTAGGGATTATCTTTCTTTAATTGTTCCGTCACATCTTGTCTGTCGGCATATTCCTTTACCAGTCGAAGAAACATATCCTCTGCTTGCTTATCGACTTCTGCAAGATAACTATGCAGCTTTCCGCTTGTCAGCAGGTTCATATATAACACTTTATAGTGTTCCTTTAAATGCCTTGCATGTCGTTTCCCCCATAAACCAATCGGCTCTATTTCTTCTTCGGCTGGTACTGTGATGTTCGGCAATAAATAATCACCCACCTGTCTATAAGTTCCGCCCATTTCTTCAAAAATTGTCTTTGTCATTTTCCTTTTCCTCCTGTGATTTTTGTCTATCGTGATCGTGTATTATCACGCTTGCAACCTTTAACTGTTCTTGCCTGCTCCAACAAATCATCTATCTGTTTGCGACCAAAAACCTTACGGAGCAGGCTGTAATCTTTATTTTCTGCTTTTAGGATTTTGTTTTCTTCGGTCAATCTTTCATTGACTTTCTCCAAACGCTGATTGGTGCGGTATAACTGTGCATTCGCTGTATTCAGCCTATGATAGTTGTCCCACCCCTCAAAGCAGCGGGCAAGCACCGTTTTGACAAGTTGCTTCAATTTCCTTACAACCGGCTCTGCCATTTTGGTTTTATATGCCTTTGCAGTCATAAATTTCTCTGGTTCTGGCAACTGATATTTCGGTGCAGTATCAAGCTCTATTTCAAGATTTGACAGCTCGTCTTTTGCCTTATCATAGTTCAATACTCGTTCCGACAACACATCAAATTCAATCTGTTTCTGCTCGATTTTCGCACCTAATGCCGCCACTTCTTTTTCTCTTTCCTGCTTTTTATAATCCAAAACAGAAAGATGTTTTTCGTGTGTGCCTAAATGTTCCCACTCAATCCCATAACGTTCCATCACCGCCGCAAGCTGTTCTTTTTCGGACTGTATCCATTGCGACCACTCCGTATCGCCACGACTGCCGCCCTTAAAACCTTGCGTTGCAAGAGCCTGCTTTAGTGACACTCTTGTATCAAGTCCACGCTTGCTGCCTGTGGTAAAAGGTACAAAATCTATGTGCAGATGTGGTGTAGCTTCATCCATATGCAGATGAGCCGAGAACACCCGAAGCTGTGGATTTCGCTCCTGAAAACCCTGATAGTATTCATCTAAAATCTGCTTTGCCAGTTCTCCGTTTTCCGTATCGGCGTTCATATTTCCCTTACCGCCCACCTGTAAAATGATTTCGTGGAACGGTTTTTCCTGCTTGGAACTTCGGATTTTTTCATAATAATCTTTTATCTTTCGGTCTGACCTTATCTGCTTGGCATTGTATCTTTCCAATGCTTCATCAAACAATTCGTGATAAACTGTCTTTATATTTTCATTGCAGTAGTCGATATTGAGATGAGTACGAGTTCCGTCTACATTTTCTGCTCGGAACTTTCGGCTATTGTGATTGACCGAGCCTTTACCGACCATTGCACTTATCGTTCTCTGCATTTTTTCATCTCCCATCTGTAAATTTCAACATTCTCAGGTTTTGTTACTTTTGTCAAAAGTAACGCAAAAGCACTTTTGACGGGTACACCCATCAAAAATGCGACCTGTAAACAGGTTTTGCGTTCTCCGAAGGCTCTCCGAGGGGTGAGCGTGTGCCGGTGGCACACACGCCTGCGAACCGACCGAGCCAGCAGGCGAGACCAAAGAGCCGCCTTTGAAAAGGCACTCTCTGCACACTCCCCTAAACTTTATCCGGTGTCAAAGTGTGACGATGGTGACAATGTTTTTCACAGCGTGCTGCTCTCAAAAACATTGACACCTTTGACACCGTTTGTCACGCCGTCTGCTCGGTTTCTTTCCAAAGTGAAACCTTTCTTCCGTCGTGTGTGCGGCTGTTCTGATAACGGATACCGTAATCACGAAACAGCCTGCTTGCGTTGATACTGAGCCTTAAAGAAAGTACATTCGGCTTTATATCCACCGCAAGCCTTTCGCAAAGTTCCGAAGCAGTTCCTTCCCATCTGTCACTTTCCGAAAAGAGCGTATCCGCTATCTTCTCAAGCAGAGGTTCGGGCGGTTCTTTCCACATCTCCGTTTCCGATTTTGCAAAGTTCCACACCAATCGCTCGCTGTCCCTTACAAGATGGATTTTCATATCCTGCTGGTCTCTGCCAGCAACATCAAGTGTGGCATTGTTGGAAGTACGCTTGTCCTTACTGAGAACAAATGCACCGTCTGCCGCACCCATCAGACCATTCGTGCCTGAAATCATATCGAATATATCTTCCGATTTTTGTTTGCGTGTATGATGAACAATAAGCATTGAAACCTTGTAACTGTCTGCCAACGCTTTCAGCCTTGCCACAACATCATAATCACTTGCGTAGCTGTAATCTGCTCCGCCTGCTTCACGCACACGCTTTAAGGTGTCTATGATAATCAAGCCTGTGTCTGGGTGTTCCCTCATAAACCCTCTTATCTGTTCTTCCAGTCCGCCATTGACCGTTTTACATTCCGTTGCGAAATACAGATTGCCTGTCTCCTTTGCACCGAACATCTGAAACAATCGCTTCTGCAAACGTGGGTAATCATCTTCAAGGGCAAAATAAAGCACCGTTGCCTTACGCACCTTATACTCCCAAAGCGGTGTGCCTGTGCTGATATGATAGGCAAGCTGTGCCATCATAAAGCTCTTTCCCACTTTCGGGGAACCTACGAAAAGGTAAGTTCCCCTTTGGAGCAGACCGTCGATAAGTGGTGTCTGAACCTCAAACACCGTATCATACAGCGTTGTCATTGATACTGTTTTCAGATAGGAAGGGTCTAACTGTCTGAGTATTTCCCTTTGCATTTCTTCAAAAGATTGCTCGTACCCCTTGAAATCCGTATCCTGATTGACTATACTATTGTCAGTACATTTGGAAAGTGACTGTTCCGCATCTGTTGCCGCAGATACATTTGGAATAGTCATTTCTTTTTTATTCTCCATTCGCATCCTCTCCTTTCAAACCGCCGAGAATAATGGAAATCAGTTCTATTACACTCAGCAGTTCATCATCCACACCTTTTCCTGCTTCAATCCTTTTCAGTTCCGCAAGGACTGTGGCAAATTCCGTTTTCAACGCCTTATACACTCTCGGATTGCCCTGTACCACCACATCCTGATTTAAGCAACGGCGGTAACAATACTCCTGTTTTGGCAATCCTGATAGAGCTACAGCTCTGTTAATGAGTTCGTTTTCTTCGGGCGATACTCGAAACCCTACTGTGATATTCCTCCAACGATTTTTGTTATCTCTGTTCTTAGCTGACATTTTCAAAATCTCCTTTCCCTAAATCATCTAATTTTTCTGCCATCTCAATCTGCTTTGACGGAAAGAGGTGTGCGTACTGATAAGTAATATCAATACTTTCGTGACCAACTCGGTCAGCAATCGCCACCGCAGAAAAGCCCATATCAATCAAGAGTGAAATGTGGCTGTGACGGAGATCGTGAATGCGGATACGCTTCACGCCTGCCGCCTTTGCCCCTCTGTCCATCTCGTGATGAAGATAGCTTTTCGTCACCGTAAAGATACGGTCTTTCTTCTTCAATCCGTAAAGCATACCGAGATATTCTTTCATTTCCTCACACAGAAACTTCGGCATTTTAATCGTGCGGTTGCTCTTTTTCGTTTTCGGAGAAGTAATCACATCCTGCCCTTTCAAACGCTGATAGGATTTATTGATTGTGACTGTTTCCTTATCAAAGTTGAAATCTGCCGGAGTCAAAGCTAACAGCTCGCCCTCTCGGATACCGCACCAGTAAAGCATTTCAAACGCATAAAAGGAAACAGGCTTGTCCATCATCTCAAAAGAGAATTTCTTGTATTCTTCCTTTGTCCAGAACAGCATTTCCTTGTGTTCCTCACGTCCCATATTTCCCACCTTTGCCGCAGGATTGGAACGCAGTTCATAGTAGCGGACAGCGTGATTGAAAATGGCGGACAACTGATTGTGCAGCGTTTTCAGATACGTCTGTGAATAAGGCTTTTTCTTCTCATCACGATAGGCAAGCATTTCATTCTGCCAAGTAATAATCTCCTTTGTGGAAATCTCGCTGATTTTCAGTTTCCCGAAATACGGAAGTATCTTTGTGCGTATGATATGCTCTTTGGTAAGCCACGTGTTTTCCTTCAAACGGTTCTTCACATCATTGATATAAAGCTCCGTAAAGGCTTCAAAACTCATATCAAGGTCTGAAGAAGTCTGCAATTTGAACATTCTTTCCCATTCCTGTGCTTCTCGTTTGGTAGCAAAGCCACGCTTGCATTTCTGCTTGCGTTCCCCTTTCCAGTTCACATACCTTGCCATCACATACCAAGTACCGTTATCTTCATTCTTAAATACCGGCATTTACATTTCCCCCTTTCCTGCTCCGTAGAGCCTTTCGTAAAAATACTGGCGATTTACACGCCCTGCAATCGTAATAAAGCCCTTTGCTTTCAATTCCTCATTTAATTGTCTGATGAGTTTATATGCATAAGGTTTTGATACGTTTAGTTCCTGAGCCACATCTTCGGCTCGGATAAATCTGTTTTCCATATCCTTTTTCTTCCTTTCTTAAAATAATTTTTTGCTTGCCGCTTTCTCCGTGTTAAAGTTCCAACAGGCACTCCTGCTTGTCGGCAGGCGCTGTGCTGTCCCAATGCACCGCAGTACATCAGGCGCTCGCTCGTATAGGGGTTCCCGAAAAGTCGGAGACTTTTGGGGAAGAGGAGGAGCAGTGCAGCGAATGAGCTTTTGTGCTTGCACACAAGCGAACGATACGGAACTTGCTCCGACGAGGTCTTGGCGGTTTGGCTTTTCGGACGGTCATTCAGTTGTCGCATTAAGCATATTTGTTTAATTCGTAATTTATTTTACTAAACATATTTGCTATTGTCAAGTGGTTGCAAAGAAAATATTAAACATTTTTGTTTCGGTTTTTCTTGACTTCCACTAAACATTTCTGCTATACTTATTTCACTAAATATAAAAGGAGCGTATCATTATGGCTATCAGCGAAAGAATACATTTTTTCAGACTAATGCGTGGTATGACACAAAAGTATCTCGGTACAGCAATCGGTTTTCCAGAAAAGAGTGCTGATGTGCGTTTGGCACAGTACGAAACTGGTACACGCAAACCGAAAGCAGACCTTACAAATGCATTGGCACAGGTGCTTGATGTTTCTCCACAGGCTCTTGATGTTCCTGACATAGACAGCTATATCGGTCTTATGCACACTCTGTTTACCCTTGAAGATATTTACGGTCTTACTGTCAGTGAAGCAGACGGAGAGGTATGCTTAAAGGTCAACAAGGACAAAGGCAGAGAAGCATATGAACTCCTCAAAATGCTGTATGCTTGGAAAGAACAGGCAGACAAGCTATCTTCCGAAGAAATCAACAGAGAAGAATACGATAACTGGCGTTACCATTATCCAGAGTTCGACACCACACAGCGTTGGGCAAAAGTTCCATCACAGGAATTAAGTGACGCTCTCGTGGAAGCATTCAAAGACCACTTGAAAGATAAATAAGCACCTACAGGACCTGCCACTGGCAGCTCCCTACAGATGCTTTGGCAACGACAAAAAAGCCCTTAACTATGGTTATTAACCACAGCTAAGGGCTTAGTTTATAATATGGAATTTGTTCAGAGCCAAGCTCCGAACTTTAGTCTGCAAGCCACCTGTTAATTGTTCCGTTACCCATAAACCACTGGATAACAAGAATAATGGCACTTGCTATGACTGTTATCAATTTGTTATCAAAAGACTAATCGAAATCGCTGAAACCCGCATAAACACTGGCTTTTTTAAGCAACTCGATTTATTCAAACTCAATCGTACCCGGCGGCTTGCTGGTCAGGTCATAGAATACGCGG
>OLQL01003267.1_pt1 | contig 9887 bp, 6 predicted proteins | sample 1672971 | NCBI WGS metagenome assembly OLQL01 (sample SAMEA3136742, study PRJEB25190) | human gut metagenome | biome: human gut; feature: human-associated habitat; material: faeces | place: Austria | collected 2013
CCCTGCCCGGCGTATAAAAATGCTAGTTTCATAAGGTGATCTCCTTGTGCAGCCCGTCGATGCAGTTTTTGGCATCGCTTACCATGGCGGCAAAAATTTCTTCCACCGGGCGGACTTCGTGCAGCAGCCCTGCTGCCTGCCCTGCCATCAGGCTGCCATTCTCGGTGTCGCCATCAAATACAGCCTTGCGCAGGCTGCCTAAAGTAAAGCGCTCCAGCTCCATTTTGTCAGTTCCGGCCTTTTCCTGGCGGACATACTCACGGCTCATGTGGTTTTTCAACACGCGCACGGGGGTGCCGCTGATACGGCCGGTCACGATGGTATCACTGTCGCGGGCTTTCAGCAGGGCTTCTTTGTAGTTTTCATGGATCGGGCACTCGATGCTCGCCAACAGACAGGTGCCGACCTGCACACCGCAGGCCCCCAGCGCCAGTGCTGCAGCCAGCCCGCGCCCGTCCGCAATGCCGCCTGCTGCGATCACCGGCACGTGAACAGCATCCACGACCTGCGGAACCAGGGCCATCGTGGTCATCTCGCCCACGTGGCCGCCGCTCTCGCCGACGACCGCTACGCCGACGCGCTTGTGGCCCTGGCGGCCCTGCGCGCGCCGGTGGACGAGTTCTTCGACACCACCATGGTCATGGACGAGGATCCGGAGGTTCGCGCGAACCGCCTGAAGCTCTTGAACCGCTTCGCCAACGTCTTCGCCCACGTGGCCGACTTCTCCCAGATGGCGAAGAAATAATGCATAACAAGACGCCGGCTGAGCGCGCGGCTCGCGTGCCCACCATCCACATCATCTCCGATTCCATCGGCGAGACGGCCCAGGTGGTGGCGCGCGCCGCCGCGGCCCAGTTCGGCGTCACGAGCCCGCATCTGGAGATCTTCTCGAAGGTGAAGAGCTTCGAGGAGGTGCGCGGCTACCTTTTGGAACATGCGCGGCATCACGAGGAGGTGCTCGGCGACGACCGCATGCTCGTCATGTACACGCTGGTCAACGCCGACATTCGCGAACCGTTGCAGGGCTTTTTGGCCGAGCATCCCAACATTGTGGCCGTCGACGTGCTCACCGCCGCCGTTGCCGCCGTCTCCGAGATGAGCGGCATGGAGCCGGTGGGCAAGCCCGGTATGCTGCGCGTGGTGGATCACAACTACTTCAAGCGCATCGGCGCCCTGGAGTTCACCATCGCCCACGACGACGGCCAGAATCCCGAGGACCTCACGAAGGCCGACATCGTGCTTTTGGGGGTCTCGCGCTCTTCCAAGACGCCACTTTCCATCTACCTGGCCCAACAGGGGCTGCGCGTCGCCAATGTGCCGCTGGATCCTACCACCGAGCCGCCCTCGCAAATCTACGATGTCGATCGCACGCGCCTGTTCGGCCTCATGATCACGCCGGAGGTGCTGCTGGACATCCGGCGCAAGCGCATCAAGAAGGCGGCGGGGAAGGCCGGCGGCGGCCAGTTCGCCATGCTCGCGAAGAACTACGCCGATCCGGAGTACATCTACCGCGACCTGGAGGCCAGTCGCGCCCTCATGCGCCGGCTCGGCTGCATCGTCGTGCACACCGAGGGCCGCGCCGTCGAGGAGACCGCCCAGGAGATCCTCCGCTACTACGAGCGCAGCCACCCCTCCAATACCGACATCATCGACTAGCCCCCGCTACGCCGCCTTGCCCGCGCCCGCGCCCCGCCTTGCTCGACTTTGTTCCCAATGCTGGTCAAAAAAGTGGCGGAAACTGCTTTTGCGGAGGCTTTGAGGGCAGGTTCTGGCCAAAAAGGAGCCGCTGGCTGCATCAGCTTCACGCTGGGCTCAATCGGAGTACTAACTGCGCGCTCCTGAACAGGGAAAACTTTAGTCTGCTATAGAGCTCTTTTCGGAAAAACAAATTAGTGGGCAAAATAAGGGCGATAGCTGCCAGCTAGCGTGGCATTTTTGGCCAAAAGAATTCATGAGGCGCGCCAGAGGATCCTGATTTGTCGGTCGCGCTCTGCTGCATGTGTTGCCGGGCACGCTCCTCTTGTGTCTCGTCGAGCCCTGCGCGCCTTGCTGCTCGCGCCCCGCCGCAAGCTTCGTCGAGCGCACCCCGCTGCGGATCCAGATATCTTTCAGAGCAATTGCGTGGAATGCCGTGAATGTGCGGATCTTGTGCAGTGGGTGCTCGCCGAAGAAGAGCAACGAGAAATTTGTTCCTGAAGTATTTTGCGTTTTGGGAACGGCACGACGATCGGCTTGCGTGGTTGTTGATAACTCCCCTCATGTGACCTCGTGCTTTGAAAACTTCAACGCAATGTCTCGTTTCATTCCCGATGGAGTCCCGACTGGCGCCGGGGATGACGGCAAAATGCACCCCTAGTCAATTGCCTGCTTCTGGCATAGAGTACGCGGAACACTTTCCTCTCGCCCGTTGCGTCGGATCGCTCAAGCTGCGCGCTGCGGAGGCGAAACGAAGCGAGAGGCGGTTGTTCAAACGATCGGAAGGGGAGGTTCATGCGCGTTGCTCTCTACGGCGAGTCGGCATTCGCCTACTATCTCGTTGCGGGCGATGCGCCTTCTGCGGTGGCGCCCCCCAGCGTCCTTGATAAATCCTGCTACCCTACGCAGGCTACCCTGGACTATGTGCGTGAGCGAATGCCTTACCTTACGCGCCCCGTGCATTGCTTGGTTCCTAAGTGGGAGCGCTGCACCCTCGATGATGTGCATCTGCATGGCTCGTCGTATCCCTATCGATCGGGATCCTTTTTGCGCATCGATCATGGCGTTATTGTTTCGTGTCCCGAATTATGCTTTCTTCAGCTGGCCCAGAGCCTCGATCTTCTCCCGCTGATTCAAGCGGGATGCTTTCTGTGCGGGACTTTCGGCCTCGATCCCTCGGTGCCGTCGGGGCTTATGGGACGAACCCCGTTGACAAGCCCTCGACGCATCGGCGCCTATCTCGAGCGATGCCCAGGTCACGATGGCCTTGCACGTGCACGGGAGGCTCTGCGGTTTGTCTGTGCCGAGGCAGCATCGCCGCCTGAAGTGTTCATGCGACTTGTGCTCGGACTCCCAGCACGGTTGGGCGGTTTCGGATTGAGCGGGTCGGTGATGAACAGGCGCATTAAGCCGTCGAAGCGGGCAAAAGCGCTTGCTGGACGGGAGAGCTTGGTTCCAGACCTGTATTTGCCGGACTGCAAGCTCGACATTGAATTCGATTCGAATGCCGAGCATCTTACGGCGCGCCAGGCGACGCTTGACGCGACAAAGCGCATGGCGCTGGAAAGTGACGGCCTGAAGGTAATCACCGTTACAACTTCGCAGTTGGCCAGCGCTTCGGCTATGCGCCACGTCGCCCAGGAGGCGCACGCAAGACGAGGCACGCGATTACGCTTGCGCTGCAAGAACTTCGCATTAAGGCAAAAACGACTCTATCAGCTGAGATGGTCCATGGACGATTATCTCGACGAGGGGTGGGTTGCGGCGCAGCGGTCTTGCTGTCGGTCAAGCGCGCTGCACGTAGAGGTGTTTTAGCGGGGGTGCCCAGCCACGGGCTCTGATCGCTAGCGTTGCTCGGGTACTTTCTGGACAAAAAAGCATTGCGAACTGGCAGTTAAGACGGGAAAATTGACCACTGTCTTCAGCTGGGAAAAGAAGGGTTATCAAAAGGCCAGGTCACGGGCTTGTGGTAGAGGACGGAGATGCGATTTGCGCGTCGCTTTTGCAGCTGAGGAATGCTTTTTGGCCAAAACCCACGAAGATGGCTTGCCAAAATGCAGTCAGCGCCACTTTTTTGGCCCGTGATGCAGTTAACGCCGATTTTCTGGCCGTGGAGGGCTTGCATCGAAATGCGGCTGTATGCCACTGTGTCTATTTCCTAGACTGTTCAGACTGTCGTGTGCCGCTGTGCTCGTTGTCCAGAGTGTTTTTCCTGCTGCGTTTCTTGAGCGCCATTGTCTCGGGCGAATGATGCACCATCGGCAGATGAGCGGGGAGAGTTGGGGTTGCAAACGACCGCTTGTGAGATTTTGGGGTACTGCGGCCTGATGGGGGAGGGGAATCGCGAAATAGGCGAGATTATCCCTTATAATTGAAGCCAACTTGTTTCGTTTCGGTGCTCAGGCAACAGGGATGCCCGCGACTCGGGGATGTTCGCGACGTTCGGGATATCCACGATGCTCGGGGATGCCCGCGATGTGCCTGCGGCTAAGCTCGGAACGAAGCGGGGCGCCTTGTCCGGCTCGGCTGGCATGGCGGGAAAGGCAACCGCGCCAATGCGCGCGCACGCCGCCACTTGCGCTCGACGCGCCCGAGAGGGCGGCGGGGCGGTAGCGGATGCAGCGGGTGTAAAAGCGCGGGTAAGGCAATCGCGGCGCGCACAAGGGGCGTCGCTTAAGCTTTAAGGAGAAGTAAGGTGACAGAAGCAGTGAAGCGCGTCTACGCCTTCGGCAAGGACGCCAACGGGAACAATGTGACCGAGGGCAACACCGAGATGAAGTGGGTGCTCGGCGGCAAGGGCGCGAACCTCGCCGAGATGGCCAACATCGGGCTGCCGGTGCCTCCCGGATTCACCATCACGTGCCAAACCTGCATGGAGTACGCCAACGCCGGCAACGTGTGGCCGGAAGGCGCGCTCGACACCATCGCCGAGTACCGCGCCGACCTGGAGGAGCGCATGGGCAAGCGCCTCGGCGACGCCGAGGACCCGCTGCTCGTGTCCGTTCGCTCCGGCGCCCCCTTCTCCATGCCCGGCATGATGGACACCGTGCTGAACCTCGGCCTTAACGATGAGTCCATCAACGGCCTCATCAAGCAGACCGACAACCCGCGCTTCGCTTGGGACTCCTACCGCCGCTTCATCCAGATGTTCTCCAACGTCGTGATGGGTCTCGACGGCGATCTGTTCGAGAACGCCATCGTCGCCATGAAGAACGACCGCGGCGTCGCTTCCGACACCGATCTGACTGCCGAGGACCTGCAGGAGCTCGTCGACGAGTTCAAGGCCATCTTCGCTGAGAACGTCGACGGCGAGGCCTATCCGTCGCTCGTCGTCGATGGCGCCGTTGCCTTCCCGCAGGATCCCATGGTGCAGCTGCAGCTGGCCATCGAGGCCGTCTTCGGTTCTTGGAACAACCCGCGCGCGGTCCTCTACCGCCAGAAGGAGAAGATCGCCGACGATCTGGGCACCGCCGTCAACGTGCAGTCCATGGTGTTCGGCAACAAGGGCGACACATCCGCCACGGGCGTGGCCTTCACCCGCAACCCCGCCAACGGCGAGCGCGAGTTCTACGGCGACTACCTGGTGAACGCCCAGGGCGAGGACGTCGTGGCCGGCATCCGCAACACGAGCCCCATCGCTGATCTGAAGACCGTCGAGGGCTTGGAAGAGGCCGGCGCCCAGCTCGAGGAGATCTTCGACGTGCTGGAGAACCACTTCCGCGATATGTGCGACATCGAGTTCACCATCGAGCAGGGCAAGCTGTGGATGCTGCAGACGCGCGCCGGCAAGCGCACCGCAGCGGCCGCCCTGCGCATCGCCATCGAGATGGAGAAGGAAGGCCTCATCACCAAGGAAGAGGCCATCATGCGCGTGGCCCCCGACCAGCTCGACCAGCTGCTGCACCCGCAGTTCGACAAGAACGCCACCTACGACGTGGTGGCCCGCGGCCTGAACGCCTCCCCGGGCGCCGCGGTGGGCGAGGCCGTCTTCTCCGCCGCCGACGCCGTGGCCGCCGCCGAGGCCGGCCGTAAGTGCGTGCTCGTGCGCTGGGAGACCAACCCCGACGACCTCGCCGGCATGATCGCCGCCGAGGGCATCCTCACCTCCCATGGCGGCAAGACCAGCCATGCAGCCGTCATCGCCCGCGGCATGGGTGCGCCGTGCGTGTGCGGCGTGGAAGCGCTGAAGATCGACGCGGCCAAGAAGGAGGCCGCCATCGCCGGCACTGATCTGGTCATCCGCGAGGGCGACATGATCTCCATTGACGGCACCACGGGCATCGTGGTCTTGGGCGCGGTGGATCTGGTCATGCCCGAGCTCACCGGCGACTTGGACACCATCCTGGAGTGGGCCGACGAGGTTCGCACCCTGGGCGTGCGCGCCAACGCCGACAACCCCGAGGACGCCCAGCTCTCCCGCGACTTCGGCGCCGAGGGCATCGGCCTTTGCCGCACCGAGCACATGTTCCTGGGCGATCGCAAGCAGATCATCCAGACCTTCATTCTGAACGACGACGAGCTCATCCGCGAGAAGGCCGTCGCCGATCTGTTCGAGGCCCAGGTGGGCGACTTCTACGGCATGTTCAAGGCCATGGACGGCCTGCCGGTGATCGTGCGCCTGCTCGACCCGCCGCTGCACGAGTTTTTGGAGAGCCCGCGCGAGCTGGCTGTTGAGATCGCCAAGATGGAGGCGACCGGCGCCGCCCCCGACGCCATCGCCGAGAAGCGCGACCTGCTCGAGAAGATCGACGGCTTCGCGGAGCAGAACCCGATGCTCGGCATGCGCGGCTGCCGTCTGGGCATTGTGTATCCCATCCTCCCCGAGATGCAGGTGCGCGCCATCGCCACGGCCTGCGCTCGTCTACAGAAGGAAGGCTTCTCGCCGAAGCCCGAGATCATGATCCCGCTCGTGTCCGTGCTGCCCGAGCTCGCGAAGCTGCGCGGCGTGGCCGAGGCCGTCATCGCTGACGTGTCCGCTGCGGAGGGCGTCGAGCTGGATATCCCCGTTGGCACGATGATCGAGCTGCCGCGCGCGGCCGTCACCGCCAACGAGATCGCCACCGAGGCCGACTTCTTCTCCTTCGGCACCAACGACCTCACCCAGACCACCTTCGGCTTCAGCCGCGACGACGTGGAGGGCGAGTTCGTCCCGCAGTACCTCAACGAGCACCTGCTGCCGTACAACCCCTTCGCCACGATTGACGCCGGTGTGGCGAAGCTCGTGGAAATGGGTGTGGCGCTGGGGCATGAGGGCAACCCCGATCTCGTCTGCGGCGTCTGCGGCGAGCACGGCGGCGACCCGGAGAGCATCCACACGTTCAACCGCATCGGTCTGGACTACGTGAGCTGCTCGCCCTATCGCGTGCCGGTGGCCCGTCTGGCCGCTGCCCAGGCAGCCATCAAGCAGCGCTAGGCGTCTGCTGAACAAGCTTGAGTCCCGAGGGCCGCTCCGCACGACGGGGCGGTCCTCTTTTGCTTGACAGCGCGAACGAGGGCGCTATAATCGCAACTGAAATGGCAGGTGGACACCTTGGGTAGGACGGCCGCCTCTCATTGTCACATTACGTGAAGAGGGGCCGTTCCGCTGCTGGTGGGACGGCTCTTCTACTCTTTTCTTCGACTCAAAAGGTCTACCGTCAAGCGTATGAGCTCAATTACTATTAAGCAGAACGCGAATAGCTCTTGCAAAGAAACCATGGTAGCTCCTTCCGAAGAAGAGGCGACCACACCACCTGCCACGATTAATATAGCACAATAGTATCATGCACGAAAGTGCTAATATGAAAGATATGACATGAATCTTGATTTGGGGAACCTGCCGCGGACGATCTGGGTTGAGAAGAGCGAGGGAGGGCCCGTGGTGGGGTTCGTGGACCAGCGGCTTCTGCCAGATGATCTGGCTCTTGTGCGCACCGCGGACTGGCGCGAGGTCGTGGATGCCGTGAAGACGCTGGCCGTTCGCGGCGCGCCGGCTATCGGCGTGGCGGGGGCGGCGGCGGTGATGCTGGCCGCCTTCGAGTGCGCGGCGGACGAGAGCGCCGCCAACCTCGTGAGGCAAGGCGATCCGGAGGCAGGTGGCGGTTTCGGGAGGGAGGGCGCTCGTGCCGATTTCGACCGTCGCTTGGAAGAGGCTGCCCGCGTGATCACCGGGGCGCGGCCGACGGCGGTCAACTTGTCCTGGGGCGTGCGCAGGGCCGTGGAGGCGGCCCAGGAGGCCCGCAGCGCCGGCAAGACGGCCGCAGAGGCGGCCGAGGCGCTCTACGGGCTCGCAGGGGCCCTCATTGCCGAGGACGAGGCGGTGAACCGCCGTATCGGCGCCCATGGGGCCATGCTGCTGCGCGAGATTGCGGATAAACGGGACGGGAGGGGAGACGCCCCGGAGGCCTCCCATGGCATCGACGGCTCTTCGCGTGTGGCCGCACCTGTTCGGCGGCAGGGTCTCAACATCCTCACGCACTGCAACGCGGGCAGCTTGGCGACGGCTTTCTACGGCACGGCGCTCGGCGTTGTTTATGCGGCTGCGCAAGAAGGGCTTATCAACCGCGTCTATGCCGACGAGACGCGCCCGGTGAACCAGGGGGCGCGCCTGACGGCGTGGGAGTTGGCGCGCGCTGGGGTGCCGGTGACGCTGCAGTGCGACGATATGGCGGCGTCGCTTATGGCCGAGGGGAAGGTGGATGCCGTGATCGTCGGGGCCGACCGCATCGCCGCCAACGGGGATACGGCCAACAAGGTGGGCACCTTGGGGCTGGCGATCATGGCTCGTCATTTCCAAATTCCGTTTTATGTGGCTGCCCCAAGAAGCACCATCGATTGCATAACGAAGACAGGCGACGACATCTCCATTGAGGAGCGCGATTTGTCCGAGGTGCTCGCCGAACCCCTCTTCGGCGTTACGGTGCGCAACCCGGCTTTCGATGTGACGCCCTACGCCCTCGTCACGGCCATCATTACCGAAGATGGGATTTGGAAGCCCCTTGAACTCTAGAACCCTATAGACAACATAACATTATATGTAATAGTACGTCCCATAGAGAACGGCGCAGTGGGGCGAGGCCTCGTCGCGGCAGTAAGGGAAGGCTATGATCACACTGGCGGCCGCCTCTCAAAAGGGCGGCGTTGCGAAGGCGACGACCAACTTGGCCATCGGGGCGAAGCTGGTCGAAGACGGGGCGCGGGTGCTCTATATCGACCTCGACCCCCAGATGAACCTCTCCACCACGCTGAAGGCTCAGACAGGCGGCGTTCTGTCGTCGCTTGACGTGCTCACGGGCGAGGCGGGCGTGGCCGCTGCGGCGCAGACCATCGATGGCTACGATGCCGTGCCGGCCAGCCGCCTGAACGGGAAGGCCGACGACCTCATGCCCTCGGTGGGGAAGGACTACCGCTTGCGCAAGGCGCTGGAGGCCGTCTCCGATCGCTATGACTTCGCGATCCTCGACACGCCGCCGGCGCTCGACACGCTCACGGTGAACGCGCTCACGGCGGCCTCCTGGGTAGTCATACCCGCTCAGGCCGATGCCTATTCCCTGGACGGCGTCACCGATTTGGCGGCCACCATCCAGGCCATCCGCGAGTACACCAATCCCGATCTCAAGATAGCCGGCATCCTGCTGATGCGCTACAACCCGCGCACGCCCATATCGAAGATCATCCGTGAGGACGCCGAGGCGATGGCGGCCGAACTCGATACCAAGGTGTTCCGCGCCTGGATTCGCGAGGCCACCGTCATCAAGGAGTCCCAAGCGGTGAAACAGTCACTTTTCGCGTACGCCCCCTCGGCGAAGGTGGCCTACGACTACCGGTTCTTCATCGAGGAGCTGCTGGAGGACATCAATGGCTAAGAAGGATCTGCGCGCCCAGATGGATGCGGCGCGCGCGGCAGCCGCCTACATCGGCGCCGCCCAGGAGGATCTGGCGGCGCCCGAGAGGGGGATCTCCCCTTCGGGCAGCTCGGCGAGATCGTCCGAGAAGGACGGCGCGAAGGCGGCGCCGAGACGGTCGCGAACCCATGAGGTGAGAAGCGCCTCCCTTGATGTGACCCAGGCCGCCGCGATGCCCGATTTTTTCGCCGAGGACTATACGGAAGAGCCTCGGTGCGAGGCAATCCCATCGGTCTCCTACGGCATCGCCTCGGTGCTAGCGGCATCTGACGCGGCGGGGACGGCCGAGGCCGCCGATGCGGCGGGGAT
>OLQL01003270.1_pt1 | contig 9881 bp, 6 predicted proteins | sample 1672971 | NCBI WGS metagenome assembly OLQL01 (sample SAMEA3136742, study PRJEB25190) | human gut metagenome | biome: human gut; feature: human-associated habitat; material: faeces | place: Austria | collected 2013
GGCGCTGGAGGTGGTGGTGTTTCCAATCCCCATCTCCCCGGTTAGGAGGATGGACGCCCCAGTCTCTTTGACCTCCTGGGCCAATGAAATCCCAGTCTCTATTGCCTGGATACATTGCGCCCGGGTCATTGCAGGGCCCTGAGAAATGTCTCCTGTCCCATTGCGGACTCGACAGTTTTTTACCCCTGGCGCACCCAAAAAGTCCAGTACTCCCAAATCCACCGGCACCACCTGGCAGTTTACCTTCTGGGCCATATAGTTGACGGTACTGCTCTGGTTTCCCAGCGCGGCGATCACCGCCCGCGTCACGGACGCATCAGACTGGCTGACCCCCTGGCTGACCACTCCATTGTCCGCACACAGCACCACCAGTGCCCGATTCTTCAAACAGACCTCCGCTGTCCCGGTCAGCGCCGCAATCCGGACAATGGCTTCTTCCAGAATGCCCAAGCTCCCCAAAGGCTTGGCCAGGCTGTCCCAGCGCCGGAGCGCCTGCGCTCTCGCCGTTTCCTCTCCCGCCTGGATTTTCTCCAAGGTCTCCTTCCAAGTCATCTCTGTTTCCTTTCCCGATAGGCCGCTGCCGCTGACACAAAGCGTTCCGCCAAAGGAAGCCCTCCCCCAAAATGGAGATGGGGAAAGGCCGCATAAAGGGTGTCTGTGGCATATCCACACCGCCAGTGCTTTCCCGATGGTTTTTGAGCCAAAAATGCCGTTCCAGTTTGGGTGCTGTCCCAATGGTGAAATTCATGGGCTGGAATCTCCTCCCCCGCGCGAAACAGCAAGCTGTCCCGCTCCGCTTGGAGGGTGAGATACCCAAACCGCCGCAACTGGCGGGTAGGATAGCCCATACCGGGTAGCGCCTCCACCATGGGCCAGGGAACCTCCTGCTCCGTCTGCAGCTGCTCCTGCAAATACAAAAATCCTCCACATTCCGCCACCGTGGGCATGCCGTCCCGAAGGGCAGCCCGGATGGCACTGCGGATTCCCGCCTGTCGGAACAACGCTTGGGCATATACTTCAGGATAGCCGCCGCCCAGATAGAGGCCGTCCACCTCTGGGAGCGCGTCCGCCTGCAAGGGGCTGAAAAAAACCAACTCCGCCCCGGCGTTCCGAAGGGCATCCAGGTTATCCGCATAGTAAAAACAAAAGGCCGCATCCCACGCCACGCCGATGGCACAGCAGCTCCTTGGTCGGAACTGTCTTGGGCGGTCTTGAACGGCTGTTTTCTCTGTTTCCTCCGCCAACGCCCATAAGGCGTCCAGATTCACTGTCTTTTCCAACTGCTCCGCCACTTTGCGGAACCGCTGGTTCAGGTCTGCGATCTCCCCTGGCGTCAGCAGGCCAAGATGACGGCTGCCAATGTTTGCCTCCTCCATGGGAGGGAGGTAACCCAAAACCGGCAGTCCGGCCTCTTCTTCCAAAATAGGCGCCAAGTGGGTGTAAAGAGAGGGCCGACAGGCGGTAAGAACCAACCCACGAATCTGAGAATCCGCCCGAAAGGTCAAAAGTCCCCGGACCTGAGCAGCCAAGGTCAGGCTGCTTCCCCCCGGCCGGATGGCCAAAACCACCGGCAGATTGGCTGTCCGCGCCACCTGCCAGGCACTGGCCCGGTCTGTGCCGTTCACACCGTCATAGAATCCCATGGCGCCCTCCACCACAACATAGTCCCCTTTTTGTTTCAACAGGGTCCGCCGCACCCCGTCTTCCCCCTGAAGAAAAAGGTCTAAATTACGGCTGGGTACGCCAAGAACCTTTTCATGAAACATGGGATCAATGTAGTCCGGCCCGCATTTCAGCGCCTGGGCAGCGTGTCCCCGGGCCGTTAGAGCCGCCAGTAAGCCGCAGGTCAGTACGGTTTTCCCGCTTCCGCTGGCCATAGCAGAAATCATCAGCCGTTTCATACAGGCTCCCCCGTAATTAAAAAAACCGGATTCTGTGCCAGAAGCAGATGCAGCTGCCCCACTGACCTGCCCCGGCTGACGGAGATCTGTGTGACGTCTGCTCGGTACCCAAGTCCTTCCAAGCATCTCACCGCCTCCTGTAACGTCTCCAAGGCGATAGCGGATACGCAGATTCTGGCCTTTGGATTCCGGCGGACAACCAGCGTCAAAATTTCTTGCAGCCGCCGGCCGCTTCCCCCCACAAAAACGGCGTCCGGCGCGGGCAGTGTCTCACAGGCCTCCGGCGCGGTTCCCTCCTGCAAATGGAGATTCCACGCAGAAAACTTGGCTCGGTTTTTCCGAATCAGCTCACAGGCCTCCGCCTGCCGCTCCACTGCCCAGACAGACCGACCCTGGAGGGCCAGCTCCACGCTGACACTGCCGGTGCCCGCTCCCACATCCCAGCAGATGTCTCGGGGCGTCACCGCCAGTTTCGCCAGGATAGCGGACCGGATCTCCTGCTTGGTCATAGGCACCTTTCCCCGCAGAAACGCCTCATCGGGAAGCCCCGGCGTCCGGCGTGGCGGGCGGGGGGCCGCCTCGGCCAACAGGACGCTCAGGGACGAAAAGGTTCTCTCCGCCATGTTCTCCGCCGTGCCATGAGAAATGCGTTCCCCTTCCCCGGAGAGGTCCTCCCCCACTGTCACCTGCAAGCCCCCCAGTCCAGCTTCCGTCAACTGCCGGCATAGTTCCGCCGGGGTCAAGCTACCGCCAGTGAGGAAAAATGCGGGCTTCCCATGGCATACCTCCGCCACCGGGTCCACCGCTACTCCATGGGCAGAACAGAGGTGCCAGTCCTGCCAACTGCGTTTCAGCCTGGCCGAAAAAACTTGCAGGCTGGAGATTCCCGGCAGCACCGTCGTTGTAAACCCCGCCGCCGCCAGCACAGGCAGCAGGCGCTTCGCCCCGGAGTAAAAGCCTGTGTCACCACTCAATATCACACAGCTCTCTGCCCAGCCGGCATGGATCAGATGGTCCCGAATTTCTTCCGGTTGCACCGCCGCAACCCGTTGCGCACCGCTGGGCGGAAGTCCCTCCAGCAGCCGGCGTGACCCGAAAATCCCTTCCGCCCGGGACAGGGCTCGCTGTGCCGCCGCCGTTATGGTCTCCATGTCGCCGCATCCCAGTCCAATTAACGTAACGTGCATGGCATCTCTCCCCCTTCCAACGACTTCAGCAGTTCCTCCATAGAACTGCCACTGTCCCCTGGACGACGGATCAAAATCACCGGAACCCCGCGCTTTTGGGCCGCCGCGTACTTTTCCTCATATCCCCCCACCGCTCCGCCATCCTTGGTGACCAGCCAGCGAATCTGATACTGCGCCAGCATGGCCGCGTTCATTTCCCGGGAAAACGGCCCTTGCAAGGCCAGGATATTTCGGTGAGGAATGCCCAACGCTTCACAGGCCGACAGGCTGGCATGGGTGGGGAGCACCCGTGGGAACAGCCGGTCAGGCTCCAGCGCAGCAAAAGCTCCCAGTTCTTTGGCCCCAGTGGTCAGGAGCACATTGCCCCGCTGTTTTTGCAAGAACGATGCTGCCTGGGCACAGCTGTCCACCACCACACAGCCCTCCTGCCCACTCTCTTTCCGAAGCAGACGCCGCAGCGGAACGCCCGCCGCAGCACAGGCGGCCTGGAGCTGCTTTGTCACCTTCACCGCATAGGGATGGGTGGCGTCTACACACAAATCATACGATGGAAGTAGTTTTGCCATGGCCTCCAGGTCCATTCGCCCGGTCAAAACTGGTCCGCAAAACTGCCCTTGCAGTATCTCAGCGCCCAATTCCGTGGCCACGCTGACGGTCACCTGGTGTCCCATTCCCACCAGCCGTTCCGCTAACAGGCGGCCTTCCGTGGTGCCACCAAAGAGGAGAATTTTCATCACTTATTCTCATACCCCCGCGGCGTGACCATCCAGCGCCCTATCTTTTGGGTGGTACTGGAGCCAATAAATACGGTAGTAAACATATCCACCTCGGTCTCTTTTAACGCCTGCAAGGAGAGAATTCGGACTTCACTCCCCTCTCTTCCCACATTGCGGACCCATCCGCACACCGTCTCTGGGTGCTTCCGCTCCAACAGGATTTCACAGGCCCGCCGCAGATGCCCTCTCCGCCTCTTGGAGCCGGGGTTGTACAAAATGATAACGCTGTCCCCCTCTGCCGCGCACACCAGCCGCTTGGCAATCTGGTCCCAAGGTGTAAGCAGATCTGACAGTGAGATCACACAAAAGTCGTGCATCAGCGGAGCCCCCAGCATAGCGGCGCCAGACAGCGCCGCAGTGACACCAGGCACCACTGTGATCTCCACCTCTTCCCCGCCCTCGGTCAGCTGAAGCAGAGGGCCAGCCATGCCATATACACCAGCATCCCCGCTGCACAGCATAGCCACAGTTTTGCCCCCCCGCGCGGTTTCCAGCGCCCAGCGGCAGCGCGCCAATTCCTGGGTCATCGGTGTGGTATAGGTCTCCTTTTCCGGAAACCACCCTCTCACCAGGTCCACGTATCCTGTGTAGCCGCATAAAACATCCGCATCCGCCAGGGCCGCATAGGCCTGCTGGGTCATCTGCTCCCTTCCACCAGGCCCCAAGCCCACCAAGTAAATCCGTTTTCTTTCCATGTCACCACCGCCATTCTGGTTGAAAGGGGATCTGTGCCACCGCCAAGGTCACTCCATCCCCCTTGCACTTTCTCTGGAGCAGTGGGCCGCCCCCACTGCCCAAAACCGCACTGCGCTCACAGACGTTGTCGATCCCTGTCACCTGACGGACAAATTCTGATGGAGTAAAGTCCCCTGCGACCTGTGCCAACTCCTCGGTGGAGTAGGTAAGGAAAGGCAGCTTTCTTTCTGCACAAAAAGCCAGCAGGCCCGGCTCCTCCTTCTTCAAATCGATGGAGCAGACCCGGGCAATAGCCTGCGGCACGAAGTGTAACCGCTCCATTGTCTGGGCCACCGCCGCCGCCAGGGTCTCTTTGCCCACACCGCTTCGGCAGCCCACACCCAGCACCAAGATTTTCGGCACCAGATGAAGGGCTGGGTCCTTCCCAGGAGAAAGAGTCACCTCCACATCACAGTCCCTCGCTTCCCCAAGAAGCACCCCTTCCGGCTGCAGCCCGGACACCGCCCACGGGCAGCGCATCCAGATGGTCTCCCCCTCCAGCAGTTTTCCGGATACTCCTTTGATTCGTTCCGGCTCCATCACATGGCAGTTCTGCTCTTTCGCCCAACTGTCCACGGCGAACAGCCCCCGCCCATCTGTGGCCGTGGTAATCACAGGACTTCCCCCTCCCGCTGCCGCGATTCGGTGAGCCAGCCCATTGGCCCCGCCCAAGTGACCGCTGAGCAGGGGGATCACAAACCGTCCTCCCTCATCTACCACTACCACAGCGGGGTCTGTGGTTTTGCTCTGCACATAGGGGGCAATGGCCCGAACGGCAATTCCCACAGCGCCTACAAATACCAGGCCCTCGTATTGGGCAAACGCCTCTCTGATCCAGTCACGCAAAGGGCATTCTACCCCGCAGCGGGTTGCCGTGCCCCCCAAAACCTGGGCCAGCCGCTGGGCCACATGCTCCATGGACTGTGCAATGGCCCCGGCGGTGAGGTTTTTGATCACCACAATCTCCGGCTCGGCTCCTGCCGCAGCCATGGCTTTGGCCGCGTCATACTCACAGTTGGTGCCAGGGAAAACGGGGATCAGCACCCGGGGCTTTGCCGCTTTGATCAGCGGCTTCTTCCAGCTGTCACCATGGGCAGACAGCGTAGGAATCTCCTTCTGGCCCTGGGCAATGTTGCAGGGATAGATGGGCTCCAGCTTGCCCTCATAGGCCTCCTGGAGTTCTTGGAGCGGGATGCTCTCCTCCCGCCAGGTAAAGCTCCCCTCTTCCGTGGTAACCCCCAGAGGCAGACCGATCTCCTCCTGCTCTGTCAGCTCCAGCACGAAGGAGCCATAGGAGTAAGCGAAGAGTTCATCCAGGGTACAGCCCTCATCAAACCGGAACCCGATCCCATTGCCCAGGGCCATCTTCAGCACAGCCTCCGCCACACCGCCGAAGGTGGCCGTATAGGCTGCCAGAACCTTTCCTTTCTTCATCAGCCGGTTCACACTCTGATAGACCTTCTTCAGCGAGGCCGCCACGGGCAGTCCGTCGGGACCGTACTCCGGGCAGAGCCAAACCACAGGATGGCCCGCCCCTTTGAACTCAGGGGAGACAATATGCCCCACTTGGTCGGTGGTCACTGCAAAGGACACCAGGGTCGGCGGCACATCCAAGTCCTCAAAGGAACCGCTCATGGAGTCTTTGCCGCCGATGGCCGCAATCTCCAGCTCCTTCTGGGCCCGGAAAGCCCCCAGCAGGGCAGCCAGGGGCTGACCCCAGCGGTGCGGGTCCTTCCCCAGCTTGGGGAAGTATTCCTGGAAGCTGAGATAGGTCTCCTTCAGCCCCGCGCCGGTGGCCACCAGCTTGGAAACCGACTCCACAACCGCCAGGTAGGCCCCGTGATAGGGGCTCTTTTCTGTGATATAGGGGTTATAGCCCCAGGACATCAGGGAACAGGTGTCGGTGCTCCCCTCTTCCATGGAGATTTGATTGACCATCGCCTGAGTGGGCGTCAGTTGGTATTGACCGCCAAAAGGCCTACGGACCGTACCACTGCCAATGGTGGCGTCAAACCGTTCTGCCAGTCCCCGCTTGGAACAGACGTTCAGGTCCCCGGCCAGGTCCAGGTAGCCCTGCCGGAACGCTGTAACCTGCTCCTTCAGAATGGACTCCGGCTGGGCTGTGACCGCGGTGATATGCTTTTCCACCCCATTGGTGTCCAGGAAAGCGCGGGCAATGTCCACTATCTTCTTCCCATTCCAGGTCATGGTGAGGCGGCCCTTGCCTGTGACAGCCGCCACCACGGTGGCCTCCAGATTTTCCTGGTCAGCCAGCTCCATGAAGCGGGCCGCATCCTTCTCCTCCACCACCACGGCCATTCTCTCCTGGGATTCACTGATGGCCAGTTCCGTGCCGTCCAGGCCCTCATATTTCTTCGGTACCTTGTTCAGGTCAATCTCCAGGCCCTCGGCCAACTCGCCAATGGCCACGGAGACACCGCCGGCCCCAAAGTCGTTGCAGCGTTTGATCAGACGGGAGGCCTCCGGATTTCGGAACAGGCGCTGCAGCTTCCGCTCCTCCGGGGCGTTGCCCTTTTGGACCTCGGCACCGCAGGTCTCCAGGGATTCTGTGGTATGAGACTTGGAAGACCCCGTGGCGCCGCCGCAGCCGTCCCGGCCTGTGCGGCCGCCCAGCAGAATCACCACATCCCCCGGGGCGGGACGCTCCCGCCGGACATTGGCCGCAGGCGCCGCGGCGATGACCGCGCCAATCTCCATGCGCTTGGCCGCGTAACCAGGATGGTACAGCTCGTCCACCTGGCCTGTGGCCAGGCCGATCTGGTTGCCATAGGAGGAGTAGCCGGCGGCGGCCTTGGTGACAATGGTCCGCTGGGGCAGCTTCCCCTCCATGGTCTGCTCAATGGGCGTCAGCGGGTCCGCTGCGCCTGTCAAACGCATGGCGGAGTATACATAGGCACGGCCCGAAAGCGGGTCCCGAATGGCGCCGCCCACACAGGTAGCCGCCCCGCCGAAGGGCTCGATCTCCGTGGGGTGGTTGTGGGTCTCATTCTTAAACAGGAGCAGCCAGTCCTCTTTCCCCGCCTCGGTGTCCACCTTGATCTTGACCGTGCAGGCGTTAATCTCCTCGGACTCATCCAGCTTGGGCATTTTCCCCTGCTTTTTGAGGTACTTGGCCACAATGGTGCCGATATCCATGAGGTTGATGGGTTTGGTCCGGTTCAGTCGCTTACGGGTATTCAGATACTCTTCATAGGTCTGCTGAAGAATGGGGCTGGCAAACTCCACCCCGTCAATGGTGGTCAGGAACGTGGTGTGCCGGCAGTGGTCCGACCAGTAGGTATCGATGACCCGCAGCTCGGTCATGGTGGGGTCCCGGTCCTCGGTGCGGAAATAGTCCCGGCAGAACCGCAGATCATCCAGGTCCATGGCCAGACCATACTCGGCCACCATGGCCTGCAGTTCCGTCTCCTCCATCTCCCGGAAGCCGGTCAGCGTCGCCACCGTCTCGGGGACAGCATAGTCCATGGCCAGGGTTTCAAAGGGCTCCAGAGAGGCCTCCCGGGCCTCCACCGGGTTAATGAGATATTTCTTAATGGACGCCACTTCCGCTGCGGTCAGCTGCCCCGTCAGATGATACACCCGGGCAGAGCGCACCAAGGGCCGCTCCCCCTGGGAGAGAATCTGGATGCACTGGGCAGCGGAGTCAGCCCGCTGGTCAAATTGTCCGGGGAGATACTCCACGGCAAAGACAATTCCCTCCTGGGGCAGTGTATCCGTCACCAGATCCAGCTGCGGTTCTGAGAGGATCGTTTTGACACTGTAATCGAAGAGCTCCGGCGTGATGTTCTCCACATCATAGCGGTTGAGCAGACGCAGTCTCTCCAGAGAAGCAATCCCCAAAAGCGTCCGGATATCGCTGGCCAAGGCATCAGCCTCCGCTGTGAGCCCTGGGCGTTTTTCTACATAGACCCGATATACCATTTATTTTACCTCTTCCTTTGCCCGCAGAGCCCGGGCACCAATGTCCTTTCGGTAGTACGCGTTCTCAAAGGTCACCTTGGCCCCCTCCCGGTAAGCCTTGTCAATGGCCTCCTGGAGGGTATCTCCCACGGCAGTAACCCCCAGGACCCGGCCGCCAGAGGTCTTGAGCACGCCCTCCTCCAGCTTGGCACCGGCCACAAAGACCTGGGCATCCAGGTCCGCGGGAATGGTGATGGGATACCCTGTCTCATAGGACTTGGGGTACCCCTGGGAGGCCAGCACCAGACAACAGGCAGACTTGTCGCTGAACTGCACCGGGGTCTCCGAGAGCGTGCCCTTGGCAGTGGCCTCCATGATGGTCAGCAAATCACTCTCCAGCAAGGGGAGAACCACCTGGGTCTCCGGGTCGCCAAAGCGGCAGTTGTACTCGATGACCTTGGGGCCATCGGGGGTCAGCATCAGGCCAAAGTAAAGGCAGCCCTTAAAGGGGCATCCCTCGGCCTGCATGGCGGCCACGGTAGGCAGGAAGATCTCCTTCATGCAGCGGTCGGCCACGGCGGGGGTGTAGTAGGGGTTGGGGGCCACGGTGCCCATGCCGCCGGTGTTCAGGCCTTCGTCATGGTCCAGCGCACGCTTGTGGTCCATGCTGGAGACCATCGGCTTGACGGTCTTTCCATCGCAGAAGGACAGCACGCTGACCTCGGGACCGGTGAGAAACTCCTCGACCACCACATGATTGCCCGATGCACCGAACTTTTTATCCAGCATGATCTCTTTCACGCCGTCGGCGGCTTCCTGCTCGTTCTGGCAGATCAGCACGCCCTTGCCCAGAGCCAGGCCGTCGGCCTTGATGACCACGGGATACTTGCCCTCGGCACGGATGTACGCCATGACCTTAGCGGGGTCGTCGAAGGTCTCGTACTTGGCGGTGGGGATGCCGTATTTCTTCATCAGGTCCTTGCTGAATACCTTGCTGGCCTCGATGCGGGCCGCGGCTTTGTCGGGGCCAAAGGCCGGGATGCCGACCGCCGCCAGGGCGTCGACCATGCCCAGGGCCAGGGGGTCATCCTGGGCAACGACTACGTAGTCAAAGGCTTCCTCTTTGGCAAAGGCGACCATGGGGTCCACGTCGGTGGCGGGGATGGCCTTGCAGTGGGCATCGTAGCTGATGCCGCCGTTGCCGGGTGCGCACCAGATCTCGGTGCAGAGGGGGCTTTTTTTCAGTGCGCGGATAATGGCGTGCTCGCGCCCGCCGCCGCCTACAACCAGAATTTTCATAAGCGTTCTCCTTGACAGCACAACAGCCCGCGACGAAAAATCGCCGCAGGCGAGTTGTTTTT
>OLQL01003273.1_pt1 | contig 9875 bp, 7 predicted proteins | sample 1672971 | NCBI WGS metagenome assembly OLQL01 (sample SAMEA3136742, study PRJEB25190) | human gut metagenome | biome: human gut; feature: human-associated habitat; material: faeces | place: Austria | collected 2013
GAATGAAAAATTCGCGGCGCATCTTGGCGCATTCTTATCTGGAAATAGTATAATAGGCATTTATCTGCTGTAAAAAACAGCTTCCCCTTTCAGGAAAGCTGCTATCATTTTCCACTTTAGTCCTGCCCAAGCAATTCTGTCGATTCATCTTCGAGAATGTCGCCCAAAGGCATTCCCTGAATGCGGCATTGCGCCAGCGCTTCCTGCGGCGTGGCATATTCGCCAATCAGCGCATACGCCGAACCTTCTTTTTTGTACACGCCGAATCGCGCTTCACGCCCGTCAGGCAGTACTGTATTTGCCGGGTGATACATCGAATCCGTCTGAAAACGATATTCCTGCCCTCGCCAGCCAAAATCCAAGCCAAACCAATGCCCGTCGGATGGCGACCATTCCCCGGTGTATTGGGAGAGAAACTGCTCACGGGTCATCTATCTCAACCTCCTCCGTCACACCCGCCAAAATCCACTGAATCGTCTCATCATCCAGCAGCAGATACTGCGGCGTGACCCGCGGCTGCCACTCCGGGACGCACGCCGCCAGCGCGTCCGCATGGTGGATTGCCAAGGTGTAGCGTTCTCCATTCACGCCGGGGAAGCCAGCTTTTCCGTCCGCGCTTTCCGAGTGCTGCGACCAAAGCTGTGTCAGCACCGCTTCCCATGCGTAATATGCTTCCATCTCTGGCGACGCTGCCGGAATCGCCGCATCCTCATCCTCCTGCCGCCACAGCACCTGATAATCCTCCGGCGTTCCCTGCCGAATCTCCGCCGTCGTCGTCTGCCAGCCGGAATCGAGCGTGAAGCCGGTGTTTTGCATAGGCGTGCTTGCCGTATGCGGCACGATATGCTTTTCGGCGCAGAGATAGAGGATTTCGGCGCGACTTCCGTCAGCTGCCGTCTCCGTCACCTGCTGCTGCTTGACGTAGAGTGGGGTCATGCTTTCGTGATAGTCGAACGATGTGACAAGCCTGCCGTCCGCCAGCTGGGACAGCTGAATCCCGTACTCGCTCGTCGGAATCGGGCGCGTCTCGTTCATCAGCCAATTGAAGCAGTATAGATTTGCCAGCCCGAGGATGCACACAATCAGCGCACCCAGCAGGATATTGCGGAGGGTGCGGCGGCGCTTCTGCTTCCGCAGCGTCTGGGCGGCGGCGTCGAACGCGGCGCGCGAATCCAACTCGCTTTTCTTTCCGGCGGGCAGGTCAGCTTTGAGCTGATTCATGTATGCGGCACATTGCGCGCACGTCTGCACATGCGCCGACACCATGTGCTTGCTCCCGTCGCTGGCGACATCATCCAGCACCAGCGGCATCAGGTCGCGGACGACCTCACAGTCTTTCTTCATGCGTTTCGTCTCCTTTCATTGCGTCCAGCAGCATTTGCTTCGCCCGGTACGCCGTTACGCGCGCCCAGCTTTCGGATTTCCCGAACAGCGCCGCAATCTCCTTACTGGACAATTCACAGAAGGTTTTCAGGGTGAACACCTCGCGATACGGTTCCGGCAGACGGTGGAGAGCTTGATGCGCACTCAGGGCAAGACTGTGTTCCACGACCATTTCCGTGAAATCCGGGACGGACGCCTCCGGCACGTTGTCCAATGGCAGCGGCGACTGCTTCCGCATGATGCGCAGAAACTGATTCCGCGCAATCGCGCAGAGCCATGTGCCGACCGAACTTTTTCCTTCGTACCGCTTCCAATTTTTCATCGCCTGATAGAATGTTTCCTGCGTGAGTTCCTCCGCAAGGTCACGATCGCGGCACAGGCGGATCAGGTAGCCGTACACCATGTCCCGGTACTGCTGATATGCTTCTTCTGCGTCAAGCATCTCCAGCACCTCCCTTCATGAAGTTAGTCGCGCGAAAACGCCAAACGTTACATCCGATTACAAAAAAACATCCGAGCCGTTTGCCCGCCTATGGAGCAACCAGCCCAGATGTCTTTCTTTCGTGCGGGAAACAGGACTTGAATTGCCCGATTGCTCTCAAAATCATAAAAAATCGTCCGTTTTCAATCAATTTGGCAAAGTTTTAATGCCGTAATTTACATTATTGCACACCCAAATAGAATGGTGTGTAATCATGGTTTGGGTATGATTAGGTGAAGATTCTGCGGTATTTCGTGTCAAATACCCAAATCAGAAACGGTTTGGGTAAGAAACAAACTTGACTGATTTTTATAAGGAGGATCTCACCATGAAACAGAAGCTTCCCATCGAAATGACAGAAAACGGTATCCACTACACACTGCATGGAGACTATTACTTCCCGGATATTTCAGCCTCTGATTCTCATACAGCCATCGGCCATTATGGCCGGATGCGCAAGGCATATCTGGAAGAGCATCTTCCTGGACTATACACTCGTCTGATTCTCTCTGACAAGCTGTATGAGCATTTGGCGGAAACAGATCAAGTCTGCCGGGGTCGGATGAAACGGATGATCGCCCAGATGGCTGAAGCTGAAGGCATCAATGAAAAGCTGAAGGCTTCTGACCAGTTGGGGTGGATTTCTCAGATGAACGGCATCCGGCACCGGGTTGAAGAAATCGTACTTGATGAATTGGTTTTTAACTGAGTTCGTATCGCCGCCTCTTCAGGGGCGGCTTTTTTCATGGGCTACACCAACTTGCTATCAACTTGCAACTAAGTTGCAAGTTAGTTGCAAGTTGGACAGCAAGCTTCAGCTGTTCTCTGCTGGAGATGGACCAGCAAACCATTTTGCAGCGCTTGTATTACCACGGAAATAAGCTCGATTCTCATTGCGTAATTCCCTAAGCAATACCTGGATCTGACTTCGATTATGCCCAGGAAGAACCTGCTGTAATTCTCTTAGCGGTGCTCCCTCCGGACCTTTCTCCCGCATGTGCTTCAGCAGCAGTTCTTTATTTGTCTCACGATCCAAGCCGACAATCCTTGTGTGGACGCCGGATTTACCAACAGCACTGTATAAGCTGCGTGAAAGAACATACTTGCTCCGGCCAATATGCTCCACGATCCCCATTTCTGTCAAGTGCTTCAGCCGATCTTGCATATGGTTGTCGAGAGGCATGTCATGATACAGAGCATTGATCGTCAGAAAATCAGCAGTAGTGAGCGTGTCGAGCCGTTCATTTCCTATCCGATTGATTACCGATAGCATCTGCTTGTCGATCACCAGGCCATTCAGAGCCAGGCTGACAAAAGTGTCATCTGTCCCGGAAAAATCCGGCAGCGGCTTGGCTTCTTTCACGCTGGTTTCGTAGATAATGTTCATACCCTGACCGGACCGTTCCACCAGACCGCATAGAGCCAGGATTTCTGCAATTCGGCGGTTGCGGGGAATCTGCCGATCCAGGATGTTGTCAAGAGAAATGCCATTTGGCAAGCCGCCGGGGCTTTCGATCACAAGCCTGTCCGGGAATTGCCGGATGAACACACTCCCGGCCAGCTGATAGTTCCGATGGCTGGCCGCGTTCAGGATTGCTTCTCTGACAACGCTTTCGTTGAACGTTGGGATATCAAAGATAAAGAAGCCTTCCTGATAATGCTGAATGTCATTGCGCAAATTCACCAGTTCCCACAGACGATTGAAGCAGGCGAAGAAACCGACCCTGAACTCTTCCCGCTGGTTGGCTGGTCCGGAAACGTTGGAAGAACGATACTCAAAAATGATCTCCGACTGTGGCAGTAGCCTTCCGAGCGCTTCCTTCTTTCCGAACAGGATCAGCGCGGCATAGGTGATGCCTTCGTCTGTGATCGCTTCGCAGTCGTGCAGCAGTTGTTCGGCGGACAGATTGGCCAGACGCCTGTTTCCACTCTTCTCAATCCATTTATCCCGGAATGCGTCGATGGCAGTTTCATCAAGGTCGGAGATTTTCGCTTTTTCGCAGACGCTGCCGGAAAAATCAATACCAGTCTCCTCGTAAATCCGACGACGGACATTTTCCGGCAGGGGGATCAGGCTGTCGCCTTCATACCACCAGGCCACGCCGTCCACCTGTACAGGAAGACCCATGGGGCGACTGGCGACTTCAAACACCAGGACGCGTCGTCCTTCGTCATCATAAAGGGGCTGAAAGTCAACCATGACCTTCAGCTTGTCGATCAGTCTTTTCCGTGTACGCTCGGGCTGGTCAAATGCCACGCTGCCGACGACCTTGCGGGGCCGTTTGTCTGTAATGCCAAGCACCAGCATACCGCCGCCACAGTTGGCGAGAGCGCAGCAGATCTGTGTCGCTTCGTCGGAATCAAAGCGGCGTTTTGCCTCTTTGAACTGATTCTCTATATCTCCTTTCATCCTTCGCACAGCGGCAGCAGTTCTTCCAGCTTTGCAACGATGCGTTTTTGTTCGGCAAGGGGTGGAAGGGGAATAATCATATTCCGTAAAGGCTTTATGCCGACTGTTCTCTGAGCAACGCCGATTGCTACATCGTCACATTGTTTATAAACGAATTGGCTTCGCAATGCCCAATATAGATAGTCCGCATCCATTAATGGTTTTAGGAGAGCGATATGCCTCTGAAAGCAAAAATTCTCTTTTACAGTGACTTTAACAGGAATACCAAATGATCCGGTAACTGTGAATAAAACATCACCTTTGCATGCGATCCTTTCTTCTGATAGCGCATCAAAATACTCTTGTGGTACATGACGAGTTTCCGTAAGATCAATTTTACCAGATGATATGTTCGATATAACAAGAAATGGTACACCCGATTTAACTTGAGGCGGCGGCTGATGGTCACCGTCCATAATGCTCTTGCAAATATCGTCTAACCTTACCCACTTCCAATTATCAGGAATATCAAACGGCTTTTCTTCATCGGAGATGGGTGGGAGGGGCTTGGACTTTTTGATTCTACCGGCCTTCTCCAGGGCGAGCTTTTCCTGCTGAATCCGCTGATACAGTTCCTCCGCGGTGCCATCCTCCGGGAGCTGTTCCGTCAGCTTGCCCTGAATGCCGGCATCAATGATCTTGCTTTTCAGGGTGGCAAGGTTTTCCTGGTATTGGCTTTGCAGGGTGTCGATGGTGTCCAGAAACGAGAAAACAGAATTGATCTTATCCGTTATTCTCTTTTGCTCTTCTTCAGGTGGAATAGGGATTAACGAGTTTTTCAAAATGTTTTGAGTTACTTGGTTAATCTGTTTGCTATCATCATTCGAAAAATTTCGCCGAAATACAGGTGAGTTAAAGTATAAGTAAGCATATTGAAAAAATGGGGTTCTAAAAATCGCCATAAAAGCGCCAAAGGAGATTACATCTGAGTCTCCTTCATATATGGCACATTTACCCACTAAAGCTTTGCTTCCGTTTCGCGCACAAATCACTATATCATTTCTTTTTAAGTACTGGTTCTCACGGATTTGGCATTTCACCTTAACTAAATCGGCATAATCCATCTTGCCCTTAATAATATTGCTTGATCGTATAACGATTGTACCATCTTCTGCTACATCCTGTGGGTGGTATGTCAACCCAATGTTAGTTGTTCCTATATCGGAAAGACGGCACCATACCCATGAATCAGGTATTTCATATGGGATTTCTTGGGCGGAAATATCATTTTCAAATGGATGATTGTTTAGCGAGCCGGATAAGGATTCGACTAACTGATGTGCTGGAGTATCCGATGAATTCTGTTCTACCAGTTTTCCGGTCAACGCAAGTGAAAGAATTTTCTTTCTTATTTCTTGGGTATCAATCACAGCGCCATCCCTCCCAAGAGAGATTTCAGCTTTTCCACGGCGGCGGCGATGCCGTCGGATTCCTGCTGCATTTCGACCAGGATTTCATCCACGGAGCGGTCATCCTCCTCGGTGAAGTCGATCCATTTGAAGTTCAAATCCTCCCGGGCGGCGACCTCCTGGGCGGAGAAGCAGCGCCAGCGGCCGTTGGGGTTGGTTTCCGCGTCATAGGTGGGCTGTCGGTCCTGCTGATGCCCGGCGCAGTAGCAATCCACAAACTCCTGCAAATGCGCCCGGGTCATGGGCTTGGTGGCCATGGTGTGCTTGACGCCGGTGCGGTAATCATAGACCCAAATATCCTGCGTGGGCTCGCCCTTATCGAAGAACAGCACGTTGGTTTTCACGCCGTTGGCATAGAAAATGCCGGTGGGCAGGCGCAGGATGGTGTGCAGGTTGTAATCCTTCATCAGCTTGTCCCGCACCTGCTTGGTGGTGCCGGCATCGGTGAGCACGCTGTCGGGCAGCACCACGCCCACGCGCCCGCCGGTGCGCACGATGGACATGATATGCTGCAGGAAGTTCACCTGGTTGTCGCTGGTCTTGATGAATTCCGGTCGGTTGGCGGATACTTCCACGCTGCCCTGGGGCCGGGTGCCGAAGGGCGGATTGGTCAGCACCACCTGGTACAGGTGATCGGAGGTGTCCAGCAGGGAATCCTGATACACGATGGGGCTTTTCTTCACGCCGATGTCATGCAGGTACAGGTTCATGGAGGCAAGGGTGACCACCAGGGAGGTGTTGTCCGCGCCGAAGAGGGCGTTGTTTTTCAGGAACTTCTGCTTTTCCACGTCCTTGCTCTGTTTGCGCATGTGTTCATAGGCCGCCAGCAAAAAGCCGCCGGTGCCGCAGCAGGGATCGGCCACCGTTTCGGTGATCTTCGGGTCCACCACGTCCACCATGGCGGCGATCAGGGCACGGGGCGTGAAATACTGGCCCGCGCCGCTCTTTTTATCCTGGCCGTTCTTTTCCAGGATGCCCTCATAGATCGCACCTTTCAGGTCGCCGTCCATCATGTACCAGTTATCCTCGGACACCATGTCGATGACCTTTTTCAGCATCACGGGGCGGTCAATCTTGTTGGTGGCCCGGGTGAAGATGGTGCCGATGAGGCCGTCGGATTCGGAAAGCTCCTTGAGGATTTCCTCGTATTTCTCCACCAGGTCTGTGCCGCTCAGGGCGCACAGATCCTTCCACTTGCTGCCCTCCGGCAGATAGCTGCCCAGGCCCAGGGCTTCCTTTTCATCATCCATTTTCAGGAACAGGATGTAGGTGAGCTGGGTGATATAATCGGTGAAGCCCACGCCCGCCGCGGCCAGCACGTTGGCAATATTCCACACCTTGGAGAGCAGGGCGGATTCGGTTTTCGGGTTCTTTTCCTGTGCCATATTTCGATACTCCTCTTAAGCAGCTTTTAGCAGAATCTGGGCCATGGAGCGCATTTCGGCTTCCAGCACCTTTGCGCCAAACAGGGTGATGCCCCTGCGCCACAGGTCGGTATCCACTTCGTTCAGATCCATCACCGACAGCGCGCCGTCGTTGATGACAAACTCGGCAATCTGCCGCATCAGCTCCTTTTGATCGTCGGTCAGGCTGCGCTGGGCCTGGCCACAATACAGGTTAAAGCGCTGGGTGTACCCATTCAGCAGGCTGGTCAGCGTGCGGCTCCGCTTGAAGGCGAAGCGCACCAGCTGGATCAGGTGGGTGAGGGCGTTCACATTGGCTTTGGTGTCCAATTCGTCCACGTCGCCGGATTCATCCAGCACCTTGTAATTCTTCCAGATGGGATAGATGCCGAAGCTGCGATCCTGAGCCAGCAGACTGTCCCGCAGCTCCGCCAGCATGGTATGGGTGATCACGGTGTCCTCGGCGTTGTAGATGATGCGCAGGGCTTCCAGACGATCCTTGTTATCGTTCAGATATTTCTCAAAATTTTCGATGAAGGATTTAGCCGTTTCCTTGGAGAAACCGGCGTAAATCAATTCGTCCGGGTCCTCCTCCGTGCGGACGACGTAGCCCCGCTGCATTTCCAGCAGCTTCCGCCGGGCAGGGATGCTGGTGATCAGGCAGTCGATCGGCGCCATGCGGGCGGAATTGTCCTCGGAGGGGCTGCTGTACAGCGGCAGGGCATCCTGATCAAACGCCTGCTGGATGGCGTTGGCGATGGTGCGGGGAGCGAAGCCGTAATTGGAAATGAAGACATCCAGATGCCTGCCGAACAGCGCGTTATTCTCATAACGGCGATGGATGGTGGCGCAGTAATCCCGCAGCAGCCACAGGTTTTCGTCGCTGAGCTCGTTATGGGCCAGGTGCTCCAGCAAATGTTCCAGGGAGAGCACCTTGTGGCCCGGCTCAGGGTTCACCACGGGATGGGGAATGACCTTTTCATGCTCCGTCACGCCCACAGCGTCTACAATGTAATAGCATTCCTTGGTGCCGGCGTTGGGCGTAACCTCTCGGAGCTTTTCATCATCCACCACCCGGCAGCCGCGGCCCTTCATCTGGGTGTACAGCACATCGGACATCACGTCCTTCATAAACAGCACGACTTCCAGCGGCTTTACGTCGGTGCCGGTGGCGACCAGCGTTACCGTGACGGCGATGCGGAAGTCCTTTTCGATGCGAAGATCGCGGATCAGGCCGTTGGAATCGCCTGAGGTGTAGGTGATCTTCTGAACAAAATGCTCCGGCACCTCGCCGCCTTCAAATTCAGACGCGAATACATCTTTTACCGCTTCCACGATCTGTGTGGCGTGGTTGTCATCCTTGGCAAAAATCAGCGTCTTGGGCACGTATTCCCATTTCTTTTCCCGGTCGGGGTACAGCTCGTCATAGACGGCTTTTTTGTAGGCTGTCAGCACCTTTCGGATCTGATCCTCGTTCACCACGGAGCGGTCCAGGGCGGACGGATCGTATTCCACTCGCTCACTGGCTGTATAAACCGTTTCCCAGCCTGTCCTGCGGGCTGTTTCCATGAGCTTCGTTCCCGCACGTATTGCTCCGCCGTGCTCGGTGATCTGGGTCTTGATGCGATAGATGCGAGAAGGCACATTGACACCATCCACCACGGAATCATCGTAGGTATAATTCTCAATGATGTTATTATTGAAGAACGCATAGGCTTCCGGCGTGGGTGTGGCGGTAAGGCCCAGGATATGCGCGCCAGAGAAATAATCCAGCACTGCCCGCCACTTGCCGTAAATGGAGCGGTGGCATTCATCCACGATGATCAGCTGGAAGTAGTCCGGCGGAATCCTCAAATCACCATCCAGGCGGATGATATCTTTGCCCTCTTTTTCTTCCTCCTGCGTTGTCCGCTCGTCTTCGGCATCCTCGCTGTCCTCCGAAAGCTGCTGCCCGGTCAATACGGCAAACAGCTTTTGAATGGTGGAAATCACAATGTCGGCTTTTACATCGTTGTCGTGTTTCAGCCGCTTGATCTCATAGAGGGAGCTCATTTCCACCTGGCCTTCAGTACGGTCAAACTGGCTGAACTCGCTTTCCGTCTGACGGGCCAGGTTGTTCCGATCCACCAGGAACAGGATACGGCGAACAGGAGTATAATTCAGCAGGCGATAGCTGGCCAGGCAGGCCAGATAGGTTTTGCCGCTGCCGGTGGCAAGCACGGCCAGGCTTTTCTTTTTTCCGTTCTTGATGGCGTTTTCAAACTTCATCTCGGCGCGATACTGGCAATCGCGCAGGCCACGCTTGTCCAATCGCGGCAAAGCGCCATAGGCAGAAATCTGATGGATCAGCTGGAGCATTTTCTTGGGAGAATGCATTTCAGCCAATTCCACATAATCCGCATCCGGCGAAAGCAGATTCCTGAAATAAATCTTGCTGCCGTTTGCCAGATAAACCAGCGGGATCAGTCCGTCATACCAGAGACCATACCAGTCTTGCGGATGGGTGGCATAGCCCTCGGCTTGGGACTGCACGTCTTCCGCCAGCGGGTTTTCCTCCCGCTTGGCTTCCACCACAGCGATGGCCTTATCATCCACAAAAAGCAGATAATCGCTTTCCGTGTTTCCCTGCATCAACCCTTCTTTAACGGCGGAAGCACTGTGAGGAATATATTCTTCACGGGATACAATTTCCCAACCGGCTTTTTTCAGCTGCCGGTCAATCTTCTCCCGCGCTCGTTCTTCAGGATGCA
>OLQL01003278.1_pt1 | contig 9853 bp, 9 predicted proteins | sample 1672971 | NCBI WGS metagenome assembly OLQL01 (sample SAMEA3136742, study PRJEB25190) | human gut metagenome | biome: human gut; feature: human-associated habitat; material: faeces | place: Austria | collected 2013
CCGCACCTCGCTCGCCGTATCGGCACTTAGAATTATGCGGTATTGCCTTAAAAAACATTTGTAGGGGCCGACGGCAAGCATCGGCCCCTACAAATCGTATAGAAACCATCCTCATTCCTGCATCTTTCACATTCAATATACTCATACAAAAGAGCCATACCAGGCGCTTCTCCTGCCTGGTATGGCTCTTTTGTATATATTATTTATTGAATGATTCTTTAATTTTTCAATGCCTGCATCGGTGCGGGGATGCGGCCGCCGCGGTGGATCATAACGGCGGGGCTGTACTGGCTGATGGGCATGATGGGGGCGTGGCCCAGCAGGCCGCCAAAGTCCAGAACATCGCCGGCCTTGTGGCCAATGGCGGGGATCACGCGCACAGCGGTGGTCTTGCTGTTGACCATGCCGATGGCGGCTTCGTCTGCAATCAGACCGCTGATGACCTCGGCGGTGGTATCGCCGGGGATAACCACCATGTCAATGCCAACGGAGCAGACGGCGGTCATGGCTTCCAGCTTTTCCAGCGTCAGGCTGCCGCATTCGGCTGCCTTGATCATGCCGTCATCCTCAGATACCGGGATGAATGCGCCGGACAGGCCGCCCACATGGTTGGATGCCATTACGCCACCCTTTTTCACGGCGTCGTTCAGCATGGCAAGGCAGGCGGTGGTGCCGCAGCAGCCGCAGCTTTCCAGACCCATTTCTTCCAGAATGTTGGCAACACTATCGCCAATAGCCGGGGTCGGCGCCAAGGACAGATCAATGATGCCCGCGGGCACACCCAGCTGTTCGCTGGCCAGGTTGGCCACCAGCTGGCCCAGACGGGTGATCTTGAACGCCGTGCGCTTGACAAGCTCTGCCACCTGATCCATCGGGGCATCCTTGGGCAGCTTGGCCAGAGCGGCGCGCACCGCACCAGGGCCGGAAACGCCGACATGGATCTCGCAGTCCGGCTCTCCAGGGCCGTGGAAAGCACCGGCCATAAACGGGTTATCTTCGGGTGCATTGCAGAAAACCACCAGTTTGGCATCGCCCATGCACATGTTATCTTTGGTCAGCTCGGCGGTCTGGCGCACCACACGGCCCATCAGGCCAACGGCGTCCATATTGATGCCGGATTTGGTGGAACCGATGTTGACGCTGGAGCAGACCAGGTCGGTTTCGGCCAGTGCACGGGGAATGCTTTCGATCAAACGCACATCGCCGGCGGAAAAACCCTTATGCACCAAAGCACCGTAACCGCCGATAAAGTTGACGCCAACCGCCTTGGCAGCGGCATCCAGCGTTTTGGCAAACCACACGGGGTCGGCGTCCGGTGCAGCGCCCAGCAGCATGGCGATGGGCGTTACGCTGATGCGCTTGTTGACAATGGGAATGCCATAGTCCGCGCTGATCTTGTTGACAACGGGAACCAGGTTCCCCGCCAGACGAGTGATTTTGTTATAGATTTTCTCACAGGCTTTTTTGCCATCGGGATCAATGCAGTCCAACAGGCTGATGCCCATGGTAACGGTACGCACATCAAGGTTTTCTGCGGTCAGCATCTCGATGGTTTCCAAGATATCGCCGCTGTTCAGAATTTTCATCGTGTGCCCCCTTACACCTTGTGCATCGCGTCAAAGACTTCCTGCCGAGTCACAGTGACCTGCATTCCCATCTCCTGGCCCAATGTGTCAAAACGGGCGCGGATTTCGGCCGGTTCGCTTGCGCAGGCAGAGATATCCACCAGCATAATCATGCAGAACATATCCTGCAGGATACTCTGGGTAATATCCTCAATGTTGATGTTCAGCTCGGCACACACGGCACTTACGCGGGCAACAACACCCACGGTATCGTGGCCGATAACAGTGATAACAGCTTTCATGACAGGCACCCCTCTTTATTATCAAAATCACGTTTATTATAGCAGATAATACCGCATTTGGGTAGCACCTGCCCAAATAAAAAGCAGAAAAATTGCGGCAAAGTAAAAAACTCTCTACCCCAAAGTGGGGCAGAGAGCTTGAAATTCTTCTGAATTATTCTTCTGTATGCGGATCCTGCGGCGGTACACCGTTCGTTTCCGAGGCGGCAAAACGCGGTTTGTCAGGCGGGTACTCGCCCTGCATGGCGGCTTCCATGCGGCTCAAGCGGGCTTCCAGTGCGCTGATGCGGTTGCTGAGCACATCGGGCAGCGCCTGCTGGTCCAGGTCGTCCGCCGGGCAGGATTGGCTGCCGCGCACGCGGACCACTTCGGCCGGAACACCGACCGCGGTGGTATTGGCCGGCAGATTTTTGAGCACCACACTGCCCGCGCCGACACGGACATTATCCCCGATATACACCGGGCCAAGCACCTTGGCACCGGCACCGATCAGCACGTTATTGCCCAATGTGGGGTGGCGCTTGCCGGAATCCTTGCCGGTGCCGCCCAGGGTAACGCCGTGGTAGATGGTGCAGTTATCACCGATTTCTGTCGTTTCGCCGAACACGATGCCCATACCGTGGTCAATGAACAGCCGGTTGCCGATCTTGGCACCGGGGTGGATCTCGATGCCGGTCAGGTGGCGGGCCAGCTGGCTGATGAGGCGCGCCAGGAAGAAACACTTGTGACAGTACAAAAAATGTGCAATTTTGTGCGTTACCAGCACATGGAAACCGGGGTACAAAATGATGACCTCCGCCACATTGCGTGCAGCAGGGTCCTTGTCCCGGATGTTTTTTGCGTCTGCCCAAAGTCCCATCCAACTTACCTCATTTCGTTTGTGTCCTATCCCGAATATCCAAGGAAAACACTAGGATATCCTGAATTTTAAATATAGCACAATTTGCAGTAAAACGCAAGAATCAGACGGCGCTTCCCTGCGGTTTCTCCACCGCCCGGCTTTTCCTTATGGCAACACCGCACAATTCCCACCTGACGGCTTAAGCACCGCTCCGGCGGCTGCGGCACGGCATCTGCGTTGCCAAAATGCTCGATAATACACAGCGCTTTTGGCTTAGCATCTGCCGTACCTCGCTCGCCGTATCGGCACTTAGAATTATGCGGTATTGCCTTATAAAATCTGCGCCCGGCAATGCATTTGCGCCGCAGTTATGCTACAATAGAACCAGAAAACCACACCGGGAGGGATACCAAAAATGACAGAAAAAACTCACGCAGTGCCAAACGGCGTGATCCACTACTGGATGAATGATTTCCAACCGGGGCGGGCGGTGCTGGTGTTCCTGCCCGGCCTGACGGCGGATCACCGCCTGTTTGACAAACAGGTCGAAGCGTTTGAATCCACCTATAACCTGCTTGCCTGGGATGCCCCCGGCCACGGCAAATCCCGCCCCTTTGTGATGGACTTCACCCTGGCGCAAAAGGCCGCCTGGCTGCATGCCATCCTGCAGGCGGAGGGCATCACCGCACCGGTGCTGGTGGGACAGTCGGTCGGCGGGTATCTTTCACAGGCGTACATTCAGGCTTACCCCGGCGAGGTGCGCGGCTTTGTTTCTATTGACTCCGCCCCGCTCAAGCGCAAATACATGAGCGACAAAGAGTTCTGGATGCTGAACCATATGGCCCCCGTTTACAGCGCCATGCCCTGGAAAATGCTGCGCAATGCCGCTGCGCAGGGCATTGGCATTACCGAATATGCCCAACAGAACATGCGCGAGATGGTGGCCCAGTACAGCCGGGATGAGTTCTGCGGGCTGATGAAACACGGGTTCATCATGCTGGCCGGGGCCATTGGGGCAGACCTTGGGTACGATATCACCTGCCCCTGCATCCTGCTGTGCGGCGAGCACGACAAAACCGGCGCTACCAAGCGCTACAACCCGATGTGGGCTGCGGGCGAACATCTGCCGCTGACCTGGGTCAAGGATGCGGGGCACAATTCCAATGCCGATAATCCGGCCTTTGTGAACGCAGAAATCGAGAAGTTTGTAGCCGGGCTGCCGGGGTTAAGGGCCGGACTGCAAGGGAGACTGACACCATGAAAATCGAACAGCAGGCGCAGACTCGGACTTTCCTGATTCAATCATTCAGCAGCGTCAGGGTGGGAACGTACACTGCACTGCGGTCGGGGCTGCTTTGATGTCACGATTCAAAAATGCCTTTGGCACACCGCCTGCTCCAAACACGGCTGCCCGTGGCTGTGCCGCCTGTTTTGCGATGCTGACAACATAATCGGCTTTACATTTACAAAAAAACTAAGTACCGGCGGCGACTGCTGCGGTTTCCATTTTTTCAAAAAGCAATCCACAGAAAATCATTGATCCTATGTATCAAATAGTAAGGAGCGAGCCGAATGAAAAAGCGATACGGCATCTTGATACTTGGCACTTTTGCCTGTGCCGCATGTTTCCGGTTATCCGCCTGCGCAGGGCCAGCTGCGGAACAGTCATCCGTTCAGCCACCCTATGACGGGCAGATCCAGGATGCCGATGTCTTTATCGACATGCCGAACCTGCGCCAGTATGGCGGCTACACCTGCGGGACCACCTGCGTGCAGATGGTGATGAACTGGCTGGACCCATACCAGGCCGATTGGAACCTTGCCGCCTATGAGGAAGAACTTGGCACCAACGAGGAAGCCGGAACCCCGCCAGGCAGCATTGTCAGCTTTTTTGAGAAAAACAGCGTAACCGTCACGGCAAAGGAGAACCGAACCACGCCAGAACTGGCTTCGGCTCTGTACCAGGGGCACCCTGTGCTGCTCTGCATTCAGGCATGGGCCGCGGCAGAGGATGGCTACAACACCCAAAATTCCGATGATGCGGACACCTATTTGGCCGAGGGGCACTGGGTCATCTGTGTCGGCTACCAGAAGCAGGAGTCGGGTTATGTATTTTACTTTAACGATCCGGCGTGCGTTGGCTATTGCATGATGAGTGAGCAGGATCTGAACAATCGCTGGATCGATATGGATACTGAGGGAAATGTTTACGACCACTACGGCATTGAAATCACTGCGGACGGAACGAGTTATAACCCCGATGGGGTGTTTTATCTGGAATAGGAGGTATTTTCAATATGAAACCATCATCTAAAGCAGTCATGATTGGATGTATCAGCTTTTTTGTTTTCTTATATGGAAATCTTCTATTCGGTGGACTTGTTGGGTCACTGATTCCTGGTGGAGATGACTTTATAAACTCTTATTTTTACCCACTTTATACAGCAGTCACACTGTTAATCTCTCTCATTATTTCCTGCACATACTTGATTCTCAAAAAAATCAATCTGCTTTTAGACAAAATGGAAGAAAAATAAACTTGTGTTTCGAAAATCGGAAATTGTGAGGAAAAGGTGAATGAAAAGGCGAATGGAGCAAAAAAAGTAAAAATCCGATTTTGATTAAAAGTTCTTTGTTCTGCTTCCTTTCAAGAAAGCGGGAAGAAAGGAGGTCCCGTATGGCGATGATCGACAGTTCTATCCAATATTTAAAGGGCGTCGGCCCGGCGTTTGCTAAAAAGTATGAAAAGCTCGGCGTCACCACCATCCGGGATCTGCTGCTTTGCTACCCGCGCAAATACATCGACTACACCCAGCCCTACACCGTGACCGGCGCGCCCTACGACGCCGACTGCTGTGTGCGCGCGACCGTGCTGCAAAAAGAACCGGTCCGCCGCATCAAGGGCGGGCGGGCGCTGGTGCGGGTGCTGGCCGCGGATGACTCCGGCGTACTGGGGCTGTCCTGGTTCAACACGCCCTACGTGGCCGATAAACTCATCATCGGCCAGACCTACTACTTCGAGGGCCGCATCGGCGGCACCATGACCCGCCGTGAACTGCTGCACCCGCTGGTGCGCACCGAGGCGCAAGTGGCTGCCAGCCCCTTTGTGGCCGTCTACCCTGGCACCGAGGGCCTGCCCGCCGCACGGCAAGCCGCCTGCGCCCACGCGGCGCTGCAATACGTGGACGAGCTGGCCGACCCGCTGCCGCCGGAGCTGCTGACCCGCTACCGCATGCCTACCAAGGCCCAGGCCGTGCGCAGTATCCACGCCCCGCAAAGCGCCGAGGACCTGGCCGGGGCGCGCCGCCGCCTGATCTTTGAAGAGCTGTACATGCTCCAGATCGGCATCTTTTTGCTGCGCAGCCACGGTCGGCGCAAGACCAGCGCACCGATGCACGAGATGGACCTTGCCCCGTTCTGGGGCAGCCTGCCCTATGCGCCCACCGGCGCACAAAAGCGCTCTGCCGAGGAAATTGTGCACGACCTGTGCGGTGAGGTGCCGATGAACCGCCTGCTGCAGGGTGATGTCGGCAGCGGCAAAACGCTGGTGGCTGCGGCGGCCATCTGGTTTGCCGCGCAAAACGGCTGGCAGAGCGCCATGCTGGCCCCCACCGAAATCTTGGCCCGGCAGCATGCCGCTACACTGGCCGACCGGCTGGAACCCTTCGGCGTCAACGTCACGCTGCTGGTGGGCGGCATGAAAGCCAAAGAGAAAAAGGTCGCGCTGGAAGCCATTGCCGACGGCCGCGCCGGGCTGGTGGTAGGCACCCACGCGGTGCTGACCGATTCGGTCGAGTTTAAAAACCTGGGCCTGGCCATCGTGGACGAGCAGCACCGCTTCGGCGTGCGGCAGCGCGGCCTGCTGGCAGGCAAGGCGCAAAGCCCCCACCTGCTGGTGATGAGCGCCACGCCCATCCCGCGCACGCTGGGCCTGCTGATGTACGGCGATTTGGACATCTCGGTGCTGGACGAACTGCCGCCCGGCCGCAAACCCATCAAGACCTGGTTCATCACCGGCAAAAAGCGGCGGGACATGTACGGCTTTATTGAAAAGCAGCTTGCCGCGGGGCATCAGGCCTACGTGGTCTGCCCGGCCATCGAGGAAAACGAGATGGCCGCAGATATGCAGGCCGTCAAAAAATATTACACCGAGACCGTCTGCCCGCTGCTGCCCAACCGGCGCATCGGCCTGCTGCACGGCAAGATGAAGCCCAAAGAAAAAGACGAAGTGATGCTGAAATTTAAGGCAGGGGAACTGGACGTGCTGGTCTCCACCACTGTTATCGAGGTCGGCGTCGATGTGCCCAACGCTACAGTTATGGTCATCGAAAACGCCGAGCGGTTCGGTTTGTCGGCGCTGCATCAGCTCCGCGGACGTGTCGGGCGCGGAGCGGCGGATTCCTGCTGCATCCTGATTTCCGACAACGAGAACGACACCGTTAAAGAGCGGCTGCGTTTCCTGTGCCACACGTCAGACGGTTTTGCTGTGGCAAAATATGATCTTGAAAACCGCGGCCCCGGTGATTTCTTCGGCTCGGCCCAGCACGGCCTGCCCACGCTGCGGGTGGCGGACCTGGTGCAGGATACCCGCACGCTGAAAGTGGCCCAGGAGGAAGCCAAGGCCCTGCTGGCTGTTGACCCAAATCTCGCCATGCCGCAGCACCGCGCCCTGTCCGATGAGGTGGACCGCCTGTTTGCCACCGCCGGTGCGATGAACTGATTGTAAAAATCCCGGTTCACACCCTTTTATTTTCCCTTTCAATTTGCTATACTAATACCGTATATCAACCAAAAGGAAACCATGCCTATGAAAAGATTCTGCGCGGTGCTGTGCGCCTTTGTGCTGGTGATCGTGCTGGGGCTGCCGGTGGCGGCTGAGGGGATCAACGGCTCGGCGGTGGATATTGCGCCCGACATCATGGCCCCTGCGGCCTACGTGGTCAACCTGGATACCAATATCGTGGTCTACGAGAAAAACAGCGAGACCCCGCTGCAGGCCGCCAGCCTGACCAAGATGATGACCACCCTGCTGCTGCTGGAGAACTATCAGGACCAGCTGGACACCATCAGCGTGACAGCCCCCAGTTATATCTACGACCTGATCTGGGAGAAGACGACCAACGCCTCCACGGCGGACATCCGTAAGGGTGAGACCCAGACCCTGCGCAACCTGCTGTACGCCATGATGCTGCCCAGCGCCAACGAGGCTGCCTACATTGTGGCCGACTATATGGGCGGCGGCAGCATTGATAACTTTGTGGCGATGATGAACGAGGAAGCCGCCCGCATCGGCTGCACCGGCACTACCTTTGCCGACCCCTGCGGTCTGGATACCAACAACGTCACCACTGCCCGCGATGCCTACCTGATCCTGCGGGCACTGACATCCTACGACATCTTTGCCACGGTCGTGTCCACCCCCAGCTACGATATGGGCACCAACGACCGCTACACTACCCCCGGGACCTATGTGATCCAGAACACGGACAAAATGCTGAACGAAGGCAGCGCCTACTACCGCAGCTATGTGCGCGGCGGCAAGACCGGCAGCCTGGGCGAGTGGCAGAACTTCGCGGGCTGGCACACCCAGGACGGCATCAGCTACATCAGCGTGGTGCTCAACGTGCCCTATGAGGCTGACCCCGATCAGGCCCGCCCGGCTCTGTACGAGACCGCCCAGCTGATGGACGTCATCTTCGATTCCTTCACCATCGCGGCGGCGCTGGACCCCACCCAGCCCATCACCGAGATCCCGGTGGATTACGCCACCCAGTCCGATACGGTCATGCTTTACCCCACGGACAATATGATGACCCTGCTGCCCAAGGAGGGCGGCGCTGCCCTGACCGAGCAGACCTTCAACCTGCCCAAAAGCATCGCGGCCCCCGTCAGGCAGGGGGATGTGGTCGGCACCGTTACGCTGACCATTGAGGGCGAAGTCATCGGTACGACGGACCTGATCGCCGGCAGCGATGTGGCCCGCAACCAGGTGCTGTACACCATCGCCCGCGTGGGCGAGTTCTTCTCCAGCACCTATTTTAAAGTTGTTGTTATGCTTACGATGATCGTCGTGGCTGTGTACGCCTTCCTGTTCGTTCTGGCAGCATTGGGCGTGCTGAAGCCAATTGAAAAATCATCGAAAAAGCGTACAAATAAGTAAAAACCTCAGGAGGGGTTATCCATGTTAGACGTAAAGCGCAACCTTACGACCATGACAGATTTCTACGAGCTGACCATGTCGGCCGGCTACCTGGATGAGGGGTATGTGGACAAGATCGCCGTCTTTGATATGTTCTTCCGCCGCGTGCCCGATGGCGGCGGCTACGCCATTATGGCCGGTCTGCAGCAGTTCATCGACGCCGTGGACCACCTGGAATTCACCCAGGAGGACATCGACTATCTGCGCACCACCGGCGCATTCAATGAGAAATTCCTGAACTACCTGGCCAACTTCAAGCTGCACTGCAACATCTGGGCCATCGAGGAAGGCATGCCCATCTTCCCGCAGGAGCCTATCGTTACCGTGGAAGGCCCGGCTATTGAGTGCCAGCTGCTGGAGACCCTGCTGCTGGTCACCTTCAACCACCAGTGCCTGATCGCCACCAAAGCCAACCGCATCGTGCGTTCTGCCGCCGGCCGCCCGGTCATGGAGTTCGGCGCTCGCCGTGCCCAGGGCTATGACGCCGCCTACTTCGGCGCCCGCGCCTCCTACATCGGTGGCTGCGGCTCCACCTCCTGCGTGATGGCCGCCCGCGACTTCGGCATCCCGGCCTCCGGCACCATGGCCCACAGCTGGGTGCAGATGTTCCCCACCGAGTACGATGCCTTCAAGAAATACGCCGAGATGTACCCCGACGCCTGCGTGCTGCTGGTGGATACCTACAACGTGCTGCGCCACGGCGTGCCCGATGCCATCAAGGTGTTCGACGAGGTCCTCAAGCCCATGGGCAAGCGCCCCAAGGGCATCCGCATCGACAGCGGCGATATTGCCTACCTGTCCAAGAAGGCCCGCAAGATGCTGGATGAGGCCGGTTACCCCGACTGCACCATCTGCGCCTCCAACAGCCTGGATGAGTACATTGTCCGCGATCTGATCCTGCAGGGTGCCCGCGTGGACAGCTTCGGCATCGGCGAGAACATGATCA
>OLQL01003291.1_pt1 | contig 9806 bp, 8 predicted proteins | sample 1672971 | NCBI WGS metagenome assembly OLQL01 (sample SAMEA3136742, study PRJEB25190) | human gut metagenome | biome: human gut; feature: human-associated habitat; material: faeces | place: Austria | collected 2013
GCGTCCGCAGACGCGCCCCCAAGCTGCTCTTCCCCCAAGATTCCGTGAAGAACCTAAAAAGACGCGGCAGGAAGCTGATTTTTTCAGCCCCCTGCCGCGTGTTAATATCTCCTTACTGCTTCTTCAAATACACCGTCATCATATATCCTGTGTACCCGTTGTATCGCACCTTCGTCCACGTTTTGCCTGCGGAGAGCACAACCACCGTTGATCCGTGCGGCACTTGCACCAGCACGCGCGCGGATTTCGAGCCGCTGCTGCGCAGGTTCACATACGTCCCCTGCGGATGGCGGACAATGCGTGTGGAACTCGATGAGCTGGCAGAGGGAATGGAAAGGTAGTCGGTCATCATATACCCGGTTTTGCCGTCGGGCGTTTTGACCTTGCACCACTGGTCGCCCTGCGAAATCATCGTGACCACCGTGCCGTTGGAATACTTGCCTAAGCTCGCGCCGCGGGTGCTCGCCCTGCTGCGCAGATTCAGCTTGTCGCGCGGATTCGGGTTGTTGACGACCGCATAGGTTGCCTGCTGTGCCGTGGAGGAAGAACCGCCTGATGCGCTGCTTCCCGCCGCCTTCGCGCAGAGATCTTCGCCCTCGGACCGGCGGATATGCCCCGCGCGCAGATAGTCTGTGGACATAAACCCGACGCCGCCGTTGACAGCGATTTTCCACCAACCGTTGCCCTGCTGGAGAATCATAACGTAGGTGCAGCCGGGGATGGAAGCGAGGCTGCCGTAGTTCTTGCCCGGCCCAGAGCGCAGATGAACGTTCTCCTTATTCGGCGAAATAACCATGCCGAGCTTGTCGGAGTAGACACCGCTGCGGGTGGAGATGAAACGGGTGAGAAAATAGCCGGTCTGACCGCCGACGGAAACATAGTACCAGTCGCCCGCACGGTCGAGAATGACGCATGGCGTGCCGTCGTCGTACTTGCCGAGCACCTTGGCGGATGTGCTGGCCTCGCGGCGGAGGTTCAGGTAGCCCGCATGGGAGACGTAGCCGATTGTGCCGGTCGCATCCGCCGAAACGAGCAGGTAATCCTGCCGCATCCAGCCATAGCGGCCGTCAGGTGTTTCCACCTGATAAAAGCCGTTGCTGTATCCGCGCACGGTCATCCACGTTCCCTTGTTGTACGCACCCAAAACGGCGGAACTGGTAGTGGGGGCGGAGCGCAGGTTGACATTCACCGCACCGAACACAACGCCGTAACTGCTGGAATCCGCCTGCGCTGTGACACTCAGCAGGAGCAGAAGCAGCAGCGTCAGCCCTGCGAGCAGCTTCCATTTTTTCATTCGTTCTCTTCCTTTCCTAATATCATGGCAATTCCTGTGCCCTTGCGGGAAAAAAAGCGGATAGCAAAAACTTGATGGACGGTTTGCCCATCACGACAGCTTCTATTATATCAGGAAATGCAATGGAATGCAAGTTTTTCCTATGGATTCCGGCATGGAAAAAAATTATTTCGGAAAAATTTGATTCCGCTGGGAACAAAACAGAAGCGTCATGCGTTTTATTCTTGCAAGGGGAGGAAAACAGCCCAAAGCTGGTTCGCTCCGCGCAAAAGGAGGAAGAACGGATGAAGAAGTTTCTGGCAGGACTGGTAAGCCTGCTGATGCTGTCGACCGCGTTTGCTGAGCCGACGATAACGCATCTGGGCTACACGGCGTATCTTGGCAGCAGCAATGAGCTGTATCTGCAGGATCCGACGGGTACGGTGCGCGTCCTGCGTTATCCGATTGCGGATATTCTTTCGATTACCGACACGGTTGTCTACTGCCGCGCGCAGGATGGCAAGCTGCTCAGCATTGCGCTGGAAGGCTCGCAGTCGCTGATTATCGCGGAAACCCCGACTGATGAGCAGGTGAATGCGCTGACGGCGAAGTCGAGTTATACGCTGACGGACGGTGTGCTGCGCAATGGCGCCACGATTGTGGATACGGGTGTGCTTGCCTTCTGTGATTTGGCGGACGAGCAGACCACGACTGCGCCGGATGAACTGCTGTACCTCAAACAGAACACGACGAACACCGCTGCCCTGATGGTGCGCACGGAGAACGTCGCGACTGCGCGGACGCTGGCGATTCTGGGCATCACCGCGCCTGTGCTGAGCATGACGGCGAACGGCGAGAACATCACCATCGTCGCATCTGACCACAGCGTCACGGTTTACAATCGCGTCGCGCTGACGACCACCAATTATCCGGCAACGTCGGAGCTGACGGAGAAGGCATCCGCCATCGGCAGTGAGCTGTTCCGCTATGCGCCCGCGGAGTCCTTCGGCTGGAACGTGGAAATCAGCACGGGTCTGCCGGCGATTGAAGTTGTGACAGACCGCGGCAATGCGTACGTTGCGACGGCTACGCCCGCCCCCACGACCGCTGTGCCGACCGCAACCGCGCGTCCGACGGCGACTGTCCGCCCGACGGCTACGCCCCGCCCGACCGCAACTGCGACGGCTGCGTCCGAGTACACGCGCCTGAACTACGGCAGCAAGGGAAAGGCGGTCCGCAAGCTGCAAAACCGCCTGTCCAAGCTGGGCTATCCCGTGGGCAAGGTGGATGGCGTCTGGGGTGACGACACGCAGTTTGCGGTCAACCTGTTCCAGTCCGCCATCGGCTACACCGAGCACCGGTACGCGTCGGCAGCCATGCAGGAGAAGCTGTATTCCAAAAAAGCGCCGGTTTACGATCCCTACATGCCCCTGAAGGAAGGCAAGAAGGGAACGCCTGTCAAGCTGATGCAGCAGCGCCTGTTCGATCTTGGCTATTTCACTACTAACGACGTGGAGAAGGAAGTCGATGGCGTGTACGGCAAGCGCACGACGGAAGCCATCAAGCTCTTCCAGACCGTCTGCGGTTATGAGGAGAAGAAAATCACCGGCGTTGCTGATGCGGATACGCTGATGCTGCTCTTCGACGAAAAAGCGCCTGTGAATCCAGGCAATGTGCCGCCGACGCCGACCAGCCCGGTGGTAATCGTCACGCCGACCCCGACGAACGTGCCGACCGCTACGCCGAATCTGCCGGACGAGCCGACGGAAGTCCCGACCGAAGTCCCGACGGCGACACCCGCTCCGACGGATGTGCCGACGGCGACGCCCGCCCCGACGGATGTGCCGACGGCGACGCCCGCGCCGACGGAAGCGCCGACGGCGACACCCGCGCCGACGGAAGCCCCGACAGCAACACCCGCGCCGACGGACACGGTGGAGGTCATCACGCCTGAACCGCAGCCGTCCGAAACGGTGACGGAATAAGCAAATTTGCGCCCAATCAGCGATGGTTGGGCGTTTTTTTGTGCAGAAAATTTGTAATGGAGGGAAGATATGCCGCTTTTGATGCGTTAGATAGGTGAAGACCGCAGGAAAGTGCGGCAGAAAGAAGGAAGAGACATGAGAAAGTACACGCGGATTGGAACGTTTTTGCTGGCACTTGTGATGTGCCTGACGATGCTGACGGCGCAGGCGGAAAGCAAACTGCCGTTGGAAGTTGCGGACTTGTTCACCGTGAAGGCGTGGGCACACTACGCGATCGCGAACCAGCCAGATATGCCGGAGAACAAGGCGTTCGCGGTGATGCAGGAAGAATCCGGCTACGAGGCGGCGCTGCTGGTGATGCGCAACACCAAGAGCGAAACGAACGTGCTGGTGCTGGCGGAAAAATCATCCGCACAAGCGGATTGGAAAATCACCATGCGCAACTGGGGCGCGGTGGGGCAGGGTGACGCGAACGTGCCGCAGCTGGCGGTGCTGGCGGACGGGCGTTTCGTCATCCACTACCCGAACGGCGACAGCGCGTATTTCACGCATGAAGCGAATGGCTGGCAGCTGACAAACCTGTCCTTTGGTGATACGACACAGGTGGAAGTGACCCGCAGCGGCATGACCTTCCTCACTCTGTCGGACAACGGCAAGTGGGTCAAGACGACGGTGTCCGGCGTGGTGGAGACGGCCATGGCGCAGTTCAGCATGGATCGCTTCCCGCGGACGGTCGCGGCGGCGCGCGAGCACCTGACGAATCCGCCGACGATTCCGAATTCCCCGTGGAGCTGGACGTACCCCTACGGCTTCCCGCAGCCTTCGCAGTACGCCAAACTTGCGGCAGGCAAGCAGTATGCGGTGTATTCCGCGCCGTCGGATACCAGTTTCCGCGCGGCGAACGGCAAGGCGCTGCTGTCCACGAACGACTGGGTGCAGGTGTTCTTCGAGGAGGACGGCTATCTGCTCGTGCAGTACGCCATCAGCCGCCATCAGTACCGCATCGGGTACATCAAGGCGGATGCGGTGTCGAATTTGTCGGAAGTGGCGGAAATCGGCAGCTGGGCGAATTACCCGGCGCAAGTTCTGCGCACATCGGTGCTCACCGACGACCCGCTGAATTCCTGCGGCGCGGTGATGACGCTGACGGCGGGACAGCAGGTGACGTATTTGGGACAGCTGGGTCAGGAATGGGCGTTTGTGGAGACGACGACGGCGCAGGGGCAGCGGATTCGCGGCTTCGTGGAATTGAGTGAGCTGAACGTCACACGCCCAGACGATGCGGATGACAATTTGAACGGGTAATGCTATTTGCGGGTTCACCTGCGCCATCTGCAAATAGTATAATATATAATTCCAAAACAACAAAACCCCAGCCGCGTTTTGCAGCCGGGGTTTTTGCTTGCTTTTCCTGCAAAATCAATCAGAATCAGCGTGCTCCCAATCATACACTTCCGAAGAAAGTGTGAAACCGATTCGGGAATAAAACGACTGGTCAGATAACACGATGGCACGTTCTGCACCAAGCGCGTGGGCGCGCGAACATGCTTCATAGACCACCGCTTTCGCCAAGCCGTGCTTTCTGTGCTCCGGGACAGTGGCGACAGGCTCAACATAAGCGGTGTCATCGGTTGTGTACCATAAGCCGCAGTGCGCGCAATATTCGCGGTTGGCAATTGCAAAGGTTTTCAGCGCGTCGTTTGCGTGGGGGATTCGCTTCAGCAATTCCGCATCCCATCTTTCGGGCGTGCCGTCATTGTCAAACCCTCTGTGAATCATCAGCTGGTATTGCCATGGATCGGCGGCAAATTCCTGCGGGCACATGGTATAGCCGTCCGGCAGACAATAGACCAGCGGATTGGACAAATCATTCAAAATGTCCCCAATGAAAATGCTCGTCGTAATCCAGCGTTCCCGCTTTCAAAAGAAATTGATAAATGCTTTGATACTGCTCGTTGAACCGTTCGCGGTTTTTGTAGTGCGCTATCCTGTATTCCATGGCAAATCACCTTGTCAGCTGCTTGTCTGAATGGTCGTCCGGATAGTGAAGGGAATCCCCCAGATGTAGTAGGTGATGTTCGCCTCGCGAATTGCGTGCATGTCCTTGCTCGTCAGGATGGTGGCGGTCACGTCGCCGATGGTGTGCGCGGGCAGGGTCAGCACTTGGTCGCTGCCGATTTGCAGAATGTCGCCGCTCATGGGCGTAATCTGTACCTCAATCATCTCGGCGGGCAAGGTTGTGTTGTTCTCCAGCCGGAACGTGTAGGTGTAAAAGACGTAATCCTCCGCGCTGGACAGCTCCTGCGGGGCGACGAACGACGTGCCGACAACCGCGCCCGCGCGAACCTGCGCGCTCAGGTCAGTGAACAGGTCGTAGTTCCGGTAGGCTTCCAGCGCCGTAACGCCCTGCGCAATCACCGTCACGTTCGACGTCATATACATTGCGCCGACACCGAGCAGTGCAATCAGCAGCAAAACGACGCTCACAATGGCAAAACGCTTCATGAAACTTCTTCTTAATCTCCTTCGGTCTGCTGAAGCAGGCGGTTCATTTGGTCAATCATTTCGGAGTCCTTCAGGCTGAAATGGAACTCCACGCGGCGCGAAGCTTCCTTGTCCTCGTTGCCGTACTGGTCGTAAATCAGCCCCGTGGCGCCGCGCCCGGTGATGGTCAGCAGACCGCTCTTGAGCAAATCGCGCTGGCGGGTCGTCAGACCGGGCATTTTCAGGATGTAGGTGGCGACGGACAGCGCGCGTTCTTGCGAGAGTTTCAGGTTGTTGTAGTAGTCGCCGGTGGAGTCCGTGTAGCCCTCGATGATGATTTCGCCGAGGTACGCGCTGTACTCGTCGCGCAGCAGCACGTTCAGGTAGACGGGCACGAAGCGGTCAAGCAGCGCCTTGCCTTCTGCACGGATTTCGGATTTGCCCGTGTCGAAGAGCACAGAGCTGTCCAGCACAATGTCGCCCGTGGAATTATCCACCGTTGCGCTGAGGTTCGCGGAGGACAGCGCAGAGGACAGCGCCGTGATGATGCGCGGGCGAATGCCAATCAGCGCGTCGATTTGCTCCGCCTGTGCCGCCATTGCCGCCTGTTGATTTTCCAGCACTTCGTTCGCGGCTTGCAGCGCCATTTCCTTGTTGTTCAGGTCAGTTTGCAGGATGATGAGCTTCGCCTCGCGGTCAGCCAAATCGGTCTGCGCCTGCTGCAATTGCGCCTGCTGGTCGCTCAGGACGATGTAGGCGTTTTCCAGCTCCTTCGCCTGTGAATCCAGCTGCACTTGGATGATGGCGATTTCCGTCGCCTGCTTGTCCATCGTCACCTGCTGGGAGGCAAGCTGCAACGTCTGCGCGTCGAGCGTTACCTGCTGCTGGCTGACGAGCGCCTTCTGCGCGTCCAGTTCGGCGGTTTTCGTCTCCAGCATCGTGAAATACTGGTAGAGGCTGACGCTCAAAATCAGAACAAACACAAGCAGCAGCGCTGCCATCATGTCAGAGTAGCTGATCCAGCTTGCGCCGCTGTTGCTGGTGCGGGCGGCGCGCCGGTTGCGGATACGCGCCATGCTTACCCCTCCTTCTGGCGGAGCGCAGCGGTTGCCGCGTCAATCGACTCCTTGAGTGCGGTCAGCAGACGCTGTGTTTCGGCGACTTGGCGGGTCGCTTCGGCACTGTCTGTGCCGGAGAGCTTGTCCGTCGTTTCGCCCATCATTGCCATCAGTCCCTGCATACTTGCGTCAAACATGCCCAGCGACTGGCTAAGCCCGCTGACGACGCTCTGCGTGAAGTTCTGGCAGCCGGCGGAAAGCTCGGCGGCGGACTGCTTCATGGCATCGGCGACACCGGAAAGCTCCTGTGTCGTGGCGTTGCTGGACTGCTTCATCGCGGCGGTCGTTTCGCTGCTCTGGCGGGTGAACTGCTCCGTCACGCGGGCAAGCTCCTCCTGTCCGGCGCGGATGCGGTTCAGCGCGCTCAACTGCTGATCGCTGACTTTGCCCAAGCGGGTGAGCAAATCAGCAGAGGAACGCTCGAAGCCCTCGTCGCGGCTGCGGGCGGCGCTGAGTTCCTTGATGTACTGCTCAAAGTGCGCAATCACATCGTTCGTCACGTCATGCAGCTGGCGCATATCCACCTGAATGGCGGCGGCGGCGTTCAGCGACTGGCGGACTTGCTCCAGCGACGCCTGCTGATGCTGATTCACCTCGGTCATCGTGCGCCCAAGGGTGAGCAGCTGGTCGGAGAGGGACGCGTTCATCTGCTGCACAAAGCTGCCGACGATGCGCCCAACGCCGTCCACCTGCGCGCGCGTCGCCCCCATCAGGAAGTTGTCCATCGCCTGCGAAACGGGCTGCATCGCGCTGCGGACAGAGTGCTCCATTGCGCCCGCGAGCTGCCCCGGCAGGGTGTCGGTGAGGGTGGAAAGCATGTGGTTGGAGTCCTGATTCTGGCAGATAAGCTGTACATCGTTGTCCAGCGGGCGCGACATCGCCAGCGAAGTGAAGTTCGACACGAAGTCGTCAATCGCGCGATAGCTGGAGCCTTGCAGAATGCGGTTGATAATGTTGAAGCAGATGGAGCAGCTGACGCCCGCGACGGATGTGCCAAAGGCGAACTGCATCCCCGTCAGCAGCGTCGGGATGCCCTCGATAATCTTGTCGGCGTTGGAGAAGTCGAGGCCGCCCAGACCGTCCATCATGCCCATGAACGTGCCCAAAATGCCCAAAGAGGTCAGCAGACCCGGAATCAGATCGGCCAACTGCGCATTGCCCGGCCCGTGGATGACGGTATCGTCGTTGATGTAGTCCTCAACGTTGCAGGGCAGACCGCGGCGGTCAAGCTGCTCGGCGTTTTGCAGGAAGCGCAGCCAGCAGTTCTTCAGCCGATTGCCCATAAAGCGTTTTTCCTGCCAGACGGGTGTGCCCTGCCGCGTGCCGGCATCCTGCTGCAAGCGGGTGATAGCGCGGCGCAGGGCGTGGGTTGTGGTAATCAGGGGAATCAGGCACTTGAAAACGCCAATCAGCGTGACCCCCGCGATGGCACAGTACACCAGCGCGTCGGTCAGGTTCGACAAATGGCTGGAGAACCATTGCAGAATTTCATCAAACATGGTCAAGCCCTCCTGTGGGTGGTTTCCCTCCTATTGTATCATGAAAAAGCCGTGTCTGTAAATGTGCAGATTGTAAATCTTGCGCTGCGGAATCTCTGATTTATTCGGCGGCACATCTGACGAATGCCTTTTCCGCCATCTGCTGCTTGCGCAAATCTCGATTTACCTCCAGTAAACCTTCGATTTGCGCAATTGCATCTGACGAAAAACTCATCCGTCATCTGACCACCTCATTGCATCAGAGCTTCCGTTACGCTTCTTCATCTTTCAGCACGTCGCGCGCCTGAATGGTGTGGAACGCCGCGGCGCGCCCAAGCCGGTTCATGACAGCCAGCCCAACGCCCTCCGGCGGCACAACCTCGCTGAAAATCACGTCCATGTGCTCCTCATCCAAGCGGCGGAGGGTGTCGAACAGCCTGTGCGCGACCTCGGATGCGTTGTCGCGCGAGCCGATGTCGTGCGGATGGCAGTCTTTGAGCGCATCCATATGCTCCGTGAAGCACATCACGCACGCGCGATGCCCCTGTGCGTCGGCATGGGCGGCCAGCTTCGCCATGGCGGCGACCACATCCGCCTCCGCCCCCTCGACCAGTGTCACCTGACCATCAGGGGAGTAGTGCTTGTAGCGCATACCGGGGGAAAGCGCCTTTTCCCCCTTCTGCAAGGGACGCAGGACACTGCCTGCCACGTCCACATGCCCCAGCACGCTTTCGAGCATGTCTTTCGTGATTCCGCCGGGACGCAGGATGCACGGAGCACCGCTCGTCACGTCCAAGACGGTGGATTCCACGCCGACATCGCAGCTGCCGCCGTCAAGAATCAGCGGGATGCGCCCGTCCATATCCACCAGCACATGATGCGCCGTGGTTGGGCTGGGCTTGCCGGAGCGATTCGCGCTGGGGGCGGCAATCGGCAGCTTGCAGGCGCGCAGGAGCGCCGCCGCAACCGGGTGCGACGGCATCCGCACGGCGACGGTCGGCAGACTGGCGGCGACTTCATCCGGAATGGCGGGCTTGCGCGGCAGAATCAGCGTCAGCGGCCCCGGCCAGAAAGCATCCATCAGCTTTTCCGCCAGCGGGGACACCTCACACAGGGGCGTCAGCTGCGCGCGGTCGTAGACGTGGACAATCAGCGGATTATCCGCCGGACGCCCCTTCGCGGCGAAGATATTCAGCACGGCTTTTGCATCGAGGGCGTTCGCACCCAATCCGTACACCGTTTCGGTCGGGAAGGCGACAAGCTGCCCGTCGTGGAGCAGCTGCGACGCAAGCGCGAGGGCTTCGGGGGTGGGGGAGAGAACTTGGGTCATAATATCCCTTCTTTTTTAATTCGGAATGCGGAATTCGGAATGCCGTACCCGGACAAACACGCGGGCAAAGCATGAAAATGCGATCAACTCAATCGCGCGAAAGGGTCAAGGGACGAAGTCCCTTGTGGAGTCCAGAGG
>OLQL01003292.1_pt1 | contig 9805 bp, 9 predicted proteins | sample 1672971 | NCBI WGS metagenome assembly OLQL01 (sample SAMEA3136742, study PRJEB25190) | human gut metagenome | biome: human gut; feature: human-associated habitat; material: faeces | place: Austria | collected 2013
CGCACTTCTCGGGTTTTCTGTGAACTACGTTCACAAAAAACACCTCGCGGAATGTCACCAGTGAATAGTAACCTATTTCACACATCCGATCAGCTCATTAATATCTTCCACTTTCTGTCTCTCAAGGAATGCAGCCATACCATCCACAACCTCCTGAGTAGTATATGGATTGATGAAATTTGCAGTTCCTACAGATACTGCAGTGGCACCCGCCATAATGAATTCCAGAGCGTCTTCAGCACTTGCAATTCCACCCATTCCGATAATTGGGATCTTCACTGCATTTGCCACCTGATAAACCATACGCACTGCCACAGGCTTCACAGCCGGACCGGACATACCGCCTGTTTTATTTGCCAGTGCAAACGTTCTGCGGTTAATATCAATCTTCATTCCGGTAATGGTGTTAATAAGGGAAACCACATCTGCACCGCCTGCTTCTGCTGCCCTTGCCATCTCTGTAATATCTGTTACATTAGGACTCAGCTTCATAATCACCGGCTGTCTGGCATATTTTTTTACTTCTCTTGTAATGGCCTCCAGAGCCTTGGGATTCTGTCCAAAGGCAATGCCGCCTTCCTTTACATTCGGGCAGGATACATTGATCTCCAGCATATCTACAGGCTCATTTCCAAGACGTTCCACAACCTCACAGTAGTCCTCTGTGGTCTTTCCGCATACATTTACAATGATCTTCGTATCGAATTTCTTCAGAAATGGAATATCTCTCTCACAGAAAACATCGATTCCAGGATTCTGAAGACCGATAGCATTCAGCATTCCTCCTGTGGTCTCTGCTACACGGGGTGTAGGATTTCCAGGCCACGGCACATTTGCCACGCCTTTTGTCACGACTGCACCAAGATTATTCAGGTCTACAAATTCACTATATTCCGCACCGGAACCAAATGTTCCAGACGCAGTCATTACTGGATTTTTCAGAGTCACTCCTGCAAGATTTACGCTCATTTTGCTCATAACTCCACCTCCGTACTTCTGAACACCGGACCGTCTTTACATACGCGCTTATTGTGTACATGAGAATGGGCATCCGTTTCTGTGGACTGGCATACACAGCCAAGGCAGGCACCGATTCCACAAGCCATGCGCTCTTCCATGGAAACCCAGCAGGGGATTCCCTTCTCCAGTGCATAGGCCTTGATGGCGCGAAGCATAGGCTTAGGTCCGCAGGCAAAAATCACGTCTGCTTCCAGGTCATTCTCCCGGATCGCATCCATTACATTTCCTTTGGTTCCGGCAGAGCCGTCTTCTGTTGCAATGTATACCTCACCATTTTTTTCAAATTCCTCATTTAAAAACAGCTCATCACGATAGCCAAGAACTGCAATCTTCTTAGCATCCAGCTGCTTCATGGTCTCCAGCATAGGCGGAACACCGATTCCTCCGCCCATAAGGAATACCTTCCTGCCAGCAGCCTCTTCCAGTGGAAATCCATTTCCAAGAGGTCCAAGAAGTTCAAGCTGTGCACCTGCATGCAGTCTGGAAAAGCTTTCTGTACCTGTTTTCGGACCTGTTACACGATAGACAAGGCGAAGTGCACCTTTTTCTTTATCAATCTCACAAAGACTGATAGGACGTGGCAGCAGTTTGCTTCCATCCTGTGTATAAACGGAAACGAACTGTCCCGGCCTCGCATTCCCTGCAATGGTCTTTGTCTGAATCCACATGCTGTAAATGTCTTTTCCAATACATTCCTGGTTGAGGACTGTACAGGTTTCTTTTACCTTTGTACCCATTTTCTTCCTCCTAGCGGTTCTCAAGTGCAGTGCTGATATCAAGAATCATGTCTTTCACTGCCTGACGGGAAGCATCTGCATAGTTCGCTTCACCAAACTTTGCGTATTTTTCCTGCTTGTAAGCTGCAATAATTCCTCTGGAGGAGTTTACGATAGCGCCAAGACCATCTTTGTTAAAGAAATGTACAAGATCTGCACCCTTACCACCCTGTGCGCCATATCCTGGTACCAGAATAAAGGTTTTTGGCATAAGTTTTCTTAATACTTTGCCCATTTCCGGATAGGTAGCACCTACAACTGCGCCTACATAGCTATAACCGTCTCCCATAAGCTCATCTCCCCATTTGGCAACTTTCTCACCAACCCACTCATAGAGAGGACGTTTTTCAATTATTCTGTCCTGGAACTCACCGCTGGACGGATTGGAGGTCTTAACCAGAACAAAAATTCCTTTTTTCTCTTCTTTACAAACATCCATGAAAGGCTTCACTCCGTCTGTTCCAAGATATGGGTTTACAGTTGCAAAATCCTCATTAAATGGAACATAAGTCTTGCTTCCTACCTGAACCTTTCCAAGATGTCCAACGGCATAAGCTGCAGATGTGGAACCGATATCACCACGTTTAATATCTCCAATTACTACAAGATCTTTTTCCTTACAATAGTCTACAGTACGCTTGTAAGCCATAAGTCCCGGAATTCCAAACTGTTCATACATAGCGATCTGCGGCTTCACAGCAGGAATCAGATCATATGTGGCATCCACAATTCCCTTATTGTACTGCCAGATTGCTTCTGCAGCACCTTCCAGCGTCTCTCCGAATTCCTTAAATGCAGCTTCCTGGATCTGCTTCGGAATATAATTCAGCATTGGGTCAAGTCCTACTACAATAGGGGCTCCGGTTTTCTTGATATTGGCAATAAGTTTGTTGATCATGGGTGTTTCCTCCTTAATATGTTTTCCTGGAAATTTCATTTTTTCTTATTTAGCAGCAGAATCCTTGTACACAATCTTACCGTCGCAAATAGTGTATAGAATCTTTCCTTTCACCTCTTTTCCCTCAAATGGGGTGTTTTTGCCTTTGGAAACAAAGTCTGCTTTGTGAATGGTATATGGATTCTTAATGTCCGCGATTATCACATCTGCCGGATGTCCTTTCTGCAAGGTTCCGCATGGCAGGTTCAGAATCTGGGCCGGATTGTAGCTCATCTTCTCTACAAGCTGAGAAAGAGTGAGGATTCCAGTCTCTACAAGAGCGGTGTAACTAAGTGCAAAGCTGGTCTCGATTCCCACAATTCCGAAAGCTGCGGTTCTCATGGAACCGGTTTTGTCTTTCTGGGTGTGTGGGGCATGATCCGTGCTGATTACCTGAATGTAGCCCTCCTTCAGACCTTCAATCAGCGCATCCACATCTTTTCTGGTACGGAGAGGCGGATTCATTTTATAGTTTGGGTCATCTCTTTCAATATCATCAGATGTGAGTATAAAATGATGGGGGCAAACTTCTGCTGTTACATTCTCAATGCCTTCTGCCTTTAACATTTTCATCATAATTGCAACACCTTTTGTAGAACAGTGGCAAAGGTGCAGCTTAGCGCCTGTCTCAATGGCAAGCAAAGAATCTCTTGCCGCAATGGTATCTTCTGTAGAATTGCAGATTCCCGGAAGCCCAAGGCGTTTGGCGTTCTCATCCTCATTCATGCAGCCATTCCCACGAAGAGACATATCCTCACAGTGATCAAAGATAGGAAGTCCGGCTTTCACGGCTTCTTCCATCGCCTGCTTGCAAAGGCTTGCTTTCATAACAGATTTACCATCTTCGGAAAGAACAGGTACTCCTGCTGCTGCCATGCCTGCAATATCAGAAAGCTCCTCCCCAAGTTCTCCCTTTGTCATGGCTCCTGCCTGGAGCACATGAATAGCGGAAACCTGCGCAGCTTTATTTTTCACATAGTTTGCACGGTCAGGGCTGTCAATAACCGGTGTGGTGTTCGGCATCGCCACTACAGTAGTCACACCGCCTCTTGCAGCTGCATGGGAACCGGTTTCAATGTCTTCCTTCTCCGTCTGTCCAGGATCACGAAAATGTACGTGAAGATCCACAAGGCCTGGCATTACTACCAGTCCCTTAGCGTCTATAATCTTGTCATCTTTATCCTTTGCTTCCAGCTTCTCTCCCACTTTTTGGATTACGCCGTCATCCAGATAAACATCCGCAATTTTATCAATCTGAGCAGCCGCATCCACAACACGTCCGCCTCGAATCAGAATACCCATTTGGTTCTCTCCCTTCTGGTATAACGTAAACTTTATCACAACCTATCATACACGAATTTTTTCATTTAATAAAGAGTTTTTTTCCCTTCCGGCATTTTTCCTTATATCTTCCACCCAATTATATTTTTTGTTGCACAATTTTAATTATCCTTGACTTTTTTTAGTTCAGGTTATATAATCAATCCATATCGAAGATTATTTAATGTAAAATCACTAGTTTTTAGAGATTATATATTTACATGATATAGTCTGTAAAATCTGGTGATTTTTTTCGCCAGAACATCTTTTTAATTTTTTATTTTTTATGGAGGTAACTCAAAATGAACAAGGGCACTGTAAAATGGTTCAACGCTGAAAAAGGTTATGGTTTCATCACAGGAGAAGACGGAGCTGATGTATTCGTACATTTTTCTGCAATCAATGGTGAAGGCTTCAAATCTCTTGAAGAAGGCCAGGCTGTAACATATGACTTAACAGAAGGCGCTCGCGGAATGCAGGCTGCTAACGTTACTAAGTTATAATTGAAGCAACTGAAGCAGAAATTTCCCCTCGGAATCATATCCGGGGGGAATTTTTTATGTAATAAGAAATCTCCTCAGAATTTCCTATTATAAAAAAATCCCTATCTGGCAGGATTACACTGCAGCGGAAGGGTAAATATCGCCCAAGACGCCCCACCGTAGGCGGAGAGTCCTGTAGACAGGATTCTTTTTATTGTTATTATATAAACAAAATGGGGACAGATCCGAAATCCATCCCCATCTTTTTAAGCTACCTCAGGCAGTTTTTTCTTATATTTTCTTATATTTCATACTTATTCCGCCTCTGAATCTGCACTAAGTCCATTCAGATAAGAATCCAGTGCAGAAGTATCCATAACAGTCTCTGTCGTCACAGTCTCCTGACCTTCTGTAACCTTTCCGTAAACAGAATAACCAATCCAGCATACAGCAACCATACACGCAACAAGCGCTGCCAGCTTCTCAATAGTAAGGATCAGCTTCTCCTTTTTCATAATTTTCTCACGGTTTGCTTTTTCTGCTTTATAGGCATCTACTTTCTTCTGACTCATAGCCGCACGTCTCCTTTGGGATAAAATATCAACTTAGATGAGTATATCATATTTCCCAACAAAATGGAAGTATGTTCACTTACAGTTCACAAAAAACACCTCGCGAAATGTTATCAGTGAACAGAATCTAGTACATCGAAAATTAAGTTTCTGCTATATTGACGCAGGATGATTTCTTCATATGCAAGGCTGAGGAAGAAGGCGTAGCGGTGGCTACGGCGACTGACGTAGGCGCAGCAGATGAAAATCAGACAAGTCAATATGGCAGTTACTTAATATTCGATGTACTAGCATCAGACAGCTACAATAATTCCACCATCATTTGCATACATACTGCTGACACCAGCTGTGTCAAGAACCACAATATCAGCCAGCTTCATCTTCTCCTGGATGGCTTCTTTAAGCATATTTGCTTTCTTCGGGCTGTTGCAGTGGGAAATGGCAAGAATTTTGTTCTCACTGTTTTCTGTCACTTCCACAATTTTATCCACCATTTTCACAAGCGCCTTATTCATGCCTCGTGCCTGATCCAGCTGGCAGATCGTCCCCTCCGGAGTAGATCCCATGATCGGTTTGATCTTAAGGGCTGTTGCCACAAGCGCTTTCACACGGCTGAGGCGGCCATTTTTACGTAAGGTTTCCAGATTCTCCAGCACAAAAAAAGTGTGCTGTTCTTCAATATATTTATTCACAACGCTGACAACATCCTCAAACGGAAGGCCGGCATCTTCGCACTGTACAATTTTCATTGCAATCAAAGTCTGCCCTATAGAAGCAGAACAGGAATTGAAAACATGAATCTGAACGCCTTTCTTCTCCTCATGAAGAAGACTTGCTCCAAGCACTGCACTGTTATAGGAACCACTGAGTTCAGAGGAAAGAGTAACGCAATATATATGTTCAGCTTCGCAGTCAAATGCCTTTCTGTAGCTCTCTGGCGACGGGCAGGCTGATTTCGGACATTCCGGGCAGGCGGCAACTTTCTGTAAAAAATCTGCCTGGTTAAATGTCTCATCATCTATTATATTCTCACTTCCAACAGTCAGTGTAAGCGGTACGGAAGCAAATCTTTCATCCTGTTTCCACTGCTCCAGAAGTTCTCCACAGCTATCTATCACAATTTTATAACTCAATTATATCGTCCTCTTTTCCGTAATATGTAGTTTTAAATACCACATCTATATTAACACATTACTATGTGTTTGAAAAGAGTTTTTTCTTCCATTTTCCCCCAAATTGCTTTATAATGGTTATTGTTCATCAGCAACTGATTTTCATATATTGATGTCGTCGACAGACGACATGCCCTTTAGAAAGGAGGTCCCTATGCTCGCTTTAAAAATCACTGACCAGAAGAATTTTACCAATAAGCTTTTTCTTGGAGATACCTTCGATCTCTTCTGGCTAAACCAGGCAGAGATCATTACCAGCAATGTTTTTTCCATTGACGGCAAACTCCAAACTGATTTTTTCGATAATGATGAGCAGGAATTTTTAGCTTCCAGCCACCGTACATTCTCTCTCTGGAAAGAAGTAAAACCATTTTGTTATTCTGTTATCCGTGGAAAAAAAGCGCCTCTTTCTTTCAAAATCGTGCTTCAGTTTTCTCCGAACAAGACCGCTGCATTATTGCAGAGTTCTGCATTTTCACTTTCTCCCGAACTGATAACAGGTCTGTATTTGAATCTCCAATATAAGAATAAGACCTTGTTTTGTATTACCGGAACATCTATGAAAACCTTTCTTCCCGGTAAAGAACTGGACCACCTTTGGGAGCAATATGTGATGGATTTTTTTCATCGCAGCGGATTATCTGTAGAAGAAGTTTAATCCTGTCAGAATAGGTTCTCCATTATTTTTCCAACAGAGCCATTCTGGCATTCCACGTCTGGAACCTTGCTTTCTTTTTCATCTCCCAGATAAAAGGCGATCATATCTACAAATTCACTGTTGGTAGGTCTGTATTCCAGAGGATATCCGGCAATCTCTTCCAATCTTTCCCGATGATTTTCCCAACATACATTTACAATTGTACGAATATCATGCTCAATATTAGATGGCTTGGATTTAAATTTCTTTGCAAGCTTTGGATAAATATCTTTTGTGATCTTCATTGGTCTTTCCTGAAATTCCATTGTCATGCGTATGGCTTCCGCCACAAAATAATATCCTTTATATTTCGATGTCGCACCAAGTTTGCGTATCGTGCCGTATACCTCTCTCATTTTTTGTCCCTCCCACAATAAGTTATACTTCTGATTCTGCATCTGCAGTCAGCCCTTGATTTGCCTCTACATATAATACGAGTTAAATTTGCCTTTTTTAGCATTTCGAGACAAAAATTAAGAGAATTGTAATATTTTTTAGGAATTTCGAGATAAAATCTATAAAAAACCGAATAACAGGATAAACTTTTCCAATTTTTTCATATAAAAAGGACAGGCGTCCTAAATGCAATACTCATTTAAACGTCTGTCCCTTTTTGTCATAACTTATTTTGTCAGCATAAGCAGAATTTCATTGCTTCTCTGAACAAATCTGGTCATCTCTTCCGGTGAAAGCTGTTTATGGCTCAGCATAGCAAGATCATACAGTTCCTCGCAAATAACCGGGGTCTTCTCAGAATCCTTGTTATCTGCTACAAACTGAACCAGCGGATGTTTCGCATTCAGAACCAGAGTTTCCTGACCGCCAAACATAGATGGATCCATGCCGTACATATTGTACATCTTCATCATATCCTGCATACGGCGGCTTTCTTCAGAAAGGGTCATCATAGCAGCAACTTTTTCATTTTTCAGATTCTCAACCTTCACTTCCAGTTTGTCGTTCTTCAATGCATCTCTGAATACTTCTGTAAGAGTCTTGGAAGTCTCCTCGTCAGCAGCTTCCTCCCCACGCAGTTCTTCTGTAAGATCTGCATCAATTCTCTTAAACTGGATAGTCTGATCCTTCTGCTCCAGATGGGAAATAAAAGCGCTGTCAATATTGTGTTTCAGAATAACAGCATCCTTCTTTGCCTCACGGAACATGTTAATATACTGACTCTGCTGAACCTCATCTGTTACATAGAAGATAGTAGTCTTCTCAGGCTCTTTCTCGTCTTTCGCGCCGTCCTCTTTCTTCTCTTCTGTGGATTCAACAGTCTCTTCTGTCTTAGTCTCATCTTCTGGTTTCCTGTTCTCTTCGATGCAATCTTTCAGAGTCAGATATTTGCCATCAATGTTCTTGAAGAGGATATAATCATTCATCTTATCTGAGAACTTACTGTCCTTAATGCAGCCATATTTGATAAATGGACTGATATCATCCCAGTATTTCTCGTAGGACTCACGGTCTGTTTTACACATTCCGGTAAGCTTGTCCGCTACTTTCTTTGTAATATACTCGGAAATCTTCTTCACGAAGCCATCGTTCTGCAGTGCGGATCTGGATACATTCAGTGGAAGATCCGGACAATCAATTACACCTTTCAGAAGAAGCAGAAATTCTGGAATTACTTCCTTGATGTTATCTGCGATAAATACCTGGTTATTGTACAGTTTGATCGTACCTTCAATGGAATCATATTCTGTATTGATCTTCGGGAAGTACAGAATACCTTTCAGGTTAAACGGATAGTCCATGTTCAAATGAATCCAGAACAAAGGCTCCTTATAATCCATAAAGACTTTACGGTAAAACTCTTTATATTCCTCATCTGTACAACTGTTTGGATGTTTCATCCACAATGGCTCCGGATCACTTAAAGATACCGGACGTTTGTTGATTTTTACTTTATCTTTCGCAGGAGATACTTCTACGACTTCTTTCTCACCTTTGTCGTTCTCTTTCTCCTCAGTCTTGGCCTCCTCGTGGATACGCTCTACAATTACATCATCATCACGAAGCTCAGCCTCATCAATGGTCTCATACTCCTGCGGTGCATTTTCCTTAGACAGATAGATATTTACCGGCATGAAAGAACAATATTTCTCAATAATCTCTCTCATACGATATTCGTTGGAAAACTCTGTACTCTCATCATTTAAAAACAGAGTAATTTCAGTACCAACTGTAGTCTTATTGCCTTCCTGCATATCATACTCTGTACCACCATCACGGGTCCAATGTACTGGAGCAGCGCCCTCTTTATAAGAAAGAGTATCAATATGAACTTCATCTGCTACCATAAATGCTGAATAAAAGCCAAGTCCAAAATGACCGATGATCTGATCATCCGTGGTCTTATCTTTATATTTGGAAAGAAACTCAGTAGCTCCTGAAAAAGCAATCTGTGTAATATACTCTTCCACTTCATCGGCCGTCATACCAAGACCTGTATCAATAAACTTCAAAGTCTTCTCTTCCGGATTCACAATAACTTGTACTTCAGCTTTGTAATCATCCGGAAGTGTGTATTCACCCATAACATCAAGTTTCTTAAGCTTCGTAATTGCATCACAACCATTGGAGATTAACTCTCTTGCAAAAATGTCGTGATCAGAATATAACCATTTCTTTATAATTGGAAAAATATTTTCACTGTTAATTGATAAACTACCATGCTTCTCAGCCATGCAGCTCACTCTCCTTTGTCTTCTTAATTATACAAACTATAGTAATACCAAACTGACTAAAAGTCAAGGAAAATTTAGCACTCATTTTAATTGAGTGCTAGTAATATTACTGTTCACTGGTAACATTCCGCGAGGTGTT
>OLQL01003296.1_pt1 | contig 9778 bp, 10 predicted proteins | sample 1672971 | NCBI WGS metagenome assembly OLQL01 (sample SAMEA3136742, study PRJEB25190) | human gut metagenome | biome: human gut; feature: human-associated habitat; material: faeces | place: Austria | collected 2013
TGGCCAACACCACAGGCGGTCTTTCCGGACCAGCGGTTTTTCCCGTGGCGCTGCGGATGGTTTGGCAGGTCTACGAGGCGGTCCATCTGCCCATCATTGGGATGGGCGGCATCCAAAGCGCGGAAGATGTCCTGGAAATGATGCTGGCCGGAGCGACCGCTGTGCAGGTGGGGGCGGCTAACCTAGTCAATCCGTTTGCCTGTCAAGAGATCATCGACAGCCTGCCCGGGCTCATGGAGCGCCTGGGCATTCAAGAGATCAACGAAATCATTGGAGGTGCCCACAGATGGGAAAAGATGTGATCATAGCCTGCGATTTCAGCAGCAAAGCAGAGACCTTGGCATTTTTGGACCAGTTTTCTGGGAGAAAGCCCTATGTCAAAATCGGCATGGAGTTGTTCTATGCCGAAGGCCCGTCCATTGTGCGGGAGATTAAGGCAAGGGGGCATCAAATCTTTTTGGACCTGAAACTCCATGATATTCCCAACACAGTAAAAAAGGCCATGGCGGTTCTGTCCCGACTGGACGTGGATATGATAAACCTTCACGCAGCGGGCACCCGGGCGATGATGGAGGGTGCGCTGGAAGGGGTAACCCGACCGGACGGCTCTCGTCCCTTGGTGATTGCGGTGACCCAGCTGACGTCCACCAGCCAAACGAGAATGCAGGAGGAACTGCTGATCCCCAGAACGATGGAGGAGACCGTCATGGCTTATGCTGCCAATGCGGCCCAGGCCGGATTGGATGGTGTGGTCTGCTCTCCCATGGAGGCGGGAAAGGTCCATGAGGCCTGCGGCAGAAACTTTGTGACCGTCACCCCTGGTATTCGGTTTGCGGAGGGAGACAAGGGGGACCAGGTCCGTGTGACAACACCGGCCCAGGCAAAGGACCTTGGTTCCGATTATATTGTGGTGGGCCGTCCCATTACCGCTGCGGCAGACCCGGTGGCCGCCTATGAGCGTTGCGTGAGAGAATTTACAGATTGAGGAGGCGATTGCCATGAAGACAAAGATTGCGAAAGATTTGCTGAAGATTCAGGCGGTGTTTCTCCGTCCGGATGAACCCTTTACTTGGGCCAGCGGGATCAAAAGTCCCATTTATTGTGACAACCGCCTGACCCTCTCGGATCATCAGGTCCGTTTGGATGTGGAGAACGGCCTGGCGGAATTGGTTAAAACCCATTATCCCGAGGCGGAAGCCCTCATGGGGACCAGCACCGCGGGGATTGCCCACGCTGCCATTACCGCCCACCTGCTGGCGCTCCCCATGGGATATGTTCGCTCTGGCGCGAAGGATCATGGACGGAAAAACCAAATTGAGGGCAAGCTGGTTCCCGGACAAAAGGTGGTGGTGATTGAGGACCTGATCTCCACCGGCGGCAGTGTGCTGGAGGTGGTGGAGGTTCTGCGCCAGGCGGGGGCAGAGGTTTTGGGCATTGCCAGCATTTTTACCTATGGAATGCGAAAGAGCGTGGAACGCCTGGCCGAGGCTCAGGTGAAAAACGTGAGCCTGACCGACCTGGACACGGTGGCCCAAGTGGCGGCGGAAGAGGGGGATATCCGGACAGAAGACCAGGCGCGGCTGCTGGCTTTCCGGGACAACCCCTCCGATACCCGTTGGATTCAGAAGTAACCGGCTGGCACAGCCTTGTTTATGTCTTACCGTGAACAGAAAGGAAGGGGCAGTGTATGAAGCGAGATCTGATTGACATTACGGATCTGACGGTGGAAGAAATTGACGAGCTGATTGCCAAAGCGGAGGATATCATCGAGCACCCCGAGGTTTACCGGGAGAAGTGCCGGTATAAAAAGCTGGCAACCCTTTTCTATGAACCTTCGACCCGAACCCGTTTGAGCTTTGAGTCAGCCATGTATGAATTGGGGGGACAGGTGCTGGGGTTCCATGAGGCCCAGAGCTCTTCCGCCACCAAGGGAGAAAGTGTGGCGGATACCGCGCGGACAGTAAGCTGCTTTGCGGATATCATAGCCATGCGCCATCCCAAGGAGGGTGCGCCGCTGGTGGCGTCCATGAAGGCTACGGTTCCGGTGATCAATGCCGGTGACGGGGGACATCACCACCCCACGCAGACCCTGACGGATCTGCTGACCATCAAACGGGAGAAGGGAAGACTGGATTCGCTGGTGGTTGGCTGCTGCGGTGACCTGAAATTTGGCCGGACGGTCCATTCCCTGATTGGTGCGATGTCCCGGTATCCGAATGTTCGTTTTGTGCTCATTTCCCCTGAGGAGCTCCGTGTGCCTGAGAGTGTGCGTACCGACCTGCTGGAGAAAAACGGCATTGACTATGAGGAGACCACTTCTCTGGAGGAGGCTATGCCCCAACTGGACATCCTCTACATGACCCGGGTGCAGCGGGAGCGGTTTTTCAATGAGGATGACTATGTCCGCTTGAAGGACAGCTATATCCTCACCCCAGACAAGCTTCGGACGGCCAAGTGGGATTTGGCCATTTTGCACCCGCTGCCTCGTGTCAATGAGATTTCCATTGCCATTGACGATGATCCCCGGGCCTGCTATTTCCGACAAGTTCTCTGTGGGAAGTTCATCCGAATGGCGCTGATTCTGAAATTGTTGGAGGTGGAGTGAGATGATCATAGGGACCATTGTAGATGGCATTGTCATTGACCATATCCCCGCAGGGCGGGGCATGGACCTCTACCGGGATCTGGGCCTGGATAAGCTGGAATGTGAGGTGGCGGTCATCAAAAATGCCTCCAGCGGCAAGTATGGGAAAAAAGATATTTTGAAAATCAATGAGGTCATTGACCTGAACTACGACATGTTGGGTTATATTGATCCTCACATTACCGTCAATATTATCCGCGGCGGAGAGCGGATGGAGAAAATTCATCCCCACCTCCCAGAGACGATTACGGGTGTCATCCGCTGTAAAAACCCTCGCTGTATCACATCCATTGAGCAAGAGCTTCCTCATATTTTCCGGTTGACCGACCGGGAACATGGTGTTTACCGCTGCTTATATTGTGACACGAAGGGCGGAAAACGATAAACGAGTAGAAAAGACTTGCCAAAGGCAAGCCTTTTCTTTTCTAAAGGAGAATTTGCCTTAGCCTGGACAGGGAGAGAGGGCTTGTGGTCCTTCGTGGAATATGGTAGAATGATAAAAATTGTGGAGGGGAAGGAGGCGGTATTTTCATGCCGCAAATCGTAAGCAATCTGCCTTGGCTTGTGATCTGGGTGGTTGTCTTTTTGGTACAGAGCTACTTCTTTCGGAAGAAAAATTCCTTCGGGTCCTTGATCCTTTTGTGGCTGACCTTATTGGTGGGGATTTTTTGGGACCAAGCCCTCCGTGCGTTGGTACCGGGGATTCCTGAGATGTGGCTTTTTGGAACCCAAATTTGGATTCTCTTTCTCATTGTGGCGGTGCGGCACTACCTGAACTATCGAAAAGGAGGCCGTGGCCGGGATGCTTCCGGGGACAAAGCGCCAGAGCATCCTATGGAACCAAGCGAGGAGGGGGGGACTTCGGGTTCGTCCACGAAAACAGAAGAATAAAACAAGCCGTGAGGGATTGCTGTGTCGAAGCCCCTCACGGCTTGTTTCTGTATGGGTTGGAAGCAATCAACAGAAGCTTTGCTTTTCTGCTGAGTTGTTTGATCTCCCACTCTCGCCGCATTGCTTCCGTTTTGCTGTCAAAGACCTCGCAGTAGACCAGATGTACTGGGCGGCGGGGACGAGTATATTTCGCTCCGGTGCCAGCATTGTGGGATGCCAAACGCCTCTTTAGGTTGGTGGTCCAGCCTGTGTACAGCGTGTTGTCAGCGCAAAGAAGAATGTAAGTATAGTTTTGTTCCATGGCTTTTCCCTTGCTTCCTGCAAAAAAATGTTGTAAACTATTCAATTAAGGAAGTAAAATCATTGGTTTCCCGGGAAATCCGGGTGAAAATCGTTGTCTTTTTTCTGGACTGGATGGAAGGAACGGAGGATGGCGGCTCCCAATAGGGGAAAAGAGGGGTATCCCTGGAAAACCAACATAGATTATACCGAAAGGGAAGGGACGACGCAACCGTTTTTGTGGTCGATTCTTTCCGGTGGGACAGCAACCCGATAGAAGATAGGAGAACAATTTTGAAAAATCACTATGAAAAAGAAGTGAATCTCACCTCCACTTACTCTGACCGCCGGTGTGAACTGGGGATCTTTCAGGCCGCTTTGCTTTTGCAGGATGCGATGACAGAGCTGTTTCATCAGTACCGCTGTGATGCCATTCGACTGGCTCGGACGCATCAGGTGGTTTGGGCTGTGGCGCGGACGAAAATCTGCTACGACAAAGAAATGCTCTGGATGGATCATATCCGGTTAAAAGTCTTTCCTGTAAAAGTATCTCCCATTTCCATTCATTTGAATGTCCTATTGGAGACATTGGACGGAGAACCCCTTCTCCGGGCACGGCAGGAGATGTGTGCCATTGACGTGCGGGACCACAGCCTTCGACGGGTAGACAGTACGCCATTTCCTATGGACATGGATTTGCTTCGGCCCGTAGTCACGGCGCCCTGCCGGAGAATGAAGCTGAAGCTGGGGGAGGAATGCTTGGTCTATTCTTATCAGGTCCGTACCATGGACACGGATTTGAACCACCATATGAATAATACCAATTATATTCGACTGATTCTGGACGCCCAGCCATCCTCGTTTTGGGATAGGTATCGGGTACAGGAATTTGATGTGCACTATGTCAATGAATCGGTGGAAGGAGAGGAGATTCAGGTTTACTGCCAGACGGAAGCCCAGGAAATGGCTGTGCAGATTAAGCGAGGCGAAACGACACTGGTGAAGGCGTTTTTGCAGTTAGCGCAGCGGGAAAAATCAGAATGAAACGCTCTATTGTCCTGCATGGCCAGCAGGTTTCCTATGAACTGACGAGAAAACCTGTGAAGTATGTTAACATTCGGGTACGGGCAGACGGTTCCGTGAGCGTCTCGGCGGGAGAGTGGGTTTCCGAGGGACAGATAGAGGCGATTTTACAGGCACGTGCATTGTTTCTCCTGCGTGCTTTGGAGAAATTTTCAGCGCAGGCAGACCGTCGCCCGGTGCCGTTGAGCTATCAGACTGGGGAGCTGCTGTATTTACTGGGAAAACAATATGTCTTAGTGCTGGAGCAAGGGGAGAAAAATACGGTCTGTCAAAAGGAAACACAGATTGTCTTGACGGTGAAGGAACCGGAGAATGCCGCCCTGCGGAAAAGGGTTATGGAGGCTTTCTTGAAAGCCCTGTGTCTCTCGGTGACGTCTTCCCTCTGCGGTGCCATTCAGCCATCTATGGCGCATTTGGGAGTTCCTATGCCGGAAATCCGAGTTCGTTCCATGACATCCCGTTGGGGGAGCTGTACGCCGGGCGCCCGGCGGGTTACCTTTGCCCGGCAGTTGGTGGAGGCGCCGCTGACCTGTATTGAATATGTGGTTTTCCATGAGCTGGTTCATTTTCTCCATCCAAACCACTCCAGACAGTTTTACGCCTGTCTGGAGGCCTTTGAGATCGGGAGAGAGCGGCGACAGGCCCTCAATGACTATACGTACCGATAATATTTTCTGTCTCATTTCACAGCACAGCGTCAAACGCTGTGCTGTTTTGTTTGGAAAAGAAAAAGGAAAATTTCCCAGGCCAGTTGCATTCTGCCGGAGAATCCGCTACACTGAACCCATAGGTTTTACAGGTTGCACAGCGGCCGTGTGAAGTCATATGAAATTACCCAGAGTTGGGAGGAACCAGAAATGAAGCAACCCTTTCGAGCTATCATTCCCTTGCTTTTCAGTGTGGCGCTCCTTCTGAGTTTGACCACCACGGCCAGTGCTGCGTTTTCTGACTTTACAGATGTCAAAGGACACTGGGCAGAGGGCACCTTGCACCAGGCCTATGATGACGGTATCCTGAAAGGATATGACGCCAAGACCATGGCGCCCAACCGCAGTGTGACCATGGTGCAGGCGGTGACCATTCTGTGCCGAGTTCTCCATGTGACGGGGCTGGGGGATATTTCACAGTTTGAGATTCCGCAGGATGCTTGGTATGCCCAAGATGTGGCGAAAGGGGTTTATGCTGGATTGCTGGAGGAACAGGATGCCCAGGTCCTAAACGACCCCATTCCCCGGGGACAGGCTTTTATCTTGTTTGGCCAGGCGTTTCAAGTGGTTGGCGCACAGCCGGATTTGTCTGTACTGGACCAGTTCCCCGATACTGCGTTTCTGACAGGAGAACAGGCCCGTGCCGCAGCGGCTTTGGTGGAAGCGGGAATCGTCTCCGGCAGTGGGGGGGCGCTTCAGTTGGACCGCCCTCTGACTCGGGCGGAGTTTGCCACGATTCTGTATCGTTTGGCCGATCAGTATATCCCAGCGGCAGAGTATGAAGGGCATATTGGAACCGGATCGGTTCTTTCCGGAGATGCGGAGATCGTAGGGAGAACAGCCGGCGATTTGTGGTTTGATCAGTCCTCTTCGAATATTCACTTGACGGATGTTACCGCGTCTTCCGTTACCATTCGCGCAGACCGGCTGGAATCCCTGAGGCTGGACGGCACAGGGAAAATCGGACGGTTGGTGTTGGCCGCAGGGACTGGAGACGTGGCGCTGACGCTGCCAGATACCTATTCTTTGGAAACCCTGGCTGTGGGCGAGGGAACGGGCGCGGTATCTCTTGCCGGAACGGTCTCCCGGCTGGAGGTCACAGGGGAGGCCCGGACCATTTCCATTGACAGTTCTTTGGACACGCTGGTGGTTTCAGGCAGTGGGAATACCATTTCTATGAAGCGTGGGTGTACCATTGGACAGATTGTCATTCTGGGCACAGACAACGTTCTGACGCTGGATGGGACCTCGGATACCCTCTTGCTGGCAGGACGAGACAATACTGTGCGGGGCAGCGGACGTGTCACAGAGGTCCAGTTAAATACGCGTTACTACACCCTTACCGTGTCCAAAAAGCAGCTGATTCCCTGGACAGGATATGATATTAAAAACGTCGAAGTGGAAGTGGAAGCCCCTGCGAAGCTTCCTGCCGGGGAGTCGTTGAAAGCAACGGCCCATCTGACGGTACCCGAAGAAGACCTGGGAAAGCTGTGCACTGGCTCCTGGTATCTCAATGGGGAACTGATGTCCCAGGCGCCTGTACGCCTGGGACAGGGAGACCCGGTTTCCGACTTTCTCCCCAACTATACCCATGATCTCAAGTTAGACGGAACAGTAAAATTTGTTTTAAGCTATGAAAACAATGATGGGGACACCTTTACCAAAGCGGCCTCTGCACCCGTTGCACTGGAGACCTTCCCGGATTTGGGTCTGGCTGACGCGGAGATCGAGGTGGTGCTGCCGGAGGTTTTGGAAGCAGGACAGGCGCTGATTGCCACAGCAGAGGTTAATACACCGGAGGTGGGACAGTCCTGCATGGGCTACTGGTATGTGGACGGAGAGGAGGTGGCTTCTGGCCCCCTGACCCTGGGAAGCGGTCCGGCAACGCTGGTGTATCGCTATGATTATTACTACGGTATGCCGGAGACCAGTACCGTCTCTTATCGTCTGACATACACAACCCAGGATGGCAGAGCGCAGGAAGTAACCGGGGCCTCTCAGCTGACCCTGGAAAATTTCCCGGATAACGGCATCGCCCGGGCGACAGCCACACTCCAAGCCCCTGCCAAGCTGGAGGCGGGAAAGACACTGGAGGTGACAGCTTCCATTCAGTATCCGGAGGCGGGGAAGGCTTGTACGGGGACTTGGTATGTGGACGGTGCGCAGGTTGCTGTTCAGCCGGTTTTGCTGGGTACGGATACCCCGAAGCTGTCTCACAAATACAAATATACTGAGGATATGAAGCTGACCTCGGAGATCAAGTTTGTCCTCTCCTATACCACAGCCGATGGCCGGGCACAGAAAGTTACTGCGACAAAAACCATCCAGCTGGAAAATTATGATTATCTGTACTACCATGGTCTGACCGCTGAAGATGTGCTGAAGACTGTCACCAGTGGTTATGCCGGCAACTATACATTGGCATGGGCGCAGTCTCACGATTATAAACCAGAGATCAAAACTGCTTGGGTCAATCTCAAGGGATATAAGAGTGATACAAAATATCTTGTTTGGGTCAATTTGACCTACCAGCGTGTGAATATTTTTGAGGGATCGCAAGGGAAGTGGAAGCTCATTCGAACCTGCCTGTGCGGCTCGGGCACCAATGCCACGCCTACTATCCGCGGGGTCTTTACCACCTCCTATAAGCAGTCGGCCTGGGATTATGGATCATACTACTGTGGCCCCATTGTCCGGTTCTATGGCTCTTCTGGCTATGCCTTCCACTCCCGGCTGCAGTATTGGCCGATGAATTCTGACCGGTACTACGATGCCCGAATTGGATTCCCGATCAGCCATGGATGCCTGCGGATGTATAATGAGGATATCTGGTGGATGTACAATAACATTCCCAATGGAACCACGGTGGTGGTCTATTGATGGGGAACGGGAACCAAGGAAAGTCGGAGAAACAACGAGTAAAGTAAGATGGCGGCTTTCTATATACAAAGGAGAAAATGGTCCCCCCGGCTGTAAGCCGGGGGGACCATTTTATAGGTGTGTTTTTTGGTTGTTGTCTATTTTTTGCACTGGTTTTTGTGAGACAAAGGTTTCAAACAGACGAACCAGCATTTCCCAGGTGTTTTGATCCAGAACGCCGGTTTGCGGAAGGCCGGAGTGTCCCTGGAGCCAGCGAAGGTTAGCTGTGGTGTCCTCATCCAGGACACCTGTGGAGGGGGTAGATGCGATTCCCTCCAGAATTTCAGCCAATGCACGGAACATATCTTGGAGAGGACGGAGTAGGGGAGAACTTTGGCCGGGGTGGATCGGTTCCGCACCTTGGGAAAAAATAGTGACAGTGCGGGGCGGTGCCAGATGACTGTAAGCCTGCAAAAAGGCGTTCATGATAGCGTCCCAAGTTCGCCGGTCTACGATACCAGTCACCGGGAAACCGTTTATCTTTTGAAACATCATTACCGCTTCCAGGGTTTCTTCGTCAAACCGGCCGGTGGGACGGAGAAAGGGGAGGGAACGGTTCACAAAGGCGATGGTACGCAGCATCTCCTGCAGGGTACTGACCGGCCCCAGGGAAAAAGCAGGGGGAAGTGAGGTGCTCATGATTCGCTCCTTTCTTGGTCATTGTCACTGGCCCCCAGTTCCAAGGGAAAGCCAGGGAACTGACCAGGCCGGGCAGAAAAATAGGAATGAAGGAGCTCTGGCTCGACTTCTCCAGAAGAGGGACTTTGGTAAGGGAAAAACTTGGGGTTGCTGAGAACGGTTCGGTCGATGCCAATGAACCGGTCTATAATAACGTCCCAAGTTTCCTCATCCACCGTTCCTGTCTGTGGCAGACCGGCGTCTAACTGAAGTGCTTGCACTGCGGCCTGGGTCTCGTCTCCGAAGACGCCGTCAATGGTAAGGAATGGGATGGTGAGATAAAACTGTGCCAGAATCGAGAGAAGATACTGGAGAAGGGTGACGCTTTCTCCCCTTTGTCCATAGACAATGGCTTGGTGGTATTCGAAATCCAACTGAAAGAAGGTCTGCCCCTCGCTTACCAGTTCAGACAAGCGAAGAATTCCGGTATATAGATGGACCATCATGTACCAGGTGGATTTTCCAATGATCCCATCCACCGTTAAATTGAAAATGTGCTGCAGTTCCCGTACCGCGTCTTCAGTGGAAGAAGAAAAAATTCCGTCCACCTGCCAAATTTTTGGAATGGCGGGGTAGG